>Ga0075424_100002187_pt1 | contig 17718 bp, 14 predicted proteins | sample SoiMethybrSBSTD3_FD_75301 | JGI IMG/M metagenome (GOLD analysis project Ga0075424, IMG submission 75301) | Bulk soil microbial communities from a Populus tree surrounding site in Tennessee, USA - Soil MetaG P. TD hybrid SBSTD3 | ecosystem: Environmental > Terrestrial > Soil > Tree plantation...
CCTTCGAGCCGCCGGCCCGGCACGACTCTGCCGAAGCCGACTTCAAGAAATCGCTCGAGGCGGCGAAGGCTGCCGCGCGCGCGACCGCTCCACGTACCGCTGCCGACTCGGCAAACGCCGGCCGTCAGGGTGGTGGCCGAGGAAATCAGCTACCCGTGCGCGAGCCGCGCGGTCCGTTTACTCCAGAGCAGATTCAGACAGCGATCGACTCGGGGCGCGCGGTGCTGATGGCGGACAAACTGCCGACCGACTCCGTGAAGGAGCAGGTGGATACGTTGAACGGCGGTGTCGAGGGGTACATCAAGCAGGTCGGCAGCGTGGGTGGCCTCACAGCGCTGCATCACGCCGTGCGTCAGGGTAATCTCGACGCGGCGATGGCGCTGCTGGACGGTGGCGCGAACATCAACGACACCTCGCTCGTGGACGGAACGACGCCGCTGCTCATGGCGATCATCAACGGGCAGTTCGACGTGGCGATCCGTCTCGTGGAGCGCGGTGCGAACCCGAACCTTGTGAGCGCGTCGGGGATGGCGCCGCTCTACGCGACGATCAACTCGCAGTGGGCGCCGCGGTCACGGTATCCACAGCCACAGGCGATTCAGACGCAGAAGACGACGCACCTCGATCTCCTGGAAGCCCTGCTCGCGAAGGGAGCCGACGTCAACGCGCGCATCAAGAAGCAGCCGTGGTACTTCGCGTATAACAACTGCGGGAATCCGAACTGTGGGCTCGAGACCATCGACGGAACTACGCCGTTCTGGCGTGCGACGTATGCGCTCGACCTGGACGCGATGAAGCTGCTCATCAAGCACGGCGCGGACCCGAAGCTGGCATCAGTCCCACCGGCGGCGGCCTCTCGTGCACGACCGGCTCGCCCAGCGGCGAGCGCGGACAGTGGCCGGGCGCTTGCCGCGAAGGCAGACACCGCGAAGGCGGTCACCGCGGCGAAGCCCGACTCCGCGAAGGCAGTCGCGGCTTCGCCGACGCCTAACGCCGCTCAGCCCGGGCTCGGAGCGGGAACACAGTTCAAGCTCGACCCCGACATCGAGGTGCTCGCCAAGGCGGCGCCGGTCGGTCCAGGCGTGCTGCCGATTCACGCCGCGGCGGGCGTCGGTTACGGCAACGGTTTCGCGGGGAACTCGCACCGCCACGCACCGGACGCGTGGATGTCGGTGATGAAGTACCTGGTGGAGGACCTGCACACGGACGTCAGCGCGCGTGACAACAACGGCTACACGGCGCTCCATGGGGCCGCGGCTCGCGGCGACAACGAGATGATTCTGTACCTCGTGGCTCACGGCGCCGACGTGAAGGCGGTCGCACGCAACGGCCGCACGGTAGTGGACATGGCGAACGGACCGGTGCAGCGGCTCCGCCCATTCCCGGAGACGATCGCGCTGCTCGAGAAGCTGGGGGCGAGGAATCAGCATCATTGCGTCTCCTGTTAGGGCCTTTGGGCCCTAACAGGAGGCGCAATGATGACTGGTAACAGGTAATTGGTTGCTCGCAGTTGAACACCCTCGGGGACGCCATGATCCTGAGCATCCCGAGGGTTTCACATCTAGTAACCAACTACCTGTTACCAGTGATCAGTCTCGCGTGCTCATCGCACTGCTGCAGTCCGCCTTCTCCCTCCTTCCACGTCACCTTGCCGTCCGCGTCGGCATCCTTGCCGAGCATCAGCTCGTTCGTGAGCGATACGAGTTGGCTCACCAGCGTCGACGCGTCCGACGCCGTCGTCGCAGCCTGAATTCGTTTCGCGAGCGACACGATGGCATCGGCGCGCTGGACCGTGTTCCGCGCCGACGTCGCAACGTGGTTCGCGTGCATGGCCATGTCTTCGGGCGCGCCCGGCGTCTTCGCCGCCAGGTCCATATGCGTGGCGATGCCTAACGCCGCGCGCTTCACGCCGTAGCCGAAGCCGGGGCCGGCCGTCACGACGGTCGGATCGACCGCGTTGATCACATGGCCGGCGTGCAGCTTCATCGCGCCAAGGTTCTCCAGGTCGCGCGCTGCAAGCCCTGCGTGGACCGCGGCGATCCGCGCCTCCTCCATTGCGGTCGGAAGGAGGCCGAGCCCCTTGGGCGTATCGGTGAACCCGTTCATGACATGACCGATGTGCACTCCCGCGGGCCCGGGAGGCACCGGCACCGCAAGCGGCGCTGTACCCAGTTGCCCGGGCAGCGGGGCGCCGGTCATCTTCGCGACCGTCTCGTCGAAGACGGCCCGCGACGCGGAATCCGTGCTCACCACATAGGTCTTGTGCCGGAACTCGTCCTCCAACATGCCCGCATGGTGCAGGACCTCCTGGACGCCTGACGCAAGTTGCTCGCGGAGTTGCTGCTGGGCCTGCGGCGTCTTGTTGCGCGGTTCGGCGAGCTGCTTCTGGATGGAATCGCGAACCTGGGCAACTGCAATGGACACCTTCGCGAATGCGACGATGTCCTCCCGCGCGGCGCTGGACAGAGCGGGCGGCGGTGACGCCGGTGTCTTCTGCTGGGCAATGGCCGGATGCGCGATGACGAGCGAAGCCAGTATGAGCGCCAATTGCGCGCCGCGCGCGAGGCCGGACACGGTTCCCTTGCCCGGCTGCGCCATCCCCGCCGGCATGCGCACGGCGACGACGCGTCCGCGTGCACACTCCGCGTTGTCCGCACGCAGCACGACCTCCACGAGGACCTTCCGCTCGCCAACTTCGGTGGCGCGACTGCGAAGCTCGAGCTCGGGACCGAGCGGAGTCGGACGCAGGTAGTCCACCTGGAGCGATGCGGTCACGAACCGCGGCGTCTGGTCGACACCGGGCGTCGCGCCAGCCTTTTCCATCGACGCCGCCGCGGCCGTTGCCATCGCGTGGCAATCGATGAGCGACGCAATGAGCCCGCCGTAGACGAATCCCGGCAGGGCGATGTGCTGCGGCGCAGGCTGGAAACGCGCGACGGCCTCGCCGTCATGCCACTCGCTCTTCACGTGCAGGCCGTCGGCGTTGAGTCGCCCACAGCCGTAGCAGTGGGAGAAGTCGTCGGGGTAGAGATCCTGGAGTGGTTTCATGCTGAGAGATTCGGCCGCGCGCGGGATGAGTGCAAGCTCTAGACTAGGGGTACCAGGCGAAGTACGTCGCCAACATCCCGCACCGAGGCGTCCGCCTCGAGAAGGCGGGCCAGGAACCCCGTGACGTTCGCGACCGCGAACGAGATCCCGGACAGATTGCGCTCCACGGGCACACCCTCTATCGGCCGCGGGTAGCCTGACGAGGCGAAGCCCGCCCCAGGTGGCACCACCGCGAGCTCGTGCCGATCGCAGGCGGGATCGAGCGTGACCCCCACCACGTTAGGCAGCGACCCGGGCAGCAACGCCACGCCACCGGATTCGCGCGCCGAAACGACGATGGCACCCAATGCCACCCCCTCGGCCACCGCTGCGCCGAGCATTTCCGCGCGCTGCGGGTTGGCCGTGCCCAGGCTCAGATTGATGAGCCGAGCGTCGTGCAGCGCGGCCCATGAGATCGCCGCGGCAAGCACCTCGGCGCTCGTGGCCAGCGTGCGGTCGAACACGCGCACCGCTAGAAGGTCGATGCCCGGTGCCTTCTCGAGGATCGCCGCTGCCACCGCGGTTCCGTGACCGATGCGGTCGACGAAGTCACCGTCCGTCTCGCCGTCTGCCCCGATGCGCACGCCTGAAACCTGCGCGCCGCCAATGTGCGGATTCGCCGGGTGCACGCCGCTGTCGATGATCGCGACGCGAACGCCCTTTCCGGTCAGACCCGCGAACGGTGGGTCGTCAAGCGTGAAGCGTCTCGCAGTCACTCCGCCGGCTGCAGCACGGCGAACAGCTCGGCGAACGCGCCACCCCGTGCGATCAGCGTGTCGGCCGTGCCATCCTCGACGATCCGGCCCTGGTTCAGAACGACCACGCGATCGGCCTGTCGTGCTGGCTGGAGTCGGTGCGAGATCACGATCGTCGTGCGACCGCGCATGACCGCCTCATACCCCGCCATCACCTGCACCTCCGTTGCCGGATCGATGGCGGCGGTCGCTTCGTCGAGCACGAGCACCGCGGGATCGGCGAGGAACGCGCGCGCGATTGCGACGCGCTGTCGCTCACCCGCAGAGAGCGCGCGGCCACGCTCGCCGACCGGTGTGTCGATTCCCTGCGGCAACCGGTCGAGCAGCTCGGCGAGGCCCGCGGCGCGCGCGGCGGCGGCGACATCGGCCGCGGAGGCCTCGGGCCTCGCGTACCGAACGTTGTCGGCCACCGTGGTGTTGAAGATGAATGGGTCCTGCTCGACGACGACAACGTGGCGGCGGACGTCAGCCAGACGAAGGTCGCGAAGGTCACGACCATCGAGCAACACGCGACCGCCGGCGGGATCGAGCTGCCTGACGAGCAAATCCGCGATGGTGGATTTGCCGCCGCCACTCGCGCCGACGATGGCCACGCGCTCACCGGCGCGAATCGTCAGGCTTGCGCGGTCGAGCACCGACGCCCCGCGGTCGAACGTGAACGTCACGTCATCGAGCACGACCTCTCCGCGCGCCGACGAAAGCGGCGAGGCCCCCGCCGCTTCGGTCACCTCCGGCGGCGTATCGAGGATCTCGTGCACTCTTCGGAGCGACACACGCGCGGTGGCAACGCTGGCGTACAATCCCATGAGGCCCTGGACCGGCCCGAGCAGCCGCATTTGATAGGCGACGAACGCGACCAGCGTGCCCATCGTGATTCTGCCGTCGATCACGCGCCAGCCGCCGACGAGAAAGACGGCACCGGTGCCGAGCGCCAGCAGGAGGCCGGGGACGCCGCCAGACAGGTAGGTCAGGCGGCGCATGTGCATGAGCGAATCGATGAACGCGTCGTTGCGTTCGCGAAATCGCGCTGCCTCACGCTCCTGCGCGTTGTGGGTGACGACGAGGCGCATCCCCTGAAGCGCTTCGATCAGAAACGTTCCGATCCCGGCGCTTCTGTCGCGCACGGCGGCGATCGAGTCTTCGAGCCGACGCCGGTATCGCACGAGCGCGACTACTGAGAGCGGAAGCACCGCGAGACTCACGGCGAACAGGAGCGGGTCGAGCGCGATGAGAATCGCAACCGCGCCCACGAGGAACACGACGCTCCCCACCCACGACAGCGCGACCTCCGCGGCTACGCGCTGGATCTCGCCGATGTCGCTGTTGATGCGCGAGGCGATCTGGCCGAGCGGCATGCGCGCGAAAAAGCGCGGCGAAAGCTGCTGCAGATGACGAAACAGCGTCAACCGCATGTCGAACAGAATCTCGGCCGACACCCGCGTGTATCGGAGGCCGCTCACGACATTGAGCGCAAAGCTCGCGATAGTGAGGGCGGCGAATGCGAGCACGACACGCACGAGCGCGCCAGTATCGCGACCGAGCAGGGCGCGGTCGATCAGGATCCGCGTCAGGTATGGCAGGAGGAGAGACAGTCCCGTGCCGATGAGCGACAGCACGAGCACGAGCACCAAGCGCCGCCAGTACGGGGCGATATAGCCTAACAAGCGGCGGACATCTGAGTGGACAGCGGTCACTGCAGACTGCAGAGGTAATTGGTTACTGTTATTGGTCATTGGTTACTGGAATTGGTTATCAGTGATTTGAACCCTCGGGATGCTCATCTCGCTGAAGAGGCATCCCGAGGGTTCAAACAACCAATTACCTGTACCAGTAACCAATTACCTGTTCTGTTGCGCCGTTCATCGCCCTGCGTTTGCCGGTCGTGGCGCTGGAGCCTGCGGAATGATTATGAGTCCGCTCATGTCCTGCCCGAGATCGACGGTTCGCAGCTTCTTGAAGGATTGCGCGTCGTAGACGTCGATCGTGGGACCGGCGGTGTGGATGTAGAGCTCCCGCCCATTCGAGCTCGGCGTGAGTCCCATGCGCGGACGGCCTTCGAACTGCGTGCGCTGGGAGACGCGTCGTCCCTCGAGGTCAAAGGTCCAGAACTCGTAGTTGCCCACCTGCTGGCGGAGGCCGTAGCCGCGTTTCCGGCCGGGCGCGAGGCGGAAGTTCACCGGCTCGTTCGGGCCTAACGTGTAGAAGTCCACGCTTCGCTTCACCAGGTCCACGCGCGCGACTCCCATGAGCGTCCGGTGGTTCACCGGGTCGCTGACGCGGAACAGTCCCGTGTAGAAGCCGGGATCCTCATAGATGTCGTTCGGGAAGAAGAAGTTGAGCCGCCCCATGCCTTCCTCGAACAGCGTCCGCGACAGCTCCCACCGATCCACCTGCTTGAGCGAATCGGTGCTGTACACGAGGACGTCGTCGGTCGTGAAGAAGTACATGTACTCCCCATCCGGGGAGAAGATGATCTGCGCGAAGTCACGTTCCTCGCCTTTCGGCCACGGGATCGTGTCGGTCACAGCCTTCTTGACGAGGTCGTAGCGGAGGAGTGTCGGCTTTCCGATCTCGTAGCGATCGAGCTTCTTCGTGTAGGTCTTCACGAGCACGACGGCAAATCGCTCGCGCGGGTCGACGTTGATGCCCCAAAGCCGCACGCGCGTGTTGCCTGACGAGAGCGTGAACTTGTCGATCGCTTTCCGCGTGGCGATGTCGATGACCTCGACGTGCTCGAACTGCGGATCGAGCACGTAGAAGTGCTTTCGATTGAACGACAGCACCATGCTGGTCGGGATCCCGACCGAGATCGGAATGGAATCGACGACCTTCAGGTTGGACTCGTTCAGGACGAGGATCTTCTTCCCATACGTACCCACATAAATCGTCGCGTTTCCGCCGGATTGGGCTCGTAACGGCGACGACACGAGCGCAACGGCAAGGGCGCAAACCGTAGCGGCGCAAAATCCCAAACGGCGCAGCTGAATAACGGCGCCAATCCCGAACGGCGCCAATCCCGAACGGCGCCAATCCCAAACACCGCCAATCCCAAACACCGCCAATCCCAGACGGCGCCGATCCCGAAGAGCGAATCCCAGACGGCGAAGCGGCGCGCCCTTTTCGCCCTTGGCGGTTCCGACCTTCGGGATCGGCGCACTTCGGGATCGGCGTCGTTCGGGATTGGCGCCGTTCGGAATTTGGCGCCGCTTCGCTTTTGCGCCCCCTGACCAATTCCGGTGTCATGGAAAGATGAGGTCTATTTTTCGCCAATCTTTCTGGGCGGATGCGCACTTGCCCGTCCAGTCCGGCGCGTAGTTATAGAGGTCCGGCACGTGGGCCGGCCAGAAGCACGTGATGTGACAGTCGAACAGGTCGCGCTCGACCGGCTGACAGAGTCCTGCCGTTCCACCGCTCGCGTCCGTCTCCCATCCCGGCGAGAACACGAATGTACAGCCAAGCGGGATGTGTGGGCCCGACGGCGTCGTGAGCGGTCCGCCCTGGAGCGCCACCACATCCTGCTCCGTGGTCTCGGCAATGTGGCGCGCCTTCTTGTTGATCGGCGTTAGGTGTCGCACGTGAGTTTCCCTCGTCAGGCGTCGAACTGCGCCAGATATTCCGGTCGTCGCTCGGCGAGCGTGCCGTAGACCTGGAGACACGTGTCCGTCCAGCGGCGAATCCACTCGCAGTAATGCAGGTTCGGCCGCTCGCTCGAGCCGTACCGCGTGTGCGCCTCGTGATAGCACCCGCCGGCACAGAGTGGACGCGCCCAGCACGTCGAGCAGTCGGTCTTGTTCGCGATGTGGTGCTTCATCAGGAAGTCTTCCTGCTTCCCACGATCCACCCCTTCCGTCACTGATCCGATCTTGTGTGAATCGGAGCCGGCGAAGCGATGGCAGAGGGCAACGTCGCCGTCGGTCGCGACGCCCATGAGACCCAGGCCGGCACCACACGGGTACGCCTTGCTCATACCCTTGTGGATCTCCTCCAGCGTGTCGCGCACGTTCGAGAAGCCGTGATGTTTTCCGGCGAGCGCGTACTGGAGGAACTCCTGAGCGAGACGCTGGAACTGGCCGAGCATCGCCTCGAAGCCGTCTTCCTGGATCGCGTAGTCACGCTGCCACGACGTCGTCACCGGCGCGAAGCCGACCTCCCAGAAGCCGATCTCGTCCCGCAGGTGACGATAGATCGATTCGACGTCGAGGTTCTGTTTCGTCAGCGTCACACGCGCGCCCACCGGCCGCCGGCGGTGCCGCTCGAGGAGCATGCGGATGTTCGGCACGACGATGTCGTAGCTCCCCATCCCGTTGTTGAAGACGCGGAACTTGTCCTGCTGCTCGCGACCGCCATCCATCGACACGGTGACACCGACGTCGTTCTCGACGATCCAGTCGATGATCTCCTCCCGAAGGAGCGTCGCGTTCGTCGTGAGGCTCGTGTCGACTGTCTTGCCTAACGTGGCAGCCCGATCCTTCGCGTACGCCAGCGCCGACCGCAGGACCTTGAAGTTGAGAAGCGTCTCGCCGCCGAAGAACGTCAGATGCACCATCGGCGAGTCGCCGGATTCGGCGAACATGAAGTCCACGCTCTGGCGCGCGGTCTCCTCGTTCATGAAGCGCGGTTTCCGGGAGGCCTCGACGATCCGGTCCTCGCCGTACTCATAGCAGTACGTGCAGGCGAGATTGCACTTGCTCGTCACGTTCATGACGAGCGTCGTGAGCGGGATGCGCTTCCGCGGCGGCGCCGCGACAGGCGCCTCGACCGGGCGATCCACGAGCCGAAGCGCGCGGACGTTCAGCAGGTCCTCGACCGTCGCTCGAAGATCCGCGACCGGAAAGCGATCGCTCAACGTGCGCACGAGCTCGTTAGGCTCGAGGTCCTCCTGCCCCACCGCATCGAGCACCGCAACCGACGTGTCGTCGAGCCGGAACACACCCGCCGACGGCACCAGATACACATACGGAGCGCCATCCGCGTCGAACGCGTGGTATTCGCCCCGCCTGAGCAGCGTCATTGATCGCCCTTCCACGGCTCCCATCGCAGATAGAGTGGAACGGTGACGAGCAGATGTCCCCTTGCCTTGAGCGGCCGCGAGCCATTGCCGTTGCCCTGCCCGTTCTCGCCCTCCTGATAGGTCGCGACCACCCACACATCGCCGACATTGTTGCGGTTGCGGCTGCGCTGCGGGTTGGGCCCATCGAGGTTCGGCGTGAACAGTCCCCGTTGATCGATCTGTCCGACGAATTTGATGTCGTCGTCGTCGTATGTGACACCGTACTCCTCGAGACTCCACGACACGTCGACCGGGCCGATCTCCACATCGTCCTCGGTGTCTGGCTTCCCGTCGGCCCCGTTGTGGTACGCGATCGCCTCGAACTGCTGGTACTGTTTCGGGAACACGGCGCCGCCCACACGCGCCATGCCCGCGAGCGGCGTCACCTTGATGCGCGCGATCTTGTCGTAGACCACGGCCGCGCTCTTGAGCGACGCGCCGGCGACGAACAGGTCGCGCTGGCCCACTGGCGCCTTCGCATCGACCGCGACGCGCGCCACGATCGAGTCGCCGTCCGCGCGGACCACGTTGTCAACGTGCACGCCCGGTCCGAAGTCGAGCGCCGCGGCTTGCACGTCGCGCGGGAGATTCGCTCCGACAACCGTGACCTGCTGGTCCCGAGTGCCAGCCTTGAGCGCGCGCGGGTATACGCCGGCGATCACCGGACCGGCTCCGAGGCGCGTGAGCGAGACGTCCATCCCGAACTCGTCATACCCACCGCGGAACCACCGTCCGGAGATCTCCTGCCACCCGGGCTCGATGAACATCACCTCGCGCCACGCGCTGTCGGGCGACGTGCCCACTTCCGATGAGCGGCCGCGCCACTGGTAGCCGGTATAGACCACTGCCTTGCCGTCGCGCGTGACGGTGGCACCGCCGCGGGCGTAGCGATAGGTCGCCTTGGTGGTGAACTCGTCGTCGGCGTTAGGCGTCTTCGTGATCGTGAGGCGCCCGCTGAAGGCGCCACGTCCGGGCTCCGTCCCGGACAACACCCATTCGCCCTCGATGCGGGCCGGCCGCATGGTCGCGGACCATGCCGTCCAGTCCGGGGTGCGCAACGGGAACACCTTGGACAGGTGCCCCACAGCGACATCCATGGGCTCTGGCGCCCCCGCGCTGTCGGGTGGTGGCGGACCGCCGCGCCGGAACGCCTGGAAATCCACCAGCGGGTAGTACGCGCGATGCGTCGCCAGCAGGAGGTCCCACTCGTCCTTCGTGCGCCGCTGCGAAATCACGCGTCCTAACGAGTGACACGCATGGCACGTCTGCTCCGTTCGTGTGTCCGCCGCGTACTTGTAGTCGATCGCGCGGCGCTCGGATTCGAAGCGCGCCGGTCGAGCTTCCGCCGGCGCGAGTCCTTGGGCGTTCGAGAGGTATTTGACAATGGCGCGCGCGGTCGCGGGATCCACTCGCACGCGTTGGAGGGCGACCATTCGCCGCAGGGAGATCTCCCATCCTTCCGGCGTCTTCCGCATGTACGACAGCCGTTCCATGACTCCGGCGGAGTCGCGGACGTGACACCGCGAGCAGCTCTGGATGACCGTTTGGTCGTTGATCGCGAAGCCCGGCGTCGTGTCCTTGCGCGCAGGCGCAGCCGCTTTCTGTGCGGTGGATGCGGTCGCCGGCGGTGGATTCTGCGCCCAGACGCCGTTCGCGAGTACGACGAGCGCGATCGCTGCGATGCGACTCATGGTCCGTGTCCTGTCAAACGGGACTGGGGACTGGGGACTAGGGACTCGGCCGGGAGGCTTCTATCGCCACGGAGTTCTCCTCGGCGCCAATAGCATCCTGCCGAGTCCCCAGTCCCTAGTCCCCAGTCCCCAGTCGCTTTCGTCCCCTGGTTATACGGACGCCCCTAGACCGCGTCAAGCGAGATCGAGCATGCCCTTGGCTACGAGTACCGACAGAGCGCCGAGGAAATCCGGCAGCGGAGCTGGCGATGCCGCGCGATTGTACGCCGCGTAGAGGTCGGGAACCTGATCGTACAGCGGGGCCAGCGCCACGATGGTCACGAGGTCAATGCTTCTCAGGTACCGTACCCCATCGCGAAAGGCTGGGACGAACAGATGCTCCGCGAGCTCGACCCGATCGCCACGGACTGTCGGGCGATCCGACCGCCGCAGGGCATCCGACGGGCGGAGTCCGATCGACGCCCGCTGCCGAATCGCGTCGAACGCGGCGAGCACCGCCGGATCCCGACGCAGCGCCGGCACATCCGGCTCACCATCCTCGCCCGCATCGGCCGCGGACCGCACGCGCCAGAACTCCGTCGTTGCGTCACTCGCCACATCGCGCGACAGCTCGGCGAAGCGACGGCGGAGCGCGTCGCACATGGCGCGCTCGCGCACATCGTACAACTCGAGCGCGGCTGACTGCATTGACTCGTCGACGAGCGCGGTGTGCACCACGACCGACGCGAGCCACGCCGACGACAGCGCCTTCTTTATACCATACGATGACAGTGGATCGACGAACGATGCGGCGTCGCCAACCAGGAGAACGCCAGGATCCGCGAACCGGGTCGCGTCGTACGACGAGGCATCCCGCGCGAATGGCGCGCCGGTGAGTCGAGCAGGGCTGCGACCCGATCGCACGAGAGAACCGATCCGCTGCGCCTTCGCGAGCTCGGCGTGGTACACAACGCCAAACGTGTCGGCTGCCTCGGAGCGGCGGACGGATGTGAGCGACGGATCCACCATCGCCGTCACGTAACGTCGCGAACGCGACACCGGCACGGACCACGCCCAGCCCCCGTGATAGCTCTCGACGAGGGTGTGCGTCTCGTCGCCGAGCATGGTCCATCCACCGCGCCGTTCCCACACGCCCACGAGCGCGAGCGTCCTCCCGGCTGGGTCGGCGCGCCGCCACTGGCGACGAGCGAGCAGGCCGGCGCGACCGGTGCAGTCGAGGACCCACCGCGCCGCGACAGAGCGTTGGCGACCCTGGGACTCGTAGTGCACGAGCTGATGGGCGTCGCCGTCAGCGCCGCGCGCGACGTCCCGCACGATCGCGCGGCGCACGACTCGCGCGCCCGCCCGCTCGGCTTCCGCGAGCAGCACCGCGTCGAACGTGTCGCGCCGAACCTGCCAGCCTAACGATCCGGCGCCGAATGACTCCACGCGGGGTTCATCGCTTCCCCACCAGACGGTGTTGCCAGTTGCACGCACGAAGTCGGCGGCGTCCACCGCCCCCCGCACTCCAATCCGATCGAGCAGTTTCCCAACGCTGGGCGGCAGTGACTCGGCCAGCGCGGGCCGGGCAGGTGCGCGCGTGACGAGGGCGACGCGGTGTCCATGGCTCGCCAGGAGCCGTGCGGCCGCGGCGCCGGCCGGCCCGCCGCCGACGACGGCGACGTCGATCGGTTCGCTCGCGTCGTTCGCTGGTCGTGGGATCGAGGCCTCGTGATCCAGAGACGCCGAACCGTCGTGTGGTGGGAATGCCGCGTCAAGGCTTTGGGCCTTGGCGATCATCGTTCTCGGCAGCTTCCGAAGCTCTGGCCCGGTATCAGACAGCGCCGTACCGTAGTGGCATGAGACTGACCGAGGTTCGGCAGACGCTTCCGAGCACCGTTTTCATCGTCGCCTGGCTCTCGACTTTCGTCGTGAGCTCCTACGCGCGCGGTCTGATCGCGCAGACTCCCGGTGTCCTGGACTCGGCCCAATTGGCCGCGATCTGGAAATCGGTCTATTACCCCATCTTCGATAGCGTGGTCGTATCGGCCGGGCTATCGCGGCTCCGTTCGTCGGTGTTGCCGGAAGGACGGCGCGAAGTGCGGATCTGGGTCGGCGGCGGATTCACTGCCCCGGAAGACCTCTATCGATTCGTGGATGATCACGGTCAGGTGTCTGGCGAGCTCGTTCGGCACTGGGGCGTCCTGCCGGTCGACAGCTCGGACCGCTCCGGAGAACCCGAAGATCTCGTGCTCTACTCGTTGCGCGGCAGCTGTTCGCGCTACTCCACAAGCGCGCGAAAGCACACATGCCGAGCGGAGTTCACTCGGTCTCCTGACTGGGGAGCCGTGCTAAAGCGCGCGGAGGCGGCCGGGCTCTGGACGCTGCCAGACGAGTCGTCGCTTCCGTCCGATGGCATGCAGATTCTCGACGGCTGGTCGATTACTGTCGAGTTGAGGGACGGAAGCCGCTACCGCGCGTACAACTACAACAATCCCGACGTACGCAAGCGGTGGCCCGAGGCCGGGAGCGCCGTGGCGATCCGCGCGGCGCTCGGCGCGATCGACTCGCTAGGCAAAACACCCGACGTAGTGAAGACGTACCGGGGAATCACAACGGGGGTGTACCTCAGCGAGTTCGTCGATTGCGCGAGTGGCGCGCGGTGGGAGTTCCACAATGAGCTTCGCTCACTCGCGGAAGGGAGCAGGGTCCCCTTCCAGCCTGCGAGCGACAGCACAGCGCGGTATGTCGTCGAAGTCGTCGGCGAGCTGACGCCGGAATGGCTCGCGCGCCGCTGGAATTCGAAATACACGCGAGTCCTACAGATCTTCCGTCTCGTCTCGGTCCGGCCTGCGCTCGACGGTGCGTGCCCTAACGAGCGGTAGGTGCGGGGTTCCTCTGATGCGGAATCCTATCGTCGCGTAATGTCTCGCTGCCGGAGATCAAGGCCCGCACCAGACGTTGAACTTGACCTGTGCGAAACCGCCCGGGGGCATGCGGATGCTCGCGGTTTCGCTGAATAGAGCGCCAGGGCCGGAGTTGACCAAGCAGCCGTGGGTTTTCAGCGTGACGGTGTGGACGCCCGCCGGGAATTGATCGAGCTCGATCAACCCGTTCGGCGTGATCGAGCCCGCCGCTTGGCCATCGATCAGCAAGGAAAAACCGATCGCCAATTCATCGATCGTTGCGGCTCTCGAAAAAGTAGTCGAGACACTAAGCCGGAGCCTTCCAGGGGTTTTCGTGGAACACAGCACGCCAAAGGCGACTGTGGTCGTCTCGCCTGCTGAAACGACCGTAACTCGCTGCGTGGCCAGCGCGCGATCCTGAAGCTTGCAATGCTGCGCGAGGTTCTCGAGTGAGACGTAGTGCTGACCCGGGGCCACCGACGAGAAGGTCAGCTCGCCGACCCCGCCAACGCTCCGGGTATACTCCGTACCGGTCGCGGCGTTTTTGCTCACGACCACCAGGTAGCCATCGGGGTCGAGGGAGTCCCCCTGCGTCGCGACGCTCACGGCTATCACGCCCCGTGGCGGCTCGATTGGCCCAGCCGGGCCGGAAGCGTCCGGCTGGCACGCGGCAGACAGCAGGATGACGATGGCGAAGCTGGGGCGGAGGGAGCACAGGGCGTTCGGCTCCGGTTGAAGTCGACGAGCCGGAACACGTTACCGACTGACCTCGTCGAGGCTCGTTACGACTATTGGTAGGGAGCCGCCGTCAACGCCCGATCAGACGACAGTCAACTGGAACGTGCTCCGGCTTACGACCTTCGGCGGCGTCCGCCTGACGCAGGCCCGGGAGGATTTGACGGGCGCGGCGACGCAGCCCCGCCGGCTCGCCATCCTGGCCAGGCTCGCGGTCGCAGACGATCGCGGCGTGAGCCGGGACAAGCTCCTCGCCCTGCTCTGGCCGGAGAGCGAGATGGATCGGGCGCGTCACGTCCTCAACCAGCTCCTCTATGCTCAGCGGCAGCTCTTTGACGAGGACTCGCTTTTCCTCGGAAAGAAGCTGCTGCGGCTCAACCCGACACTGATCTGGACGGACGTCGCCGCATTCGAGGTCGCGCTGAGCGAACAGCGCGTGGAAGATGCGTTAGGCTACCATCACGGTCCGTTTCTCGACGGCTTCTTTCTCGGCAACGCGCCACAGTTCGATGCGTGGGCCGAGGCGCAGCGGGAGCGCCTTCAATAACGCCTCCGCGAGTGTCTGGCGCAGCGCGCCGCACGGCTGGAGGCCACTCACGAGTGGGAAGGCGCATCACGATGGCGACGACATGTCCTCGATCTCGACCCGCTCGATTCCCATGCGTCGCGAAAGTTGGCGGAGGCGCTCATCGCGGCGGGCGATCGGTCCGGGGCCATTCGTTCCATTCGCCGACACCGCGAGCTGTTGAAGACCGAGCTCGGGCTGGACTTGGATCTCGGGTTCGCGCGTTGGCTGGAGGATCTCGAGCGATCCCCAACACATCATTGACGGGCGGGCAGTCCGCGCTCACCCGTCGTGGGTCAGACGTCAGTCACACACGCGCTCGCTCGTGTTGCGGAATGACGTCATCGTGCCGTTGGCGTCGATCGTGAAGTGGAAGATGTTGGTGACCCGGAAATTGGGGAGTGATCCCTGGCTGATGAAGCGGCGAAGGAAGACGGCCGTGTCGTTAATCGGCAGCCCGCTTGGGCCCACGTTGAAGCTCTCGTTCTGCGTCTGCGCGAGATGGTACATGGCGCCCGTCACGAGGCCCACACCGTACGAGCCCTTGTCGTGGAACGTGAACGTGCCATGAAAGCCGCCGTTCGCGTCGATCCTTTCGTGCAGGATGGATTCCTGGCGCAGGTGCCACTCGACCGGCTCGCCGGTGCAGCCGCGCGGTACCGGGAAGACATCGGTCTCCTCGATCTCTACGCGCTGTACATCCTGCGCCACGGTCAGTGATGGCGTTAGGCGCTGGGCCGTCGGGCTGGTGGCTGCATCGCGACATCCGAGCACCGCGACCGTGAGGGCCGCAACTCCGAGCTGGGCTTTCATTCGGTGGCTCCTGGGTGAGATCGCTGTCGGCGGTTGGGTGGAGGGTGATCTGGCTCTTACGGATTCGTGAGCCGAATCGCGAACGAGAAGTAGAAATCGCCCTGATTCACGTTCGTCGTCGTGTTCTTGCTTGTGACGTATTTGATCAGTCGGGCAACGTTCCGTTGCGTGACGCTCCCGTTCGCCGCCGTATCGGCGGCGCTCGGGGTGAGCTTCCACTCGGTGCACGGCGCCGAGCCGCTCGCGGGCGTTAGGCATGTCACGTTCGCCCAGTGTGTTTCCGGAGCGCCGTCGGGATCCGCGCCGGTGGGATACGGGTTCATCTGCACCGCGTAGCTGGTACCGCCGGAGGTGAAGGCGATGTGCAGCGGACACGGCATGGTGGTGCCCGGAGCGAGCAGCCACATGCTGGAGTCGTACACATTGCACTTGGAGATCGCGTGGACCTTGTACAGCCCCGATGGAACGGCGATCGGGTCCCCGCCATTCGGACCGGTACCCCCAACGGGCCGGCCAAAGTCCAGGAACAGCATCCGCGTCGAGTTGCGTGGGTTCTGAGAATCCAGAACCCATGCGCCGATCGGTTGAATGACCGAAGTCAGCGTGTTGGAGTTCCTGTAGACACCGAGCCCATCACTGCGAATCTGCAGGCTGGTGGCGACGTCGACGTCGGAGTCAGCGACGTACGTGCTCACCGGCGTGTCAGTGTTGCCGCGTGCCTGCGCGAGGATGAGCTGCCTTGGCTCGATCACCGAGGTGCTGTCCATCGCGCAACCCGCGAGCGTTACGGCAAGGGCGGCGACAATGCCGCATGCCGCCGAAGCATGACGCGTCGAGTGGTACATGGAGTCCTCCGACAGGGTGGCGCAATCTGTTCACGTCTGAGATGCAAACACGGATGGACGTCCGCTGCTTTGCGCTGCCTAACGCACACGCGGTTTGACAGACGACCTCGCGAGTGGTATGATCGCCGCTCACCCTTCGTGATTCGCGCGGTCTCGGCGAAAGGCAGAGTAGATGCCTGCTCTACCCGGCGATCTCCAATCCCTCGTCACAGCCACAGACCGGGCCGTGCGGGATCGCGCGTGGGCCGATTTCCTCCGCCAGCACAGCAACGTGATCCTTCGTGTGGCGCGCGCGATGGGCGGCGGGCACGACGCGACGATGGATCGGTACGCGTACGCGGTCGATGCGCTCCAGCGTGACGACTTCAAACGACTGCGCGCCTACGATCCCGATGGCCGTGGTTCCTTCGACACGTGGCTCGCGGTCGTCGCACGCCGGCTGTGCATGGACGAGCACCGTCACCGCTACGGCCGCGCGCAGAGCGACGATGCGGACGCCGAAGCAGAGCGTGCGACGCGTCGCCAACTGGCAGACCTCGTGGGCAACGAGCTGGGACTCGACACGATCGAGGGCAACACCGACACGCCGGACGTGCAGCTCGAGCGCTCGGAGCTGCGCGCGGTGCTCGATTGCGCGTTGGCGCAGCTCGACGTCACCGAACGATTGATCCTGCGCCTGCGCTTCGAGGACGCCGTCTCCGTCCCGGAGATCGCTCGGCTTCTCGGCATCGATTCGCCGTTCAAGGTCTACCGCCAACTCGACAAAGTATTGATGACAGTGCGACGGCATCTCGAAGCGGCGGGGATGCACGATGCGTCGACCTGAGCCCGGTCGCGACCGAAGGGGCGACCCATCCGGTTGGCCGAGCCGCTCATCAACAGTTGGGGCGCGCAAGTCTCGCCCATCGCATCCGTGCAGTTGTGTGGAACGAAACGAGGAGCAGAACGCGTGACCGGTCCAAACGGGCACCCGACCGAGGTCAACGGACTTGCGCATCTGTCCGACGCCGAGCTCGCCGGCTACCTGGACCACGACCTGTCCGACGCCGAGCGGCGTCGCGTCGAAACACACATCGACGAGTGCGCGGCGTGCCGGCGCGAGATCGTCGCTTTGCTGCCCATCACGCATCCTGGTGAGTCTCCCGACGCCAGGATCGTCCACCGACTGAGGCGCTGGTGGATCCCGGCAGCCGCGGCGGCCGTCATCGCTGCGATGGCCGTGCCACGCCTAACGAGTAACGCACCAGGCCCGGACGTACCCCAACGGGCGCGCCCCGTCGCGGAGGCCGGCA
>Ga0075424_100002190_pt1 | contig 17703 bp, 11 predicted proteins | sample SoiMethybrSBSTD3_FD_75301 | JGI IMG/M metagenome (GOLD analysis project Ga0075424, IMG submission 75301) | Bulk soil microbial communities from a Populus tree surrounding site in Tennessee, USA - Soil MetaG P. TD hybrid SBSTD3 | ecosystem: Environmental > Terrestrial > Soil > Tree plantation...
CCCACGACGCAATACGACCCGCGCGCGAGCGCCCGCCGCGCGGTCGGGTTCTGCGGGCTGTGCACCAGACGCTGTGGGTCGCTTCCAGAGCGCGCCTCCTTCGCATGCATATCGGCCAGATGCCCGATCGCGCCCCAGTCGGCACGATCGACAACGTACTGAAGATAGTCGTCGGCCTCCTTCTGCGTCGGGCGACAGATGATACCGACCGGCGTCCAGACCTGGATGTCGCGGCCGCGGTCGCGTGCGAGCTTCTTGGTCTCGGCGATGCGCGCGGTGCTGGCCTCGGGTGTCTCCACCGCGTCGAAATGCATGTCCGAGTGGCGGATCGCGAACCAGCGACCCCTGTCGGAGCTTCCGGCGTTCATCATCAACGGGTCCCCGCTGCCGAACGGCCGCGGCGCGCCTTCGACGCCGTGGAGCTGATAGTAGCTGCCCTCGTGGTCGAAGCGGGGCTCGCCGGCCCAGACTCGCTTGACTATGCTCCACCATTCTTCGCCCTGCGCATAACGTGCGTCGTGCTCCTTTTTGGTCACGCCGAACATCTGGAACTCGTCCTCGTTCCAGCCGCACACAATGTTCACGCCGAGGCGCCCTTGGCCGATGTGGTCCGCGGTGGCCATCTGCTTACACGCCACGAGCGGATGGTGCAGGGGCACGTGGACCGTGCAGAACACCCGGAGCCGACGGGTGGCCGCCAGCAGACCGCACGCCCAGGCGATCGACTCGAAGCTGGAGCCGTTGGGATTGGAGTCGCCGCCATAGCCCTTCCATCGGGCGATGGGCACCATGCACTCGATCCCGATCGCGTCCGCCAGCTGCGCCAGCCTGAGGTTGTTCTCCCAGCTGGCCTGCCAGCTCTCCGGGAGCAGGGCGTAGGTTCTGCCGCTCGAGCAATTGGCGCCGAAGAGTCCGAGCCGAAGCGGGTTGCCCTTCACGAAGGGAAGGATAGCCTACGGACGCGTCCCTTCGATGGCGCCGATGTCACAGCCTTTGGCTGTCCGCCGGTGCCCCCGTTGATCAGTTGGCAAACACGCTCCGGGGTCGCCCGCATTCAGCGCGGGGCTGCGCCGCAGGAGCGGCAGGAACCCGTGGCCCGGCGTCCCGTTGTCGGTGAAGTCTCCGAGCCGTGGGTCGCCCATGAGGTCATCCGCGAGCAACGTTACCGCGCACGTGGAATCAGAGAACAGATTGTTGCCCAGCGAAGTGACCCGGCCCAGGCAGGCCGGACGGTTGAGAACCAGCAGACCGGAAACGATCGTGTTGTAGACAGCCAGTGCGCTGCTGGCAGACAGGGCGTCGCTGCCGCCGGGCGCCGAGTTGTTGGCGATGGTAGTGTTGACGATGATCCCGCCTCCGCCTGCGAGTCCCCCTCCAGCGAACTCTGTTCTATTGCCCGCCAGCGTGCTGTTGATGATGGCCACGGCCGTGGAAAAGGAGAAGACGCCGCCGCCGTTGCCGTCGAAGGCGAGGTTGTTAGCGATGGTGCTGCCGACAATGATAGCCAACCCTTCGATGTAAAGGCCCCCGCCAAGATTGCCCGTATTGCCGCTGATCGTGCTATTCACGACTGTCAGCGCAGCAAGGCTAAAGACGCCGCCGCCAAACCCCCCTGAGCTGTTGTTGGAAATGCTGCTCCCGGCGATGACCAGTCTGCCGAGGCTGGCAATACCGCCGCCGCCGGGGCCGCCGGGCCCGATCGCATCACTAAAGCAATCCATCAGGGCGCTCTGGCTAATGATCGCGGTGCCGCGATTGAACAGGCCGCCGCCGCCAAATTGGAGAGGGGCTCCGGCCAGGCGCCCACCTCTTGCGGTGAGACCTTCGAGCTTCAAGACGCCGGTTTGCCCGACGTGGAACAACCGAAAGTTCGGACTGGTGGCGTCTCGCTCGATGGTCGTGTTGCCGATGCCCGCTCCCACGATCGTCAGCGGGCTGGTAATCGAGGGAAGCCCATTCGATTCATCAGTCTCGTTGTCGATCGCCCTTAAGGTGTAGGTACCGGGCTGCAAGCGGATGGTATTGATTTCGCCGTTTGCATTCGCCGTATTGATGGACCCGATCAGGCACGCCACGTCCCCGGATGCACACTCGACGACCGCTGCGGTGCTGGGGCGCGCCAGCACGAGAGCAACGGCGAGCCCTACGACGATCGCGCTCAGCGCCCACCCGTGTTCCCAGCTGCTTCCGGCAGCACCGTCCTGGCTAGGCATCGCTGACCTCCCGGTGTTCGCGTTAACCCCGCGCACCTGAAAATCCGCTCAGCTCTGCTCCGAAGGACCAATGGATAGCTCGGATCGCTACGGCTCGAAATTGGACCTGGGTGCGAGGCGCGTACTTCCTTGTACTCATCCGGAACATCGGTCGGTTCGCGGACGTCGCAGCGGGCGAGTATCCTACGCCTGCGATGGCGACCCGGCGTCCCCGGCGATCCGGTAATGACCTGACTGCGCAGGCCCGTCGCGCAGGTGTCCGCCTCGTGCGCTTCCTCTACACCGACAACGGCGGCATCACGCGCGGCAAGGCCACGCATGTGGACGGGCTCGCGCATCGGCTCACCGACGGCATCGGCCTCACGGTCGCCATGCAGGCGATGAACATGCTGGACCAGCTCCAGTCTGTCGACGGCCTCGGCCCGGTCGGCGAGATCCGGCTCATTCCTGATCCGCAGACATTCACCGTGCTTCCATATGCTCCGAACGCCGCCGCCATGACGAGCGACATGCGCACGATCGAAGGAGCGCCGTGGGACGCTTGCCCGCGCGATTTCCTCAAGCGGCAGATCGCCGCCTGCGGCGCGGCGGGGTTCACCGTGCGCGCCGCCTTCGAATGCGAGTTCACCCTGGCCGTGAAGCGCGCCGACGGCGGATTTGCCCCGCTCGACGAGAGCCTGTGCTTCTCCACCACCGGCATGACCACGGCCGCGCCCGTGATGGACGACATCGTGGCCGCGCTCGAGGCGCAGCGCATTCCGGTCGAGCAGTACTACCCGGAGCTCGGCCACGGCCAGCAGGAGCTCTCGATCGGGCACGCGCCGGCGCTCGAAGCCGCCGATCGCCAGGTCTTCTATCGCGAGACCGTCCGGGCCGTCGCCCATCGTCACGGGCTCGTGGCCTCGCTCGCGCCCAAGCCCTTCGTCGATCAGGCCGGCAACGGCGCGCACATCCATTTCAGCTTATGGGACGCGGCGGGCCGGCGATCCCGCATGTACGACCCGAAGGGCCGCTACGGCGTGAGCCCGTTCGGCTACCACTTCATCGCGGGACTCCTCGAGCACCTGCCGGCGCTGCTCGCGCTCACGTGTCCGAGCGTGAACTCCTACCGCCGGCTCCAGCCGCACTTCTGGAGCTCCGCCTTTACCGCATGGGGACCTGACAACCGCGAGGCGGCGGTGCGGGTACCCTCGACGTTCCCGTCCGACCGCGCCGGCTCGAGCAACGCCGAGCTCAAGGCCTCGGACTCGTCGTCGAATCCCTACCTCGGGCTGGGCGGACTGCTCGCGGCCGGCCTCGACGGCGTCACGCGCAAGCTCGAGCCGGGAGAGCCCGTGCTCGTCGACCCGGGCGACCTCTCGGAGAGCGAGCGGCAGAAGCGCGGGATCCAGCGATACCCGACTACCTTGCGCGCGGCGCTCGATCGGCTCGAGGCCGATTCTGTGCTCATGCGAGCCCTCGGGCCGACGCTCGCCCGCGCATACCTCGCCGTGAAGCGCTCGGAGGCCGAAGCGTTCGGCAAGGAAAGCGCGGAATTCGAAACGAAGCATCACTTCTGGAAGTTCTGACCTGAACCTCGACGCCGTCCCAATCCTGGATCAGCACTGTCACGCGCTATTGCGTGACGACACCGTCACTGATCCCGCCGTCTACGCGCGGTTCTTCACCGAGAGTGACGATCCGACGGTGCACGCGCGCCACGCCCCTGAGACTGTTTTCTACCGGTGGGCCATCCGGGAGCTCTCGGCGTTCCTGGGCTGCGCGCCGACGACCGAGGCCGTGCTTGCCGCCCGCGCCGATGTGTCCGCCGACGCGCTGGCACGGCGTCTTCTCGGCGAGGCGAACATCGCGATGCTCCTGATCGATCACGGCTATCGTACCGACGAGACAGTGCCGCCGTCGGAGCTGGCCACGCGACTGCCGTGTCGAGTGTTCCCGATCCTGCGCCTCGAGACGCTCGCGCAGGAGCTGATCGTCCGTCACGACACCTTCGACGCGATGCTCGACGCGTACTCAGCAATCGTCGAGCGCGCGCGGCCGGACGGTTTCGTCGGCCTCAAGAGCATCATCGCGTATCGCACGGGTCTCGCCGTTCAGGCCCCATCCCGCGGCGATGCGGCCGCCGCGTTCGGCCCACTGAAGGAGCGCGCCCGGCGCGAGGGCCGGGTGCGGCTGGCCGTGAGGCCCTTGAACGACTATCTGCTCCGGCGCGCGCTCGAGATCGCCGAGCCGCAGGCGATGCCCGTGCAGATCCACACCGGCTTCGGGGATGCTGATCTCGACCTTCGCGAGGCGAATCCGCTGCACCTGCGCCCGCTGCTCGAGAGCGGTCGCTATGCGAACGTGCCCTTCGTGCTGCTGCACGCGAGCTATCCCTACGTGCGCGAGCTCGGCTACCTGGCGGCTATGTACCCCAACGTCTGGGCCGATATTGGACTCGCCATCCCGCATCTCGCCGCGGAGATCCCGACGATGCTGCGCCAGCTGCTGGCGCTCGCGCCGACGACCAAGGTGGTGTACTCGAGCGACGCCTCGCAGATCCCTGAGCTCTTCTGGCTGGCCGCGCGCTGGGGCCGACGCGGGCTCGGCACGGTGCTGGACGAGCTGATCGCCCTCGGCGCGCTCGACCCTGACGACGCGCTCGCGATCGCGCGGAGGGTGCTCGGGGGAAACGCCGCCGCGATCTATGGGCTACCCTGGCCGTAGGAGGCATGTGATGCGCCGACTGACGTCGACGATCTGCGGAGTCATGCTCGGAATCGGGCTCGCCGTCGCGTTCGCGCAGCCGGTCGACGAAGCCCAGAAGAAACTAGTCGGAGCCTGGACGGCGACTCGGGCGCAACGTGACGGCGAAGCTGTCGACGATGTCGTTGGTCATCGGCTCACGTTTACCGGCAACCGCTTTCAGATCCAGTCTCAGGACGGCAAGCCCCTCTACGCCGGAACCGTCCGGATCAATCCGAGCGCGAGTCCTTCGGCCATCGACTTTCAGCACACAGACGGTGAGCTTACGGGGAAGTCGTGGAAGGGGATCTACGCTCTGGACGGCGATCGCCTAACGATTTGTGACAACGCGGCCAATCTCGACAAAGGCCGGCCCACCGCGTTCGAGGCCAAGAGCGGCTCGGGCTACGTCCTCATTGCATTCAGACGAGCAGCTAAATGACCCTCTGCGCGCCGGACGCGAGGTGCTCAGGAACCATCGTTTCGGGAATGTAGGCGGGAAGCGGCGTCTTTGGTGTGAACCGGACGAGCAGGAAATCGCCGAGCGGCGAAACGGTTCCGGGGCGAATCCGCCGCGTTCTCTCGTGGCGGGGCTCGTCCGCTACCCGGCGTTCCAGGATCACCTTCACGCGCGGTGTGGCCGCGAACAACCAGGCGAGCTGCTCGTAGAGCAGGGTCCGATCGCGGCGCACGATCACGAGCAGCTCGGCATCGGGGAATGATCGCGATGGCAGTGACTCGAGCAGCTCCACCTTGTGGCGCGCGCATACACCGTGGGTGGGCTGCGGGTTGTCGAGCGGCTCGCGCTCACCCAGGTAGCCGGGCCGGCCCTCGCGACAGCACCAGGCACACACGATATGCATCTCGGCGACGCCAGAGTGCGAAGCCTGTGCCACCACGATCCGGCTCGGGCTAAGCGCAGGAAACTGTGCGATCTGCGTTTGGTGTGGGCCGCCGACCTCAAAACGTTCCGTGGAAGCCGGGCGCGAGTTCGGGTGAAACGCCCGGGCTGATACGGGCGAGGGGCAGGAAGTCCGGCTGCCTCACTGGCGGCGTGCGCCGGCAGGTCATCTGCTACATTCGCGACCGAGACGGCGAGACACCCAGACGCGGGGAGGACGACCCATGCCAGAGAATCCGACGCACAGCGTGATCGACGCCGACGGCCACGTCCTGGAGCCCGCCGACACCTGGCTCAAGTACCTGGAGCCGCAATACCGCGACCGCGCCATCCGCATCGCCCGGGACGACAACGGCCTGGAAGTCCTTCTCATCGACGGCCAGCCGCTGAAGACTCTGCGCGGCCAGCTCGGCGCCCTTGGCGGGATCGACATGGACACCGCCAAGCTCCTGACGCGCGGCCAGATCACCTACGCCGAGGGCAGCCCGCCAGGCTCCTACGATCCCGTCGCCCGGCTGCGCGTGATGGACGGCGAGGGGATCGACGCCGTCCTCCTCTATCCCACGATCGGCATCTGCTGGGAAGGCCACGTCACCGACGGCGCCCTGGCGACCGCGTACACGCGCGCCTACAACCGCTGGCTCGCCGAGTTCTGCCGCGCCGAGCCGCGGCGCCTCTACCCGGTGGCGCACATCTCGCTGCTCGATCCCGAAGGGGCGGTCGACGAGACGATTCGCGCGCGGCGCGACGGTTGCGTCGGCATCTATCTCTCGCCGGATCTGGCCGCGCGCGGCGGGCGGCACTTCGACGATCCGGTGTTCGCGCGGTTCTGGGAGACGGCGCAGGAGCTCGAGATGCCCGTGGGCTTCCACGTGGTCGTGCGCGATCGGCAGTGGTTCCGGCAGTGGCAGCGGCGCGACCCGTCGGACGGGCTCTTCAGCATCGTCTTCCTCGCCATCGACGTCATGGCCGCGTTCACCCAGATGCTGAGCGCGGGTATGTTCGAGCGCTATCCGCGCCTGCGCTGCGTCGTGCTCGAGGCGGGATCGAACTGGATCGCGGCGTGGCTCGATCGGCTCGACCACAAGCATCGCGTGCTCGCGCACCAGACGCCGATCAAGATGGCGCCGAGCGAGTACTTCCGCCGGCAGTGCCTGATCTCGGCGGATCCCGACGAGTCGGTCACCGCGCAGATGGTCGAGCACATCGGCGCCGACTACTTCGTGTGGGCCTCCGACTATCCGCACATCGACGCGTCGTTCGGTGTCGTGCGCGAGCTGAAGGAACGCCTCGCGCCCCTCCCGGAGGAGGCACGGCGAAAGGTCCTCGGGCTGAACGCGCGGCGGTTCTACCGGCTGGCCGGCTAGCTATCTGACCTGCACGTTGCCTGGAGTGCTGGGAGCCACGCCGATTCCGAGTTTGGTTTGGAGAATATATCGGAGATTCGGCATGACGCCGATCTGGTCCACGGCCGGGTTGTTCGACGGCGTGTTGCCGTTCGGAGCGGTGTCGGCGAGGAGCGCGCGGAGCTGCGCCGAGCCCAGTCGGCTGCCGGTCTTTGCCTGCACGGCGCCCTCGACCAGAAGGGCCGCGCCGGCCACGATCGCCGAGGCCGACGAGGTGCCGTCGAAGCTGCTCGCGTAGCCGCTGTTCGCGAACGGGTCGAAGGTCATGACGTTCTCGGCCCAGGCGAAGCAATCAACGCGGCTTCCGAAACAGCTGCCCTCGCCGAACGAGACGGCTCGCTTGTACGGAAAGTTCGACGTCGACCCGCCGACCAGGATCGCTCCGGAGTCGTCGCGGCCTCCGACTCGTCGCAGCACGAACTGACCGCTGCTCTTCTGCTGGAACTGGTCGAGGTTGTGGTTGCCGTTGCCGGCCGCCTCCACCACGACGATCCCGAGCCCGGTCGCCAGGCGAATGGCGTTGTAGTCCGCCAGCGTGGTCTCCATGGGCATTTCGTCCCACGTGTGGTTGTTGACGTCCTTGAGCGAGACGCCGTCGTTCGCCGGGCCGAGCTGCACCTCGAGCAGGAGCACGCGGCCGACCGGATCCTCCCCGGGCTGCGTGAAGTGCTGGATCGCGGCCATCACCGCGTTCGGACGATCGACGTGCCCGGCGGTGTCGATCACCTGGCAGGTGTACTTGACCTCCTCGACGCCGAAGGCGATACCGATGATGCCCTTGCTGTTGTCCTGCGCGGCGATCAGGCAGAGGACTTGCGCGCCGTGGACCTGGTCGAAGAAGTCCGAGTTGTTGATACCGTAAAGCGGCGGGTCGATGCCGAGGTCCACGATGTCTTCCTGGGTCAGGTCGGCGCCGCGCTCGAGGTCGATGATCTTCTGCTTGTCTCCCGTGCCGCCCGGCTGCAACCAAGCAAACTTGGCGTCGATCGCACCCTGCGGCGCGGGGGGCGCGGCCGTGGCCGGCGGGTTCAGATAAATCTGGTCATCGAAGAACGGATTGGTCGTGGGCGGCGCGGGCGATTGGTCCAGGGGGTCGATATACGCCTCCTGGACTTGCTCCCACTCTTGTAGCGCGGCCGCCAGCTCTTCCGGGTCGGCATTGCGCGGCGAGTCAATGACGAAGAACGTCAGGAGGTTCGAGGGACGATAGCCGCGGTCGCGCCGGGCCGCCTGGGCAGCGAGGTCGGCGATGCGCGTGGGCGGCAGCACCGTGAAGAGGCGATTGAGACGGATCCCTGGAAAGCGCTGCGCCAGCTCGGCCCACGGCCCGATGCCGAGGCGGATCACGTGAGCCTCGGCGCCGTCTTCGTAGGGAAGGTCGACCGAGTCGCGGAACTTGACGATGACCCGGCGAGAGATGTCGGCGTTCGGCATGATGCCCTCCGTCGGTCCGTCGGTTCGTGCCGGAGAAGCTACGCCGCCGGCTCGGCGGTCGTCAAGCGGATGGGCACGCGATGGCCGAGCGTCGCCCACCGCAGCACCCACTCCAGCGGCCCCATCGCGAAGCGCCGGAGCCACCAGGGCGACATGATCAGCTGAATCGCCCAGACGAGCACCACCACGAGCAGTTGGCCCAGGCGATCGACCGAGCCGAACAAGCCGAGGCCGTGGCCGTAGAACACGGTCGTGCACAGGAGCGTCGCGAGCAGATAGTTCGACAGCGCCGTTCGCCCGACGGCCACGACGGCGGTCGGTACCATGCCGTGGCGGTACGCGAGCAGGATGGCGCCCATCCAGCCGAGGCCCACGAGCACGTTGCCCCAGTAGTCGAAGTGGACGCCGACGAGCATGTGATCGCGAAGATCCCAGCCGTGCGCGAAACCGCGGCGGGCGGCCAGCAGCATCAGCGGGACGCCTAGGGCGAAGCCGCCCGCGGTAAGCGCGGCGTACCAGCGGCCCGAGCGCTGCCCCGTGAGCACCCCGTTCTGCCAGAGGCCCATGCCGAGGAGCATGAGGCCGCTCGTCTGCCAGACACCGCGGAGCGCGAAGTACAACGTCTGGAACTCCCAGGCGGTGGGAGCGCGATGGCTCTGCTGAGCGAGCCAGCCCCCGCGGTACGCGGCAAGCTCCTGCGCGATGGCCTCTCCGGAGGGAGCCGAGATCGCCGTCGCTTGGGCGAGCGCGTCGGGCGCGAGCCAGACGAGCACGGAGCTCAGCAGCGGCGCGATCGAGAAAAAGACGATGCCCGCCACGATGAGGCGCGGGGCCGCCATGTCGCGGTGCTGATAGACGAGCGCGCCGCACAGCGCGAACGTCACGAGCATGTCGCCGTACCACAGGAGGTAGGCGTGCAACAGGCCGATGAGGAGCAGGGCGGTCATCCGGCGGTAGTGCGGGAGAGCCGCCGGCAACCCGACGGCCTCGCGGCGCGCCGCCTGCATCGCGATGCCGGCACCGAAGAGCATCGCGAAGATCGCGATGAACTTGCCGTCGGCCAGCGCATACGTCACGAGCCACACGGCCCCGGCGGTCCCGGTGAGGCTGCCGTACACCGTCGGGTTGGCCCGCGCCGCCACCGGCATCGCGAACAGCTGGATGTGCACCGCCAGGATGCCGAGGATCCCGGCGCCCCGGAGCGCGTCGAGCGCGACGATGCGGGAGGCCGACGCCGCCATGCTGGGTGACGATCTTACACGGCGGCGGCTACTAAAAGTGGGCGGCGATGTGGTACGACTGAAACGAATCCATGCGCTGCTCGGGCTGCGGATCCGACAATCCCGCCCAGGCGAGGTTCTGCCACGCCTGTGGCGCACCGCTCACGTCGCGCTGCCCGGCGTGCGGCACGCACCTGGCGCCGAACGCGAAGTTCTGCGGCGAGTGCGGCCGCTCGGTCGGTAGCGAGCTCCCGGTGGTGCCCGCGCCGGGGGGGCGCTTCAGCTCGCCCAGCGCCTACACGCCGCGCTATCTCGCCGACAAGATCCTCACGTCGCAAACGGCCCTCGAGGGCGAGCGCAAGCAGGTGACAGTCCTCTTCGCCGATATCCACGGGTCGATGCAGCTCCTGGTAGAGCGCGACCCGGAAGAGGCCCGCGAGCTGCTCGACCCGATCCTCGAGCTGATGATGGAAGCCGTGCACTGGTACGAAGGCACCGTCAACCAGGTGATGGGCGACGGGATCATGGCGCTCTTCGGCGCCCCGCTGGCGCAGGAAGACCACGCGCTGCGCGGCTGCTACGCAGCGCTTCGGATCCAGGAGGCAGTGCGGCGCCATGCCAGGGAGGGGCCGGCCACGGGCGCGGCCGTCAGTGTCCGAATCGGACTGAACTCGGGCGAGGTCGTCGTGCGCACCATCGGCAACGACCTCCGCATGGACTACTCGGCGATCGGACAGACGACGCACGTCGCGAGCCGCATGGAGCAGCTCGCCGCGCCGGGCACAACGCTCATGGCCCAGGCGACGGCGACCCTCACCGAGGGCTACGTGCGTGCGCGGTCGCTCGGGCCGCGCGTGATCAAGGGCCTGGTCGAGCCGCTCGAGCTCTTCGAGCTCGTTGGCGCCGAGCCCGTGCGCTCGCGGCTGCAGGCGCGCGCCGAGCACCTGACGAAGTTCGTCGGGCGCGCCGAGGAGCTCGACCGGCTGGCCGACACGCTCGACCGTGTCCGCCGCGGCCACGGGCAGGTGGTGGCGGTTGTCTCCGAGGCCGGGGTGGGCAAGTCGCGGCTGTACGCCGAGTTCGTGCGATCGCCCGGGACGCGGGACTGCCTCACCCTGGAGACCGGCTGCGCCTCGTACCGGAAGGCGCCGTACCTGCCGGTGGTCGAGCTCCTCCGTGCCTACTTCCAGGTGGCGGAGCACGAGGCTCCGTTCAAGACGCGGGAGAAGATCAGCGGCAAGCTGGCGTCGCTCGGCATGCCCCACGACACGCTCGTAGCGCCGTGCCTCTGGATCCTCGACGTGCCGGTCGATGATCCCCGCTGGGAGCGCCTCGATCCCGAGCAGCGCCGGCGCCGAACCCTGGAGGCGATACAGCTGCTCCTGCTGCAGGAGTCCCGCGTCCATCCCGTCGTCATCGTGTTCGAGGATCTCCACTGGATCGACGCCGAGAGTCAGGCGTTTCTCGACAATCTCGTCGGGGCGCTCCAGGGCGCGCGCCTGCTTCTGCTGGTCAACTACCGACCCGAGTATCATCACGGCTGGGCCGGCCGATCGTACTACCGGCTGATCCGCATCGATGGGCTCCCGCCGGACACGGCCGACGAGCTCATGGACGGCCTGCTCGGGCCCGACCCTTCGCTCGCGTTGCTCAAGCGGCGCCTGGGTGAGCGCACCGACGGCAACCCCTTCTTCATCGAGGAGATCGTCTGGACGCTTCGAGAGACGAAGGCGCTCCAGGGCAGCCGCGGCGCCTATCGCCTGACCCGCGCCGTCGACGAGGTTCGGGTTCCAGCGACGGTCCAGGCGGTGCTCGCCGCGCGCATCGACCGCCTGCCCGAGGACCTCAAGCGCCTCTTGCAGCATGCCGCGGTGATCGGGCTCGACATCCCGTTCGCGCTGCTGCTCGAGGTGAGCGACGTCAGCGCCGCCGATCTGCGCGGCGCACTGGCCAGGCTGCAGGCCGACGAGTTCCTCTACGAGACGCGGCTCTTCCCTGACATCGAATACACCTTCCGGCACACGCTCACGCACGACGTCGCCTACGGGAGCGTCGTCACCGAGCGGCGCAAGGTGCTGCACGCGCGGATCGCCGAGGCGATCGAGCGCCTCTATGCCGGACGCCTCGGGGAGCAGGTGGAGCAGCTCGCGCATCACTGGTCGCGGGCCGACGCATGGGGCAGGGCGGTCACCTATCTTCGCCAGGCGGGTGACAAGGCGCTCGGTCGATCCGCGACACGGGAAGCGGCCGAGTGGTTCGTGCAGGCGATGGACGCCGTGGGGCATTTGCCGCCAGATTCCGACACGCTGCGCCTCGGCGTCGACGTCCGCCTCGACCTGCGCGCGGCGCTCTACGCGCTCGGCGAGTTCGAGCCCATGGTCGCGCGGCTGCGCGAGGCCGACGAGCTGGCGGGCAAGCTCGACGATCCGCGGCGGATCGCCTGGGTGTCCATCTATATCGGCGAGCACTGGCGCCAGACGGGAGACTTCGCGAAGGCGATCACCCTGATCGAGCGAGCCCTCGCCCTCGGCGAGACGGTGGGCGATCCGGCGGTCCGGCTCGCGGCGCATCAGTACCTCGGTCTCGCGTGTTACGCCGTCGGCGATTACCGCCGCGCGGTGACGCTCATGCGAACCGTGGTCGAGCTGCCCCAGGACGACGCCGTTGCCGCGCAGTTCCGCCCGACGCAGGCCGGCTCGCCGGCCGGCTTCCGAGCCGTCTCCCTCGGGTGGTTCGCGCGGTGCCTCGCCGAGATCGGCGAGTTCGAGGAGGGACGGGTCCACGGCCGCGAAGCCGTGCGGCTCGCCGAGCGCATCGATCATCCGTATAGCCTGGCGTCCGCGTGCTGGGGCCTCGGCTACCTGCACGCGGTGCAGGGCGCCTTCACGCAGGCCATCCCCGTGCTCGAGCGCGCCTTGACGACGACCCGGGCGGCCGGCGTCACGCGCCTGCTACCGCAGGTGATGCGAGCACTCGGTCTCGCGTACGCGCTGGCGGGGCGGGTGAACGACGCATTGCCGGTGCTCGAGGAGGCGGTGCGGATCGTGAGCTCGATCGGCCTGGTGGTCGGGCACTCGAGCACCTTGTCCCATCTGGGAGAGGCATACGTGGTCGCCGGGCGTGTCGAGGCGGCTGGACCGGTGGCGGAGCAGGCGTACGCCGTCGCGCATCAGCGCGGACAGCAGGGCGACAAGGCCGCGGCGCTCCGCTTGCTCGGCGCCGTCGCGACGGGCCGCGGTGACGGCGGCGAAGCCCGCCGGTGGTATGGGCAAGCGATCGCGCTGGCCGAATCGCTTGGCATGAAGCCGTTCGCCGCGCGCGCTCGCCTGGACCTCGGGATGCTTCTGCGCCGGGAAGGCGACCCGGCGGCCCGCGCCACCCTGGAAGAAGCGCGCGCGGCGTTCAGGGAGACGGGAATGACGTTCTGGGAAGACGCGACCCAGACCGAGCTGCGCGCCCTGGCGTGAGGCTTATTTCTTCAGCCAGCAGCACAGGAGGTTCAGGATCAACAGGATCACGATCAAGATGATCCAGAAGTTGATCCCGATACCCAAGATCTTCCAGCCGGGCCCGCCAGCATAGGCGACCTCGGCTCCGAGCACCAGCGCACCCGTGGAGACAGCAGACACCAGAGTCTTCATGGGATTCCTCCTGTCCGCTTGGTCGGCTGCAGAGTCGGCGGGAGTGTAGGCGCTGGGCCGAGAACTGTCAACCAAAGGTACGAGGCCCGGGACGGGGCAAGGCCGGCGCCCACTCCACCATGAGCGCCGGCCTCGCGTGCTGGTCTGATCTACTTCACCTCAGCAGAAATTCTTCGAGATCTTCTCGATGCGCTCCGCGGCCGCCGGCCGGATCTCGCCGAGCGTCCCGAGGAAGTTGGGATGCGTCATCCCCGATCCGAGATACGTCCAGCGCTGGCCCTGCAGCTGCGTCGCGGTGAACGTCTCGCGCTCACTCTTGCTCAGCTTCCGTCCCGTCGCCCGCGCGAGGTTCTCGATGTCGAACTCGACCTGCTGCGCGAGCGCCCCGTCGATCATACCGCCGATCTCGAGATACTCGTCGACCGCGCCGTCGATGGCGGCGCCGTCCTTGGCGCTGCTGAGCGACTCGACCAGGAGCGTGTCGAGCTTGGTGTGCTGCGACTCCTCCATCCAGTGGTGCTTGAGCAGGCTCTTGAACTGCGGGTCTAGCCGCTGGTTGTCCTGCACGGCGTCGGTCCAGTGCTTCAGGGTCATCCACTCGATTTGTAAGATAGCCATGGCCACCGCGAGAGGCTGGTGGGCGAGCACGGCCTTGGCGACCGCATCGGGCGGTCCGATCTCCTCGCACGTCGAGCCGAAGTCGCGCTCGAACTCCTCGCGGAAGCGGCGGAACAGGTGGATGTGCTTGGCCTCCTCCGCGGCGAAGCCGAGCAGCGCTCGCACCTCGTACGAGTCGCCGTGGAGCTGCGGGCGCGCGTGGTCGAGCACGAAGGGCACGATGAACTCCTCGACCAGGCCGAATGTGTAGAGATAGCCGAGGGCGCGGATGTGGTTCAGCGCCAGCCGTTCGTGCGCGCTCAAGAACGTGAGCGGCTCGACCCGCGCGAACGACTCGGGCATCATCGGCTTGGAGAAGTCGAGCTTCTTGTCGCCGCCAATCAGGTCCTCCACCCGCCAGTGGATGCGCTCCGATGCGGCCAGGGTCGCCTCGTACGTGTAGCCGTGACTCTTCATCACTTGTCTCCTTTCGGTGTGGGCGTCCCGCGCCCTCGTGATCTCTCGGCTGCTGCCGCCGACGCGATGGGCGTAGTGCAGCCGCGATGCCACGACGCACGTGAGCGATCACAACGAGTTACGTCGAACCGACGAAAACCGACGAAATGGTCAGTCGCCTCGCGCGCTCGCCGGTTCTCGGCGGTTCGGGCAATGTTCCTGAATCCGCGTCTCCGGGTGAGGCGGTAAGATGGCCGCCGTGACGACGGTCGCCGCGCTGATCGGTCAGAGCCCCGGCATGGTCGCCCTGCGCCAGCAGATCTCGCGCGTGCTCGCGCGCCAGATCGAGGCGACACGCCGGTCGCCGCCCATCCTGATCCTGGGAGAGACGGGCACCGGCAAGGGGCTGGTGGCGGCCACGATCCACCGCGCCGGCGCGCGGGCCAGTGGCCCGTTCATCGACGTGAACTGCGCGGCCATTCCCGAGACGCTCATCGAGGCGGAGCTGTTCGGCTGGGAGCGTGGAGCGTTCACCGACGCGCGTCAGGCCAAGCCCGGGCTCTTCCAGGCCGCGCACGGCGGCACGATCTTCCTGGACGAGATCGGGCTACTGCCAATCGCGCTGCAGGCGAAGCTCTTGAAGGTGATCGAGGAGCAGCAGGTGCGCCGCCTGGGCGGCACCCGCACCGACGCGGTCGACGTCTGGGTGATCGCGGCCACCAGCGAGGATCTGGACGAGGCCATCCGCGCCCGGCGGTTTCGCGAGGATCTCTATCACCGATTGGCGGTGCTGACATTGCGGTTGCCCCCGTTGCGCGAGCGGGGCGAAGACGCCGTCGTGCTCGCCGAGCATTTCCTCGGGCGGGCGTGTGACGACTACGGTCTCGAGCGCAAGCGTCTGTCGCCCGAGGCGTGCGGCGCCCTGCGCGCCTTCGCCTGGCCCGGCAACGTCCGGCAGCTGGCCAACACCATGGAGCGCGCCGCATTGTTCACTGACTCCGCCATGGTGACGCCGGCCGCGCTCGGGCTCACCGAGACCCCGCCGAAGCCGGGAGCCTCGAGCCCCGAGCCGTCGGGCCCGCAGCCGGGGGCCGCACTCGCGGACGCCATGCGTGACGTCGAGCGGGCGCGCCTGCTGGACGCGCTCGAGGCGTGCGGCGGCAACATCACGCGGGCCGCCGAGCGCCTGGGGCTGCCGCGCAACACGCTGCGGTACCGGCTCGAGCGGCATGGGCTGGCGCTCGATCCCTGGTCGCCCCGCCGGCGGGGCGGACGTCCGGTCGGCTCGCTCCAGCGCCCCGACGCGACAACGCCGGACACGACGAGCGCGACGCCGGACAGCGCTCCCACGGCTCCCGCGGTCGGCACCCCGGCAGCCGAGCCGCGACGGCTCATCCTGCTCCAGGTGGCCCTGATCTCGCCCCGCGCCGAGCCGCACTCGTCCGAGATGACGCGCGCGCTGGAAGGCGTCATGGACAAGGTGCGCGGCTTTGGCGGCCGGGTCGACAGCGTCGGGCTGTCGAGCGTCGTTGGCGTGTTCGGGCTCGACTCGCCCGAGGATGCGCCGCGCCTCGCCGTCAACGCCGCGGTCGCCATCCGGCGCGCGTCGGTACGCGCCCGGCGCGACGACCCGCTCCGGCCCGATGTGAGCAGCGCCGTCTCGACGGCGAGCCTCGTGGTGACGCGCGCCGACGGCGAGGTCACCATCGACAGCGACGGCATGCGCGGGGCCCGCGCCTATCTCCACGCGCTCCTCGCCCGAGCCGAGCCGGGCAGTGTGATCGTCGCCGCGAGCACGGCCGCCTCGCTCGGTCGCCACTTCGAGCTCGCTCCGCTGGGCTCAGGCCTCGACGCCGACCCCGCATACCGGCTCGTGAGCTATGCCGAGCGTGAGATCAGGCGGGCGCGCTTCGTCGGGCGCGAGCGCGAGCTGCGCCTGCTGGTCGAGCGCTTCGAGCAGGCGCGGGCCGGCGAGGGGCAGGTGTTCATGGTCGTCGGCGAGCCGGGGATCGGCAAGTCGCGGCTGCTGCACGAGCTGCGTCAGCACCTCGGCGACGCCGCGGCGTGGGTCGAGGCGCAGGCGGTTCCCTTCGGCCGCGGGATGCCGTTCCACCCGGTCGTGCACATGCTGCGGCAGGCCTGCGGCATCGAGGAGGGTGACGACGCCGCCACCATGGCCGCCAAGCTCGAGCAGCGCGTGCGGCGGCTCGACGGGCGGCTGGTGCCCCGCGTTCCGTTCCTGCGCTCCATGCTCGGCATCGATCCGGGCGATCCAGTCGTCGCGACGATGGATCCGAAGCTCCGCCGGGTCGAGATCTTCCACGCCACGCAGCAGATGCTGGCGCGGGCGGCCGAGGATCATCCGCACGTGATGGTGCTCGAGGACGCGCACTGGATGGACGCGGCCACGGAAGAGTGGGCCGCGCGCCTGGCCGAGAGCATCGCGCCGCAGCGCGTACTTCTGGTCGTGACCTACCGGCCCGGCTATCGGCCGCCGTTCGGGGATCACACGTTCCACACGCGGCTCGCGCTCACCACCTTGTCGACCGACGACAGCGTGCGCATGGCGCGCGAGCTCCTGGGCGCCGTGCCCGACGACCTCGAGGCGCTCGTGGTCGGCAAGGCCGAGGGCAACCCCTTCTTTCTCGAGGAGCTCGTGCGCTCGGTCGGCGGGCTCGACACGGCGGGGCCGCTCGACGCCGCGCTCGTTCCCGACACCATCCAGGAAGCCGTCACTGCCCGCATCGACCGGCTCGCCGAGCCCACCCGGCGCGTCCTGCGGATCGCCGCCGTGATCGGCCGCGAGTTCTCGCGCGGTCTTCTGGGCCGCGTGCTCGAGGGCCCGGTGCCGCTCGACGAGCTCTTGCGGGACCTGCGGGCGGTGGAGCTGATCCGCGAGCAGCGCGTGTTCCCCGATGTGTCCTATGCCTTCAAGCACGCGCTGACCCACGACGTCGCGTACCAGTCGATCCCGCCTCACGAGCGCCGCACGCTCCACGGCCGCATCGCTCGAGCCATCGAGGCGCTGCACGGCGAGCGGGTAGGCGAGGTCGCGGGAGAGCTCGCGCGGCACTACATGGCCGCCGAGGAGTGGGAGCGGGCGCTCGTGCA
>Ga0075424_100002191_pt1 | contig 17702 bp, 15 predicted proteins | sample SoiMethybrSBSTD3_FD_75301 | JGI IMG/M metagenome (GOLD analysis project Ga0075424, IMG submission 75301) | Bulk soil microbial communities from a Populus tree surrounding site in Tennessee, USA - Soil MetaG P. TD hybrid SBSTD3 | ecosystem: Environmental > Terrestrial > Soil > Tree plantation...
CAAGGACGGTGCGATTGATCAGTTCGTCGTGGATCCAGCGGCTCAGCATCAGGGCCACGGATCCCGACTACTGAACGCGTGCGCCGACACGCTCCGCGCTGATGGCTTCGATCATGCCAGCTGCTGGGTGAACGCATCCGACGATGCCCTTCGCCGGTTTCTCACCGTTGCGGGTTGGGCCGCTGACCGAGCAACGCGGGAGATCGGCCCGGAAGACGAGTCGGTACGTCTCAAGCAGGTCCGGCTCCACACCAGCCTCTAGGGCTACGCCTAGGACGAGATCGTCTGGTTCTCCGCCATCAATGCAACGTGCACGCCGTCCTCGGCGGCCGTGATCCCGGTGACAGTCAGGCCGAGTGGGAGCCCTTTGAGCGGGATCGGCTTGAGCAGCGCTGCCAGCAGGGCCTGTGCGGTGAAGTCAGGCAGGTTGACGCCAGCGACCGATATCTTGGCATCGCTCAGCGTCATGGTCTGCTCGTCAGCGTTCAGCCGCGGTGCTCCGGTGATCACAGCCTCGACCTCGCGGCCGACGACGGTGGTCTTGACCACGATCTCGACCCGGCCCTCGCTGCCATACCTCAGCGGTGCGTTGGTCAGGGAGGAAAGCTTCGTGTAGTCGATGAGCCCAGTGCCCTCGGTATGAGTGATCTTCATCGTCTTGAACCAGTCGGTGGTGACGACATCGGTCATCACCAGGTCGGCGTGCGCCAGTATGACTGGTGCGTTGGTCGTCTCGCCGAGCTGATCGGCCACGATCTGCATCTTGCCGACTGACCCGGCCGCAATCTGAGTCAGGAATGGAAAGCCCTCGATGTCCACCTGAGGTCGCGCCGGCGTACCCAATGGCGGCTGCAGCGCTGCGGCGACCCGCCCCTCGGCGCGGCGGTGGGCGTACCGATCGCCGACGTAAAGACCGACGCAAACGAGCGCAACAACGATCACGACGATCATGACACCGACCAGGGGCCAGGCCCGTCCGAGACGGGTCCGTAGGTCGCTCACGTCACCCGATCCCGAGAATGGGTTCGATCCCCACAGTGAGCCCCGGCCTCGTGCTGATCGCGCGGACTGCCGCGATCACGCCTGGCATGAACGACACCCGATCCAAAGAGTCATGCCGGATCGTCAAGGTTTCACCTTCAGCGCCGAACAACACCTCTTGATGCGCCACGAGACCGCGCAACCGAATGCCATGGACCCGAATCCCGTCGATCTGCGCCCCGCGAGCTCCGGGCAACTCCTGCACGGTTGCATCTGGGGGAGGCGCGAGAGCTGCTGCGCTGCGGGCCGAGGCAATCCTGTGCGCCGTGTTCGCTGCGGTACCAGACGGGGCATCAACCTTGCCGGGATGATGCAGCTCGATGATCTCCGCACTCTCATAGAACGCAGCAGCTTGCTCGGCAAAATGCATCATCAGTACCGCGCCGACGGAGAAGTTGGGCGCCACCAGCACGCCGACGCCATCATGGTCGGCGAGCATCGCCCGGAGCTGGTCCAATCGCTCCTCGGTGAAACCGGTAGTTCCGACCACCGCGTGGACACCGTGATCGACACACCAGGAGAGGTTGTCCATCACTGCGTCAGGGTGCGTGAAATCGACGATCACCTGCGCCGCTTCGGCAGGCGTACGATCATCTCCCAGGTCGATCGCCGCAACGAGCTCCAAGTCCGGGGAGCGCTCCACGGCACGGCACACCTCGGCACCCATTCGGCCACGAGAGCCGAACACCCCGACCCTTGTCATCAACGACCGCCTTTTCCGGACTTGTCAGCCTCTCAGCAGGCTATAGCGAGCCATATTTCGCAGCTGACAACTCGATCATCTACCACCGGGAAAGGATCGACTCGATTCCACGAGCCGACACTCGAGCCCCGGAGAGCGCGAGCGTTGGGGGGTGACTGAAAAGGATCTCTGCTTGAGTACGCACCTGGTCAGCGGACACCTGGTCGAACGCGCGCATGAGGTCCCCAAGAGTGCGCTCGTCGCCGTGCACGGCGTTCACTCCGAGACGGCTCATGCGGCTGCTCGCGCCGTCGTAGGACAGCGCCGTCTGGCCGCGCATCTGACCTTTAGCTCGCGCCAGCTCGTCCTCGGTAACGCCATGCTCGGCAACCTCGGCGAGCGTTGCCCGCACCAGCTTCAGAATGGGCGCTAACTTGCTGGGCGCGCACTGCCACTCCACGCTCCATAGACCGGCATCGGAGTACGCGGTCTCGCCGGCATCGATGCTGTAGCTCAGCCCGCGCCGCTCCCGCACTTCGACGAAGAGCCGCGACGCCATGCCGCCACCGACAATCAAGGAGAGCAGCCCAAGCGAATAGCGACGTGGGTCGAAGATGCCGAGGCTCGGGAACGCCAACACTGCGCTGCACTGCTCCAGCGGCAGGCGGTGCATGATCAGAGCGCCCCGGCCGGCGGTCTGTCGACGATTGATCACTGTGGCACCCGGCCGCGCTGGGGCCGAGACTGCCGCTGTTTGGCCGTCGAGGGCGCTGAGCCGCTGCACCAGTCGATCATGATCAACTTTGCCCGCAGCAGCGATCACCAGGGAGCCGGGCCGGTAGTGCCGTCGCCAGTGCTGCACGATCTGTGGTCTGCTGAGGGTCGTAACGGAGCCGCGCGATCCGATCACCGAACGCCCGAGCCCCGACTTGCCGAAGATCGCGGCCGCTGCCGCTTCAGCAGCCAACTCGGTCGGGTCATCGGCATGCATGGAGATCTCGTCCAAGATCACTGCGCGCTCGGCATCCACGTCCTCGGACGTGATCAACGACTTCGTGATCATGTCGATGAGCACGTCGAGAGCCAGTTCGGCGTCGCTGTGCAGCACACGAGCGTAGAAGCAGGTGTGCTCTTTCGCCGTGTACGCGTTGAGCTCCCCACCTACGGCTTCGATCGCTGCTGAGATCTGCTCCGCGGTACGACTCGTGGTGCCCTTGAAGAGCAGGTGCTCCAAAAAGTGGGAGGCGCCGTGCAGCCTCGCCGTCTCATGCCGCGATCCGACGGCGGCAAATACCCCGAGGGAATAGGTGTTGGTGGACCGGATGTCCTCGGTTACCACCTGTAGACCGCCCGGCAGCACCGTACGGCGCACGGCGCCATCTAGCTGAAGATGGCGCCGGCCGCCACGGCCACGTGGGACGAGGGGCATTGGAGTCAGCGCGACGTGCGGAGTACTGCTACGCCGGAACCGTCTCCTCGACCACCGGAATCAGTGACAGCTTGCCACGATCATCGACGTCATTGATCTCTACCTGGATCTTCTGCCCGACGCTCAGCACGTCCTCGACATTCTCGACTCGCTGTCCCCCGGAGAGCGGGCGCATCTTGGAGATGTGCAACAGGCCGTCTTTCCCAGGCAGCAGTGAGACGAAGGCGCCGAATGCGGTGATCTTGACAACAGTGCCGAGGTACCGCTCGCCCTTCTCCGGCTGGGTCGGATTGGCAATGGCGTTGATCATGGCACGGGCTGCGTCGGCCTTGTCGGCTCCATCCGCACCGACGTAGATCGTGCCATCGTCCTCGATAGTGATCTCTGCACCGGTGTCGTCCTGAATCTGGTTGATCACCTTGCCCTTGGGACCAATGACCTCGCCGATCTTGTCGACAGGGATCTTCATGGTGATGATCCGTGGCGCGTAGATGCTCATCTCGTCGGGACCGTCGATGGCCTCCTGCATCACATCGAGCAGCGTGTTGCGGGCGCCCTTGGCCTGGTTCAGCGCTTCCGCCAGCACCGAGGCGGGAACGCCGTCCAGCTTGGTATCCAGCTGTAGTGCGGTGATGTAATCGCGGGTGCCGGCGACCTTGAAGTCCATATCGCCGTAGGCGTCTTCGGCACCGAGGATGTCGGTCAGCGCGGTGTAGCGCACCTGACCGTCGACGGTGTCAGAGACCAGCCCCATCGCAATGCCGGCAACTGGGGCCCGCAGTGGTACGCCGGCGTTGAGCAGGGCCATCGTCGAGGCGCAGACCGAGCCCATCGATGTAGAGCCGTTCGAGCCGAGGGCCTCAGAGACCTGGCGGATCGCGTACGGGAACTCCTCGCGGGTGGGTAGCACCGGAACCAGCGCCCGTTCAGCCAGCGCACCGTGCCCGATTTCGCGGCGCTTGGGGGATCCGACGCGACCGGTTTCACCGGTGGAGTACGGCGGGAAGTTGTAGTTGTGCATGTAGCGCTTGGTGGTCTCTGGCGCGAGCGTGTCGAGCCTCTGCTCCATGCCCAGCATGTTCAGTGTCGAGACGCCGAGGATCTGGGTTTCGCCGCGCTGGAAGAGCGCCGATCCATGGACCCGAGGTACCACGCCGACCTCGCAGGACAATGTGCGGATATCGGTTAGGCCGCGACCGTCGATGCGAATCTTGTCGGTCAAGATCCGTTGCCTGACCAGCTTCTTGGTCAGTGCCCGGTACGCGCCGGTGATCTCTTTCTCGCGTCCCTCGAACCGTGGGGCCAGACGCTCCACGAGCGAGTTCTTGAGAGTATCGGCGGCCTGTTCGCGCGAGTGTTTGTCGGCGATCGACATGACCTCGCCGAGCTCTGCGGTAGCCGTTTCCGCGACGGCCTCGTACACGTCATCGGCGTAGTCGAGGAAGATCGGGAAGTCGGCGACCGGCTTGGGGAACTTGGCCGCGAGCTCAGTCTGGGCTTCACACAGTGCGCGGATGAACGGCTTGGCGGCCTCGAGACCGCTCGCCACGATCTCTTCGGTGGGAGCTGTCTTCCCGCTGTTCACCAGGTCCCAGGTGTGCTCGGTCGATTCTGCTTCGACCATGGCGATGGCGACATCGCCGGAGTCAGTGACTCGGCCGGCGACGACCATGTCGAACGCGGCATTCGCGAGCTGATCGACGTCAGGGAAGCCGATCCAGCGGTCACCGATCAGTGCGACGCGTACGCCGCCTACCGGTCCGGTGAATGGCAACCCGGCCATCTGGGTGGACAGCGAGGCCGCGTTGATGGCGACCACGTCGTACAGCTTGTTCGGATTCAGCGCCATGACTGTGACGATGACCTGGACCTCGTTGCGCAGGCCCTTGACGAAGCACGGCCGGAGCGGGCGGTCAATCAAGCGGCAGGTGAGGATCGCACCCTCGGACGGGCGGCCCTCGCGACGGAAGAATGAGCCGGGGATGCGGCCCAGGGCGTACATGCGTTCCTCGACGTCCACGGTGAGTGGAAAGAAGTCGAGGGCCTCGCGCGGCTTACTCTGGGCTGTCGTGGCCGAGAGCACCATGGTGTCCCCGTCCAGATAGACGGTTGCCGATCCGGCGGCTTGCCGGGCCAGCAGGCCGGACTCGAAGCGGACGACGTGCTGACCGAAATCGGCGTTGTCGATAACTGCCTCGGTGAATTGAAGATCTGGTCCCTCCACGGGATTCCTTTCTGTGGCACTGGGCGTACGGCTCAGCACCTGAGTGTGGATCGCATCCGCACACTGGATGAAGCTCGCCGTGGCGCGGTGAAAATGCCCGCGTTAGTCCCCGAACTGGTGGAGGCCGGTCTTCGATCGAGGTCCACGGGCCAGAGCGAAAGGCTCCTCCCGAAAACCACTACCGAGGACCGAAACTCTCCTCGTCGAGCATCTGCGTTCCAGATGCGATCTCGAAAGTGATGTGGCTTGTTTAGTTGTGCCTATTTAGTTGTCACGTGCAGCACTGCGAGCGTCGGTCGCGCGTGCAGTGCCTAAGAACTTGTGGGATCAGCGACGCAGACCGAGACGCTCGATGAGCGACCGATAGCGCTCGATGTCTGTCTTGGCGACGTAGTTGAGTAGCCTGCGTCGTTGTCCGACCAGCAGCATCAAGCCGCGCCTGCTGTGGTGGTCGTGCTTGTGCTCCTTGAGGTGCTCGGTGAGATGCGCAATCCGTTTGGTCAAGATTGCGACCTGAACCTCCGGAGAGCCGGTGTCACCGTCGCTGGTCGCGTATTCGTCAATGATCTTCTTCTTAGTTTCAGCGTCGATCGACACTGACATCTCCTCTCGGTTTCCCGTTGCGCGGCGCCCCCGGATGTCCTTTCGGGACGTTTCACGCGGTGTGAGTGGGGGCTCTTGGAAAATCCGCGGCCGGTCATACGGCGCGGCCAATCTACCAGCGCTAAGCGGTGGCAGCTAATTTCAAGACTTCGTCCAGCCAGTAAGCCGCGCTGCAGCAGGCGCCACCGCAGCATCGGTGTGGGCCCTCCTGGCGGAGCCACCCGTAGCGTGCCATGCCCATCCCTACTTCGGCAAACGGCTATGCGGCGTGCAGCAGATGCCGCGCCTGCTCGACATCGGCCTGCATTTGCTTGATCAACGCTTCCTTGCCGGCGTACTTCACCTGGCCGCGCAGCCTGGCATAGAAGTCGATCGCAATCTCCACGTCGTAAAGCTCAAGATCATCGCGATCGAGGACGTACGCTTCGACGCGCCGCTCCACGCCATCGAAAGTCGGATTCGTCCCCACCGAAATGGCGGCCGGCCAGCGCGGCCCAGGAACATCCAATCTCGTGACCCACCCGGCATAGACGCCATCGGCCGGCACCGCCATGCCTGCGGGTACGCGTACGTTGGCAGTCGGAAAACCCATTTCGTGACCGCGATGATCGCCACGGACGACAACCCCGGAAAACCTGAAGACGTTGTCGCTCAGCTCCCGAACCCGGCCGAAATCACCGTCGGCCACCGCGTGACGGATCAGTGTCGAAGAGCTCGGCTGGGTGCCATCGGTCAGCAGCGACACCGGCTGTACCTTGAACTCCCCCGCCCCGAGCTCGGCCAGTGTCGAGACGTCACCGGCGGCTCGGAACCCGAATCGGAAGTTCTCCCCTACCACGACCCGGGCCGGATGCAGCGGCCGCAGGACCGTGTCCACAAACTGTGCGGGGCTCCAGCTGGCGACCTCCGGAGTGAATTGGACGACGACGACCTCGTCGACGCCGGCGTTGCGGAGCAACTCCTTGCGGCGCTCCAGCGTGGTAAGCAATGGCGGCACCTGATCCGGCCGGACGACCGACATCGGATGCGGCCAGAAGGTCACTGCGACCAGTGGAGCGCCAGGCTCTGAAGCTTTGGCAATGCGCAGCAGTTCGGCATGCCCCCGATGCACACCGTCGAAATTGCCAATGACGACTACCGGATCTCTGCTCACGGCGGACAGTTAACCATTCAGGGTTCTGGTCGGCTTCCCGGCACACTCCGCACGACCTGGGGGTCGAAGACAGCCTCTGCGATCGCGCCACCACCTGTCCGCGGACGGTAAAGCGCGAGCAGGGTTCCCTGCGGACTGAGCAGAGCGGTCGGGTCAGCGGAAAGATCAACGTCAGACAGCCCGCGACCGTTGCGGACTCTGATCACCTGCGACGGATCGAGCGTGAGCGTGGCGAAGCAGCGACGAGCGACCTCCGCCATGCCCAACACCGCAAGTGCTGACAGGTGTGTGTCGATGGTCTGCGCCTCATCGAGAGTGAACGGCCCGACCCGCGTGCGGCACAGCGCAGTCAGATGACCGCCGGTTCCGAGGGCGGTTCCGAGATCTCGGGCCAGCGCGCGGACGTAGGTGCCCGACGAGCACTCGACGACTACGTCAAGATCGACAACGGTGACGCCGGCAACCTGGAGATCCCGGCGACCGACGACCGCCAGCCGATCAACGCTCACCGGCCGTGGCGGCAGGACGACGTCCTGTCCTGAACGGACCTTGGCGTACGAGCGGACACCGTCGATCTTGATCGCCGAGACGGCAGAGGGCACCTGCATCCGTTTGCCGCGAAGCCCCGTTAGTGCGGCCTCGATCTGTTCATCGGCGACCTCGAGCGCGCCTGCAGTCGCGGTCACCTCGCCGTCCGCGTCGTCGGTCACCGTGGAGACGCCGAGCCGGATCGTCGCGTCGTACGCCTTCGTCGTGAGTGCCAGATGCCCCAGCAGGCGTGTGGCCCTGCCGATACCGATCAACAAGACACCGGTGGCCATCGGGTCCAGCGTGCCCGCGTGGCCGACTTTGCCCGTGCCGGCAAGCTTCCGGATCTTGGCGACAACCTGGTGGGAGGTCCAACCCGCCGACTTGTCGATCACCACAACTCCGGACTGTGCAAGGCCGGACTCCGCGGGATCGGACTGCGTGGAGTCGGACTGAGGGGTGGGCTCAGGTTGGCTCGTCATCATCGCGCTGTGCGCGTTCCTCGACAACCTCGTCAACAACCTCGTCGCGCTTGTACGGGTCGGACTCCCCCGCGTACGCAGCGCCTGCAGCCTGCTCGGCGACCCGCGCGTCGGTTGACCTGGCCCGCGCCAGCAGATCGTCGATCTGCCTGGCATTCTCTGGCACCGCGTCGGGCACGAACGTCAGTGTGGGTGTGAACTTCAGGCCGAGCTGCTTGCCAACCTGCGCCCGGATCAGGCCAGTGGCGGAGCGAAGCGCAGCCGCGGTACTGGCTTGCTCCTCCTCGGACCCGAGCACCGTGTAGAACACCGTTGCGTCCCGATTGTCGCCGGTGAGCCGTACGTCGGTGATCGTCACAAAGCCCAACCGCGGATCCTTGATCCGTCGCTGCAGCATCTCGGCCACGATCACCTTGATCTGGTCGGCCAGCTTGACTACGCGTGGCGAGCCCATGGTGCTCCTCCCTTACGCCGACTCGTCAGAACTGAGCGGCGCCATAAGGCGGCTCAGTTCTGACAACCCAGCGGCTACGAGCGCGGCTTCTCCCGCATCTCGTAGGTTTCGATGATGTCGCCGATTCTGATATCGGAGTAATTGGCAAGCGTCATGCCGCACTCAAACCCCTCACGCACTTCGGTGACATCGTCCTTCTCCCGGCGGAGCGAGGCGATGGTGCTTTCGATCACGACCACGCCCTCTCGCAGCAGTCGCGCCTTGGCATTGCGGCGGATCGTTCCGTTGATGACCATGCAACCCGCGATGATGCCGGCTCGGGACGAGCGGAAGATCTCTCGGATTTCGGCCTGTCCGAGGGTGACCTCCTCGTAGATCGGCTTCAGCATGCCCTTCAACGCTGCCTCGATCTCGTCGATTGCTGCGTAGATCACCGAGTAGTAGCGGATGTCGACGCCTTCGCGATCGGCCAGTTCGGACGCCTTGCCCTGCGGCCGCACGTTGAAGCCGACGATGACGGCATCCGAGGCGGCGGCCAGCGAGACGTTGGTCTCGGTGATAGCGCCAACCCCTCGATCGATGACCCGCAGACTGACTTCGTCGCCGACGTCGATCTTTGACAGCGCGTCCTCCAAGGCTTCGACCGAACCAGCACCGTCGCCCTTGAGGATGAGCCGCAGCTCCTGCGTCTCGCCCTTCTCGAGCTGTTCGAACAGCTGGTCGAGGGTCTTGCGCCGAGTGCCGGCTGCTTGAGCAGCCATTCGCAGCCGGGCCGCTCGCCGCTCGGCGATCTGCCGTGCCATGCGGTCGTCATCGACCACCAGGAAGCTGTCCCCGGCACCGGGCACGGCAGTCAGACCGAGCACCTGCACAGGGAACGAGGGCGGTGCCTCGGTGACGTTGTCGCCATGATCATCAAGCAGCGCGCGTACTCGTCCGTGGGCGGGACCTGCGACGATCGAGTCGCCGACGTTGAGCGTGCCGCGCTGAACCAACACGGTGGCGACCGGGCCGCGGCCCTTGTCAAGGTGTGCCTCGATAGCCACGCCCTGAGCATCCATGTCGGGGTTGGCTCGAAGGTCCAACGCCGCGTCGGCTGTCAGGATGATCGCCTCCAGCAACGAGTCAATGCCCTCCCTCGTGACAGCGGAGACGTCGACGAACATCGTGTCGCCGCCGTACTCCTCAGGCACCAAGCCGTACTCGGTGAGCTGACCACGAACCTTTGTCGGATCAGCACCCACCTTGTCGATCTTGTTCACCGCCACGACCACTGGCACTTCGGCTGCCAAGGCATGGTTAAGCGCCTCAATGGTCTGCGGCATGACGCCGTCGTCCGCCGCGACCACCAGCACCGCGATGTCGGTCGACTTCGCGCCACGAGCCCGCATTGCGGTGAACGCTTCGTGGCCCGGAGTGTCGATAAAGGTGATCTTGCGTTCCTCATCCTCCACCTCGGTGGATACCTGGTACGCGCCGATGGCCTGAGTGATGCCACCTGCCTCACGAGCGACCACGTTGGTCTTCCGGATTGCATCGAGCAGCTTGGTCTTGCCATGATCAACGTGACCCATCACGGTTACGACCGGCGGCCGGGCCTCGAGGTCTTCTTCGCTCCCGACGTTCTCACCGAACTCGATGTCGAAGCTCTCCAGCAACTCCCGGTCCTCGTCCTCTGGGGACACGACCTCGATGTCGTAGTTGAGCTCAGTACCCAGGACCTGCAAGGTGTCGTCGCTCACCGACTGCGTCGCCGTCACCATCTCGCCGAGATGGAAGAGCACCTGAACCAGTGACGCTGCGTCCGCGCCGATCTTGTCCGCCAGGTCAGTCAGTGACGCACCGCGGGCAAGCCGGACCTTCTGACCGTCGCCCTGCTTGACGCGGATACCACCAATCGATGGGGCTTCCATCTGATCGAACTCTTGCCGCCGCTGCTTCTTCGACTTGCGACCACGACGGGTTGGGCCGCCAGCGCGTCCGAACGCGCCTTGCGTGCCACCGCGACCACCACGGCCGCCACGGCCGCTCGGCGGAGGTCCGCCTGGTCCACCGCCCGGGCCACCACGGCCAGGCGCGCCTGTGCCGGTTCGACGACCCCCGGAGGGTGCGCCGCGACCGCGTGCGCCAGGTCCAGCCGGACCGCCGTTCCCCAGCTGACCAGTGCTCTGCTTTGGCATCATTGCCGGGTTGGGGCGCGGCATGCCAGGAACGCCCGGACGACCGCCAGGCGCCGGAGAGCGACCGGCGGGCGGGCCGGCCGTGGCAGGTCGGCCACCGTCTGGACCGGGGCGGGGCGGACGGGGCCGCCCCATTCCCTGCGAGGACGCGAAGGGATTATTGCCGGGCCGCGGGGTGCCGGGACGACGGGAACCTGGAGCGCCGGGAAGGCCTCCAGTAGCACCCGGACGAGGCCGCGGCGGAGCACCTGAGCCGTCGCCCGCCCGGGCGGCGGGGGCAGCCTGGCCTGGTGCCCGCGGTATGCCCGGACGCGGAACGGCTCTTGGTTGCGGCGGAGCCGGGGGTTGAGCGGTCGGCGCTGCGGGTGCCGCCGGTGCAGCGGGAGCGGCCGGTGCGGTTGGCGCAGCGGTGGCGGCTGCTGCCGGTGGCGCGCTCGGTGCGGTCGCCCGCGGTGCTTCGGCCGGCACCTCAACAGGAGCCGGGACCGTTGCCGCCGGTGCAGCCTCAGCCGTCTTTGCTGCCGGCGCAGCCTCAGCCGTCTTGGCCGCCGCTTTCTTCGTTGTTGTCTTCTTCACGGGGGGCGGTTCGCTCGCCAGCTTCTCCTTGAGCCGCCTTTCGACCGGCGCCTCCACGGTTGATGAGGCGGATCGTACGAACTCCCCCATGTCCTTCAGCATGCTGAGGACGGTCTTGCTTTCGACTCCGAGCTCTTTTGCAAGCTCGTAGACACGGACCTTTGCCACTGCTCTCCTTGTTGGCGGTCCGGGTCTAACTTCCGGACCAGTTAGTTGTCGAACATGCTCACTGAGCGGTTCTCATCGAGTGGTCATGAGCGTGTGCCCACCTTCTGGTTCGGCTCTCGCGTGCGCGAGTGCTTGCTCGTCTCAGCCGCTCCAAGCGGAGCGGATGCATTGGAGACTCTATGCCCAGCCCCGTGCACGTGTCTAAGTGAGCACGCCAAGGAACTGCCGGATCGTGACAGCTGCTCGCTGCCCATCGATCTCTGACCGTAGAGCCCTCCCCAGGCTACGTCGCTTGACAGCCCGCTCAAGACACTCGGGCCGCGGATGCAGATAAGCGCCTCTGCCGGGCTCGATCTGGCGATAGTCAACGGCAACGTCTCCGTCGCGGGCGATGATGCGAAGCAGTCGAGCCTTCTCGTCCCGAGTCCTGCACCCGATACAGGTGCGGACAGGCGCGGGCATCGCAACAGGCTAACGCCGTGGCGCGTACGAAGTATTCCTCAGAAGCGATCCAACCCGTCTCAGGCGCGTTGGCCGTCTCAAGACGGCTCGCGAGTGTCGATCGGGCTGAATCTGCCCGCGTTTCCCGTCTTGAGCCGGCTCGCGAGTTACCGGGTTTGGGAAGTGTAGCCGCCACTCCGGCTTGAAAGTCCGCCGGATCCCGATGGCTCCGCATGCCCTCAGTGCATCTCGTACGCGTCCAAGTGTCAGCAAGGGCTCGTGGAAGATGCCTTCGGACGTGACGATCACGAGTCGCCATCGAATCCGGTCGAGTTCCTCTCGGCGGAAAATGTCGGTGAGCCACTGCTGGGCGTCCTCGGCATGCTGGCGCCCGTCGTACTCGATGATCAACCGCAGGTGCTCGTACGCGAGGTCGTAGCGTCTGCGCCAGCTACCATCAGGTCCCCGAATGATCAGGTTGACGCGCGGCTCAGGAAGACCGGCGAGCACGAGCAGCAAGCGGAGCCTGGTCTCCTGCGGAGAGTCCACACCTTCGCGAGCCAAGGATGCAGCTCTGCGCGCCATGCGGCATCCCTTGCCATTCCACTGTTCGGTGGCCTCGATGAGCCGCTCGGCGGAGGTATGGCCTGCTCTGATCATGCCGTCGGCCACTACGACGAGATCGACGAGTCCGACGCCAACCGCGGCAAGGTCCAAGAAGGTCTGCTCTGGCGTAGAGATGGGCAAGCCCTTGCGAAGCGTGGTTTGCGCGGGATATTTCCGATAGTGCGATCGCACTCCTTGGCGAACCGGGCGTCCGCAAGCTGATGGCAAAGTGATGTGAGTGGCAGCGTCGGCTGGCGGAGCAGCACCCCACAACTCGGCCGCGGTGTGGTGGCTGATGTAGGACTCCGGCGGCACCAACCGGATGAGCGCCTTCGCCCTCACGAGTTGAGTGATGCGCACGTCACGCGAGATGTAGGTGTCCCAGAAGATCTTGTGGAATCTCTTGCTCAGCAGCATTTCCGCAGTGAGGCCAGCCGCTCGAGCTTCCGCCCGATTGAACGGCTGACAAGTGTCGAACACGTCGTGAGATTGTGCGGGTACGAACATGAGGACGATCCTGAGTGCTCCAGAAGGGCACCGCCGTGGTCGCCAACACAATCTGTGGAAAACATTCTTCGGTCCGTCTCGCATCGACACGTTCGGCATCGGATTTACGCGAGCCGGCTCAAGACGGCTCGCGTGGGTCCGTCAGCCGGAAAGAACACTCGTTAGGGCTCTCAAGATGGCAAACGCATCTTGAGAGAGAGGGAGGAAGGAATCTCAGGCAGGCGCGGTGTCGGAACGGATGTCGATCCGCCAACCCGTCAGCCGAGCCGCGAGGCGGGCGTTCTGGCCCTCGCGACCGATAGCGAGCGACAGCTGATAGTCCGGCACCACGACGCGGGCGGCTCGCAGGTTCTCATCGACAACAGTCACCGAGGTCACCTTGGCCGGTGACAACGCCTGGGCAACAAACGTCGCCGGGTCGGGAGAGTAGTCGATGATGTCGATCTTCTCCTCGTTCAGCTCGTGCATCACCGCGCGCACGCGCTGTCCCATCGGCCCGATGCAGGCCCCCTTGGCGCTGACGTCCGGGTTGTTGCTCATGACCGCGATTTTGCTGCGGTGACCCGCTTCGCGAGCCACGGCCTTGATCTCGACCGTCCCATCGGCGATCTCCGGCACCTCCAGCTTGAAGAGCTTCTCAACCAGTCCGGGGTGAGTCCGCGAAACGACCACCTGCGGACCCCGTAGCTCCTTGCGAACCGAGACCACATACACCCGGATTCGGGTCCCGTGCGTATAGCGCTCACCAGGAACCTGCTCGCTTAGCGGCATGATCGCCTCGATCTTGCCCAGATCGACCAGCACCGTACGGCTGTCGCTGCCCTGCTGCACCACGCCGGAGACAATGTCGCCCTCGACACCGGAGAAGTGTCCATACTTCTGCTCGTCTTCGGCATCTCGCAGCCGCTGCATGATCACCTGGCGTGCCGTCGACGCGGCAACCCGCCCGAAGCCCATCGGTGTGTTGTCGTACTCGCCGATCTGTTGTCCGTCCTCGTCGAACTCCGGCGCCATGACCGTCACATGCCCGGTCTTGCGGTTGAGGTCGACGCGGGCACCCTGAACGGCACCCTCGGTCTTCTCGTACGCAGTGAGTAGCGCGTCCTCAATCGCGCTCGCCAGGACTTCGAACGGCAGATCCTTCTCGCGCTCCATCAGTCGCAGCACGGAGATGTCGATATCCATCTCATCCCTCCTCGTCCTCGCTGCGCACCGCTTTGGGCCGGCTGAGCTCCACCTGAACCAGCGCGCGGTCGACGTCGGCGAAGCGGACTTCCCGATCTTCGCCGTCAACGTCAAGCCTTACGCCCTCCTCAGTGTTGGAAACGATCCGGCCGGTGATTGTGTCCCCTGCACACAAACGTACGGAGACCAAGCGTCCCGCGTTCCGCCGCCAGTGCCGAGGTAGCTCGAGCGGTCGGCTCACTCCCCGTGAGGTCATCTCGAAGGTGTACGCGGCAGTACCGGTGACGTCTGTGCTGTCCAGCGCCGCCGATGCTGCCTTGCTTGCTTCTGCAATGTCGTCCAGCAGCGGGCCAGTGCCCTGTGGGCCATCACCGTCCACTACAACACGGAGCAGCCGCCGCTTGCCGGCTGGGATGATTTCCACTGCTTCCAGCTCGAGACCGAACTGGGCAAGGACCGGGGTCAGCACACCAGCAATCTGGCTCTCTTTCATCGCGCTGTCCTTCGATCCGATTAGGTCCTTCGGTTGTGGCGGCGCCGACATAGGACATCCAGCAGCGCGTGTGCGGCAGCATACCGCTCGGTGAGGTACCGTCGGCGGGTGGCTGTGTCCGAGGCACCCGCTACGGGAGGTCAACCGGCTCAACTGTCGCGCCGGATGATCATCGGTCTCGCCCTCGCGGCCCCAACCCTTGCGGTGCCCTGGCTTGCCGGATGCAGCCAGGATCCCGCTTCCAACGCCCCGCTCGCCGCAGCTTCGTCGCCGCCGCCACCAAGTCCCACCGCCCGTGCCACGCCGAGCGCAAGCCCAACTTCGGCCTCTTCGCATCCCGCGGCGGCGGCAGCGCCCGAGCAAGCGCTGGCGGCCCTATCGATTGCCATCCTGAGCGGAGCTCACCACAGGGATCTCTCGAAGAGCCGCCGCCTGCTCGTGACCTTCATGCGCAACGCTCATACGGCACACGCTCGCGCAATCGCCAACCCGCTGCCCAGCCAGGCCCCGGTCGAGCTCGGGAGGCAATCACTGAACAGCTCGCTTGCCTTGCTGGCGCGTCGCGAGACAGCTGCCGCCGGCCGCTATCGGCATGCCGCGCTGCAAGCACAGGGACCAGACGCACTGCTCTGGGGTTCGCTGGCTATCGCTGCCGGGAACTTCGCCACCGCGATCAGCTCTGACAAACCGCCTGCGACCGGCACCGTTGGCAATCGAAAGCCGGTCGAGATCTTGTCCGAAGTTGCGGCGGTCCAGGAGCTGGTACGCCAACTGCACGCGATGGTGTACGGCTACCAACTGGCGATCGGCAAGATGAAGCTGCTGAGCAGGGTCCGCCTGCAGGCAGAGCGTGAACTGCTTGCCCAGCGAATCTTCCGGGATCGGCTGATCGGCTGGCTGCGCAAGCGCTCTGCTGAGGTCCCGGCTGCCGAGCCGGCATATGTGCCGTCGGTCCTCCCGCGCAACCAGGCAACGGCGGGCAGGTTGATTATGCGCATGCACACTGCGTTGCAGCCTTTCTGCGGACTTTGGCTGGCTGCCGCGGCCAGTCAGGCAGACCGTCAGCAAGCTCTTGCGGCACTGGGCTCCGCGGTGAAGACTGCCCGATCCTGGGGCGCCCCATTGAATGCCTGGCCGGGCTGGACCAGCTGATCACTGCAGCAGCTGAACTGCCACGTCGTATGCCAGCTTGATGATCAAGCCGGCGAGCACGATCAAGAAGACCTTCCGAACGAACGCGCTGCCACGGCTGATTGCGGTTCGGGCCCCGAGGTAACCGCCGATCAGGTTGGCGGCCCCCATTATGAGGCCGAGCCCCCAGAGCACCGACCCAGACAATCCAAAGACGACGATGGCCGACAAGTTGGTCACCAGATTGGCGATCTTTGCTGTCGCGCTCGCGTCCAGGAATCCGTAGCCAAGCACCGCCACTAGCAAGATCACGAAGAAAGACCCTGTACCAGGCCCCAGGAACCCGTCGTACGCGCCGACAACCAATCCGATCGCAACCGTCCACCCATAGTGTCCGCGCCCCGGGTGCTTTCGGGCCGAGACCATGCCGAGCTGGGGTCGGCGCCAGATGTAGATACCCACTCCGATCAGCACGACCAGCACAAGCGGTGTGAAAGCGTCCTTCGGCAACAGCTTCGCAAGCGAAGCGCCAACCGCTGATCCGACGGCGGAGGCGACGACCAGAGGTGCCACAGTCCACCAATCGAGTGGAATCCGCAGCGCGTACGTCAGCGAGCTAGTGGCAGTACCGCAGAAGGAGGAGATCTTGTTCGTCCCCAGGATCACTGCTGGGGGCGTGTTGCTGGGCAGGCCGATCAGTAAGGCCGGCAACTGGATGAGACCGCCCCCGCCCACCACTGCATCGACCCAGCCGGCAACGAAGGCGGCGGCGATCAGTGCCGCCAGCGAAAGGGAAGAGAGGTCTAAACCACTCAAGGCCTCAGGTGTCATGCACTGCGGCAAGGATCTCAGTCAGTGCATCCTCCACGGCGACAGTTACCTGTTGCCCGCTCCTTCGGTCACGCACCTCAACCACACCATCGGCCAAGCCGCGTCCAACGACGACGATGGTCGGCATGCCCAAGATCTCGGAGTCGGCGAACTTGACACCCGGGCTCACCGACCGGTCGTCAAGCAGCACCGAGACGCCAGCCTCGTCGAGCTGAACTGACAGGTCGGCGGCTGCCGTACCAACTACCTCTTCCTTGCCGGCTGCCACTATGTGTACATCGAAGGGCGCCAGCTCGCGCGGCCAGCGGAGTCCCCTCTCGTCGCAGGTTCCCTCGGCGACGGCTGCGACTGCTCGTGAGATGCCGACCCCATAGGAGCCCATGGTCACCGTGACCAGCTTCCCGTTTTGATCAAGGACCTTGAGCCCGAGCGCTGCTGAGTACTTCCGGCCCAACTGGAAGATATGTCCCATCTCGATGCCGCGAGCCAGCGTCAGCGGTCCGGAACCATCAGGAGCTGGATCGCCCTCCCATACCTCGGCCGCCTCGATAAGACCGTCGGGTGTGAAATCACGTCCACACGTGAGATCGAAGACGTGGCGACCCGGCTCGTTCGCACCGGTGACCCAGCGAGTGCCGGCGACGACGCGCGGATCGACCAGGTACCTGATCTTGGTACTGGATTCCTCGCCGAGCACCGCAATGGGCTCGGCGGCACCGGTTAGCCGTACCGGCCCGATATAGCCTTTCGCCAGCGCTGGATGCGCGGCGAAATCCTCGTCATTGAATTGTTCTGGCACCGCGGGCTCGAGCTGAGCCGCGAGCCGCTTCATATCGACCTCACGATCGCCGGGCACGCCAATGATCAACGGATGACGGGAACCATCGACTTCAGTGATCATCACGACCACGTTCTTCAACGTGTCGCCGGCCTCCCAGGCCCGGTCGGGGCGGGGGAAGCGCGCGTTGGCGAGATCAACCAGAGTCTC
>Ga0075424_100002196_pt1 | contig 17689 bp, 18 predicted proteins | sample SoiMethybrSBSTD3_FD_75301 | JGI IMG/M metagenome (GOLD analysis project Ga0075424, IMG submission 75301) | Bulk soil microbial communities from a Populus tree surrounding site in Tennessee, USA - Soil MetaG P. TD hybrid SBSTD3 | ecosystem: Environmental > Terrestrial > Soil > Tree plantation...
AGTGGGGCAACTTTAAATTAACTTTGTTAAGTAAACATTAAAACTAATTTTGATCATTTAAGGAGTTACTGTCTAGTCCGTAGGCATGACAAGAGACGAGTGGAGGGTTTTGCTACCAATCCCTTCCCTCCATTCGATTATTCTAATATTGGTGGTAGGTTAGTTGCATATAGTCTTAAAAGTTTGTATTTACTATTCTAAATTTCCCTATGTCCAAGTCACGCCAGTTATGAAAATTTATTTGCTGCCGAAGATATATGTGCCTTGTAAAGCTACGTAGGCACACTGCCCCTTCAATAACATCCCTAATTAAACGTGTACTTGGTAGTGACACAGGTTTAAGATAGATTCAATTTATGGAGAAGTTTGAAGTCACAATACTAATTCTCTTGCAAGCTACTTAGATCTAGAAGCTAATCGATCAACCACGCAACGCTAAATCAAAAAGCTTTTTGCATCTGCAAGCGACCAATTGAAATCAAGACTTTAAATAAAATAGTCGTCATTTCCCTCTTTTCGACTGTATAGAATTACATTTCATCTCGCTGAAAAACATCTTTAAAAGGAAATTCGGTAAGCATAGTTGAATTGAAGAAGTGGAGAGTGTACATGACCCGAAAGATCCCCGGGTCAGCATTATCTATAATATCAAAACATAGTAATATTGTAGTAAATCGTAAAATAAGACCCCCAACTAAGACTGAAATCCTAGACGGTGTACGAAATACAGATGCAATACTTTGCACTTTGATCGATAAAATAGATGCTGATATTATCGATGCGGCAGGACCTTCTCTCAGAGTTATCAGTTCGTACAGTACGGGGGTCGATCATATTGATATCGAATATGCAGGGGATAAGTGTGACTACTACTGGTGATATTCTTACCGAAACTGTAGCTGATCTTACTTTTGCATTAATTCTTGGTGTATCACGACTGATTACACAGGCATACGAATTAGTAATTTGTAACAGGTGGAAGTATGGTTGGGACGCCAATCTCATGCTGGGATCAGATGTACACAATAAGACATTGGGAATAGTCGGGTTGGGTAAGATAGGCTCGGCCGTGGCAAGAAGAGCCAAGGGCTTCAATATGGAAATATTGTATCGAAAACTGCATGGTAGAAATGTTCGGTTGGAGAACGAACTTGGAGTGAAGGCGGTTAGCATGGATGAAATAGCTCAGAATAGCGATTTTCTCTCTCTTCATTCTTCTTTAAACAGTGAAAGTTATCACATGATCGATAAATCAATCTTTAGAAGCATGAAGCATACTGCCTATTTGATTAACACGGCTCGTGGATCTCTTACTAACGAACCAGATTTGATTATGGCATTGAGAAAAAAATGGATTGCTGGGGCCGGACTAGACGTTTTTGAGAAAGAGCCACCACTATCCGCGAATCCGCTACTTAAAATGAAGAACGTACTATTAACGCCTCACATTGGCAGTGCCACACTTTCGACTAGAACAAAAATGGCAGAGGTAGCAGCCAAAAATTTGTTAAATGTGCTAAAAGAGAAAAGTCCTGTTTATTCTGCAAATTCATTGACTGGTCGTTCCCATTTAAAGATCAATTCAAAAAATGAGTAATTTAACACCTTCCTTTAACTCTTCTCCATCAGTTAGCAATGGAATAGTAACCCAACAATTTCTTTGGATTCCGATCTTATAGAGTGTATAGCTAACAAGAGGGGTATTATGTTGACTTTGATCCTACTAAAAGGAATAATGTAAATTACGCCACCGGCGCAGTAACCGATGGTTCAAAAGACCAAGTATACCTCAAATTCAGGGAATAAGTGCAATTTTCCCTCTGGGTAAAGACATTTATTTTGACTATTGTTGTTAGGCTAAAGACGATAAATTATTACCCTGTGAAGGATTTTAAGTTTTTTCCCATTAATAGGCAAAAAATGTTCAATTTCATTATTAAGAACTTAATTCCCAAATTTCCTAAACAGTTTGAAATGCAAGTGATGGTGAAGCGAATTGAGGCGAGACATAAAATTGAAAGATTCGTGCCGTCATCAATGTATCACATGTGGGGTATTATACGAATGTCAGGGGCAAGTATGTAAAATGCCATTTCAATATGATAAGTGTTCTCTGTGCAGGCAATTTTGAATCGAGCCCCAATACCAAGAACACTGAAGTTCAAATAGAAAAATATGGCACAATCCGATATCGTTCAATTAGATATTTCCAGTATTTCTTTTCGCGTTGAATTCTTTATTTGTCGAATCTGGAGTTATTATTTTGCTGTTCTGCATCTTGTCGAGTACGAGAGTATAAAGTTCAATATTTTTTGTCTTCAAGGTATCGAATTTCATTGGTAACTGTCTTTTCCTTATAGCGGTATTAAGAGAATATTTTATTTTATAGTCAAAATTGGTATCTAGATAGCGTAGTTCATTGCACTTACTCAACCAGTTTTTCAATAATTGGAAAGCGTCGCCATACGAAAGCTTTTTGATATTTACTAAATAAGGCGCTAAGATAAGACCTATCGCATTTTTCCTGTAGTCATCAATTGGTGTTTGTAGGAGAGTTTCTATCCATGCTAGAGTGCTTATTTGACCACTTTGAATGCCGAATGCTCTCCTAACTCTATTCTGGAACTTTGCTTCCTTAATTTTCTCACTCATTAGATAATCACGAAATGCACTCCGGAGAAGACTGATAGGAGGTCTGTATCCATCCCACTTTTGAATTATCTTGACTTCATTACTACTCTTCGGACATTTTGAATTAATAGATCCAGGTATGCGTATCATGCATGACTTAAATGACGGACTATGAGATGGATCTGACTTTTCATTCGTCAAATACTGTTCTGCAAATCTAATGAACCTAGCCGAGGGATGATCAAACCCCTCAAACTCAATAAATTGTTCAAAAATTACAGCCTCGACCGGTTGATAAATGTGGTATCCATTACCTGTCCATAGAACAGTTGGACTTCCATTAATCTTGAATCTTGTCGTCCTTAATGTGCCATCTAGCGCCATATCAAGTGCCTGTCTATCCTTTGACAAAGAAAGATCCAAATCAGCAAAGATGAAATTTGGGGGATATCTCTGAATACCTTTGTATTCCGTGTATGAGGGGTAAGCATTGACTCTGCAATCTACTCGATTCGATTCTTCATATGATTTGATCATTTCCTCCTTGCTAAAAACTTCAAATTGCCTTCCTTTACTTTTGCGAGTCGAAATTGTCCTGGGAAATAACGGCTCTTGAAAATGGGTCAAAATGAAATCTATATCCAGCGTAGATAAAATTATGTGGACAAATTATTTAAAATATTTTTTGGCATCAGTCATCTTAGGTAAATTGCTTAACTTCAATATAGGTCTGTACTACACAAATAGGCAAATACGGCGAACCGGAAGAAAGGGAAATAACCCTTTTCTACTGCTTTGGTCATTACCTATTTTGGTCTTGAAGTAGTATGGAACAAAATTTTGTCACATCAAGATATGATTTTTCAGAGAGGGTTATTTTATTAACAGGTGGAACTGGGGCACTCGGTAGTGCAGTAACAAAGGTCTTCAGTGGCTGCAATGCCAAAGTAATCTCTACGTATGTCAACAATCCGAAAATTGAGGGGCTCGAAGAACACGTGAACTCACGAATTGAGTTGATAAGAGCTGACCTGGGCAAAGAGGACCAAGTAAAAAATTTGGTCTCCCATGTATTAAAAAAATATAGTGAAATTCATATCTTAGTTAATGTAGTTGGTGGGTATTTAGGAGGTAAAAGTGTGGTAGAACTTGACGAAAAGGAATGGGACTTAATGATGACTATGAATCTTAAATCTGCCTTTCTGATTAGTAAACACGTGATTCCTAAAATGATCTCTTCAAAAGCTGGAAAGATAGTCCATGTTTCCTCTATCTCTGGGTTGAAGTCCACCGGGTATGATTCAGCATATTCTGCGTCAAAGGCAGGATTGATAAGATTTGTAGAATCGCTATCGGAGGAAGTAAAGCAATTTAATATTAATGTAAACTGCATCATGCCAAGTATTATTGATACCCTACAGAACAGAAGGACCATGCCTAATGCAGATTTCAGTAAATGGGTCCAGCTCCAAGATATAGCAAATTTGATATTATTTCTTTGCTCAGAAGAATCAAAGGCAATTATGGGCTCTGCCATACCCATCCGCGGCCTGGCCTAAAAGTAAGTATGCGAATAGAAATAGGAGAAGAATTCTTCCTTACACCCACACTGTTTGGGAAGGCGGAAGTTCTGTATGCCTGTATGATAACTCGTCTAACTAGACTATAAAATACCTTAAGAAGGTTAAACATCAAATTCTCTTTATTAATTGGAGAGGAGATTGATGCTTTTAGGTATTCCTCAAGTAACACAATTATAGTTGACACGAATGAAGTTAAAGAATAATCCTTAAAGTCATGTTCAATAAATAGAGTAAGAGCTGATTCTGACTATATGCCCTTTTACGGATCTCTTACTAATCCCTCTAAAGAGATACGAAACGAGATAGCTGAAATTTATGAATTAGGATTTGACTATGTGGAAATAGCAATTGAGGGACCAGAAGGAAATCCACAAATAATTAACAAGAATAGGCATGAAATTGTAAATCTTCTTGAAAAATTCAAGCGAAAACCCATTGCTCATACCGCATATTGGATAGATCTGGGTTCTGACTACGGTTATATCCGTGATGCCTGGATTCTTGAAGCTACTCAAGAAATTAGAACTGCGAAAGGCATTGGCATTGATCTCATAAATTTTCATGCTAATCTCAATGGTATGTTCTATGGTGAAAAGAGAAGGATCCTTTTGGAAAACATGATTAAGAGTCTCAGAGAGATTGTGAAGTTTGCTGCCAAGCTGGGCGTCCAGGTAATGCTAGAGAATACCCCAATTTCCAATGCAATTCATAAAGTAAATGAAATCAAATATGTCGTGGATAAAGTACCATCATTATTAGTTCATCTAGATATCCCTCATGCTTTTACATCGGGGGGTATGGAATCAGTTATCGAGTACATTTACACCTTTAAAGAAAAGATAATCCATATCCACTGGCATGATAACCATGGAAATAGAGATGAGCATTTACCAATTGGGGATGGATTAATTGAGCACGAAAAGGCTGTCACGGCATTAAAGGAAATTCATTACGATAGGACGATTACTTTGGAAGTATTTACTAATAGTAACGATGTAAAGACTTCTGCGGATAAATTAAAAGCAATTTGGGTCAAGTAATCATGCACGTTATCAATTTGGCGCCGAATATTTCATGTATACGTTTTGGGACGGGACCCCTTGACCCGACAGCATATTTAGAGACTAATGAAGACCAAGAACGCTCGGATAAAAATAAACAAAAAAGAATACAAACTTTATTCTCTGATGAACCAGAACCATAACCAGGTTAGCAGCGATACCGCTAAGTGTTGTATCCAGTCGAAAATATCTTCTAGGTGTAACTGTGTCGTGGAGAGGGAAAGAAATTGAAAATCGATACCTAAAAGCTCTTAAGTGAGTGGAAAGTTCCTCTAGATCTAGGGGCAATAAAATTAATGATGAATAAGTACAATCGTGATTCACTAACGAATGAAGTCGAACGGGTCATTGAAATAGTAAGCAAATGTATTACTGCCCAAAAACCATTTTGCATAGGCGATCCCATCCCCCACCGGACATGCTGTAATTGCAATCATCCTTTGTCTTCTGTTTATGAAACTGGAAACAGTATTACATATTATCTCTGCTTTTATTGCGGACACAAAGAATTTAGCGAATAGAATGCGCTGACAAATTGTGTTGTGTTTAGAGTCCTAACCCGATAGTCTGGGCTAAGGAAATATATTCGACTTGGAGAAATCTAAAGGATAAAAATTGCATGAAGGTCCTTATGGGTGTGGGTTATTATTACTTTGAATTGAGGGAAATGAAGTTCAATTGGCGGATATGTACCATTTTTCTGGGAGACTTAAATAAATGCCTGTTCACTAGTCTGTTACGTTGAATTCAAGTGGAAAATATATCTTAGCAGCGGCTGTAGCGATCATTCTGGTCGCGGGAGCTCTAACTCTCCCGTTTGCCTTCGATGATCATATGGCTGATGCGAAGAAGAAGAAGTACAGTAAACACAATAAAAAGAAGACAAAGAAAGCAGAAATTGAAGCTGAAGGCGGCAACGGCGGCAACGGCGGAGCTGGCGGAATAAGTTCTGGTGGTAATGGCGGCAGTGCTAGCGGCGGCAACGGTGGAGCTTCCACCGGCGGCAACGGTGGCGCTGGCGGCGCATCTGGATCTATTGTAGCAGCAGGCGGTAATGGCGGTATCAGTGACGCAAGCGGCAACGGTGGCGCAGGCGGAGCTGGCGGAGCTGGCGGAGCTGGCGGAATCGGATGTGTTTCAATCGGCGACGCAGCACACTGTGACGGCGGTGCTGGCGCAGCGGGCGGAGCTGGCGGTTCCAACCTCGGTGTTGCGGGCAGCGCTACAGGCGGTTCAGCGTGCCAAGGATTTACCAACGCAACATCTCCAGCTTGTCAAACCGGTGCAGGCGGCGACGCTAACGGCGGAAGTGCTGCGGCAGGTGGCGCAGGCGGTACCGGCATAGGCGGCAATGGCGGCAATGGCGGCCTTGCATTTGGCGGTGACGGTGGTGCTGGCGGTGTAGCTTGCTTGGAAGATGGAAGCTGCTTCAATGACAACAGCGGCAGCAGTAGTAGCAAGAAAGCCGAAATAGAAGCTGAAGGCGGCAATGGCGGCAACGGCGGTGATGCTGGTGTAAGCGCTGGTGGCAATGGCGGTGACGGTAACGCTGGTAGCGGCGGTCCTTCAAGCGGAGGTAACGCTGGTAGCGGCGGTAACGCAGGCGACATTGCAGCTATAGGCGGTAACGCAGGAGCAACATTAGCATTCGGTGACGGCGGCGCAGGCGGCGCAGGCGGCGCAGGCGGCGCAGGCGGAATCGGATGTATCGGTACTGGTCCAAACGTCGACACCGCCGAATGTGATGGTGGCGCTAGCGCAGGCGGCGCAGCTGGCGGTAGCAACCTCGGCTTAAGCGGCCCCGTTGACGGCGGAAATTCGTGTGAGCAGAACAGTCCATTCGCTCCAGCATGTGCTACGAGCAACGCAGGCAACGGTAACGGTGGCGCAGGAGCTCCAGGCGGCACAGGCGGAGACTCGATAGGTGGTAATGGCGGCAATGGCAACGATGTCTTTGGCGGCACTGGCGCTGACGGCGCATCTGCATGTGAAACGACCGGCAGCTGTGTCAACCAAAACTAGTCGGTTACCATACGAACAATCTAGGCAAGAAAAAACACAAGAACGTGAAAGACGGACGAAACAAATCTCCTCTTTTCTTTTTTGAAAATTACTGTCATTGACATATTGTGTCCGCACTTAGTACTACAACTTCAGAGTATAGTATCTAGTCGAGTTGCTCCAAAAAGTTTTATTGGACTTTTTTGCTAATCGTGTTTCAAGTTCACTAAGGATTTGGAACCAGATTTCTAGTTGTTATCCCTGAATAAACTATAGACTAAAAGCAACCACAGTTCAAAGTCAGTCCTAAATAATGATGTATATCTAGTAGTCAGATTTGTGCTTAACATCTATTAATTTTTACATAGCTGTTAAATATTACAAGTAGGCGGACATAGCAGGAGGATAACGATGAAGTGTCAGTACTGTAAGAAGGGTTTAGATCGAATTGGGTACATAGCTAGCGCCCGCAGAGGGCGAATAATGAAGCTTTGGTGCATATTTTGTGGTATCGAATTCAGGAAGGGAGAATGAAATAAAATTAAGGTTAATTCATCAAGACCTTCGCCCTAATGGCAGACTTGAACTTTAACTAAAATAAAAAACCATAGGACCAATAGTTCATATCGAGCTCTTGGGGCATGATAATCGCAGATTATTATCGAACTCGAAGAGGTCATCTCTCACAAGTCAACGTCCAAGTTGATTGAATTGCTTGTTAACCTCATGAAGGTGTTTATTTTGTGCATTGAGGAGTGTGAATAGTAAATCTATCTTTTAAACAATGATTTGTATTATTAGCAGTTTCATCATTTGTTGTATTTTCTTTACCAGGTACGGTAGTCGTTGCATTTGAAGATTCGCGCGGAAGACAATTAGATATTGTATTATTTTGAGGAGGTGGACATATATCAGACCCAGGACACTGATCTTGCGAATTTACTAACTTTCCATCTGTACACCTTATCAAAGCTTCGCCTACAGCAAATGCATCTACAATGTTGGTTTTTTGAAACGATATACCCTGTCCCAATTGTCCCAAATTTGGAGAGTTAGGTATCAACAATGACATGAATGCAAGACCAATTATAATTGCCAAAGTACGGTCAGGCGTTGTATATGCCATATATTTTCTAAGGCTGTATCCCTATTTATCACTAACAGTTATAGAAAAAAATAATCCAAGTTCAATAGGACGAGATTTGTAACTCAAAGAACATCTCATTTTATGAAGGACCGTTCTAGAATGACATAACCCGTTCGCATCTTTCCTAATCGAAGCCATGGGATCAGCGCAAATGTATTTTTGAATTTACTTTAAAATTCGATCACTCAAAGTGGTTCAAAGTTGGTAAATTACAAGTTGAAGCTAGACTGAAATCCCATTTTACTCCTATTTTATTTGAGTCTATCAACAATACTTTTGCTCTCTTCTAGATTGTCGGGCCTCTGACGCGTCTTATTGCTACAGAAAATATCCGTTAGTCATGATAATGCTCTATGGAATCTACAGAAGGTTGAGTGGTACTTTCCTTTTTTACTACCTCCAATACCTTTGTCCACAGATGTTTCTCAAATTCATAGGCCATTATACCGCCAACAGCTACCCCAGCAGCAAGGCCTACTGGCCCTCCAACAACTAAGCCTACAGCACCAGGCCAAATAAGACTGCCGAACCAGGCACCAGAGGCTATCTCTACTGCATAATCATCTGGAGTCCCTGTTATAGAGACATGAACCTCGCGAAGAGATCCGGCCCATACCTTCGGAGACGTATTGACCGCAACAATACTTCTTAGAGGCACACTGTTAAGAAGGCCCTTATATTCAGAAACTATCCGTAACTCTTTCTGTGTTTGTATCAAATCCTTAATACTCCCGTACAAATTATCTAAATTTGTGTTGAGTTTTTTGTAGTGCTGAACCTTTGCCACATTGGAAGATTAAATCAGCGTCTATATTTACGTTATTAGAACAAAAAAATTTTGATTATTCACCAGAGCTTTGCAAAATAAATAGATTGTTGCCTACGGGCCTAGATTGCTCAGGACTCAATTAATATCATGTTTGTACGATTCCAATTAAATTTAGTAGGCAAGTCGAATCTCATCTATACTTAAGCGACACAATGTATAGATTGTTGCTGGTTCCAGCTTCATTACCAGTAACGCGATCTCAAAGGAAAGGCGCACTTCGTTTCTACGATTATATCACAGTTGATCAATCTTAAAACGTTAAATTTATTACTTGTATTCGATTCGAGTTTCCTAAACGGTAATTTTGAGAAGAACAGCAATTCCAATCAATTCCGCTCCGTGTATAGCTACGAAATATGGAAGTAACTTATCATCATACAGGGGTTCCATTGCACCGTAGGCATATACAGCAATTGCATTATGCAAAATAAGCATACCTGCGAAAAATATCAGGCCTTGTGTGAATATCGCTTTACTACTTCTGTATATTCTTAAATATACAATTAATAAGACAATCAAAAGGGCTACGTTAGTCAGGGCAAGCGCAGCGCTTACCTCCATCAACAAGTTCATGACTATATCCCATACTTTCTAATTGCTTTTATTCCTTTATCCAAATTAGATCCATATTATGAACAAAGATTTATTTGACAAAATTGGATTTTACCTCTAGGTAAGCCACAAAATTATGTTGTAAATAGTCAGAAATAAAATATATGACGCCATATTTCTCACCCACTCGTGTTATAAGATTATTTTTTTCCATTACTGAAATATGATGCTGTATACCCTTATAATCTAGGCCAAGGGCGCTGGACAGCTGATTGATATTGGATGGCCGTTCTCTTAAAAGGTCTATGATCCTAATCCGAGTCAGAGCACCCTTGGAACCGGCAAAAAGGTACCATAATAGACGCTTAGCATTAGGATCCAGCATAGTAGACTACTATTGTTATATTGAATTGCAATTTAAACTTCCTTTAATAGCTAGACCCAATAAATTTATGAATCGGGTCTTATTTTGACGTGTCATGATACGTGTCTTATATTAATACAGAAAAGAAGACAATATCAAATGAAGTAACAACAAAAGGCCCAAACTAATATGGATAATTAGATATATTAATGAGCGTTCCCCGAGTCTTTGTAACTCTAATATCGCTTTTTACCCTTCTCAATATCCATCATGGAATATTCCACACTATCTTTATCCATTTCACGATAGTTTTTAAATTCGATGGGCTCTATAATTAGGACCAAACTTGTTCCTTAACCTATGAATACTATCGTAATATGGAAAACTCGCTGCATTGGTGTAGCTAGCTAAAACTACAGAATGTATCGGACATTACAATCTTGATCATTCCTGAATTTCTTTGTCAAGCGCCATACCAGAAGCTATTTGACTATCTATTTCACCTGTTCTAACTAGAAAAGACTTGTATCCCTTATTCCATGAGTCGATTAAGCGATATTGTTTAATTCCTGTAATTATCCAAAGGATGGATATTCCGATCACAGAAGCTAAAAGTATACTCAAGGCAATTCCAAAGTCATTTGCCATTTGTAATATATTGAAGAATGAGGGGTGGGTAATAAGATAAATCGCAAGTCCCATCGCAAAGGGTGCCAAGATCAATGCAGAAATAGACATTGCTCGAAGCGTGTTCCTGATCTTGACCATTTCTTCTATGAATGAATCAGCCAAGTTCAGAATATTATTTCTAGACTCGGTAACTTCCATTGCGCTTTTACCCCCAAGAATAAGCAATTACCATTAAATAAAAATCAAATAAAGGTTTAATAATTAACTTTGAAGTTTTCATAACTTACAATACAAACCCAACTTAATTAAGTTGAATTAACTTGGTTAATTTAAATATGTAATTCTTACCCCGAAAGGTAAGCTTCAGTCGTCGTGATTTGGGATTCTTCATAGAGATAATTCATTATAGATATTCGACTCTGATTATTGTATTAATACAAGTAAAATTGATTCTGCGGTTTTAATTTTTGATAACTACGATTTCATATATCATAAATATACACTTACAAGATCATATTTCCGTTTGAGATAATCGGCCCCACTTATTTTCTCTTTACTTTTGTTGAAATAAAATTCTGTGCTTTTTTAAAACTCAAGCTTTTATTTACAGGTTATATTCTGGATATAACGAGCTAAATTAAAAATAACATAAAAGTGAGCTATATTTTTTCAACTTCAGTCAAACCTGATCCATTGACTTACTGCAAGTGTGCTTTAAATAATCATCCACAGTTATAAACAACTCCTTGCATCTTGAACAAAGTGTGGGCATTTCTATTAATTAAAATTTCCAGATATTTAAAACTGTCTTGGACATTCATAGGCTTCGAGGACAAATTTTCCATGTAGTAGTTATGGGAACCAATTAGGGATTAGAACAATCTAAGCCTTGGCAGTATGGCACATATACCTCTATGCTATGTAAGAGGATTTTTTATGATTGTCTCTAATCTGTTTCATTTTACTTTCAATCACTTGTGCCTCTCCTAACAACGATCCTACATCACAAGAAAGGCCAGGAATTAATTTAATAACTGCGTCAGAAATGAGAGCTGCTGCGCGAAAGTCGGGGGCATCTAATATAGTATTAACGATGAGAACAATCACTCCCTGCCCTGTCAATGAACCTTCATTTAGTAAAGTCGCAGGAATTCCTCCTATCGATCCACTTCGAAGAGGAACGAACCCATTTTCTTTTATTATCTTTGCTGTTGACGGAGTGCTTCCAACCGCCAAAATTGCTTGTTCTTCTAACCCATTTGGGGCATCATTACTTTTGCCAACCTCACTCTCATTATTTACAATCCCAGCTGCGCTTATGATCATCTTACACTCATTCTGCAGGGCCCATTTCAAAATTGTCCGTGCCAACGTACTTTGCATAGCCGGGTGGATATTAAATTCGGAGACGAAGAAAGCTACTTTTAAACCTTCATTCACATGCAGTCTTGCTGGAAATCGAGGAGTTGAATTACTTATTATTGATAAGGAGGGAAATTCAGGTGAATCGACAATGGCATAAAGCTCTGTACCCGATGATCGTATTAAACATTCTGAGGCAATAGCATTAACTAATCCTGTACTAGGAAACCCGTCTACCACTATGCCACCTTTCATGTTTAGCTTCCTTCCTTTCTTAATATTTCTGATTTCTATGGACATTCAGACCATCATCCAGCAGTACATGATTCATATGAAGATATAAATCAACTTTCATCCATATAAACCGAGTATTTTCAAAATCAAAATCAAAAGCAACAAACTTTAAACATTATCAAAAAATCAACTGATCGTTACCGCATCCCATGCATCATTTCTCTAAGTTTCTGTACTCGTTTTTCTACAGGTGGGTGGGTCGCAAAGAGATTCGCAATTGAGCTGCCAGTCAATGCAGGGACGATAAAGAATGCATTCATTTTCTGTACCTTTTGTAACTCGCCAGGAGAAATTCTGTTCAATTTGCCGCTAATTTTCAGTAGCGCATCGGCCAGCTTGTCAGGCTTTCCGGTCATCATTGCTCCTCCCCTATCGGCTGAATATTCTCTGTACCTGGATATTGCTCTTATGATAAGGAAGCTCACAAACCATGTGACTATTGCAACCAGTATTACTACTACTGTTGCGCTACCACCATCACGGCTCCTGCCTTGATAACCTCCATAAAATCCAAATTGAGCAAGATACCAGGCTACTGTTGAAAATACACTGGCTAGAGTAAGAACCAATACGTCTCTATTTCTAACATGTGTCAATTCATGCCCAATCACAGCTTCGAGCTCTCCATCCTCAAGAAGGTCTAAGATCCCACTTGTTACCGCAACCAGAGAACTTTTTGGACTTTTGCCAGTTGCAAACGCATTAGGCACTGTAGAATTAACTACAGCCACACGAGGTCTTGGAATACCGATTTTACTCGCTAGATTTTCTACAATATTATGCAATCGGGGATATTGTTCTTTTGATACGATCTTAGCGCCGGAGGTCCATAACACTATTTTGTCGGAGAAGTACCATTGAGCCAAGATCATGGCTCCTGCAATAATAGCAAGTGGAATGTATCCTACTCCGAGATAATGCAAGATACTCAAAAATACTACATATAGTAATCCTAAGATAATGAAACTAAGAATTATTCGAACAGTAAGTCCTGGATCTCTATTCCAATATGTAGACATTGAATGCCTTGAGTTTATTATCTGCAATTCCCTAATTAAATTAAACTAATCTGCGACACAAATAGTCATTCTAGTCAGAAAAGTTTGAGCGTTACTCGGGTGTAAACTGAAAGACTGATAATACCCTCATCTGGCAAGTTAAGAATTTAGGTGATTAATAGTGGAACGGGGAATAAATTCAAAATTCATGATGTTACAAAATTATATAATCTGATACAAGTTGGAGTTTCTTTTTTCTTATTTTCTAATTGATTATTCGTACGCTGACGATATACTCTTATCAAGCTCGGACTCAAATCTCTTCAGTAGTCTATCGAAACTTTCTTTTATTTCCTTAACCCTCTTTTCTGTTTCCATCTTGAAGGCGGCTACATCAATAGCTTTGTATACATGATACCATCCTCCTTCCTTCAAAGTCTTTGTTTCCTTCTCGCATATTCTAAGATTTACCATCTTTTGCAAAGACCTGAAGACCGTAGTCTTATCTCTGTCTAGTTCCTTAGCAAGGGTTTCAAGTGCAACAGGCTTATTTTTAGAAATAAGAATAAATAATAATTCTAGTTCCAACGGCGATAGGTCATACAGAATTGTAAAAAGGTCCCTAATCGATGAATTCATACGCGTGATAGAGCTGACTGAAGAAGCTGGCACGGCCAGTTTATCTATGCATAAGTGACTAATAAGTATTGTCCAGTTATGTCCGGTCATGGGCGGTTTTGCGCCGTCGACCCAATATCATAAAATGTTTATATACAAGGCCCATTTATAATAGTAGTGATAATGTCAACAATGGCCATCCAACAAAAAGTGGTATTTAGTGAAATAGAACATCCGAAGCAGCTAGCCAAATCACCACCAGTCCCTGACGTGTTTAAGGCAATCTCTGACGATAAATCATTAACAATTTTCAACACCGTGGCTATAAACGCCGGTAAAACCGATATACTTGTCAGTACCCTAGGCTTGACCCGCAAGCAGTTTTACTCAAAAATGGAACGCCTAACTAGGCAAGGTTTACTAGTTAGGAAAAATGGTCGATACTATCTTACGACCTTAGGCAAGGTGCTCTACGAGTTACAAAGCATCCTAGGTTTAGCTCTTGATAATTACTGGAAACTCAAAGCCATTGATTCATTACAGGCGCCTGGAAGTTTACCTAAACCTGAATTGAATAAATTAATTGACTCGCTACTCGAAAACGAAGTTCTAAAAAATATAGTCCAGTCAAAGGTAAACTAGGACCGGCCCTTAGTTGTGAAATACCACTTAAGCAGCCTAGATCCTTGACCGATAATTGAGACTAATGTTGGGTGAGACCTCTCTCAATAAAAACCTGTAAAAGGAGGTTAGATGAAAATAACTAGAAATCCTCCTTGGTTTAATAACGGCTAGATTTTTGCCATATAATTAGGTTCAGGTTGCAGGCGATTTCAACAATGCAGTAGAACCATTTAGAAGGATATGATAACCTTAATTTACCGTCACTGATTTTGCAAGATTACGCGGGTAGTCTGGATCTATATTGTTTGATAATGCCAGGTAGTATGCCAACATTTGTAGCGGGATTATTTCAATAAGTGGTAGTAGCTGCTCGCTAACAGACGGAATTTTAATAAAATGGTCGTATAACTTATCGTCATCCTTGCCCTTGTCTGAAATGCCAATAAGTTTGGCTCCTCTTGACTTTATAACGTGCGCATTTGACACAGTATCTATGTAAGTTGAATCGTTCGGATTCAAAATGATAACTACACTATTTTTATCAATTAATGCTAGGGGACCATGTTTCAACTCTCCAGCTGCGATTCCCTCCGCATGTATGTAAGCAAGTTCTTTTATTTTTAACGCAGCCTCTAGGCATATTGGAAAGTGGATTGAACGACCTACAATGTAGATATCTCTGGCATTCTTCGTATCTTTTGCGATCTCAACAACAATTGGTTCCAACTCAAGGGTCTGCTGAATTGCAGACGAAAGTTCGGCTGAATTAGTTGTAATCCCAGTCAAGTTTCCACTAATTGAATCCGTAATAAAATATAGTACGGCTAGCTGACTTGTAAAACTCTTGGTGGCAGCTACTCCTATTTCCGGGCCACACTTTACTTCCAGAAAACAGTCACTAAGCCTAGCAAGAGAAGATGTAGTAACGTTAACAATGGAAAGTACCTTAGCTCTCTTCTTTCTTGCTGCCTGTACTGACTTTAACACATCTGCGGTTTCGCCACTCTGAGATATGGCAATAACAACTGAATTCTCGTCTAATGATTCAGTAGAATATTGGAACTCACTCGACATTATGGCTTCTGTTCGGATTCTTAAATATTTAGAGAGAATATTTTTCGCCAGTAATGCTGTGTGATAACTAGTACCACTACCAGTAACATAAATATCCTTTGCACTTTTAAGTATATTGCAAAATGTTTCTATGCTTGTTGGCTTTTGTTCCATACTCTTAAAAACGGTTCGAACCTGTTCATGTATTTCCTTAAGTGTGTAATACGCATACTTTCCTTTTTCGCTATCTGCAAGTTCCCATGCGACTTGTGTTATCGGTCGGGATACTTCTTTTCCGTCGAAGTCAAAAATCGAAAGTTCGTTTCCCTCAAGTAGAATAATGTCTCTATTGTCTAGAAACACAGCCTGATCAGTATGCATGAGAAACCCTAGAACGTCACTTGAAACAAAGAATTCTTTCTTATCTTTCCCTATTCCCACTATAAGAGGTTCATCGAATCTGGATCCACAAAGCGTTGAGTTATTAAAGATTGCAACGAAGGCAAATGAGCCTTTCAATTGGTTACTTGTTTTGATCATTGCGTCTTTAATATCGTTATTATTTCTAGACATGTAATGTTCTAAAAGGTGAGCTATAACTTCGCTGTCCGTATCACTTTTAAAAATGTGGCCGTCCTTTGATAACTCTTCTTTTAACTCATGATAATTTTCAATTACACCATTGTGAACTACACCTATATCGGCTTTACATGAAGAATGTGGATGTGCATTGCTGCTAGTTACTGCACCGTGAGTAGCCCATCTTGTGTGTCCAATTCCTATCTCCCCTGACAGTTCATCTAAGTGTAATAATGAATTGACTTCTGCGACTTTACCTACTCCTTTTCTGGTCAATATCCTTCCAGCCTTCGAGGTAGCTATTCCAACACTATCATAACCTCTATATTCCATCTTTTTCAATGCTTCCACCAGAACAGGAGCAGCCCTCGAGTTGCCTAAATAACCTATTATCGAGCACATGTTAAATAATACAACTCTCCAAACTGTCCTTAAACTGATATATGCTTCGGGTAATGGCAAGAATCATTATCCGTAATAAGGAAAAGTTCTTAATAAGACTTCAGGGATGGATAATTATATCAAAATTACAGTTAATTTTTTCTTGCCTTGTAAAGTTAAATAAGACTTTCGAAATGAAATTTCTCTAAGGATTATTTATATACCCAATTTTCGACATTATATAAAGTAGAAAGACCTTTAGCGCTGAGTTAATAGACAAAAAATGTCTTCAATCTAACTTTATCTCCGCTCGAAATCACTTCAGATAGGTTGGAAACTGTAGTCAGGGCGATAAAGAAAATCGCCAGGGATGATGGTATGATCCTAGACCGTCTTGCGAAATTAAGAACATAGATTTTTTGATACGGTTTAAAATTCATCTGTCGGGCTATTGGGTCGTAGAGTAAGATTTTATTAGGAGCGTAGAATACTTTCCAAGTATGAGTTCGGTAACTCAATACCATTGCGACAAGTGTGGTATGGAATTTGCTAGCTTAGCAGAGCTAGAAAATCATAAAAGAAATAGTCATTCCGCTTAAGTAACTCCTAATACTTAACTAAAGGATTGACTAAAAATGGAAGACATTCGCAAATTCAAGTGTAATCAGTGTAGTCAAATATGCTTCAGCATGGCAGAGCTAGACAAACATCTAAAAACCAATCATACAAGAATAGCGTAACTGTTACTTAATGATTAATTAAAGACTTGCCGCAGAATTGATTTCAGAGTTTATTGGCATTGAAGAACGTCAGCTTTCTCAATGCCTTTAGCGGGAACAAGTTTCCGAGAGTGAGTAACGCTTGAATATTTCTTCCTGGCATTAACTCATTGTCAGCGTATTACAAGAGTGAAAGATGTTTAAAGGTGATAAATGAAATCATATTAATGGAGATCGGACAACATCATGATGTTCAGAAGAGA
>Ga0075424_100002199_pt1 | contig 17686 bp, 18 predicted proteins | sample SoiMethybrSBSTD3_FD_75301 | JGI IMG/M metagenome (GOLD analysis project Ga0075424, IMG submission 75301) | Bulk soil microbial communities from a Populus tree surrounding site in Tennessee, USA - Soil MetaG P. TD hybrid SBSTD3 | ecosystem: Environmental > Terrestrial > Soil > Tree plantation...
AAGAAAGAGAGCCCATCGCTGGTGGGAACGGACGCGAACGTGAGGACGTACAGGAGCATCACGCCGAGCCCTACCCCCCAGCTCGCGGCCCGATCATGAATCGTCAGCGCCGCGGTGTCCCGCCGGGTCGATGGGGCCGCGAGCGTGGGCACGCTCATCGGGGATCGGCGTAGGCTCGCAGCTCGTCGAGCAGGCGATGGTCGCGGATGAAGGCGTAGATCATTTGGCGACATGGATGGCCCGGCGAGAGCCGGAACACGCGCTCCAGCGGAGGCCGGAAGCCCCACACCGAGTAGTCGTGGCCGGGGAGCCGTCGCGCGCAGGCCTCGAAGACCGCACCGGTCATGCCCGCGCTCGGCTCGGGCTCGATGAAGACCAGGTTGTCGATGCCGGCTCCGAGCTCGCCGACCTTGTCCGGAAAGCGCTGGTGCATGAGGGCGTGGAGCGCTCGAGGATCAATCGTGTGGTAGCCGGGGACCGACACGCCGACCGCACGCCACGGCAGCAGGGTCTCGAAGGTGGCCTCCGAGAACAGCACGGTCGTCGGGCTCGCCGCGGGCGCGACCCACAACCGATCCAGATCCGCGGTAGTGAGCTCGAAGAAATCCTTGCGGAGCAGCCGGAGGCGCGTGGCGGCGTCCAGGCTGCGTTCGGGAATCTGCACCCACGCGGTACTCTCGTCCGGCAAGTCCGTGCCGGCGCACTGGATGCCCATCGCGGAGAGATAGAACAGGTGACGTCCGTTCGCATAGCCGACCTGGAACGCCCGCGCGACGCCGGCGGCCGCGAACCACCGGGCCAGCACGTACGAGGTCTGGTGGGGCCGCTCGAGCACGGGTTTGTTGGGCTTCTCGACGTCGAAAGCCCGGGCGGACTCGCGCAGCCGCCGGTACTCGGAGCTCCGGAAGAGCGGATGGCGTACCGCGAGGTCCGGGAATGGCTCGAACCCGAGCCACGCCCGGACCCGGGCCTTCATCCGGGGCGGGACGCGTGACCGCACCGAGGCGGGCAGGCAGGACCGCAGCTTCTCCTTGAGCGAACCGATCGCGGAGGCCAGCGCTCAGCTCCGCAGCTCGGCGTACAGGGTGAGCAGGCGATCGAGGCTCGCCTCCCGGCCGACGAGCTCGTCCAGGTGCCGCCGCCCCGCCGACCCGAGCTCCGCGCGCAGGCTGGCGTCGCCCAGTACGCGCCGCAGCGCGCGCGCGAGACCGGACGGGTCACTGCGCTCGATCAGGATCCCGGTCTTGCCGTCGACGATCAGCTCCGGAGTGCCGCCGACCCGGGTCGCGATGATCGCTCGCCCGGCCGCCATCGCCTCCAGCAGCACCCGGCTCAGCGCGTCCGGGATCACCGAGGGTACGACCACCGCGTCGGCGAGCGGATAGAGGGCCAGAACGTCGGCATTGGGCAGCGGGCCAAGTGGGCGGACGAACCGGCCGGAATCAGCCAGCTCGCCCTCTCCGACGAACAGGAACACCGCGGAGGGGAAATCGGCGACTACCTCGCGAGCCGCCGCGACCAGGTCCGCAGTCCCCTTGCCCGGGGAGAACTTGCCGACGTAGAGGACCACCGGGCCCGGGCCCAGACCCAGGCGACCACGGAGCGCCTCGACGGCCGCGGGCTCCGGAAGCGTCGCAGGGGGCGGGATGCTGTACACGCTTTGCGTCCGGCGCACGTGCTCGAGCAGCCCCGATCGTCGGTAGATGTCGAGGATGCCCTGACTGACACCGATCACCGCGTCCAGGCGGCGCAGCATGCGCTGCTTGAGCCGGCTGTCCAGCCAGAAATAGAGGAAGCCCAGCTTGGACCGAAGCTTGCCGCCGCGCCGGCGCGCGTAGAGCGTGAAGTACTCCTCGGAGCACTCGCCCCAGAGCTTCCGCACGCCGCAGTCCGCGGGCATGCGGTCGCCGTGGTGCAGGCACATGGGCGCTCGATCGATGATGCTCCCGTCGCGGATGGTGAGCGCCACCGGCACGCCGAGCCATCGCCCGGCCAGGGCCCCCGCCACCAGCATGTGCTTGTTCTGGACGTGGATCACGTCGACCTGCTCACGTCGCGCCACCCGCCAGAGGGCCCAGGCCGAATATAGGTAGAACAGCGGATTGGCCAGCCATTTCGTCGAGAGCGGCGTCCGGCCAGGGGGAAGGCGTAGCGGGAACGGGAAGCGATGAATCCGCAGACCATCGCGCTTCTCGAGCGCCGCCGCCCCGTAGTTCGGCGTCACCACGACCACGCCGTGGCCCCTTCCGGCCAGGGCCCGAGCGAGCGCGTCCATGCTCAGCTCGGCGCCGCCCGGCGCGAAGGGTGGGAAGTATTCGTTGACCAGGCAGATCTTCAATCCGCCTTCCGCGCGACGACCCGGAATCCGGTGCTTTCGCCCGGGTCGCGGACGGCGGCCTCCCGTTTCCACCGGCTCAGCCGGGCGTACAGCCCGAGAGACACCCCGCCGACCGCGTCGATGACGCCCGCCCACGGCGTATCGTAGACGATCGGCTCGACCGGGAGATCCGGCACGAACCCGCCGGCTCTGAGCTCGGCCAGGAACTCGTCCTCGGTGTACTCGACCTTGTGATCCGGATCCTGGAACGAGAACAACCCGGCCTCGCGCAGCCGGCGCCGCCACGCGGTTTCCCGGTTCGGACCCGATACGAGCAGGCGCCCTTCAGGACGCAGGACGCGTCGGATCTCACGCAGCACCTCGCGCCGGGGCACCAGGTGCTCGATAACGTCGAGAAAGAGCACGGCGTCGAAACGGCCGCTCCGAAATGGGAAGGCGGTGGTGAGATCCCAGGCGAAGAGCTGGGTGTTGGCGAGGCCGAGGGCTCGAGTGGAGGCCTTGGCCACCCGGAGCTGGTCGACGTCGTAGTCCATCCCCACCACGCGCTTGACCCGTCCCGCCGCCTTCACGGTGTGCGCGCCGTTGGCACAGCCCACGTCCAGCACCACGTCGCCGGGTCCGAGATGCGGGAGGTACCAATCGTGGCCCGGCGTCTCCACGAGGTGCTTCGGATGGATGAAGTGCGGGCTCTTCCCTGTATATTTCACCAGCCGCACGCCGACGGACTTCCCTCGCCGATTCAGCAGGTCCAGGGTAGCGATCACGGGCCGAGGCCACCGGCCGGTCATCGCCGCGCGGCCGCCCGTCGCTCGCCGATCTCGCGCACCGTCACGAACGGGGCGTCGACACGCTCCCGGAGGAGCCGCGCGAAGGCGCCGGGACTCTTGACGATGTCGCGATCGTGGAGTGATGCCACGTCGCCGTCGTCCACGAAGGTGATCCCCTCCACCGCGCCCCACCGGCCAGGATCGAGACACGAGACGTAGCGGAGACCGGCCGCCGCGGCGGCCGCCAGGGTGGCCTTCGAGAACACGTTCCCGGGCGGAACGAACGTCAGCACCGCCACCCCAAAGAACTCCTGGAGGATTCCCTGCGCGCGCGCGACGTGCTCGCGGTGAATCTCCTCCGACAACCAGTCGTGGAACTCCCGGTGGTAGGTCCGATTTCCCGCGAAGAGCCGCGGCCGGTACAGCCGATCCTGGAGCACGCAGTGTGTGTAGCCGTGATTGGCGACCTCCAGGACACCGCGGTCGACGCCGCGGCGGATCGCCGCGGCCGCCTCGGGTGCCTTGCGAGGAAAGGGCGTCACGCGGCCGTCGGACTCGACCCACCCGGCGGTGACGCCGACCGTCATCCGGGCCCCGGTCGCCTCGAGCACGCCCAGCACCCACTCCCACTGGGCCGCCGACATCTCGGGGTACGGTCCCCAGCGCTTGATCGGCGGCAGGTACTTGAGGAAGAGAAAGTTGCCTGGGAACGGAACGCGGAGCGGGCCGAGTCGGATCCGGGTGATCCCGTAGACCTCGTTCTGCTTCGAGGCGGCGCCGACGTCGTCCAGTCGAAGCGCGGCGGCACGTCGCGCGGCGGCTGGCTTCCCGCCGCTCACCCCGGCTCCTTGCGCGTCCCGTAGAGGAACAGGCTCTGGCCGCAGCGCCGGAGCAGCCACTGCGGGAACCGGCGCCCCACGAGGCGATGCCAGCGGAGGTGTCCGGCGTGGGAGAGCCCGAGGGCCTTTCGCCCGACGAGGAATGCCCCGCGAATCTCCCACCCGAACGAGGTCGGGAGCATCCGCAGGACGTCCTCGTAGTCGTAGGTCCAGTGCGGGACGCCCGACGGGGGCAGCAGCCCCAGGCGCCGGAGCAGGGCGTTGAGCTGGCGGGTCGTCGTGACGCTGACGTACAGGCGCCGTCGCGCGACCCGAGCCAGCTCGGCGAGCGCCGGCCCGGGCCGGTCGAAATGCATGAAGGACTCGTGGCAGAGCACCGCGTCGAAGGAGCGATCCGGGAACGGGATCTCCAGCACGGAGCCCACCCTGGCCGTGACGCGCGGGAGCTCGCGCCTCACCTGCGCGATCATGTGCTCGTTGACGTCGAGGCCGTACAGCTCGGCCTCCGGGAGCAGCTCCTGCACGGCCCGAAGCAGACGACCACGACCGCAGGGAGCGTCGAGGATCCGCCGGTCGGAGGGATGCAAGGCCTCCAGCGCATAGGGGATGTCCGCGGTGAGGTCGGGGACGTCCGACCACGCGCGCCAGTACTCGCTCTCCCGGAAGTAGCGCTCGGCCTGGGACGTCACCGCGGTCTCACCCCGCGCTTCCAGTCGGCCAGCACCTCGTCGTAGATGTCCAGCACCCGCCGCGCCGCCCGATCCCAGCGGAAGCGTTGCTCGACGCGGTCGCGATTGAATCCCCCGAGCCGAGCGCGGAGGTCAGGTGCGTCCAGCAGCTGCAGCACCGCGCGCGTGAATGCGGCGAGGTCACGATCCGGGCACACCATTCCCCCGCGCCCGTCCACCACCAGCTCGGGCAACGCGCCCTGATCCGACGTGACCACGGCCAGGCCGCAGGACATGGCCTCCCCGACGACCAGCCCGAATCCTTCGAGCGAGGACGGGAAGACGAACAGGTCGGCGAGCCGGTAGTAGCCCACCTTGTCCGCCTCCGGCACGCGGCCCGTGAAGATCACCTGCCGGCCGAGAGCGAGCCGCTCCGCCTGCGCACGGAGCTCCGCTTCCAGTGGGCCGGTGCCCGCGACGATCAGGGTGGCCTCCGGACGGGCCGTGGCGACCGCCCGCCACACGTCCAGAAGGAACGGCAGGCTCTTCCGGGGCTTCAGGCCGCCCAGAAAGAGCGCCACCGGGCCACTCCCCAGACCGAGGCGCGACCGCAGTGCCTCGTCCGTCGGCCCCGGTGAGAACCGCTCGTCCACCCCGTTCGCCACCACCTCGACGTGGTCGCCGTCGACCCCGAGCGAGCTCACGAGCTGACGCTTCGAGAACTCGCTGACCGTGATCACTCGGTCCGAGGCGTCCAGAACGCGCTTGTCGATGATCGGGTTGAGACGGCTAGGGTCGAGGTGGTGGTGGTGGCAGACCACCGGGACGTCCAGCCGGTACCGGCGCCGCGCCCACAGCACGGCCGGCCCGACGTACCGCAGTGAGTGCGCGCGGAGGAGATCGAAGCGGGTCTGATCGAAGACGCGCTTGATGAAGGGAGGAAAGACCAGCGCGGCGACCGGCCAGCGCAGGCCGCGGGCGATCGGAAGCCGATGCGCGATCAAGTTCGGCACGCCTTCCGGGACGCGCTTGTGCCGGGCCAGGATAAGATCGCATACCATCCCGAGGCGAGCGAGGTGGGTGAGCAGCTCGCGCTCGTACGTCTCGCCGCCGGACGTGGTCTCGGCCTCGAGACCGCAGTGGGGGCTACAGACTCTCATGGCCGTGCCGTGGCAACCTTGCGCGCGATGAGCTGGATAGCGGGCCGGATGCCGAAAGCTTCGTAGTAGAAACGCAGGACGCGGGCGCGGGGGCCCGTTCCGAGCCCGTCGAGCGATGCCAGCCCGAACGGCTCGATGCTGACGGCGCCGGCGCGACGCAAAAGCCGGCGGCAAAGCCGAAAGGAGAGCCGGTTGAGCGTGTCGACGAAACCGGGCGGCCGGCGACGCAGACGCAGGTAGACGCGGAGGAGAGGCCGGGGGCACAGCGCGAGGGGCGGCCACAGGAGCTTGTAGTGATTCTCGTAGGGCGCCCAGCTATTCGGCGCATACACCATGAGCGCCCCGGTCGGATGGAGAACCCGCATCATCTCCCTCAACGCCGCGCCGGGGTCGGCGACGTGCTCGAGCGTCGAGAGGCAGTAGACGAGGTCGAACGAGGCATCCCGGAAGGGCAGCGCCTCGGCGGCGGCCACCGCGTAGTGGCCGCCCGGAGCTACCGCGCGCTTCAGCTCACAGATGCGGATCGCGTCCGGCTCGGCATCGATGCCCCAGGTTCTGGCCCCGGCGCGGCCGGCCGCCACGTTGAATCCACCCGTGCCGCAACCCACGTTGAGCACGCGCAGGCCTCCGAGGGGGCGGCCGAGCGCCTCGGCCACGGTATGGATGCGCTCGGTCTCGACGTCCTCCTCGCAGAGGCGACCGCTCACCTTGACTCGCCAGTCCGGCAGCCCGAGCACGTCGCGGTAGTATCGCGTGTAGTACGCCTCGAGGAGGGCGGTGAGCTGGCTGGTCGCGTCGGCATGGCCGGTGGCGAAGCTCATCGCAGACGGGTCCCGGCGAGATCGAGGAGACGCTCCGAGCTCCGACCGTCGTCGAACCCGAGGAAGCGCTCCACGTAACGCTTCCGCGCGCCCGCCTCCAGCGGGAAATCCGCCAATCCCCATCGCGTCAAGCCGGTGAAGGCCTGTCGGAGCGGTGCGCAGTACGCCGTGCCCGGCCAGTTGTAAATGCCGCCGAGGGCACCATTGTGCACCAGCTCGTGGACGTGGTCCGGGAGACCCATGTCTTCCGGCTTCGGGGCCAGACAGAGACTCGGCACCCCGCAGTACGCGGCCTCGAACACCGCGGTGCTGTAGGCGTGAATGCAGAGGGAGGAGACGCTCATCAGCTCGAGAATGGTGGGCGGATAGTGGGACGGGTCGTACAGCACGTGGTCGGCCAGGCGGCGCGCGTAGCGAGGAATCGGATCCTTCAAACGCGACTTCATCACCAGGACCGCGTCGGTACGGTTGCAGAAGGTCCGCACCGCCTCCACCAGCCTTCGATCGTTCCAGCGTTGCCAGACGTGTTCCCAGTACTCCGGGCGTCCCGACACGAGGGCACCGATACCTTGCCCGATGCGCGTCGACGGGGTGAAGACGCGACGGAGCCACGCGGTGGGGGGATTGGAGTGAAGAGGAAACGGGAGATAGAGCACGATCGGCTTCCGGGGCGGAAGCGCGAAACGCCGGCGCACCTCGTCGGGATCGATGGCCGCCACCACGTCGGTCTCCGGCATGCCCACCGGCACCGCGATCCGCGTGAGCTCCGTTCCGAGTCCGGTGTCCCGGAAGCGCTCTTCGAGCTTCGTGATCCAATAGGCGCTGTAGGTCGCGAGCGCATCGGAGGCGAGAACCCCGTCCGGGGTTGGGTAGAAGAGGATGTCGGCCGAGTACTGAAGCCAGATCCAGCAAACGTTCGCCATCTTTCCGAGCGCGGCCGGCGGCGGATCCAGGGAGACCACGACGTCGACCGGATCCGTGCGCAGGCGCTCCAGGAAGTCCGCACTCCCGCGAAAGGGGCGGATCATCGCCCCCCGGACCATCGACGCGGGGACCGAATCCGGGAACTCCGACGCCTTCCCGCCGCGCCGGGGATGGCCCCAATCGTGCCAGCACTCCACTTGCCAACCGCGGCGGAGGGCCGCCTCGACCACCGGCCCCAGCAGCCGATAGTAGTTCTTGCGGAGTATCGGAAAGACGATGCGGATCATGAGCGCCGGAAGACCTCGCCGTATGGCTTCCCCTCGAGACGCTCGGCGATGCGCCCATCGTCGAGCGCCCCGGCGAGGACCTGAAGGGCCTCCTCGCACGCGGCGAGCGTCTGGTCCACGTCCGCGTCGAGATGAGAAAAGGACACGTTGAAGCCGGCAAAATGGAAGATGACCCCACGGCGCGCCGTCTCCTGCAGGAACAGACTCATCAGCAATCTGCGCGCTTCTTCACCTTCCTTCCTGAACACGATCTTGGGATGCACCGGGAAGCCGATGCACTCGGCGGGAACACCCGTCCGGGAGGCGGCACGCCCGAAGCCATCCTGGAACCGCCGGCCGATCTTCCACAAATGCTCGATGACGGGCCGCCGCCGATACTCCGCGAGCACCGCGCGAGCGGCGGCCAGGGCCAGGGTATCGCCACCGAACGTGCTCGACACGAAGATGTCCTCGAACTCCCGCATCAGCTCCGCGCGGCCGACCACCGCGGCGAGCGGCAATCCGTTTGCCATTCCCTTGCCGAAGGTCGCGAGGTCGGGAACGACACCGAAGTACTCTTGCGCCCCACCCACCGCCCAGCGGAAGCCGCTGACGATCTCGTCGAAGATCAGCACCGCCCCGTGCCGATGGGTCGCCGCCCTGACGCCTTCCAGGAACCCACGTGCCGGCTCGTCCAGGAGAACGGCCTCCATGATCACCGCCGCCACCTGCCCGCGATACTGCTCGAGGGCCGCCTCCAGGGAGACGAGATCATTGAACCCGAACGGCACGATCAGGTCGTTGGCACCCTTCGGAATTCCCTTGGAGCGTGGGGTCGTCACCGCGTACCAGTCGTGCCAGCCGTGATACCCACAGTAGACGATCATGTCGCGACCAGTGGCGGCTCGCGCCACCCGCACCGCGGCGGTGTTCGCCTCGGATCCGGTCTTCAGAAACCGAACCATCTCGGCACAGGGAATCACCTCGGTGAGGCGTTCCGCGACCTCCGCCTCGAGCGGATGAGGCAACGAGAAGATGCTCCCGGCATCGACCTGGGCACGAACGGCTTCGGCGACCGAGGGATAGCCGTACCCGAGGGTGATCGACGCGAGTCCGAGGATGTAGTCGACGTACTCGCGCCCGTCCACGTCCCAGACCCGGCATCCGCGGCCCCGCTCGAGGAAGACGGGGTACGCACCTTCGACGAACATGTTCGCGCCCTTGCTGAGGGTCTGCGAGGCCCCCGGAACGAAGCGGCGGGCGCGCGCCAGGAGCGCCAGCGAGCGATCGAACTCGCGATGAGGCGGGGTCACGGGGCCAGGAATCCCCCGGCGGCACGACGTCCAACCGCGTCGGAGGCGAGGGAGCGGTCGAACCCCTCGTTGCGGCGCAGGCCCGCGTTGAGGTCTCGGATCTCCGGATGGTCGCGCAGCAGGGAGAGCACGTCGCGCATACCGATGAGCCCGCGGTGTCCCCGAAGCGAGGCGAACACCGCCCGCACGAACGCGAGGTCCGCTTCCGCGTCCACGGTCCAACGGTGCGCCGACCAGTCTTCGCGGCCGGACACGTTGGTCAGCCGGAAGCGCTCGGGCTGGCGCCAGACGTAGCTCGTGACGTGCTCACGATCGGAGGGCATGCGCGCTTCGCGCCAGGCCACCTCGAGCGCGTCACGGGAGAACACCTCGGTGTCGAGGCCATCCGGGTAGGTGGGAGGATGAACATTGCTCACGTAGTCGATAGCTCCGCCTCCGTGGAGGTACTCGCCCAACACCAGACCAGCGACCTCCGGATCCAGGAGGGGGCAATCGGCGGTCACGCGAACGACGATCTCCGCCTCCCGCTCGATGGCGGCCAGGCGGAAGCGATCCAGCACGTCCTCTTCACTGCCCCGCACGCAGGGGATACCCGCACCGCGCGCGAAGGCCGCGATCGCCTGATCGATGGGATTCGTGGTGGTGGCGACGACGGTCTCGGTCACTCCCGGAATGGCCTGCGCGCGCTCCGCGACGTGTGCCAGCATTGGACGCCCCTCGATATCGGCGAGGGTCTTGCCGGGGAGGCGTGTCGAGCCGAGCCGCGCCTGGACGACCGCGACGACCCGCCGCGACATCAGATCTTCACCCATCGGCGCTCCGCGGCCGAGATCCGCGAAGCCTCCACCATCCGGAGCGAGCGAAGGGCTTGCCAACCGTCGACGAGCGGTTCCTCGAGACCTTCGATGCATCGGACGAAGTGGCGCATCTCCTCGACGTACATGGCTTCGTTGGGGGCGTCGTCGGTCCCGACCTCGGTTTCGACCTGGTCGGGCGCCGGCCCCAGGATCCGCACGGAACGCTCCGAGTAGTCCCACAGAATCACGCCGGCCTCACCGATGATCTCGAGGTCGCGGCGGTAGGCCCGGCGGAGATAGTCCAGGTGCACCTGGGCCAGCACTCCGGATCCGAAGCGGATCGTGACCTCGGCTAGATCCTCGGTATCCCCGGCCAGCTCGCTCACGTGCCCGGCGGTGCAGAAGACCTCCTGCGCCTCGCCGAACAGCCATCCCAGGTAGTCGAGCTCGTGGATCGCGTCGAGCAGGACGCCTCCCCCCTCGGCCGCCCTTACCGCATAGTTCTCCCGATAGTCGCGGCCACGCCGCCAGATCGGCAGGTAGAAACCGAACTGCGCTCGCACCGACAAGACCTTCTGTATGCGCGCCTGGTCGAGCAGAGCCTTGACCCGGCGCAGGCTCGGCAGGAAGCGGAGGTTGAAGCCGACCGCGAGCACGCGTCCACCACGCCTGGCCGCGTCGAGGAGGGCGGGAACCTCGTCCGTGGAGTCAGCCAGCGGCTTCTCCACGAATAGGTGGGCTCCGGCCTCGATGGCTCTCCGGGCAAGACCCATGTGAGTGGCCGGGGGAGTGCAGATGACCACGCCTTCGGGGCGTCGTCCCAGACCATGCTCCAGGCTGGTCGCTACTTCCACGTCCAGCTCACGCCTCGCCAAATCGAGACGCGCGGAATCCCAGTCCCAGAGCGTGACGACATGACCGAGGTCGATCAGATTCCGACTATGCCTCGTCCCGATCGATCCGGCGCCGATCGCTAGGAAGCGCACGGTCCGTCTACTCCAGCCACGCGCTTTTCGAAGATCTGGAACGTCAGGCGCTGCCCCGGCGGATTGAAAGGGTACTCCATCGTCTTCACGAGATGGTACCCCAGCGCTCGATAGTGCCCCTCGATCTCGTGAGCAAAGGTGTGCACCGAATCCGTGAATTCCTCGGTGTGAACCACGTGGCGACGCGACACGCGGGCGAGCTCTGCTCTGAAGAGCTTGTCCAATGGCGGCGGTACGTGCATGAGGCAGCCCTGGGTGTATACGAGATCGAAGGTCGAGCTCCGGAAGGGTAAGCCCTGGGTCGCGTCGGCCAGGACCAGCGGAATGCCCGCGGCAGTCAAGTATCTCCGGCCCGCGACCAATTGCGACTCGCTGAAGTCGGCGCCGAACAGTCGGCTGCCGAGGCTCTTGCTCAGTTCCTCAAGCATGCGGCCGTAACCGCACCCGACCTCGAGGACGCTGGTTGCTCCCGAAGCCTCGATCTCGCCGGCCAAGAATCGGCCCTGTGCTTCACTCATTGAGCCGGGACCCAGCAAGAACGCTTCGTCTTCCAAGTACTTCTGGCCCCCCTCGAGCTGCCAGTAGCTGCGAGGGTCCATCCGGTACAACCGGCGGCGAACGGCGGTGGCAACCGCCCACGTGCCCGAATTCGCCCACACCGGCGAGCAGCTTCGATATATCGCCCGAAGAACCCGCCAGCTCGCCGTCCCGCGCAGGCTATTCGACAACTGGGCCCGCCACCGTTTCGGACCCGTCAGCAAGAAATGGGTGAAAACATTCCCCTTCACGTTCTTGCCCTGATGAGCCGGACGACCTCGCCATCGCGATCGACGAGGAAGCCGGCAGAGCGGAAGACGTTCAGCGAGGTCGCATTGTCTGCTTTGACGAATGCGACGAGCGACTCAAGTCCGAGCGAACCAAACGCCTGCTCGGTGAGAGCACGCAGCGCCAAGGTCCCGACGCCGCGGCCACGCCAGTGGGGATCCAAGTGAATGCTCACCTCGGCTTCCCGGCCCGAGACGTCGAGCCTCACCACCCCGCTCTCCACTTCGTCCGCCAGAACGATGTAGATCCGCCGATCCGTTCGGCCGAGACTCTGCCGGAACCAGGCCTCATGGACGTGGAGCGGAACCACCGCGGAGTCGAGCGAGGCCCGTCGCGTGTCCGGATCGTTGCGCCAGGTCCAGACGCGGTGGCTGTCTTCGATCCGCGCGGGCCGAAGCGTCACGCCGATCACCCTCTGGCCGGTGCCGGTCCGGCTCACAGAAGATCCCACGTCAGCACGGTGTCTTCCTCGATGTCCGTCCGGGCCACCCGCCCCACCACGAGATCGATCAGCTTGGGCCGGATGCCGAATCCGGGGCGCTTGATCGCAATCATGTCGCGCTCGATGCGGGTGCCCTTGGGAATGATCCGGGCGGCGATGAGGCTCCGCCGCGCCTTCTGGTGCATCTCCGCCTCCTCGGGTGCCGGGCCGACCTTCTGCCCGTCGCCGAGAGCGGCCTCGATGTCCCGGATCTGGCGAACCATCTCCTTCAGCTCGCCGGGCTCGATCGCGAAGGGGTGATCGGGTCCCGGCAACCCACGGCTGAGCGTGAAGTGCTTCTCGACCGCGCAGGCCCCCATGGCGACCGCCGCGCCCGCCACGTGAATGCCCGTGGTGTGGTCCGACAGGCCCACCGGCACGCCGAAAGCCCTCCGCATCGTCTCCATCGCGCGGAGATTGATACGCCGCGCGGGCGCCGGATAGAGCGAGGCGCACTGGAGCAGGACGATGTTCTGGTTGCCGGCGCCTCGACAGGTCGCGACCGCGTCGTGGATATCCTCGTAGGTGGCGAGCCCGGTGGAGAGGATCATGGGCCGGCCCTTGGCCGCAGCGTAGTCGATCAGCGGCAGGTCCACGATCTCGAACGACGCAATCTTGAAGGCGGGCACGCCGAGCGCGTCGAGCTCGTCCACCGCGCGATAGTCGAACGGGCTGGAGAAGAACGCGATACCGCGCTTGTGGGCCCAAGCCTGCAGCTCGGCCTGCCACTCGCGCGGCAATTCGATGTCCTTGATGAGCTGCCACGTGTCCTTCGTCGTCGTCTTCTCGAGGTAGGTGAACTTCGGCGTCTTCTTCGAGTAGAGCGTCTCGGCCGAGTACGTCTGGAACTTGACCGCGTCGGCCCCGGCCTCGGCCGCGACGTCGATCAGTTCCTTGCCCATGCTGAGATCGCGGTTGTGATTGGCGCCCGCCTCCGCCACGATGAGGCACGGCTCGCCGTCACCTACCGATCGATCGCCGATCTTAACCTTGAGCACCTCCATCCTCACCTCCGTGCGCTCGGCAAGGCCGCCAGCGCCTCCGCGACCCGATGAGCTCCCGACCCGTCCACGAGCCTTCGGCCCGCAGCACCGAGCGATGTCCGAAGCGTCGGATCACCGGCCAGTCGGGACACGGCCGCGCGGACCCTCGCGGCCAGGCCCGGCTCCGAGACCGGGCCGGCGGAGAGCGCGGCCCGCGCGCGCTCGAACGCCGTCACGTTGCGCTGCTGGTTGAGCGCGGCCATCACCGTGACCACGGGAGTCGCGGTGGCCGCCGCTTCGTAGAGCGTCACGCCCGCTCCGGTCACGGCAAGATCGGCCGCGAGCATGAGTGGCCGTAGGTCGAGCAGACTTCCGTGGAGAACCACGTGGTTGCGCCCGGGACGCGTCGCCCCGTCGAGGACGGCGGTCCCGCCAAAGGGCCCGACCGCCACGTCCACGCGGGCGCCGTCGACCACCGCGTCCACCGCCGCGACCACCGCCCGCACGCCGTCGACGTGGACGCTTCCACCGAGCGTCACGAGCACCCGCTCGACCCCCGCGCGCACCGCCCGGGGCGGCGCCTCGCCGTAGATCGGATCCAGGAGCGCATAGCGCGGGCCCAGCAGAAGCATCGTGCCCGGAGCGACCTTGTATTCGAGCGTCTCGATCCCGGCCCCGCCATTGACCACCGCGTCCACCGGCAAACAGCGCTCGCACGTATCGTCGATCGCCACGAGCTGGCCCGCGCGCGGCCGCCACGCTTCGAAGTGCTCGGGGCCGGCGGTATAGGCGTCCACGATCACGGCGTCGACGTCGCGGTTGCCGAGCGCGTCGTGGGCCGCGGCGGGATCGCCTTCCCAGGTGCGCTGGTCCACGTCGAAACCCGCCGACGTGATGACCTTCGCCACTCCGAAATCCGGGCTCGCCACGAACGCGACCTCGGCTCCCTCGCGACCGAGGGCCTTCGCCAGCGCGAGGCAGCGCTTCACGTGGCCGAGCCCGATCCGGGGGCCGCCGTGGGTGATGAAAACCACGCGCCGCACCGACCTCATCGCGCGAAGTGTCGCAGGACCTTGGCCAGGGCCGCGACGACGTCGTCCACGTCGTCGTCGGCCATGGCCGGGAACATGGGTAGCGTGAGGAGACGCTCGAACGCTCGCTCGGCCACCGGGCAGAGCCCCTTGGGGTAGCCGAGCCGCTGGTAGTAGGGGTGCCAGTAGGCCGGGACATAGTGAACGGCGGCTCCGATACCCTCGGCGCGCAGGGCCGCCAGCACCTCGCGACGGTCCGCCCTCAGCTGCTCGAGGTCGAGCAAGACCGGAAAGATGTGCCAGGCGTGACGGACGTGCGGCTCCACCCGGGGGAACGTCAAGCCGGGGACCGATCCGAATGCCGCCTGGTAGCGGTCCGCGATCTCTCCGCGCCGCTTCACGTAGTGATCGAGCTTCCCTAGCTGCGCCAGTCCCAGAGCACACTGGAAATCGCTCAGGCGGTAGTTGTAGCCCAGGTCGGTCATGGGCGAATAGACGTCGCCGCGGCTCCCGCGCTCCCGGAAATCCGTCTCGAGCCCATGGTTGCGGAAGCGTCGCACCCGGGTCGCCAGGTCCGGCAGCGCCGTGGTGACCATGCCGCCCTCACCGGTGGTGATCGCCTTGGCCGGATGGAAGCTGAAGGTGGTCAGGTCGGCCACCGAGCCCACGCGCTGGCCGCGGTACTCGGCGCCGAGGGCATGGGCGGCGTCCTCGATGAGGATCAGCCCACGCCGACGGGCGATCGCGCCGAGGCGGTCGATATCGCCCGGCTGGCCGGCATAGTCGACGTGGAGGATGGCCCGCGTCCGGTCCGTGCAGGCCGCCTCGGCGGCGGCGGGGTCCAGGTTGAGTGTGTCGGACCTCACGTCGGCGAAGACGGGGGTGCCGCCACAGTAGAGCACCGCGTTGGCGGACGCGACGAAGGTGAGAGGCGACGTGACCACCTCGTCTCCCGGGCCGATACCGGCCGCAAACACCGCAGCGTGCAGGGCGGCGGTGCCCGAGTTCACCGCGACCGCCTGGGGCACCCCCACCAGGGCCGCCACCGCCTGCTCGAACGCCTCGACCCGGGGCCCGGTGGTGAGCCAGTCCGAGCGCAGCGCCGCCAGCACCGCCTGGGCGTCGTGATCGTCGATCGTCTGCCGGCAATAGGGCAGCGCTTCGGAGCGCACCGGGGTGCCGCCGTGCAGGGCCAGCCGATCAGCCATCGCTGAGCCCCCGCATCTCTTCCTGAGACAGCCACGACTGGTTCGTGTCGCTCGAATAGCGGTATCCCGGCGCCGGCCGCTTCCCCCCCTCGGGAGGAGTCGACGCCCACGACGGGAAGAGCGGCTCCAGGATGAACATGTCGTCGAACTCGTGCGCCTGGCGACTCTCGTCTTCCGAGATGAGGATCTCGTGGAGCTTCTCGCCGGGTCGGATCCCGATGACCTCCACCTTGCAGCCCGGGGCCACCGCGTTCACGAGATCCATGATCCGCATGCTCGGGATCTTGGGCACGAAGATCTCGCCCCCCTGCATCTGCCCGGCACAGCGAACGACGAACTCGACGCCCTGCTCGAGGCGGAGCCAGAACCGCGTCATCGCCGGGTCGGTAACCGTCACCTTCCCGGAGGCCCGCTGGTCCCGGAAGAGCGGGATCACGCTACCCCGGCTGCCGATCACGTTGCCGTAGCGCACCACACCGAACAACGTGCCGCGCGCGTGCCCGTAGGCGTTGCCCTGTACCGCCAGCTTCTCGGCACAGAGCTTGGTGGCGCCATACAGGTTGATCGGGTTCACCGCCTTGTCGGTGCTGATCGCCACCACCCGCTTGACCCCCTGGTCGATGGCCGCGTCGATGACATTCTTGGTGCCCATCACGTTGGTCTGGATGGCCTCGAACGGATTGTACTCGCACGACGGGATCTGCTTGAGCGCCGCCGCGTGGAAGACCACGTCCACCCCGTGCATCGCGCGCTCGAGCCGCTCGCGGTCGCGCACGTCGCCCACGAAGAAGCGCAGCGACGGGTCGCTGAAGCGCGCGATCATCTCCGACTGCTTGAGCTCGTCGCGGCTGAAGATCACCAGCCGCCGTGGGCGGTACTTCCGGAGCATGATCTCGACGAATTTGTTGCCGAACGAGCCCGTACCCCCCGTCACCATCACGCAGCTCTCGCTCCAATCGAACGCCGAGAGCTCTGCCATCGTCGCCGGCCTCCCGCCGCTACTTCCCCACCGGCCGCAGCACGGTGAGCAGATACAGGTGGAACTTGCCTGAGAGCGGGTAGAAGTACCGCGCCTCTCGGAACACAATCGTGAAGTACCGAGCCATCGTCTCCGGCTCGATCAGCCGCTTCCCGGCCCGGCTCAGCGCGGTCTGCATCGCCTCCAGGCAGTTCGTCCGGGTGATCCCGGGCCTCTCCGGACGACGCGGCAGCATCCGCTCGATGCGCCGGGTGAGAGGCAGTGGCCGGCCTGGAGCTTCGAGGTTCACCCAGGAGGGCGGCCGGTTCACGTGCCGGAGAAACGCATCGAACTCCCGCGGGAAATCCGCGATGAACTGCGGGTCGCAGTATGTCGTGAGGAACGGCGCCTGGTGCCGCCCGTAGTCGTGCATGCCCGGCAGATCGAGCACGGGGGCGTCGGCGACGCCGTGCAGCCAGTCCACAATAGCCAGACCGCCGGGCCGCACGATACGGCGTGCGTGATCCAGGAACTCTTCGGCCGCCGTGATCATGTAGGCGGCCCGCGACATCAGCAGCACGTCGCAGGCATCATCCGGCAGGCCCTTGAGGTCGTCGAAGTCCACGCGCTCGACACCCGGCTCGTCCGCGAACCGGTCCAGGAACCGGAGCTCGGTGTGCTCCGGCCCCAGGGCCTCCCGCACGAACTCAATGCTCGGGTTCGTCCGCGCCCCGGCCAGAACCCACAGGTCGAGCCGCGGGCGCGCCCGTCCGAGCGCGGCGAGGTGCCCCGAAGCCGCCTCGTAGCGCCCGAGGGCCATGCGAAGCCAGGAGAAGTACGGACGGTCAGAGACGCCCAAGCGGCTCCTCCTCCGCGAATTGCAGGCGGTAGAGGCGGCTGTAGGTCTCGCTGGTGGCCAACAGGGTGGCGTGTCGGCCGGTCGCCTCGACACCGCCGCGCCCCATGACCACGATCTTGTCGGCGTGCAGCACCGTCGAGAGCCGGTGAGCGATGACCAGCGACGTCGAGCCCTCGATCACCCGATCGATGGCCTGCTGGACGAGCCGCTCGGATTCGCTGTCAAGTGAGCTGGTCGCCTCGTCGAGCACGAGGATGGGCGGGCGACCGACGATGGCACGGGCGATGGCCACTCGTTGCCGCTGTCCGCCTGAGAGGCGCACGCCGCGGTCGCCCACCATCGTTGCGTAGCCGTCCACGAACTCGACGATGAAGTCGTGGGCGTTGGCGATGCGGGCGGCCCGCACGATGTCGTCCTCGGACAGGTCCTCGCGCCCGTAGGCGATGTTCTCCCGGATGGTGG
>Ga0075424_100002202_pt1 | contig 17680 bp, 15 predicted proteins | sample SoiMethybrSBSTD3_FD_75301 | JGI IMG/M metagenome (GOLD analysis project Ga0075424, IMG submission 75301) | Bulk soil microbial communities from a Populus tree surrounding site in Tennessee, USA - Soil MetaG P. TD hybrid SBSTD3 | ecosystem: Environmental > Terrestrial > Soil > Tree plantation...
TGGGCGCCGGCGTCGGGCTTCTGTTGTCGGAGCGGCTCACCAGTCAGGCGCGCCGCGCCGTCGGTTTGACCCTCGTCATCATTGGAGCGCTCACGACGATTCCGGCGGCGATGGCGGTGTTCGGCCGAAAGCCGCAACTGGAGGACTAACGTGCCCTACGAGACAGATCGTCGGCCGCGCGGCGAGCGCGCCGCGCACAAGCTGCTCTAGCGCTCGGGGCGCTGGCGTTGTCGCGAATCGCGGCCGACCGGCCATCTTCGCAGCAGCCGTACGCGCAACTTCCGGCGTGATTCGCCGGCCTCGCTACGGCTTCGATGTGCGCTTTGCGAGCGCGGCCACTGCGATAATCAGCTCGGCAGGGTCGACAGGCTTTGCCAGATGCAGCTGGAATCCGCTCTGAAGCGTCTTCATACGATCCTCGGCCCGGGCGTACGCCGTCAGTGCGGCGGCCGGGATGTCAGAGACGGCGCTGTCCTGTGACTCACGAATCCGCCTGATCAATTCGAACCCGTCGGCGCGCGCCATCCCGATGTCCGCAATGATCAGATCGGGCTTGCGGCGCGCGATCGTGGCCAGCGCTTCCTCAACCGAATCAACCGTGATGACACGGGCGCCTCTGGTCTCGAGCGTCTCGGAGACCAACACTCTCGCATCGGCGTCGTCGTCGACCGCGACGATGAGCAGACCGTCGAGGGTCGGCAAATCCGCGACACGCGTGGTGACCTCAGTAACCGGATGGACGCGGCGTTCGACCGGCGCTTCCTGATGCACGATCATCACGGGCAGCCTCACGCGAAATGTCGATCCGGAGCCCTGTCCGCCGCTCGCCGCATGAATCGTCCCGCCGTGCAGCTCCACGAGGTGACGTACGATCGTGAGGCCGAGCCCAATCCCGGCATGCTCGCGCGTGGTGCCGCTGTCGGCCTGCCGGAATCGTTCGAAGATATGCGGCAGAAAATCGGGCGCGATCCCGATTCCCGTGTCGCTGACCACGATTTCCACGTGCGAGTTGACGCGCTCGAGCCGCACCTGCACGACGCCCTGCCTGGGCGTGAATTTCACCGCGTTCGACACGAGGTTCCAGACGATCTGTTGCAATCGATCCGGGTCGCCCGCGATCGGGGCCGCGCGCGGGTCGACCATCTGCTGGATGCGAATCCGTTTGGCGTCTGCCGCAGGCATAAGCGTCTCCACGGCGTCCGAGATGACATGGGGCAAATCCACCGGCTGAATATTCAAGCGAATCTTGCCGGCCACAATGCGCGAGACGTCGAGAATGTCTTCGACGATTTGTGTCAGCGCCGTGGCATTGCGGTGGACGGTGTGAAGCGCGTGCGCGTGCTTGTCGGCCGGCAGCATGCCGGATTGCAGCATGCGCGAGTATCCGAGGATCGCGTTCAGCGGCGTGCGCAGCTCGTGCGAGAGGGTGGCGAGGAATTCATCTTTGAGGCGGTTGGCGGCCTGTGCGTCGGCGTAGGACCGGGCATTGTCGACCGCGAGAGCCGCGCGAAACGCCACGTCCTGCGCCAGCCGCAGATCGTCGTCCGTATAGATGCGACCCGAGTTCGACGTTGCGAGCGTGAGCGCCCCGACCGTGCGGCCGCGCGCGTTCAGCGGTACGACCATGTACGACCGGAGGCCGAGCGATCGAACGAACGCGATCCGCTCCTGGTCGCCGTGGGCGGCAGCGACGATCATCTCGTCGGTGATCTCTTTGACCATCGCGGGAGTGCCGGTCCGCACGACGTGTGCGACGCTGTACGGCGAGTCCGGATCCTCGTACCGCGTCCGCATCGTGCGCGCCAGCTCGATCTTCGCCGGATCCATGTGTGCGACGGCGAGTCGCTCGAGTTTCCGGTCTTCCGTCAAGATGTCGACGGCGCACCAGTCCGCGATCGCGGGCACGGCCATGTTGACAACGGCCTTCAGCGTCGTGGCGTACTCGAGCGATCCTGCGAGCATGCCGCCAACTTCGGCGAGAAACGCCGATCGTTCGGCGGCCCGCCGCCGCTCTGTGATGTCGCGGGCGATTTTCGACGCCCCGATCACCGCGCCCGCGTCATCCAGGATCGGCGAGAGCGTCAGCGACGCGGGAAACCGGCTTCCGTCCTTGCGACATCGGACCGTTTCGAAATGCTTGATCGGTTCGCCGCGGGCGATTCTCTCGAGAACCTCTGACTCCTCCGCTTGCCGGTCTGATGGAACGACGATTCGGATCGAACGCCCGATCGCCTCGGCCGCGGAGTACCCGTACATCCGCTCCGCTGCCCGATTCCACTCCGTGATGACGCCCTCGAGATCCATGCCGATGATGGCGTCGTCGGACGATTCCACGATGGCTGCCAGACGACGGGCGGTCGCGAGCGTTTGATCTCTCAGTCGGAGACGTTCCGCGGCCGTGCGTCTCCGGTCGGTGATGTCGCGCGAGATCTTCGAGATCCCGACGATGCTGCCGTCCCGCGCCCGCAGGGGCGAGACCGTCATCTCCACATCGATAGGTATCTTGTTCTTGCAGATTCTGACGCTTTCGTAGTGTTCGACCGGCTGCCCCGATATGATTCGCGCCCGAACGGACGCTTCCTCGTCCCGCCGTTCCGGCGGGATGATCAGGTCGTTCGGCTTTCCAATGATTTCGGCGACGGTGTAGCCGTAGATTCGCTCAGCTGCCGGGTTCCATGATGTGATGATCCCGTCGAGGTTTATGCTGACGATGGCGTCGTCGGACGATTCGACGATCGCCGCCAGCCATGCTGCCTCGTCAGGCCTTTGCGGGGACAAAAAGGGCCTCGATGAGATTGGGAAGATTACGGCGGTTGAGCTGGTACGGCCAGCGAGCCGCGTGCATCACGTCGCGCGCTCGCAAACGCTGCGCCAGTACGCGCTTAGCTCGTCAGGAGCGACGGAAGCGAGGCCATGAATTCGCGGATGATGGCGATCTGGCTGTTCCGTGCGATGAATTCGTAGTCCGTCGGATCGATCGTCCGGCGGGGCTTTCGTGACGCGGACAGCGCCGCATGTATGACGGGACATTCATCGATCAGCGCTGCGAGCGCAGCCCACGACGGCGCGTCGAGGGTCAGGATCACGTCGAGTGCATCGCGGCCGCGCCATGGTTTCAGATCACGGACGTGCTGCGTGAGTTGTCTGCGAAGTCCCTCGAGTCGCAGGTCCACGTCGCGATCGCTGCATCGGATGTCCGAAAGGACCTCGATCAGCTGCCGCGCGGTGTACAGACATACATCACGGTAGAGGATTGCCCAACCGATCTGGAACGCGGTGAGCAGGTCGCGATTTGGCCACGCCGACGGCCAGTTCTCGAGGCCAAGGTTACAGGTCGAGACGACCGCGTCCGACGCTTCTCGAGCCGTGAACGGCCTGCCCTGGATCGAGCCCCCAGCAAGCATCGTGTTCGCGAGGTACGCGAGTTCTTCGGCGCTTCCCGGATGCGACGCTACGTGCGCGTGTGTCGACGCGAGCCGTGAAGCCTGTCCATCCGATGTGCCGGGTAGCGCTCGCGGCGGCGCCGTAGCAACGCCGGCTTCGCGAAGGACTTCGAGCGCGTCCAATTCTGCTGGCTGCGTCGGCTCGAGCGCACGGAAATATGCGCGAACGATCGCGCTCTGCGAAGGCCGCGCGCCGGTGAGCTGGAGGTCTCGAGCCTCGCGCAGGAACGCGTGGGCCTGCGCCGGCGTGACATACCCCTGCTTCTCGCGTCGTGCTTCGCGCGCGCAGGCCAGATCGAATGCATGCTGCTCGTCGTCGTCGCGCAGATCGTGAAAGCCGTCCGCTTCGCGCGGCGCGTTCGACAACTCGACGCACCCGCGCATCAGGCGCTGAAAGTACTCGCCGTGTTCGGCTTCCAGGAACGCAAGCAGGTCGACGATGACGTCCCAAACGGAAGTCCGTTTGGCTTCGATCGCATAGCCGCCGATCTCGGAGACAGGATTCGGCAGCCGACCCTGAACATGCTCGCCGTCGAGCGTCGTGTACGACGAGATCGCCGCGTTATCAAACACAGCGATGTGGCGTGCGAATCCCTCGACGGCCAGCTCGATCTCGAGCCCGCCCAGCTTCTCTGCCGCGACGGCTGCGCCGCATTCCATCAGTACCGAGAGCCAGACGCCAAAGCGATCCGCATCGAGCTCCTCGTCAGCGCCGGGCGCGCGAACGCGCCACAGATCGAGATCCAGGATCCCTGCGATCTGCGCGGGTGTGGCAAGCGCCACGAATTCCGCGCAATCCTCGAGACCGCACGTCTGGATGACGCGATGAAGGACTTCGGGCTGCAGGCGGGGGACGACAGCCGCCAGATCGGGCGTCTTCAACAGGCGAGCGAGCAGCGACTGCGACTTCGCCATGGGACCGCCGATAATACCGGCCCTCTCGGCGAAGTAACAGTCTTGAAGTTCTCAGCCGTATGAACGAGAATAGAAGTGGAAGAAGCCCCTCAGCCTTGTTCGTTCAACAGGCGAATGATCGGTTCGTCGAGATCGTGGTCATAGCCCAGCAGACTCACTGACGCCGGATCGAAGTAGAACCCGCGACCCTCGCGCGGGGACATTCCAAGCCAGCGGGCGGAAAGCACGCGAAGGATATCGCGATGTGCGAACAGGAGCGTGTCGCCCGAACGCGCACGAATCGTGGCGATCACACGATCCGCGCGGACGCCGATTGCGTCCAATGTTTCGCCGCCAGGGCACCCGTCCACGAACAGTTTCCAGCCAGGCTGCTCTGCTCGGATCTCTGACGTACGCCGCCCTTCGTATGTGCCGTAGTCCCACTCCATCAAATCCGGATCGGTTTCGAGCTGCGCGCCGAAGCCTGCCAATTCGGCGGTGCGTCGCGCCCGCTGCAGCGGGCTGCTGAGAACGCTCACGAACCGCCGGCGCTGCAACCTGTCGCCCAGTTGTCTGGCCGATCGCTCGCCGTCTTCGGTGAGTGGAATGTCGGTGCGGCCGGTATGCCGGCCGCTGAGACTCCAGGCGGTCTCGCCGTGGCGAACGAGGCAGGCTGTCGGGAGCGCTAGCGTCACGTCCGCGTCAGTGGCAGGTGCGCGGCTTCCCACGCCGCGATTCCTCCCGCAAGCTCGACGATCCTGGTCAACCCCGCCCGCTGCAGAAGGCTAGCTGCGATCGATGACCGATACCCACCCGCGCAGTGGACGAGCAGCGGCCGATTCTGCGGCAACTCGCCCAACCGATGTTCGAGGCGATTCAGCGGCATGCCAATGCTGCCGGAGATCTGCTTGGCGGCCCGCTCGTTCGCTGTCCGGACATCCAGCGGCAACAACTCCCCGCTCGCGATCAGTTCCGATGCGAGCGACGGACTTACTCGCTCGGTCGTCTGGGTGAGATCCGGCCGGGTCTCCAGGCTGGCCATCCCGCCCTGCAGATATCCGATCACATGATCGAAGCCGATGCGACCGAGACGCAGCGCGGATTCGCGCTCGGCGCCAGGATTGGCGATGATGACGATCGGCCGGTCCCGGTTGAGAATCGTACCCGCCCATGTCGCGTACTGGCCGCCCAGACCGATGTTGATGCTGCGTGCCAGGTGCGCCGCCGCGAATTCACCCGCTTCGCGCGTGTCCAACAGCTGCGCACCCTCAGCTTGCAGCCGCAGCACCCGATCGAGCGGCAGCGGCGTCAGCTCGCGCGCGAGCGTCTCATCGAGTGTCGCGTGCTCCTTGCTGTTGAGCACGCCGTCGTACACGAAGTAGTCGGGCGCATCGGGTTGATCGGCCAGGACCAGATCGATGAATGCCGACTTGGTCATCGGCTGGAGGGCGTAATTGGACCGGCGTTGTTCGCCGAGCGTCGAGCACGTTTCCTTGCTGAGCGCCTTCCCGCACAACGATCCCGCTCCGTGCGCCGGATAGACGAGGCTCTCGTCGGGCAGCGCGAGCAGCTTCGTGCGGAGCGAGTCGTACAGCATGCCCCCCAGATCCGCCGCGGACCATCCGAGCGCGACGCGCAAGTCGGGCCGGCCGACGTCGCCAATGAACAATGTATCGCCCGTCAGGACCGCGTGCGGCGCCGTGCTGCTCCTTGCGAGGTCGAAGACCAGCAGCGAGATCGACTCCGCCGTGTGTCCCGGTGTTTCGATCGCGACGACTCGCACGCGCCCCAACTCGATCGCGTCGCCGTCATGGAGCGCGGTGAAGTCGTACTCGGCGCGCGCCGCCGCGCCGAGGTAAATGCGGGCGCCGGTTCGATCCCGAAGCTCCAGATGGCCGGCGAGGAAGTCGGCGTGAAAGTGTGTCAGGGCGACGTGTTGAATCTGGAGGCCGTGCGCATCGGCGAACGTGAGGTACTGGTCGATGTCACGCTGAGGGTCGACCACAATCGCCGCGTGCGTCGCCTCGTCGCCGATGAGATACGAGGCATGCGCCAGACATCCAAGATAGAACTGCTTCAGGATCATGAACGTGACATCGCTATTCGTCCCTGAGCGCCACCATCGGATCCACGCGCGTGGCGCGAATCGCAGGCACCAGGCTGGCCGCAGCCGACACGGCGGTGATCAGCGCTGCCACTCCCGCCAGCGTCGCCGGATCGCTCGGGCGGACTCCGAACAGCAGCGTCTCCATCAGCCGCGTGAGCACGAGCGCGCCCGCGAGCCCGGCCGCGAGGCCGATGCATGTCAGTTTCAGGCCGTACCCCATGACTCCCCGGAGCACGAGTGCGCGCTCGGCCCCGAGCGCCATCCGAATACCGATTTCACGCCGCTGCTGTGTGACGACGTACGAGAGCACACCGTAGGTGCCGATCGCCGCCAGCAGGAGCGCCAAACCGGCGAACGCGGCAAGGAGCTGCATCACCATGCGGGGCCGGCGTACTGAATCACGGAATACGTCCTCCATATTGCGCAACCGGATGATCGGCACCGACGGATCCGCCTCACGCACGGCACCCGCGATCGACGGCTGCAGCGTCGCCGCGGGCAGCGCGCTCCGCAGCATGATGTGCAGGCTCGCGTCTCCGAACCCGTTGCCGAGCCGAGTACCTGGAACCGTCGGAAAGATTCGCCGCAGCTGGTCGAGCAGAAAGTACAGCTCCGTGCCAGCCGGCTTGTCAACGCCTGCCTGTCTGACGTCCTTCGCCACGCCAATCACGGTGACCCAGGGCGTCTGGTCGCCAAAGCGCGGTCTCACATGCTGCCCGATCGGATCGATGCCTTTCCAGAACGTGCGAACGAACGCCTCGTTCACGATCGCGACAGGCGTGCCCGTGCGGTCAGGCCCGTCGAACGCGCGGCCTTGCACGATCGGTATCCTCATGGCGTCGAAATAGCCGGTTGTGACGGTCTGGTAGTATTCCACCAGCTCCGACCGCTCCGGCGGCGGCGCATAGTTCTCGATGTCGGTTCCGAAGAGGTTGCGTTCACGCTGCGGCGGAAGACCGGTCACCGCGGCAACGCGCTCGATCGCGGGCATGCCGCTGAACCGATCGAACAGCCGGCTGTAAAGCTGCATCCGCTGATCCAGCGTCGGGTAGGCCGCGGCCGGAAGCGCGATCGCGAACGTCACGAGTCGGGATCGCTCGAATCCGGCATCGACATTCATCAGGTTCGAAACCGTCCGCACCATCAGCCCCGCACCGGCCACTAGCACCACCGCGAGCGCGACTTCGCCGGCGACCAGAGCGCGGCGCACCCACGCCCGGCCGCCAGTGCCGGGCGTCCGATCATTCAGCAGACCGGCTCCGGCGCGTCCTGACAGGTGCCGCAGCGGCGCCAGACCGTAGACGATACCGCTGAGGGCCGAGACGAGCACCGTGAAGCCGAGCGCCGCCGGATCGATTCCAACGTCCGCGACGCGAGGAACGCTCGAGGAATATGCGGCCGTCAACGCGCGCACGCCCGTCCAGGCGATGAGGAGGCCAAGCGCGCCGCCAACCGCCAGGAGTACGAATCCTTCGGCGAGGAACTGCGCGAGCAGCCGGCGCCGGCCCGCGCCGAGAGCGGTACGAACGGCGACCTCGCGGCCGCGAACCTCGGCGCGGACCGTCAGGAGGCTCGCGAGATTCGCGCACGTGATGAGCAGCACCAGGCCGACGCCGGCCTGCAGCAGCCAGAACACGCGCCGCGCCGAACCGACGACCGCGTCGAGCAGCGGTTCGATCTGCATCACATGTCCGCCTGGCGTGAAGACGTGTCCGCTTGCGCCCACCCGCTGACCCCAGCTCGCCATCAGCGACGCGAGATCCGACTTCGCGTGTTCCGGTGACACGCCGCTCTTCAGGCGGCCCACCACCGACAGAAAGTGGCTCGCGCGAAACTGTCGAATCGCAGGGGCAAGCTGAAGCGGCGTCCACAACTCGACCCGCGTGTCCATCACGTCGAATCCGGGCGGCATGATGCCGATCACTTGGCGCCTGACGCCATCGATCTCGATGGACTGGCCAACCAGATCCTCACGCCCGGCGAACGCCGACTGCCAAAGCTGGTGCGACAACATGACGATCGCCGGACCGCCGGCACGCGTTTCCTCGCGGCGGAACCATCGGCCACGCTCCGGCGGCACCGCGAGCGCCTCGAACAGCTCGGCATTCGCGGTCGCTCGCATCGCGCGGCGGGGCCGATCGCCAGCCGAGAGATTCACCTCGCCCGTCACGAACGCTCCGACGACGGAAAAGGATTGATTGATTTCGGCCAGCTCCCAGTATTCGGCCGCCGAGACCGACCCCTGTTGACCCAGGCTGGTGGTCAGAAACATGAGTTGCTGCGGCTGCGGATAGCCGAGCGGCCGCAGAATCGCGGCGTTCACCAGCGAAAAGATTGCGGTGTTCGCGCCGATCCCGAGGGCGATCGTCAGCAGCGCGATGGTTGTGAATCCGGGGCTCTTGCGAAGCGTGCGGAAGGCGTATCGGACGTCATTCTTCATGCGCGGCCTCTCGGACTTCGACGTAGTCCAGCCGCCGTGACGTTGCTCGCGCTGCCTGGCGGGGTCCCGAATCACGTCACACGCAGCGCCACCACGGGGTCGACTTTCATCGCGCGCCGCGCCGGGAAATAGCACGCCGCCGTGGCCACTGCCGTCAGCAACAGCGAGACAGTCGTGAACGTCAACGGATCGCTGGCGGTCACGCCAAACAGCAGATTCGAGCCTGCGCGTCCGAGCCACCACGCGCCCACGAGGCCGATGGCGACACCGGTCAGGCTCAACCTCAGCCCCTCTCCGATGATCATCCGGAAGATGTCGCCGCGCTGTGCCCCGACGGCGATGCGCAGGCCGATTTCCTGCGTGCGCGTTGCGATCGAGTACTGAATGAGGCCGTAGATCCCGACCGCGGCCATCAGGAGTGCCACGACGGAGAAGCCGGTCAGGAGAGAAGTCTGGAAGCGCCGCTGCGTGAGATAGGTTCCGAGCAGCTGTTCCAGCGGCGCGACTCCGTAGACCGGCGCATCCTTCTCCACGCGATGCACGGCCGCCCGAAGTGACCCCGCCATCGCCAGCGGATCCGCCGACGAGGTCCGTATGAAGACATTCACGTTCCGGGAGGGAGGGTTCTGGGCGATCGGCACGAAGACCTGCGGGAGCGGTTCGCGCTCCAGCCCCTGCCGCCGCATGTCGCCGACCACGCCCACCACGGTGAACCACGGGCCGTCGGTATCCCGCGAGCGCATCATGAATTTTCTGCCCACTGGATCGTGCCCCGGCCAAAAGCGCCGAGCCATCGCGTTGTTGATGATCGCGACCCGCGGCGTGTCCGGCCGATCCTCGATCGAAAAGAAACGGCCGCGCAGCAACGGCGTTCCAAGAGCGCGGAAGAAATCCTCACTGACCTCGTCACTTGTGAGCCGCAGGCGCTCGGTCACCGCTCCGGTGTCGCGTTCGACAGTGAGGACGTGTTCCCTGGGGTTGTCACTGAACAAATCGTCGATGATCCCGGCGCGCTCCACTCCGGGGACTGCCTGAATCTGTTCGAGGACGCGGAGGTAGAGACCGGTCCGTTGCGCGGACTCGCTGAAGGTCGCCGGAGAGGAGACTTGCATCACGAGGACCCGCTCAGGCACGAATCCCGGATCGATTTCGTTCACGCGCCACCAGCTGCGGACGAGCAGACCCGCGCCGACGAGCAGAACGATCGCGAGCGCGAACTCCCCCACCACGAGCGCGCGCCGGATTCGGCGGGTCTTCGCTCCGCCCGACACACTTCTGCCGCCCTCCTGCCCAGACGGACGCAGGTCGCGGCGCAACGTCGTCATCGCTGGAGCCAGTCCGACGAGGACTCCCGCGAGAAGAGAGGCGGCCAGCGCCCATGCGAGGACGCGAAGATCGAGGCTCACTTCATTCAGTCGCGCCAGGCTGCCAGGGCCGAAGGCCCGAATGAGCCGAATCGCTCCAACCGCGAGCAGCGTGCCCATCATTCCTGAGACGGCGGCCAGCAGGGCGTTTTCGGTGAGCAGCTGGCGCACGATCCGGCCGGTGTTCGCTCCAAGCGCGGCTCGGACGGCCATCTCGCGCGCGCGAGCGGTGCTGCGCGCCAGCGAGAGGCTGGCGACATTGGCGGCGGCGATGAGGAAAAGCAAAAACACCGCGCCGCCGAGCATCCACAGTGCCAGCCGCAATCGGGGTGCGACTACGTAGAGACTCAGTGGGACAACGCTGATGCCGCGGTTTCTCTCGACGGCCGGCAATTGATCGTTGACCCGGCGGGCGACCGCGCTCGTCTCTGCCTGGGCCTGGTCGAACGTCACGCCGGGCCGAAGTCTTCCGATGACGAACCACGTCTGTCCGACGCGCACGGTGCGGTGGGTCGTATGCGGCTCCCATACGTCGGCGTTGAACGTTCCGATTTGGAAATCAGCCGGGAGCACGCCGACGATCTGCGACGGAACGCCGTTGACGACGAGCGTCGCGCCCAGCGCATCGCGCGAACCTCCGAACCGCGCCTGCCAGAAGCGATGACTGATCAGGACCAGCCGTTGCTGCTGGTCAGCTTCTTCGGCCGAAAAGTTGCGTCCCAGAATCGGCTCGACACCGAGCACGGGAAGCAGGTTGGGTGAGATGCTCGCGCCAACGATCTGCTCCGCCCCGTCGGCTCCGGTCAGCGTCATAGAGACGGAGTCGAAGGTGGCCAGGTCCGCAAAACTCCCGCTCCGACTCCCCCATTGTTCAACGTCCCAAAGCGCCGATCTGCCCTCCCGAAGGTTCTGCGTCGGATCCTCGGTCCACAGCATAGCCAGCTGGCCGGGCGACCGAAACGGAAGCGGCCTGAGCAGAACCGCATTGAGGACGCTGAACATGGCGGTGGTGGCGCCAATCGCCAGCGCCAGCGTGGCGGCCGCGGCGGTCGCAAACGCCGGGCTCTTGCGGAGCGTGCGCGCCGCGTAGCGGAGATCCTGGTGTGCTTCGTCGAGCCATCGTCCCATGGTTGTTCAGGTCGCCGCTGCTACAGCAGCGAACAAGCCTCCGTAAACGAGAGCCGTGGGAGCCGCGGATGCAGCGCGGCCGGATCACCGTAGCCCAGGTTGCACAGAAAGTTCGATTTGACGTGCCCCTCAGGAAAAAACTCCTGATCGCACCCGAAGCAGGGTTTGCCGGCGGCGAAGAATGCCTCGTCGACTTTCGCATTATCGAAACCAGACATCGGGCCGCAATCGAGACCGAGGGCTCTGGCAGCCAGAATCAAGTAGGCGCCTTGAAGACTCGAGTTCCGCTTCGCGGTCGCTTCCACCATCTCCGCGTTGCTCTCGAAGAGCTTCACCATCCCCGGGTTTTGAGAGAACAGCTTCGGCAAGTGCTCGTAGAACTTCAGGTCGTACGCGACGATAACGGTGACGGGGGCGGTCATCGTCTTCTGGACATTCGCGGGTGCGAGCGCGGGTCGGAGCCGTTCTTTCGCTTCCTTGGATCGGAGAAATGCAAACCGCGCCGGAGCGGCGTTCGCGCTGGTCGGCGCCCACTTCAGCAGGTCATAGAGATCTCGTATCGTTTCATCGGTGACGCGCCTCGGCTGCCACTTCGTGTACGTGCGGGCTTCACGAAACAGAGTATCCAACGCGGTGTCATCGACTGGGTGGCCCATTCGGTCACTCCTTCGGTCTTCACTCCATCCTTTACGGCCGAAGCACTTGATGCACGAACGCGACGGCGATCGATCCCTCGCCGACCGCTGACGCCACGCGTTTGACGTTGCCGCCGCGCACGTCACCAACCGCGAAGATGCCGGGGCGGTTCGTCTCGAGGAGATATGGCGAACGGGTGTGCGGCCACTTCGCGGCCGCCAGTTCGTCGGACGAGAGGTCCGCACCGGTCTTCACAAATCCCTTGTCGTCGAGCGCGATACATCCATCAAGCCAGCGCGTGTTGGGGGTCGCTCCCGTCATCATGAAGACGTGGCGGATGCTGTGCGTCTCGACGCCGCCCGTTCGTTCGTCCCGCCACCGGATCCGCTCGAGCCGTCCGTTCCCTTCCAGGCCGACAATCTGCGTACCGGCCCGGAGGACGATCGAGGGGGTCTCCTCGATCCGTCGAATGAGATAGCGGGACATCGTGTCCGCCAGTCCGTCTCTCCGGACCAGCAGGTGGACGCGTCGAGTGGACTGCGCGAGAAACACCGCCGCCTGCCCGGCTGAATTCCCGCCGCCGACGACCACGACCTCCTGGCCCTGACACAGCTGCGCTTCCATCGGCGTCGCGCCGTAGTAGACGCCCGCGCCTTCGAACATCGACAGGTTCTCGAGCGGCGGTCTTCGGTACTCTGCGCCGGTCGCGATGATGACAGCCCGAGCGAGGACCCTCGGACCCCCGTCGATCTCCACGGTGTATCGCTGCCCATCGCACGCCAGTCGCGTGGCGCCCTTGGCAATCATCACGTGGGCGCCGAACTTCAACGCCTGCGCGTACGCGCGGCCCGTGAGGTCCAGCCCTGAGATCCCGGTCGGAAACCCGAGATAGTTCTCGATGCGCGAGCTGGACCCCGCCTGTCCTCCGGGCACGTTCGATTCGAGGACGAGCACACTGAGCCCTTCCGACGCGCCGTACACCGCGGCGGCGAGTCCTGCCGGGCCCGCCCCGACGACGACGAGATCGTTGACGCGGGTCTGGTCGACGTTCTCGTTGAAGCCGAGGCAATCGGCGATCTGCGCGTTCGTTGGATTGCGCAACACCGTCTCGACGCCGCAGATCAGCACCGGCACGTCCGCGCCGCTGACATGAAAGCGATCGAGCAGCTCCTGCGCGTCCGGATCACGATCGAGGTCGATGAAGTGGAACGGGTGCCCATTCCGCGTCAAGAACTCCCTGATCCTCAGCGTGCCCGCGTTGTACGTGGATCCGACGACAACGACCCCTCCCACGTCGCGCGCGATCAATTCGAGCCGCCTCAGAATGAAGGCGCGCATCAGGATCTCGCTCAGCTCCGCATCCGTCTGCACCAGCGCGAGCAGCTGCTCGCGGGTGAGCTCGATCACTTCGCCCGGTTCGCCGACCCGCAGTCTCGCCATCGACGGGCGACCCGAAATCAGGTTCGCCTCTCCCGAGAAGCTTCCGGGGACATGGCGCACGATCAACGTCTCCGTCCCATCGGAGACCTGCAGCACCTGAATGTCGCCGGCGACCACGACGAAGCACGGCACGATTCGATCGCCGACCTCGATCAGCACCTCGCCGCGTGTCGTCGAGCGCCGTTGACCGTGGGCGGCGACCCGCGCCAGCTGCGCGGGTGTGAGTGTCGGAAAGAGCCGCTCAGGACGCGAGACAGTTGCCGCGAAAGGGGTGAGGGTCGTCACGGAATCGGGCGTATCCATGTTCTAGCAAGACGGAACGGTTTGGTGAGTACGACGCGAACAGCTACTTCGCGCGCCCCTCGAATCGTCTGCGCTGCTCTTCACCGGAAAGACTTTCTATCTGCATGGCGAGGCGCCAGACATTACCAAACGGATCTCGAATCTGAGAGTTTCGGTGTCCATACGGACGGTCTTTCGGCTCGGCGACAGAAGTCGCGCCGGCTTCTATCGCTCTCTTGTGAGAGAGGTCAACGTCATCGACGAAGACGTATAGCGTGAGGCCCGGCTCACCCTGCCCTTCGACGATGACTGAAGTATCGCCCACCGCGAGCTCCGCGTGCGCGCCCGTGCCGTCCGGAAGTTGCACGCGCTCCTTCACCTCAGCGCCGAAGATCTGCTGGATGAAATGGATCAGGCCTGGTGCGTCCTTGGCGACGAATATGGGTGTGGCCCGATGATACCCGCCTGGGACTCTGACTCCTGCCAATTGAGGCGCCCCCTTCGGTCACAGACCGCCAAATCGTCCGGCGATTATAGGCGGGATCGTCAGGATGCGTACGCAACGAGACTCAGCGCGGCACGCTCGGGGCGCTCACGGCGACGAAGACGAAGTTCGAAGCGATGGGTCGGTGATCTGCCGCGCACGGGACTCAACCATTGAAGAGGCAGTTCAACAACCGCAATCCGGCAAAGGACTAGAATCGATCTTTCGGCACGGCGCAGTCAGGCGGCCGGCGATGGCTTGCGTCTGCAGTGGAGAAACTATGAAGCAGCGTGTACCTGTCGGCGCACATCAGGACAGCGAAGCCGAGGAGCGCCGCCATCGCGAGGCAGCGCTCGACAAAACGATTGAGGCATCGTTTCCCGCCAGCGACCCGCCGTCAAGCGACCCGAATCCGGACGCGCACGACGCCGTCGAGCAGGTGGTGCCGGACGATGGAGACACGGCTTCCGAACGTTGAGCGAGGCGCTGTTGCCGAGGTGCCTGCACAGCCTCGCCATTCCGCCGGCGATCCGATACCACCGAAGTGCCAGGTCATCGAAGTCCACGTGGCGGAGTTGAACCAACTGTTCAACGCCATCGATCCCGCACCTTTTCGCCAGAGGGACTTGGATCCGGACGCCGAGGACTTCATCGTGGGTTGGGCGCGCGAGATTCCGGACGACGCGCCGCTCGCGCTCGTCGTCCGTCTCGATCGCCCGGCGGGCCTTCCTGAGGAGCCCGCCATTTTGCGCGATGCGATCCGTGAATTCTTTGGCCAGCGTGCTCAGGTGTCGAGGTTACCCCGCAAGGGGTGCGTCGTCACGCGATCAGTTGTAGCTCGCAGTGAGCGGGCCGGCTTGTCGTCTTTCATCCCCGAACTTCCCATTCTGGCAACCCAGGTTGGGACGCAGCCAGCAAGCCGACGCCGACCGCGATCGCCCCGAGCGACACGAAATGCGCGACGCTCAGCCCGAACGCGACCCGCTCGTTCACGCGAATGAACTCGATTACGAAACGGAGCGTCCCGGCGCCGACAAGATAGCGACCAAGCATCATCCGATCGCGGACGCCGCTGCGTCGCCACCGAAGCAGCAACCATCCGAGCAGTCCGAGGCCGATCGCTTCGTACAGCTGCGTGGGATGCACAGACACGGTGGTCGGCGGAAGTCCCTCAGGAAATGCGACCGCCCACGGCAGATTCGACGGCATTCCGTAATCGTCACCTACGAGAAAACAGCCGATGCGTCCGATGAGGTGTCCAAACGCCAACGCCGGCGTCGCAGCCGCGAGCGTTTCGATGATGGGCCATCCTTTGATCTTTATGTAGGCGAGGCCGGCTCCGACGCCACCAATCAAACCTCCGTACCAACTCAGCCCACCGCGCGACAACAGCAACTCCGCGATGGGTCCCTCGCGCGCATGCTCGAGCGTCCATAGGAGCTTTGCTCCGATCAGGCCACCACCCACGCCGATGAGCCCGGCATCTGCGGCATCGAGCGGCAGGCCGGACCGGCGCAGCTCGCGGCGAAACAGCCAGAGTCCGACCAGCGCCGCGACGGCGACCATCGCGCCGAAGCTCGTCACCTCGAAGCTGCCGATGCGGAACAGGATCGGATACATTCGTCAACTATTTGGACGCGACTGCCGCCGGAAGTCGGACCTCTGTTGCGGTCATCGTGGTGCTGCCGTCCTTTCCTTTCGTCTCCGTCGCGGTCACGACGACGCGCTCGCCACGCTTGACGTCGTCGGCCGTGGCCTTTGTCTTGCCGCGGAGAATCTTGGTCTTGTCATTCAACGTGACGCTCGATGTCTTCCCGTCCGTGGCTTTCACTTCGAGATGATTTCGTGATGCATCGACACCGTCCCCATGATCTTGTGGGTATGGCCTTCGTGAGCCGCTGCGACGGCAGGCACGGCGAGTGCCACTCCAAGCGCGACTGCGACGAACCATTTCTTTTGCATGTTGGCTCCTCTAGTGTTTGTGCCCTGGTGGGCGCGGCTTCGATGTATTGGAGCCGCCGCCCTGCAGGAATTTCTGGTCTTCCCGTTCTTGTCGGATGTCCTCGGATGACCGCGGGTTCAACGCTTTCATCTGCTCGATCTGTTCAGCCGTGAGCCGCGGCAGCTCCCGAATGAAGTGCACGAGTTTCCAGCTCTCAGCAGCCCCCTCCTCGGTGGCGGTCGACCACGCCGGCATGCCAGTCAATCGCACGCCGTTCTCAATGATGTAAAACAACTCGGCGTCGGTGAGGGACTGTGTTCGGTCGAGACGCATATCGGGCGGCTTCGGATAGAGTCCCAGCCCGAGCTCGGTTTCGCCGCTTCCGTCATTCGCATGACACGCCGCACAGTGGTCGGCGTAGTGCGCCATCCCTTCAGCTACAACGTCCGCTGACTTTGCGACGGGATTCTTGAGATCCCGTGCGGACCGTGGGATCGCCAAACGCCGCATGGTCCGCGCGACAAAGGTTTCCACTCGGCCCGGTTGCGCCTTGGCGCTGATGCTGCGTGATCCGATCCAGATGAAGGTCATGACCATGAGGATCGTCACGATCGCCACCAGCAGCGCGAACGCCTTCAGGATCGCTCTCATGATCACTTCCCGCCGCGTTTTTTCAGATACGCTGCTGGATCCTTGACGAATTCGTCGCGATCGGCAGTCGAGCAGAAGTAGTACACCTTCCGCTGATATGTCGCCTTTGGCGCTTTCACGAGATCAATCGTTGCGGCGCAGGCCGGATCGATGACGCGTTCGGCGTCGGTGACCGGCAGCCGAGGTTCGGCTGTTGCGGTGGGGGGTGCGCCGGGAGCTTCTCGGGCTGCGGGTTGTCAAGGGTGCTGCGTGATGTGGCGCCGTGTGCTGCGAATGGTCGACGGCTGGAGTGGCGACGTGACCCGAATGGTCGGCGGCGCCGGCTCCTGCCTCATGGCCAGCGTGCATCATCATCATCATCATTGCGGCCGGCCGCAGCGTGAGGAACACCGCAAACCCGCCGTTGACTCTGCTGCCGTACGCGGTCTTCAACCTCTCGGGAACAAATCCGGCAGAGACGGCGGCACCGATACCTGGTTTGAACCCCTTCCACGCGTCGAAGTAGCGCGTGTACCCGCCCTGGAGCTTCGCGACCGTCAACGCTTCGTTCGATTCGCCGAGCGCCAGATCGTGCGCGGTCTTGCCGACCACTTCGAACCGGCCGAAGCACGAATCGCGATCGTGCAGCGTCAGGTTCGTCTCGACGAGCAACGCATTCGAGCCGTGGCCGGATTCTTCGTTCCGTCCCCACCCAAGCGTGGTCGCCCAGATGCCGTTATCGCCGCGCATTGCGTGGTAGGTCGCTGACGCGCTCACGCGCGTCACGTCGATGCCCGGACCACCGGTCTCCGATGCCTCTGTCTCGGTCAGCCTTCCGGCTGATATCTGTAATGCAACGCTCGGCGTGGGGAGAAACCATACCCGCCCGG
>Ga0075424_100002204_pt1 | contig 17670 bp, 20 predicted proteins | sample SoiMethybrSBSTD3_FD_75301 | JGI IMG/M metagenome (GOLD analysis project Ga0075424, IMG submission 75301) | Bulk soil microbial communities from a Populus tree surrounding site in Tennessee, USA - Soil MetaG P. TD hybrid SBSTD3 | ecosystem: Environmental > Terrestrial > Soil > Tree plantation...
CCCATCGGCACATCTTCAAAGACGATGTCGTCGGTGAAGAGCGGCAGCAGACGCGTCATGTCGTGAGCGGACCAGTGCGCGGCCCAGTTTTCGATCGCGCGTTGCTGTGCGTCGATGATCCACTGCTCACGGACGACGATCGCGTAGGTCTTGTCCATGTCGGCGAACCTCTTCCCGTCCTCGACCGCCGCGCCGAATTCCGCCGAGGCCAGCGCCGTATTCATCGCGGCGTCGCTCGGATACCACAGTTCGCCGACGCCGTCGGGACCGGACCCGGAGAGCAGCTGCACCGTCTCGTTGTGGCTGTGTCTGATCAGGCCGGGCGTCTTCTCGACGATGCTGAGATGCTGCCGATCGCCCCATCGGGCAAGGAACTGTTCGTGCGTGATATCGGCGCGGCGGTAGACGATGAACATCAATTTCGCTTCCATGGAACCCTCCTTGTCACACGCGACCGTAGGGCCTCGCGCGCGCGGCCGCCATAAACAGCGGGTTGAACGCAGATGAATTCGTAAGGCGAATTGCGTGTACAGGTTGCGGGCGACCTTGATCCGGGCACGTCGGGAGTAGAATGCGCCCGTGAAGCCCGCCATCGGCGACGCGGCTACCACCACGTCGGTTGTCCGCTTCGGGTTGTTCGTGTTCGACGTCACGACCGGCGAGCTGACGCGTCAGGGGCGCCGGGTTGCACTGCAGGATCAGCCGGCCCGCGTCCTCGGCGAGCTCGTGACACGCGCCGGCCGCCTGGTAACGCGCGACGAGCTCCGGCAGGCGCTCTGGCCGGAGGACACGTTCGTCGAATTCGAAACGGCGATTGCCGTGGCGATCAACAAGATCCGCCGCGCGCTCGGCGATTCAGCCACGAACCCGCGGTTTGTGGAAACCATTCCGAAGCACGGATATCGCTTCCTCGGGGACGTGCATGCCGTGATGGTAGACGCGGCCGCAGCTGCTCATGTCCCGTCACAACAAACGGCACCCTCGCTTGGCTGGCTGCCGTCGGCGTGGATGTCCGCCATGGTCGCCTCGATGATCGTCGCCGCCGTCGGTGCGGGAGCGGTCGCCCGGCGCGCACCTGTGCCTCGCGAAACCGCCGCCCATCGTTCGACCGCCAGCATCGACGCGTATCGCTGGTACCTCCAGGGTCGTTGGCACATGGATCGGCGGACGGTGTCCGACCTTCACGCCGCAACCGCGGCGTTCAGGCATGCGACGGAAGCCGATTCGAACTTTGCGCCGGCCTACGCGTGGCTCGCCAACGCATATGGCATGTTGGGGTATCTCGGCGCAATCCCGCCGGTCGAGAGTGCATCGTTCACCGTGGCGAGCGCCAATCGTGCGCTGCAGCTCGACGAGCGGCTCGCCGAAGGGCAGTTCGCGTATGCCGGCGCGCTGGGGTTCTACCAGTGGCGTTGGGCCGAGGCCAATGCAGCATTCCGCAAGGCGCTGGAGCTCGATCCCAATTACGCTGAAGGCCATCACTGGTATGCGGTCTATCTGCAGAACATTGGCCGCATGGACGAAGCGCTCGCAGAACGGCGCCGCGCGACCGAACTCGATCCGCACTCGTCGCTCATCGCGCTTGGGATGGGCGACTACTTCGTCTACGCACGCCGGCCCGAGCGCGCGCTGGAACAAGCGGAGCAGCTCCTCCGGCGAAATCCCTCGCTTTCGAGCGCGCGGGCACTGCGAGGCAACGCCAACGTCCTGCTGCGGCGTTTCGAACAAGCCGTCGCCGATCTCGACGCCGCTCGTCAGGCATCGCCTGACAGCGCGTACGTCGCGTCGTGGCTGGCGTCCGCGCTCGAAGGCGCGAGACGCGAAGACGAGGCCCGGCGCCTCGTCGACAGCTTCGAGACGCGCGCGCAGACGGAGTACATCTCGCCGTTCGAACTCGGCATGATGTACGCCGCCATCGACAGACCAGACGCCGCGTTTCGCTGGTTGATGAAGGCGTGCGACGTGAAGGATCCGCGGCTCATCATGGTGCGGGCGACTGTCCGAAGCGATCGACTCCGCGACGACCCGCGCTTCGAGAACGTGCTGGACTGCGTCGGCCTGCCGCCGCTTGGCGACCGTGATTGAGGCGCTCCCGCGGCCTCCCTCGCCCGCCGATCTGGATCACCTCGCACAGCTTCTCGCCGACGCCGTGGACGGCGGCGCCAGCGTCAGCTTCATGCGCCCGTTTACCGTCGATGACGCCCGCGAGTGGTGGCGGAGCACCATCGAGCGCGCCGATCGTCGAGCCATCATCCTCGTCGCGCGGGACGAGTCGGGGATCGTGGGAAGCGTCTCAATGCACCCAGCCTGGCCGCCGAACCAGCCGCACCGCGCCGACATCGCGAAGCTGCTCGTCCACCGCCGGGCGCGCCGGCGCGGCATCGCCCGCGCGTTGATGACCGATATCGAAGCGCGTGCCCGCGCCGCAGGTTTCACGCTGCTGACGCTCGATACCGTGCGCGGCGATCCCGCCGAGCGGTTGTATGCCACCGCGGGATGGCAGCGCGTCGGCGTGATTCCCGATTACGCGCTCTATCCCGACGGTCGCCCGTGCGACACGGTCGTATTCTACAAGAAGCTCTGAGGGGCGCCTGCCGGGCGCGGCGGAAAGCGCATGCGCTGGATCAGCGCGACGAAGCGCGGGTGGGACCGCAACGGATCGACGCGCGCGTCCACGTTGACATACGGCAGCATCGACGAATATTCCTCGTGCGCCCGCCACAGGCGCTCAACAGCCTGATCCGCGTCGCCGAGCGCCAGATACAGAAGCGCGAGGTCGTACGAAGAGACATATTCGTGCTCGGCGAGTGACTCGAGGCGGTTGCGCGCCTGCAGCGCTGCATCTCGCAGTCCGGCCTGCGCCTGCACGAATCCAATTGCCGCGGCCACGGTGGTCCTGCTCCGTGCCGTCCTCGGCCAGCGCTGCTCGAACGCGCGAATCGCATCGTCATAGCGGCCCAGGCGCTCGTAGATCAGGCCAGTCAGATAGTCCGTGTTGGGTTGGCGATCGAGCGCGATTGCCTCGGTACATTGTTTCAGTGCTTCGTCGTATCGCTGCCCCATATAAAGCAGGAACGCGAGGTTCTGATGTGCGTTGGCCGCCATCGGGTCGAGCTCCAGCACGCGGCGACCCTCGGCCGCCGCTTCGTCGGCCCGTCCGAGCGCCGCAAGCAGGTTGCCGTAGTAATAATGCGCTGTCGCATAGCTCGGGTTGAGGTCGATGGCGCGGAGAAATTCCTGTTCGGCCGCGCGCCAATTGAACTCGTGCAGGCGCACGTGTCCGAGCGAGGTGTGGGGGTCCGCCAGCGTGTCGTCGAGCCGCAGCGCTTCGAGCACCGCCTTGTTCACAAGCGAGAACGCGTCGCGGGGCAGCAGGTAGTTGTAGTCGAGCCGCGTCAGATGGACATCGGCGAGCCCGGCGTAGGCGCCGGCGTAGTCCGGGTCAAGGTCGATCGCCTGCTCGAAGCAGCGCACGCCGTCGTCGAGCGCCTCGCGTGTCCGCTGATTCCAGAGATATCGCCCTTTCAGATAGAGCTCGTACGCCGCAGGCGCGATGAGACGCGGAGATGCAAACCGTTTCTCCCCGGCGGGAGCAAGGCGAACCTGGATCGCATGTGCAATCGAAGTAGCCAGCTCGCTTTGCAGCGCGAGCATGTCTCCGAGACCACGATCGAACGCCTGTGACCAGATGTTGGATTGATCGCTGGCTTGAATCAGTTTGGCGGCAACGCGAACGCGGCCCGCGCCGCAACGCACGCTCCCTTCAAGGATGTAGCTGACGCCAAGCTCGCGCGCGACCTGGTCGATGCTGTGCGACCGTCCTTTGTAGCGCATGGCTGACGTCCGCGCGATCACGCCGAGCCGCTGCGGGTTGACGCGACCGAGCTCGGTGATCATCTCCTCGGTCAGCCCGTCGCTGAAAAACTCCTGATCCGAATCGCCGCTGAGATTCTCGAATGGCAGCACGGCCAGAAGGGTCTTTGCCGCCGCCTCCGGCGTACGGGCCGTATTGCGCACCGGCGCGACGAATCGGTACCCGCGGCGCTGCAGCGTCTCGATGTAGTGCGGCGGCCTGGCGCGATCGTCAAGCGCCGTGCGGATCTGGGCGATGCAGTGGTTCAGTCCCTGCTCGAAATCCACGAAGGTGTCGCCGCTCCAGATCTGGGCGCGAATCTGCTCCCGTGTCACCAGCGAGCCGGCATTGGACGCCAGCAGGGCCAGCACCTTGACGGGCTGCGGCTGGAGGCGAACTCGTTTGCCCTCCTTTCGCAGCTCACTCGTCGTCACGTCGAGTTGAAAGCAGCCGAACTCGAGCACCATCAGAAAAAACTCATCAAAAACTCGGATCCTATCAATTGTCCCGCGCGCGCCGGTGGACGACTATCCGGCCGCAAAGGAGATGTGCCATGGCTATTCGATTGGGCGACGAGGCGCCGGACTTCACCGCGGAGACGACCGACGGACGCATCAACTTCCACGAGTGGAAAGGAGGCGACTGGGCGGTGCTGTTCTCGCATCCACGGGACTTCACGCCCGTGTGCACGACCGAGCTCGGCACCGTTGCCCGGCTCAAGCCTGAGTTCGAGAGGCGGAACACCAAGGTCATTGGCCTCAGCGTCGATGCCCTCAACGATCACGGCCGCTGGATGGCCGACATCAAGGAGGTCACGGGCCATGCCGTGAACTTCCCGCTGATTGCCGACGCAGACCGGAAGGTGTCAGGCCTCTATGACATGATTCACCCGAACGCGACCGAGACGGCGACGGTCCGTTCGGTGTTCGTCATTGGAGCCGATCACAAGGTGAAGCTGACACTCACCTACCCGGCAAGCACGGGGCGCAACTTCCAGGAGCTGCTGCGCGTCATCGACTCGCTGCAGCTCACCGCAAAGCACGCCGTTGCGACGCCAGCCGACTGGAAGCAAGGCGAGGACGTCATCATCGTTCCGGCGGTATCGGACGAGGATGCGAAGAAGAAATTTCCGAAGGGCTTTACCTCGAAGAAGCCCTATCTTCGTGTGACCGAGCAGCCGTCCTAGCCGCCATTGCCGCGCGGGGCGGATACGCCCCGCGCAGCTGATTCCATCTGACGGCGAGGATGTCGGCAAACCCGCGTGCGCCAGAGGCGAGGCTGACCTTGCTCTCGCGTCCGTACACCCACGTCAACGGGACTTCGCGAATTGCGAAGCCGGCGCGGCGGGCGAGAAACAGGATCTCCACGTCGAAGCCGAAGCCGTCGAGCCTCTGCAGCGGAAAGAGCGCCTGCGCGGCCCTGCCACTGAACAACTTGAAGCCGCACTGGGTATCGTTGATGCCGCGCAGGACGAGCAGCTTCACCATCCAATTGAAGACGCGCCCGACGAAGTGACGCGCCCACGGCTCGCCAACGCGTTTTGCGCCTGTCGCTTCGCGCGAGCCCACCAGCACGTCGACACCGTCGCGCTGTACCCCGTCGAGAAAACGCGTGAGTTCCGTGATCGGCATCGAGAGATCGGCATCCGCGAGGAACCGCCATTCGCCGCTCGCTTCGAGCATCCCGCGGCGCACGGTTGCGCCTTTACCGGCATGCGACGCACGAATCAGCCTGACCCGCGAGTCTGCGCGCGCCGCCTGCTCGACCATTGACGCCGTCCGATCGCTGCTCCCGTCATCGACGACGATCAGTTCGCTCTCGAGGCTCAATCGATCGATTTCCGCCATGATCTCGGCGATCGTTCGGCCGATCCGCGCCTCTTCGTTGAAAGCGGGAACGACAACGGACAAAAACGGCGGACGCATCGGAAGCAGTGAGCGTAGCACCTGGGGCTACCAACTAATAGACTGCGAAGGAGTTCGGGCTTGCCTTGACTTCGGTGCCGTCCGTCCCTACACTTGCCGAGCTTACGCCGAGCGCATCGGGGCCGCTGTTCCTCCGTTGGCTTCATACGTCCGCTCGTAGAGCGGTTCTCGAAGCGCCTGGGATAGTCCCAGGCTTTTCGCGCATCGGAGGGACACGGCTATGCCGACCGGGACTATTGCACGTCTCCTCATCGATAAGGGATTCGGGTTCATTCGTGACGAGGGCGGCATCGAACATTTCTTCCACCGCAGCGCCGTGCGGGGCGCCGTCTTCGAGTTGCTGCGCGAAGGACAACGGGTGGAGTTCACCGCAGAAGAGTCGACCAAAGGCCCGCGCGCTGGCGACGTCCGACTGATCGAAGGGTAAGCCCGCAGTACAGGCCCGGCCCCCGGCGGGGCCGGGGAACTGAAATCATCGTTGCCTCTCCCAGGTCATTCCGCCCGGTCCCCTCTTTACCGCACGATCGGTTTCGTTTTTGTGATTGCGCTTGCGCTCTTCGCATTCGCAAATGCCGGCCGCTATCTAACAAAAGAAGACCCGATCGAAAACGGCGACGCGATCGCCGTCCTCGCAGGCACGCGTATGGATCGCGCGCTCGAGGCAGTCGATCTGTACCGGCGCGGCTTCGCTCCTATCATCGTCTTGACCAAGGCGACCCCTGAACGATCGGTTGCCGTGTTGGCGCAACGCGGAATCACGCTTCCGCCGGACGCACAGGTCACGCGCGACATACTGCAGAAGCTGGGTGTCCCCTCGGCGGCAATCGTCATCCCTCCAGAAATCCACGGAAACACGGCCCAGGAAGCCCGTACTCTCCACAGGCTTGCGGTCTCGAATCACTGGCACATGCTGATCGTCGTGACGTCGAGATACCACCTTCGGCGGGCAGGGTTCGCGATGCATCGAGAGCTCGCGGGAACCGGCATTCGGGCCGCCATGCACGGGACGCGCTATGAGGATGCCAATCCAGATTGGTGGTGGACGCGTCGTGGCGACTGGCGCTGGGTGCTGGAAGAAGGAGGCAAACTCGTCGTCTACGCGCTTGGTCTCGGAGCGTGAACCAGACGCACGGCGAGCAGGGAGGCGGATCTGGGATCCGCCTCTACGCTAGGCTTCCGACCGGATATTACCCGCGCGCGGTCCTTTCGCCGACGGCTCCTCGTCGAAGCTGACGCGCTGGCCTTCGTTGAGTTGCTCGAACGCGCCGGACTTGACCGAGCTACGATGGAAGAACCATTCCTGGCCGCCGTCGTCGCGGATGAACCCGAATCCGCGGTCCCTGACCAACCGTTTAATCGTGCCGTTCGCCACGTCGCCGTACCTCCGCGGGCCGTCGCCTTCGCCGAGAGCTTCGGCGAGACAAGTCTCCAGACGACCCTGGGAGGCGCTACATCAAACTTCGTTCCACGCGAGGGCCGACCTAAAGGTCGGCCTCTACGGTGGGACGTAGGAACGAGGGCGGACCTTCAGGTCCGCCTATCTGAACAATCGCGTCCACCGCGAGAGCGGTTTGAGCTCACCCGTGGATGGCTGAAGCGTGAGGATCCGCGACGCTACAGCAGCAGCAAACGCCGAGTCCGCGGTCAACACAACGCTCGCGAGGCGACGGGTGCTGATAATACGGGCGTAGTCGGCCGCAAAGGGCGCGACATCCTGCGGGTCGAGAAGTGCGTTGGGATGCTCCGACAGAAGGATGCGCGGGTCGGGCCCCAGCGCGCGGCCGAGGCGTAAGCGCAACCGACCGGACGAGCTCAGCGCGGCAACGGGCCGTCCCATGTCGGCCGGCGAAAGGCCGACCTCCTTGGCAATCGCTTGCACTTTTGCGCGCACAACATCATCAACCTCATGAAGCGCCATGGTCATCGGCATCGTGAGGTTCTCTTCCACGGTCAGGTTGTCCAGCACAACGGCGCGTTCGCTGAGAATCCCGAAACAATCAAGAGATGTGAGCCAGGTCTTCGCATCCTGAATCGCCTTCGTCGGGCGGCCGAACACGCGAACCTCGCCCGCCTCGGGAATGGTCGCCGCTGTGATCAGGTTGACGAGCACTTCGGCGGCAGCGCTATCGAATCCGAGCAACGCAACCGATTCGCCCTCATGGACGTCGAGGGCCCGCACACGCAGCGGGCGAAGCGCGTGGTACTCCTTCTCTACGTCGCGTATTTCAATCGCGACGATGGAGCTCTCAGGCATGGGAGGCCGCGGCACGCAGACGCACCCATTCTTCCAGCGGGAGCGACACGGCGCCGGGTTCGAACCCGTGCGAGGCGTCTCCGTGAAAATCCGAGCCGCCGGTAACGAGCAGATTCAGTCGCCGTGCGAGGCCGCGGTATTTGTCGGTGGAAGCTTTGTCGTGATCGGGATGAAACACTTCCAACGCATCCAGCCCTGATTCCGCGTAGGCGGCAATGCGGGCGTCCACGCCCGTTTGTCCGGGATGCGCGAGCGATGCGACGCCGCCTGCGGCATGGATGATCTCGATCACTTCTCTGGTCGGAGGGCCCGTGCGGGGCACGAATGCGGGACGGCCCGTCGCGAGCCAGCGGTCAAACGCTTCGCGCGTATCCGCGACGTATCCCGCCGCGATCATCGCGCGCGCGATCTGCGGGCGTCCAATGGAGTAGCCGCTCTGCTCTTTCGCTCGTGCGACGAGCGGCACGATGTCGATGGGCATTCCGAGCCGGGCCAGGCAATCGCCGATTGCGTTGACGCGCGTGATGCGCCGCGTGCGCTGCCCTGCGAGGAACGTCGAGAGGTGAATATCACCTGGATCGATGAAGTAACCAAGCACATGCACGTCGCGGCCAGCGTCCATTGCGGTGATCTCAATGCCTGCAATCACCTCGATGCCGCGGGCGCGCGCGGCCGCGCCGGTCTCGTCGATGGCCGCGGTCGTGTCGTGGTCCGTGACACCGATGGTGGTGACGCCCGCGGCCGCCGCGCGGTCGACGAGCTCCTGCGGCGAGCACCGGCCGTCGGAGGCAGTGGTGTGAAGGTGTAAGTCGATCACCGCGCGGACGCGCGATGCGAGGCGGCCGACCCGTGGCGCGGCATCGCCTTGCGGCTGCGCCCCTGCCGCTTCACCAGCGCGCGGTACTCGCGCACGAGCAGGTCGAGGTGGTCGCGCTCTTCGTCGGCGAACTCGAGGAAAATCTGCTTGCCCTCCGAGTCCTCGAAACGCTCGCCGTACTTCTTGAAGAAGCGATGCGAGTTGCGTTCGCAGCGGATCCCGATGAGCAGTGCCTGCTGATCGTTGACGCCCCGCAGCAGTCGATCGGCGCCTTCGGCGAACAGACCGTTGGCCGCTCCCTTGAAGAAGAGAAATGTCGGGCGCGATTCGAGCTCGGGGTCGCGCGCGAGGAGCTCGCGGTAACGCCCTTCGAGCTTGCCGAGATGCTCCTTCTCTTCCGCGGCGAGATCGTGGAATACCTTGCGGCCGCGCGCGTCGCGGGTGACGCGTGCCGCGCGTGAATAGAACTCCAGCCCGCTTCGCTCGGTCGCAATGGCAATGCGCAGCGCATCGCGCGCGAACAGCAGATCCGTGTGGCCCGGCTCGGAGGTTCCGTGACGGCCGGTGCGGCACTCCTCGCACGTGCCGTAGATCTGGACCACGCTCTGTGAAGGGCTGAAGCTGCGCGCAGTGGCGACTTCTTCGACGAGCGCCTCGATGTCCGAGCTGAGAAACTCGAACGATCGATTGCAGCTCTTGCAGATCAGATGAAAGTGCCGCGGCTGGCGATACGAATGTTCGAAGCGGAAGCGGCCTTCGCCGAAGTCGACCTTGCGCGCAATGCCGGCGTCTACCATCCACTGCAGGGTCCGGTAAACGGTCGCGCGACTGATGCGATGGTCCTCGCGCCGGATCAGATCGACGAGGTCGTCGGCGCTGAGGTGTCCTTCCTGCCGCAGGAACACGTTGACGATCTGTTCCCGCTTGCTCGAGCGTTTGCCGCCGTCTGGTTTTAGCCGGCTCAAATCAGGAAGGTTGCTCATGCCGGCTCCAAAGCCGCAGGGGCGGATCTGCAGGTCCGCTTACACGCTGAACGAGCTACCGCACCCGCAGGTCGAGGTCGCGTTCGGATTCTTGATCGTGAAGCCGCCTCCGGTCACGGTGTCGACGAAGTCGACCTCGGCGCCCTTCAGGTAGCTGATGCTCACCGGATCGATGAAGAGCTTCACGCCGTTGGACTCGAACACCTGGTCTCCAACGCCGCCGTTCTCTTCGATCATGAGCCCGTACTGGAATCCCGAGCAGCCTCCGCCCTGCACGAACACGCGGAGCCCGCTGCCGACCTTGCCCTCTTCAGTGAGCAGTTCGTTGATCTTCGAAGCTGCCGTGGACGAAACATTCACCATTTTTTCGGTTCTCCAGGGGGAAACGCCCCCTAAAAATTATAAGCGGCGCCTCTCGATCGCCACAAGCTACGCGCCCAGAGCCGCAAGCTCTTTGGCCGATTCCTGCTCGATTTCCTTGTGCAAGCTGTTTCCATGAGCATCCATCGTCACAATTGCAGGGAAATCCTTGATTGTGAGGTGCCACATGGCCTCGGGCGTACCAAACTCCGTCAATGAGACGCCATCCACGCCGGTAATGGTCCGTGCATAAAACTGCGCGGCGCCCCCGATAGCGTTCAGGTAGACCGCGCCGGCTTCTTTGAGCGCCGCGAGCGTCTTCGCTCCCATTCCGCCTTTTCCGATGATCGCCTTCACTCCGTACCGTTTGATGACGTCGGCCTGATACGGTTCCTCGCGAATGCTGGTCGTCGGTCCGGCGGCGTTCACCTTCCAGCCGCTCCCTTCCTTCACCACGACAGGACCGCAGTGATAGAGCACCGCACCGCGGAGATCGACAGGCGGCTCGTGCTTCATGAGGTATGCGTGCACGGCATCACGCCCGGTATAGGCGCGACCGGAAACGAGGACAACGTCGCCGACTTTCAACGACCGCACCTGATCCTCGGTGAGAGGCGATTGCAACGCGACCTCGCGGCCGGTGCGCGTAAAACCTGACTGATCGGCCATCGCGATCACTGGATTGGCGGGATTGCGATAGAGCCACTGCGTGATTGCGCCCGTCCTCGAATCGAGGACGACACCCAGGCGGCGGAACGCCCAGCAGTCGTAGGCGACGGACACGAAGAAGCTGGCAGGCAGCCGATTCTGAACGCCGACCTTGCAGCCGATGAGCGATACGCGGCCGCCGAATCCCATCGTGCCGATGCCCAGCTTGTTCACCTCGCCCATGATCGACGCTTCGAGTTCGGCCAGCCGGGGATCGGAATTGACATCATCGAGCGTGCGGAACAACTGCTCTTTCGCGTGCACGTAGCCTGACGTGCGGTCGCCGCCGATACACACCCCGACGGCACCTGGCGCGCACCCTTTTCCCTGCGCGTTCCAGACAGCGTGCAGGATGCATTTACGGACGCCTTCAAGTGTGCGATCTGCGCGTCCGAGGTTCGGCAGCTCCATCGGCAGCGAGTACTGCGCGTTCATGTTCTCGCAGCCGCCGCCCTTGAGGATCAGCTTGATCTCGATGTCGTCGCGTTCCCACTGCTCGAAATGGACGATCGGCGTGCCAGGTCCGAGGTTGGTGCCGGAGTTCTCACCGGTGATGGAGTCGACGGAATTCGGGCGAAGCTTCCCGCGTCTGGTTGCTTCGGCCACCGCGTCGCGAATCTGTTTCTTCATCTCGACCTGGTTGGCGCCGATCGGCGTCTTCACCTCGAAGGTCGGCATGCCGGTGTCCTGGCAGATGGCGCCCTCACAGTCGGCGGCGAGATCGATGTTCTCAGCGATGATGGCCAGCGCCTGGCCCGACTGCGTCGCCACGGGTTCCTCCGCGACCGCGGCTTTCATCGCGGCGCGGACGTCCGGCGGCAGATCGGTCGAGGTCTTCACGACGAGCGAAACCACACTGTCGAAAAACTGAGGAAGCATATCGGGACAGTATAATTCGTGGGCGAACCTGAAGGTCCGCCTCTACGCGGACGTCACATGAACGTAGAGGCGGGTCTTCAGAACCCGCTCACTTATGCAGTTTCGCACCGAGCGCGATCCTCTCGGCGAGCTCGACGTTCCCGCCGACGCCTATTACGGTATCCAGACCGCACGGGCCATCGACAATTTCCGCATCAGCGACCTGCGCGCGCCCTCGGATCTGATCGTCGCCACTGTGCTCATCAAGCGGGCGGCCGCCGAAGCGAACGAGGCGCTTGGCCGGCTCGATACGCGCGTCGCCGAGGCCGTCATCCAGGCGGCCGACGAGATCCTCGCCGGCGCGCTGCGCGATCAGTTCGTAGTGGATGTCTATCAGGCCGGCGCGGGCACCTCGCACAACATGAACACCAACGAGGTGATCGCCAACCGCGCGGCGGAGATTCTCGGCGGCAACCGCGGGGACTACGCGCTCGTCCACCCGAACGACCACGTCAACATGGGACAGTCCACCAACGACGTGTTCCCGACCGCGACGCGTCTGGCCCTGTTGATTGGAATGCGGCCGCTCGTGGATGCGGCGCGCGGGCTTGCCTCGGCGCTGCGGGAGAAAGCGGATGCGTTCGCGCACGTGCTGAAAGTGGGCCGGACACACCTGCAGGACGCCGTACCGATGACGCTCGGGCAGGAGTTCGGCGGGTTCGCGGCCTGTGTCGATCGAGGCGCCGACGATGTAGAGCAGACGGCCGAGCAGCTGAAGGAACTGAATCTCGGCGCAACGGCGGTCGGCACCGGATTGAACGCCGGCGAGGATTACACGCGCGTCACCGTGTCCAACCTCGCGCGCGCGCTCGCAGTCGATTTGAGGCCAGCCGCGAATCGATTCCGTGTCACGCAAAGCATGGGCGACATCGTCGCCTACTCCGGCGCGGTGCGGCGTCTCGCCGTTGAAGTGTCGAAGGTGGCGAGCGACCTCCGGCTCCTCAGCAGCGGTCCGCGCGCGGGCATCGCCGAAATAATTCTTCCGGCCGTCCAGCCCGGGTCGTCAATCATGCCGGGCAAGGTGAATCCGTCGATCGCGGAGATGGTCAATCAGGTCTGCTTCCAGGTGATCGGATGCGATGCGACGATCTGCGCAGCAGCCGAAGCCGGCCAGCTCGAGCTGAATGTGATGATGCCGGTCATCGCCTGGAACGCGCTTCTCGCGTCGCGCATTCTGGCCAACGCCATGGAGACGCTCGAAATGCGGTGCGTCGAGGGCATCGAGGCGGATGAAGCGCGCTGCCGCGAACTGCTCGATCGCAGCACGGCGGTTGCCACCGCGCTCAGCCCTTACATCGGCTATGCGAAGACCGCGGAGATTGCGAAGGAGTCGGTGAAGACAGGCAAGCCGATTCGCGAGCTGGTGTTGGAACGCAAGCTGCTCGACGGTCAACAGCTCGATCGCATCCTCTCCGCGGAAGAAATGACCGAGCCCGGCGTGCCGGGCAAGGAGAAGGCGAAGTGATCCGAGTGGCGGTTATTGCGACCGTTGCGCTCGTGGCGATCGTAGAGGCGGGCCTCGAGGCCCGCCTGCAAACCGCCCCGCAACGCACTGGCCATCTCTTCCCTCCCGAGAATCTCGGCCTCCTCGAGAGCCCCGATCGCGCCGCCTGGCAGAAGCCGGATCAGATCATGGACGCCCTTGGCATTGCTGACGGATCGAAGGTCGCCGACATCGGCGCCGGCGCCGGCTGGTTCACCATTCAGCTCGCCCGCCGCGTCGGGCCGAACGGGCTGGTCTATGCCCAGGACGTGCAACGGCAGATGCTCGAGGCGATTCGACGGAGGGTCAGCCGCGAGGGGCTGCAGAACGTCCAGGCGGTGCTTGGGACCGGCAGCAATCCCAATCTGCCGAAAGCCGCACTCGATGCGATCCTCGTCGTTGACGTCTATCCCGAGGTCGACGACCGCGTGACGTTTCTTCGCAACCTCTCGCTCGCGCTGAAGCCGAACGGCCGCATCGGCGTTGTCAATTACAAGCCGGGACAGGGTGGGCCCGGTCCTGCGCCGAGCGAGGGCGTTCGCGTCGAGAGCGCAGCGGTTGAAGCCGATGCGCACGCCGCCGGCCTGCGGGTGCGCGCGCGCGAAAACCTGCCTTTCCAGTACCTGATCGTCCTCGGCAAGTAACCGTGCGTATTGCGCTCACCATCGCCGGCAGCGATTCGAGCGCGGGCGCCGGCATTCAGGCGGACCTCAAGACGTTCGCCGCGCACGGCGTGTTCGGCGTCACCGCCATCACGGCCGTCACCGCACAGAACACGACCGGCGTCATGGCAGTCGCGCCGCTTGCCGCGGATCTGGTCGCCGCTCAGATCGAGGCCGTGGTATCCGACTTGGGCGTCCACGCTGTGAAGACCGGGATGCTCGCCAACGCGGCGATCGTCGAGGCCGTCGCGGCGGCAGTCGCCGACCTCGAGGTCCCGTTCCTCGTGGTCGATCCGGTCATGGTCGCGACCAGCGGCGACACGCTGCTGGATGATGAAGGTCTCCTGGCGATGAAGAAGGAGCTCGTCCCGCGCGCGCATGCGGTCACGCCGAACATTCCGGAGGCCGAGATGTTATCGGGCGTGGCGATTCGCAATGAAGATGACCGCCGCGAAGCCGCGAAGCGCATCTTCGCGTTCGGTCCCGTCTACGTCGTCATCACCGGCGGCCACGGTTCCGGCGATCGCCTTGTCGATCTCGTTTATGACGGTGAAGTGTTTACCGATTTCGCGGCGGAGCGCGTCGAAGGCCGTCACACGCACGGAACCGGGTGCTCGTTCTCCGCGGCCTTGACGGCTCACCTCGCCCTCGGACGCCGGCTGCCGGAGGCTATTCCGCTCGCGCAGGAATACGTCGCCGGAGCGATCCGGCACGCGCCTGGACTCGGCCGCGGCTCGGGGCCGTTGAACCATTTTTGGCGTCTATACTGATCGTATGGCGGTTGCCGCCGTTGCGGTCGTCACTTCGCCCCTCGATGCGGATGCGCTCGTGGCGCTCGTCGGCGCGCAGGGCGATGGCGCGGTTGTGACATTTGCCGGTCTGGTTCGCGATCACAACCAGGGACGGCGCGTCCATTTCCTCGAGTACGAGGCGTACGAGCCGCTCGCGGTCCGCGCGCTGCAGCAGATCGTCGATGAGGCGCAACAGCTGTGGCCGTCGGCACGCGTCGCCGCGCACCACCGCATCGGACGGCTCGAGATCGGCGACGCAAGTATTGTGATCGCGGCCGCGTCGGCGCATCGTGGCGACGCGTTCGCTGCGTGCCGGTACACGATCGAGCGCGTCAAACAGATTGTGCCGATCTGGAAGCACGAGCACTTCGAGGGCGGCGACGTCTGGCTGGAGGGCGCGACGGCCGATCCCGACGATGCAGCGGCGCGCGAGAAGGCATACCGCATCGCATGCGCGTGACCGTGCGGCTCTTCGCACGGCTGCGTGACCTGGCCGGCGCTGGAGAGTTGATTCGCGAAGTTCCCGACGGAGCGTCCGCCCGTGACGTGTGGAACGACCTGGCGCTCGAGTGGCCCGGGCTTCGCGACTACGAAAAGACGATGTCGGTGGCGGTCAACGCGGAGTACGCGCGGATGACCGCGGAGGTGCATGACGGCGACGAAATCGCATTCATGCCGCCGGTATCGGGCGGAGAAGGATGACGTAGCGTCCGGTTCGGCCGGACGAAAGAAAACCGATGTTCGACAAGCTGCTGAGCGTTGAGAACAAGTACGACGAGCTGATGAACAAGCTCGGCACGGCCGAAGTGCAGGCCGACGCGGCCGAATACCGCCGTTCGGCAAAGACACTGTCCGAGCTCGAGCCGCTCGTCCAGAAGTTCCGCGACTACAAGAGTGTCGAACAGGACATCAAGGGCGCCGAGGAACTGATCAACGGCAACGATCCGGACATGCGCGACCTCGCGCGCGAGGAGCTCAAGACGCTCGAGGTGAGACGGGAGGCGCTGCTGCAGGATCTCAAGATCCTCCTCATCCCGAAGGATCCGAACGACGAGAAGAACGTCATTCTCGAAATCCGCGCCGGAACGGGCGGCGACGAGGCGGCGCTGTTCGCAGGCGACCTGTTCCGGATGTACAGCCGCTACGCCGAGAAGCAGGGGTGGCGCATCGAGGTGATGTCAACGAGCGAGAGCGGCACGGGCGGCCTGAAGGAAGTGATCGCGTCGATCGAAGGACGCGGCGTCTACAGCCGGTTGAAGTACGAGAGCGGCGTGCATCGCGTGCAGCGCGTCCCGGCAACGGAGGCAAGCGGCCGCATCCATACGTCGACCGCGACCGTTGCGGTGCTTCCCGAGGCTGAGGAGGTCGATATCCAGATCAACGAGAAGGACCTGCGTATCGACACCTTCTGTTCGAGCGGCCCAGGCGGTCAGAGCGTCAACACGACGTACTCCGCCGTTCGCCTCACACACATCCCCACCGGCCTCGTCGTCTCTCAGCAGGACGAGAAGTCGCAGATCAAGAACCGCGCGAAGGCGATGAAGGTCCTCCGCGCGCGGCTGTACGAAATGGAGATGCGCAAGCAGCAGGAGGCGCTCGCCAGGGAGCGGCGCGGCCAGGTCGGCACCGGCGAGCGTTCCGAGAAAATCCGCACCTACAACTTTCCCCAGAGCCGCATCACCGATCACCGGATCAACTTCACCACGCACCGGCTGCATGACGTGCTCGAGGGTGATCCCGGCGAGCTCATCGATCAGCTCACCACGTTTTACAACGCCGAGAAGCTCAAAGAAGCCACGACTGTTTAAATGGGGTCGGGAGTCATTTTTCGAGGACATGTAGCCAAAAAATGACTCCCGACCCCATTTTTCTGGCGGAGCATCTCGCGCGTGCACGGGCGCGACTGGCCGCCGCCGGCATCCAGCCTGACGAAGCGGCTGTCGACGTCGACCTGTACGCACGCACGATTCTCGGCTGGGATAAAGCGACGCTGCTCGCCAACCTGCGCGCAGCGGCCCCCGCAACTTTGGAGCCTCGCCTGTCCGAGTGGCTCGCTCGGCGGGAGCGCCGCGAGCCAACCGCCTACATTGTCGGCACGCGTGAATTCTGGGGACGCGAGTTCATCGTGACGCCCGCCGTACTCGTCCCGCGGCCGGAAACGGAATTCATCGTCGAGGAGGCGATCCGCCTGATTCGCAGCCTGCCCGCTCCCCGTATCGCGGATATCGGGACCGGCAGCGGCATCCTCGCCGTAACGCTCGCGGCCGAAATCGCCTCAGCGACCGTCGTCGCCACGGATCTCTCCGGCGATGCGCTCGATGTCGCGCGACGAAATGCGCAGCGGCTTGGCGTGGAGAACCGGCTTACGTTCGTGCAGACGTCGTATCTGGACGATGCCGGTGGCCCGTTTGACCTGGTCGTGGCCAATCCGCCGTACGTGCGCGATGGGGACAAGCGGGCGCTTTCACGTGACGTGCGGCATGAGCCCGACGTTGCCCTGTTCGGCGGACCCGACGGCCTGCGCGACGTCGAAGGCGCGCTCGACGCCGCAGTCGCCAGGGTGAGGGCCGGCGGCTGGTTCGTCATGGAATTCGGCTACGGACAGGAAGAAGACGTGCGGCGGCTCGTTGCCGCGCGCACAGCCCTTCGCCTCGATCACATTCGCGACGACCTGCAGGGCATCGCGCGGACCGCGGTGATACAGAAACGCGGCAACGCCCGGCAACCAATATCCAATTCGCAAGGAGATTGACGCCGCATGAGCGACTGCCTCTTCTGCCGCATCATCAGCGGCGAGATCAAAGGATCGATCGTTCACCAGGACAACGATCTGGTGGCCATCAAGGACATCAACCCACAGGCGCCGCTGCACGTGCTGATCATGCCGCGCCAGCACATCGCGACGATCAACGACCT
>Ga0075424_100002206_pt1 | contig 17664 bp, 15 predicted proteins | sample SoiMethybrSBSTD3_FD_75301 | JGI IMG/M metagenome (GOLD analysis project Ga0075424, IMG submission 75301) | Bulk soil microbial communities from a Populus tree surrounding site in Tennessee, USA - Soil MetaG P. TD hybrid SBSTD3 | ecosystem: Environmental > Terrestrial > Soil > Tree plantation...
GGTCCAGCGGTCGCCGATGAAGGTCACGTACTCGGCTAGTGTCTGCGTCGCGTCAACGCCCGTCCGCGACGCGTTCTGCATCTGTGTGATCCAGGTGGCTGCGGCCTCGTGCGTGGAATGCGAGCGTTTTATGCTTTCCCGCCGCCCCGATTCCGGATCGTGCCAGCGAACCCGTGCCCACCACACCGTGCCACGCGGAGCACGGACCTCCTCAATGTCCGCTGTCAACCGCACCCCCAGCGGAGGACGCTTCGGGCTCACGCCATGGCCTCCGACCAGCAGAACTGGGACAACCAGCGCTCAAGATTCGAGACGGGAGGCAGCGGTCCGATCTTGAAGTACACCGGTAGCTCCTTCCCTTGTCCACCAGGGGCATTCATTCAAGTTGACTGATTTGCCGCCAGCGTGGTGCAGCTCCTGTGGATGTCTTCGCGCGTGAGGCTGGGTCAGACCAGCCTCTCTTACCGCCCGAAGGAGAGAAAGCTCGCGTTGGTGGTCACTGTCTCGTCACCTTTTTCTACTGAGCAACGCAGAAGTCGCGAGCGCTGCCTACCTGGCCGGATATCCGCTGGTCGACCACGATCCATCATGTGGTCGGACCGCTTGACCGTCGCGGTGACATGCATCACCGCAGCGTCGATTCGTGTGCCGTGGCCATATGACAGATTTCCCTAGCGTCCAAGGTGGGGCGGACCCGACCTCCGGTTATTTTCAGATCGCCGGAACCAGTGGTGTTGATCTTTGTCACGGTGAACCTCGAACCTGGAACCAACTTTCTGCCGGAAATCCGAGTTGGTCGGGTCGTCGCTAGCGTGGGCGATCCTTCTCTCGATATGTCGTTGCCATTCGGCCGAAGAGATCTGCCGCTGGTCCGGTCCGGTAGCGCGGCGGTCTTGGGGGTCGACGCCGTTCGCGGCTCGCCAGACGGCGACTTCACCGATGAGGGCGGCGGTCGGGTGGCTGCCCGGTGGTGCCCATACCGGCTGTTCGCGGTTATGGCTGGCGCAGTCTTTTCTGACCTCATCAGCGAGGCGGGAAACGAGCTGTGACCGCTTCGCCAGGTAGTCGCCCCAAACTTGATGATCATGAATCGTTGACGTATGCCGGGAAGCCACTGAAGCGGTCCTTGGCCGATAATTGCGGGCTCTGGGAGGCGCCAGTCGAGTACGGTGGCCATGTCGCCGGCGGTGTGGAGTTCTCGGCCTGCGGCGGCTGTCTGCAGGTGGAGGAGTGGGTGCTCACCCGGTTCAGCCGCCAAAGCGAGGAGATGTGCCCGGAGGGTTGGCCACGACGGCTCGCTGGTGAGCGAGGGGACGATGTAGTCGGCTTGGCGGTCGAGCGCGTGAACGATCTGGGGTCCGGCAAGCTGCTCGGCCGCCACCTTGAGTCCGTCTCTATAGCGCTGGACCGCATCATGCAGCCGCGCGGCCGGGTCGCTGAGTCGGCGGAGGAGTGTCGTGGCTGACGTGGCCGTATCGTCGCGGGCCAGGATTTGTTCGAGGAGCTCGGTTGGGGTGCTTAGGGTGACGGTTTCGGGTCGGATGAGGGTGTGCGGGTCGCCGTCGCCGACCACCTGCAGGTAAAGGTGGTTCGCGGCTCGGCCACGGGTGAGCATCGTATACAGCTGCTGCCGGGATTCGTGTCCGGTGAGCAGGCCGTGCATGGTGTCGGCGGTGACGCCTTGGGCGGCGTGGATGGTGGTGGCGTAGCCGAGACCGGTGGAGGTGCGGACGTAGTCGGCTGGCAGCCGGACTGTGCGGTGGCTTCGGTTGTGTCGCACGGCCAGGTCGCCGCGTTGGCCGACATGGGTGACAGTCCAACGGTCGCCGTTTTTGACCCAGTCGGTTGCGGTGAGGCGAAGTCGGCGGTCGTTGCTGCGGGTGATGATCACATCGCCGACACTGGCCTGGTTCCCATCCGCCAAGCGCACTTCGCGCCCGGCCGGGTGACTGCCGAGGAGATGATCACGGGCTTGTCGGTTGAGGTCGGCGACAAGCTTTCGGGTAGGGGCGAGCATGATCGCATCAAGTCCTGTTGTCCGGTCGGAAACCCAAGCGGCGAAGACGTCTTGGGTCGTGGTGGCGAGGTCGCCGACGTGAACCCGGCCTTGATCAAGGTAGAAGTTGAGTGCCTCTGGTTTGCCGTCGCGGAGGGCGAGTGATGCCGCGGCTTCGGCTGGATCGCCGAAGCGATGGAGCTCGGTGAGGCGGAGGGCGCCGTGGCTCTGTTGGATGTCGCGGAGGACGCCGCCGGCGCCGATCGCGGCGAGTTGTTGATCATCACCGACCAGGCGAACATTCGCACCCCGACCGACGGCGAACTGGACCGCGGTGTCGAGGGAGAGCGTGTTGGCAATGCCGGCTTCGTCGATGATCACCAAGGTGGAGGGGCCGATCGCGGCCGCCCAGTCAGGCAGGCCGTCATGATCGAGTGACCAGGTGAGTTTGGCGAGTGTGTCGGTGCGGATGCCGGTCTGCTCGCCGAGGACGGCAGCCGCGGCCGCCGAGGGGGCGAGGCCGAGCACCTGGCCGCCGTCTTGGGTCCAGGCCAATGCGAGAGCACGCATCGCAGTGGTCTTGCCGGCGCCCGCGGGAGCGATCCCGAGCTGCAAACGAGAACCCGACGTACACATCTGGCGGACCAGGTACGCCTGCCCAGCATCGAGGACGCTTCCGATTGCCGCCATCTCCAGCAACGCCAGATCCACCGCCGTGTCGTCAACGGCTGACCCGTCGCGTCGTCCGGCGGTGCTGAGGAGGCGTTGTTCGGCGTCGAGGATGCGCTGCGAGGTGTAGAGGGCGGCGCCGGCGACGGTGTAGACCGAGGACCCGTCGACCCGCCGCAACACATCCGGTTCCTCGATGCCGTCGTGCGGCGGGGCCAAGGCGACCGATCGATGATCGAGCACCTCATCGACCAATAGGTCCACCAGTGCCGTGGCACGTTCCGAGCGCACATCGATGGTGCGGACCTGTCGTTGTGCTTCGGCCCGGACATGCCACATCTGCCACGTCGAGCGGCTCGACTCCATAGCGGTGAGGATCTGATCAGCCGTGTCTGCGACCCAGTGTGAGTCGGCGATCGGAGCGGTCTCGGCGGGCGGCGCCAGCACCGTTCGCACCATCGACGCGACGGCCTCGGGCCCATCCAACACAGCTGCGGCCTCTTTGACCCAGGTCGCTCGTTGCTCAGCCAGGCATCGGGGTTCGTGTTTGGCGTCGCGGGTCTCCAAGGTCGCCTGTTGTGCCAGATGCAACGCTTCGACCGGTGTCGGTGGCCGGCCATGATCGTTCTGGAACTGGATGGCCAGCTCGCCGCGGCGGGTGTTGATGTGGGCGCGGCGGGTTGACCAGCGCTGGTTCAGTCGGGGGTCGACACCGGCGATCTCCCGGATCGGCCGCTTCGCCGGGTCGGTGCCGGGCCGTTCGGCGAACCGCACGCCCAGATTGTCGTGAAGGTGCTGCTCCAGCGCGGTGTTGTAGGTCTCCGACGCGGCAACGTTGGCCTTGAACAACACCCGCCCGTCGATCGACAGCCACCGTCCATCGAGGGTCTGGACCTTGTTGGCGACCGCCACGTGGGTGTGCAGATCCGGGTCGCCGGCCCGGCTGTCCCGGTGAGTGAACGCGGCAGCGACCAGGCCTCGGACGTTGACCTGCCGGATCCCTTGCGGCCCAGTCCGGCTGAACAGGGCATGCTTCTCGATGAACGCCAAAGCATCCTTGACCGCGGTCTGATGGGCCTGTTCGATCACAGCCGCCACCGCCGGATCGGCAACCGCCCACAACGCGGACACCGACTTCACTGGCGAGAACGTCAGGTCGTAGCCAGCCACTGTTTGTGTTCGTGGCCGCGAGTCTTTCGCGATTTGTCCCGCCAGCTCGCGGGCGTCAATCGGCTCGCGGCCATGCGCCGCGAGGAAGAACTCGCGGGCCACCTCGGTCCGCACCCGGGCCCGATCCGCGGCCGGCAGCGGCATGTCGGCCGGAAAGCCGGCCGCCGTATTGATCGCCGCGACACGTTTGGCCACCTCGAGCCGGAACGGGCTGACGACACCATCGACGATCTTGAACGGGACGCCTAGCCGGGCCGCATCCTGGTAGTCGCGTGGAGTGAGGCCCGGCCCTTCCAGCTGCTGCTGGCGGAGCTCGGCCAACGGGTGCAGACCGCAGCCGAACAACGCTCGCATCTGCTCCCCGGTCACCGGGTCACCAGCGGCCAGGCTGTCGATCCCGTCCATCCCAGACCCGATCCACACCCCAGGTGATTCACCGCGTTCGGTGTAGTAGGAGGCCAGCCCGGTGTGACCTTTCTCGGTCGCATCCAACGCAGCCACCTGCCGGGTCAAGTAGTCATACCCGGATCCCGCTGTGAGCTTGTGCATGCTCATCGTCACACCCACCCGAAGGGGGTACGTGCCGCCTGTGCGGTCAGGCCGATCCGAGCTACTTCCGGCGGTGCATGGGGTGTTGTTCGACTCGGAGCTTTGAGAGTTCGAGGGGGTACGTCGGACGGAAGTGCGGCGGTCTAATACATCACAGGATTTAGAGGCGGTGTAGACGAGGCCGAGTAGACGGCGGGTGATGAGTCAGCAGTCGATCTGGCAAGCGCGGCGGTAAAGATGAGTCTCTCAGCAGGAAGGGCCGAACGTGCGCCGCCGACCGTAAGCATCGACCCGCATGCGGGCATTCGGCTAGCCAGGGACGGGGAACCCGCCTGCGCGACCGAATGCGGTGATCAGTGGGCGAGTCAGCGTCGCGAGGAATAGTGTTTGCGTCGCCGTACCCTCGTCACGTGGTGATTGCTGGAGCCAGCGCCGCCGCCGGTGTCACGGCCTTTCATGTGCGCTCAGGCGGGGAAACAGGCAGATGTTTTCAGCCTTTGATGGACTCCTCCAACAGGTCACGTGCGTTGGCGTCGTGGTATTGCACCGGCGGGCTCTTCATGAAATTGGGGCAGGCACTCATCACTGAACCTCCCAGGCCGGGGTCCTTTGTGATCTTGCGGGCCCTGACCGCGTCGGTGATGATGCCGGCCGAGTTGGGGGAGTCCCACACCTGGAGCTTGTACTCCAGGTGCACCGGCACGTCACCGAATCCTCGTCCTTCAAGCCGCATCAGCGCATGCTTTCGGTCGGCACGAGAGGAACCGTAGTCGCTGGGCTGGTAAGTCGGTTCTCGCGAGGAACACCTCACAAATGAGCCCATGCCGCATCACCGTCCAGTACAGCTCGGGGAGTCTTGGAGGCAGACGGGGGTGGAGATGCGAAAGGTACTTCTCTTGGTCTTTGGGGGACTGCTGGCGGCGGTGTTGCTGATTTCCCCTGCACAGGCGGTGAAGCCAATAATCGTGGAGGAAGAGACCATACGCTTTGATGGGACTCCGGTCGTTGATCCAGACCTTAGTGAAGCCTGCGGTTTCCCTGTCACGGTGTCTACCAGGGGACACATTCGTGTCACTGAATTCCGCGACAAGAGCGGAGATACTCGGCTCGTCACCAACCATCCCAGCTTGAGCGATACGCTGACGAGCCCGTACACGTCAATCCAGACCTCTGACGGCGGATTAGACAAGTTCACGGAAAATCCCGATGGGACGCTCCTAATCTTCGGCACTGGCATCCACCTCCGCGTCAAGGGCCAGGTATACGCGATTGGGCTGTGGCGACTGACCATCGACCTCCAAACCGGCGAATTGATCGACCAGGAATACCACGGCAGGTTCGATGTGCTAGCGCCGGAGATCGGCGAAACGATCTGCTCCCTTCTTGGGCCCTAGTCTCAGTAGATTTGGCCTGCTCCGCTGGCTCTCCGCTGGCTCACCGGCGAGTCACCTCCAGGACGGCTTGCTGCAGCCCCGGACGTATACGGCTGGATGGAGACGGTCCCAGAGAAGGACGCAGAGGCACAGAAGCCGTTACAGCATCCGAGGTAGGGCCTGTGCTACGCCCTTCGCAGAGGTAGAAGGTCAGACGAAACGCTAGCTCTGCGTCGGGGTCGTGCCGCCGGATAAGTTTGGTACGGCGCCAGCAGCTGCATCGAGTGTCCTCCTGGTCCAACCAGGTGTAACGATCCGCGATGCCGCAGAGCGGACGTTCCGCAAGCCCACCCCCTTGTGACGTTGCAATGGCTTCACGTTCGGGCGAAGCCCGATCACTGCCGTGAGATCCGCACACCTGCACACCGTCTGCCTCGGGATGACGCCGGAGCGGAGGCATAGCGTCGTTCGGTGACCTCGATCAGCCATGTCGTCCTGGTGTCCTGGGAGAGCGGGAGCAGATCCAGACCGAGGAGCTCGTCCGGCCGTCTGTTCGAGGCTTCCTCGGCACAATCCCCGGCGTGCTCGCCGTGGTCGAGGGGCACTCCACGAGCCCCGAAGGGCTGGAGGACGGCTACCATTACGGCTTCATCGTGACCTTTGCCACGCTGCAGGCGCGTGATGCCCATCTCAACGACCCGAATCACCGCCCGGTCGCCGAGGCGATCGGCGCGGTTGCCGAGCGGATCGTCGTCTTCGACATCTGACCCAGCCTGGGTCTCATCTCCTCCCCACGAGAACGGACCGCTGCCACCTACTCGGGCGATGGTCAGAACGGACCGCTGGAGCATGAGCCAGGAGCTGCCCGACCTACCCACGACCAGCTCGCTGCGGCCGCAGCCCAGGCCTTCGCATGATCGCAGAACAGGCGCCAGCCGCAACCCGCGAAGCAGTCATAGCGGTGAAGGGTGGTGAAGACCTCAGGTGATCTGGCCGCAGGCTCGGCGGTCGGTGTACTTCGGGTTGGCGGAGATCCAGCCTCGGTGCCAACCCTCACTCAGCGTCCACCACCAGGCGCGATAGCGATGGTGGGCCTTCTTGTCGGTGTAGATCGTGGTGCCAAAGTGGAGTTTGGTTCGGCCAGGCCGGGATGAGGTGGACGTGTGGTAAATCCGCATTTCCCGGGCCACTACGCACCGGGTCGTGAACGTCGCGGCCTCGGCCGGTAATGCGAGGGCCACGGAGGCAGTGAGCACGGCCAGGAGACAGCCGAAGCCAAGCAGGGCACGCCGGAGAGCTAAGGTCACGGGCGACTAGCCTTCCATCAGAGAGGGCATTTCGCAGAAGATAGGGCGTCCAGGCCAGATGGAGTGTGCCGTACGCCGACCAGCTGCGATACGGGCCGTGCCCGCCAAGAAGCGCTTAAGTGACGAGCCTCAGCTCCCCTTTAACGAGCACCTCTGCTATTACTTCTGTCTAGCTTGATCATGTGACCTGTCTTAGGACTCAGGCCTATTTGGGAGGCGGTGGTCATGGATCCCACGCTTGTAGGCGCCATCGTGGGCGCCTTGGTAGGCGGCTTGCTAACAGTCACTGGTTCGGTGGCAACCGCACTCATCAGTGACAAACGGTCACGGACGAACCAGCACAGAGGGGGCTCACTTGGCCTCCGGCGCCGAGGCCCTGAACGCACTTCAACAGCTAAATCGCCAGCTAATCAATGTCGCTCGAGAACCGGAACCGGATAAGCCCAATGCTGGGAACGAGTTTGGAATGATTTCCACGCGGCTGCAACACGATGGAATTCGGCGCGCTACGTAGCTGCCCTTTATTGCTCGCAAGAGGAGCTCGACCTCCTTGCCGAGCTCGACGCCGAGACCGACAAGTTGCTGGAGCTCGCAATGAGCAAATCATGGCGCAGCCGCGAATTTCGCCCACATCGACAGCGTCCAGGCGCATTGGCAGCGAGCTATCTGCGGGCGGTTCGGACTGCGTCCGGCCAATCCGCCGTCACCATCCCGAGCCTCTGGGCGTGGGACACCAATCCTCCGGCAGCATATCTGGCAACAAGCAAGGAGCTCTGAGATCACCATGCGATCACTGCCGTCACCCGGCGCCTCGTACGGCTGAATGCTGCATCCAAGTCAATCCGATCAGCATCCCGACGATATACACAGCATCGGTGGTCGCTTGTCGACCGGTTTGCAGGCGCCGGATCTAGTGCTTCCGGTTTCCCGTTCGCTAGTGGTCAAGAGATGACGGTCAACATCAAAGGCGGGTTGCACCTGACAGCTGGTGGTCGGGCGGGCGAACTTGCTGGCCAATCTCGATGACCTCAACCGTCGCACGCATAAACCGCTGGAGACGTCGATGGTCATGTCGCGACAATGGCACCCGTGGAAGACGTCGAGGTCGTTGTAGCACATAACGAGCGCGCGACCTTGCGCGTCGGTGACGTGTTCCTGAAGATCGACGCCGATCAGACGCGCACCGACGTCGAGGTCGAGGCAATGGCTATGGCGCCGATCCCGACCCCGGAGGTCCTGTGGCGGAAGCCGCCCGTACTCGCGCTCGCCGCCCTCCCAGGGACGGCACTCGGCCGCCTCGGCGAGCCGTTGACCGCGTCCCCGGCGGCGTGGGCCTCCGCGGGTGCCGCCGCACGGATGCTGCACGACGCGCCGCTGCCGCCATGGCCTGGTCGGAGCCTCGACGAGGTCGCATCGCAACTCGACGGCGAATGCGAGTGGCTCGTCACGAACGGCGTCCTTCCTACCGACCTGGTGACGCGCAACCGCCGGATCGCCGAGGCTGCACTCCGGCCCTGGACACCAGTGTTCGTGCACGGCGACCTGCAGATTACCCACATGTTCGTCGACGGTGACGAGATCACTGGCGTGATTGATTGGTCCGAGGCAGGACCTGGCGATGCCCTGTATGACCTCGCGACCTTGACGCTCGGACATGAGGAGCACCTTGGCGACGTCGTCGCCGGCTACGGCACCGACGTCGACCTCGAAGTGATCCGCGCGTGGTGGTCGTGGCGAAGCCTAAAGGCGGCCCGCTGGCTGATCGAGCACGGCTTCGACCCGTCCTCGCCAGGAGCCGAGTTCGACGTGCTGAGATCCCGGAGGTGACGCTCACCCTGAACCCGACCACGCCCTTCGCTAATAGACACCGCCCGCGCAACAGACATGGCAGGTGCGCCTCTGGGCCCGCCCGGTGATCGATCCATCCCGGAGAGGACCCACCAACGGACGTTGGCAAGCGGACGAACCCGAGATGCACAAACTGCTAGTACGGCCGCGCCGGCTGTGTCCAGTCGCCCGCTTGAGCCGGCCAAGATGAGCACCGCTGCGGGGTGCTCCAAACGGCTCAACAAATACGCTGTCCGCGCTGCAACACTCCGACGTCCGATACGCGACCACGGCCTTGCGATGATCAACGCATGCTAAACAGCTGGACCGAAAGCCTGTGGGCCGATGTCGCGCCGATCTACGATGCGATCCTGAGCCATCCTTTTCTGCGCGGACTTACCGGCGGCGATCTGCCCTCCGATCGATTTGCCTACTACGTCGCTCAGGACGCTCACTATCTGCGCGACTACGCCCGCGCCTTAGCCGTCATAGGCGCGAAGGCGCCCACCCATGCCGACGCTGGGATGTTGGCGCGCCACGCCGCTGGAACGGTTGATGTCGAGCTCACGCTGCACGCGGTACTGCTGCCGCAGCTGGGCTTGGCGAACGAGGATCTCGACCGCATCCCGCTGTCTCCGACCACTCTTGGCTACACCAGCTACCTGTTGGCCACTGCGTACGGAGGCAGCTTCGCTGAGGGCCTGGCCGCAGTACTGCCCTGCTACTGGATTTATGCCCGCGTCGCCAAGGCGTTAGCTGACCGTGGCTCGCCTGACCCCCGGTACGGCGCCTGGATTGGTGCCTATGCCGACGCGGAGTTCGCCCAGGTCGTCGCCGAGGCGCTCGCACTGGCCGACCGAATCGGCTCGCGGCTCGGCGGCGACGACGAGGCCCGCGCACGCCACCACTTCACGCTCACCTCCCGCTATGAGTGGATGTTCTGGGACGCCGCCTGGCGACTAGAGCAGTGGCCGCTGAGCTGAACCAACATCATCTTCGCTGGCAATGCGGCGGTTTTCGAGGCACAAGTTCGGCCGCAGTCTGACTACGTGGAGGTCCTCTCCATGTGCCATCAGCCGACCGCCCTACGGTGCAGCTGGCCGACACGTGTTGCGGCCGGCTGGCGGAGGTGGGCGTGGAACTTGACACGAGAACGGTCGAGCTCGGTACCCGGTCAGCGTTAGCCGACGGCTTCACCCGGTGCTTGGACCATTGCTGTCTTACCGGACCGCACCTCACTCGGCCAGCAGCCTGCCGTGTCCTTGTGATCTGCACCATCACGATGAAATGGCTCAGTGAGAATCGCCAGCCGCGCTCCTTCGCCGACTCGCAGGCTTGGCGAACGACCGGTGACGCTACTATCCGCCGGTGATCGAACCCGAGTTGCCCGAGCACGTCGCCCGCAACCGCGTCTACTGGGATGAGGTCAACGCACCGCTGTACGCCGCTCCGGGTGCCCGGGCGTGGGCCCGTCAGGAGATCACTTGGGGCATCTTCGGCATCCCCGAGGACGAGCTCCACGCGCTCCCGGCCGATGTGGCGGAAATGGACGTCGTGGAACTCGGTTGCGGAACTGCCTACTTCGGTGCCTGGCTCGCCCGGCGCGGTGCCCGCGTCATCGGGATCGACAACTCCGCAGAGCAGCTGAAGACGGCGCGAGGTCTCCAGGACGAGCACGATCTCCACTTTCCGCTGATCCACGGCAACGCCGAGGAGACCGGCCTGCCGGATGCCTCTTTCGACCTGGCCGTCAGCGAGTACGGCGCCGCCATCTGGGCCGATCCGTACCGCTGGATCCCCGAGGCGGCGCGGATCCTGCGGCCTGGTGGGGAGCTGGTCTTCCTCGGCAACGGCACGTTCTGGGTGCTGACGGTGCCCGAGACCGACGACGAAGGGCCGGCAACCGATCGGCTGCTGCGCCCGTATTTCGGGATGCATCGGTTCGACTGGGCCGGCCAGTCGGGCGTCGAGTTTCACCTCGGGTACGGCGATTGGATCCGGCTGCTGCGAGCGAGTGGCTTCGAGGTGCTCGACCTGCTCGAGATCCGGGCTCCTGATGACCTGGGCGAGCTGCGTGGCGACGGGCTGGTGGACCCAGATTGGGCGAGGAAGTGGCCTGCGGAACAGATCTGGCGGGCGAGCAAGATGAAGTCCAAGCGGAAGAGCACACGCGCTTGAGAGCACGGGCATTAGCGCGACGGGTCCAAACGCGTAAGACTCGTTGATCTGGGTCGATTTTGGTGAACCTTCGCGTCGAGCTCAGTGGCAGGCCTCCACTCATGAAGCAACGAGGAGAGCTGGAACGCTTGGCCGGCGCTGCGGTGATCGTCACCGGTTCGGCAGCGATTCTTGACCTGCGGCACAGCACCAACAGTCCCGCGATCGTCAACGTCAGCTCGCTCAACGCCCTCGCCGCCTGGGCAGCGAGCCCTACTCGTCCGCGAAAGCAGGAATCGGCGCCCTCACGATCAACCTTCAGGGCGGGTTAAGCCCAGCAGGTACCTTGACCGGACGGCGTTCCGGTCGCTAGCAGGGGCGTCTGCGCTTGCCATCGAACGTGGAGGGCCCATGAGCTTACTTCAGTCGCCCGCCTCGCTTGTCGGCATCTTAGATGATCTTGGTCAGTGCGATCTTCACGTTCGTGAGGCCGGTGTGGATATCGGTTCGCTTGGACAGCGGGATCGATCCGGCGTCGGGTTGGATCCACGGTCGGTTGGGGCGGTTTCGTTGCAGGTTGTCCAGGTGAGGTTCCCCCGCTTTCCTGGAGGCTCCTGATCTTGGTCTGATTTGGCCAAGGGAGGAGTTGAGTGTGACTAGACCGGGCAAGTTTGCGCCGGAGTTCAAGGCTCGGGCGATTGATTTGTATCGGTCCTCAGAGGGCCGCACGGTCGCCGATGTGGCCCGTGAGTTGGGGATCGGCGCAGAGACGTTCCGCAAGTGGGTGCGCCAGGATGAGGCGGACCGGGGCGAGCGGGATGACCGATTGACCAGCAAGGACGCCGATGAGCTGAAGCGGCTCCGCAAGGAGAACGCGGAGCTGAAGCGCACCAATGAGATTTTGAGGTTGGCGAGCGCGTTTTTCGCCCAGGAGGCCGACCCGACCCGGCGCAGGTCGTGACGTTTGTGGAAGCGCATCGTCACACCGTCGGGGTTGCGCCGCTGCTCGCCGCGATCGGCGAGCCGATGTCCACCTTCTACCACCGCACCAGCCGAGTCCCGTCGGTGCGGGCGGTGGCTGATGCCGTGGTGGCGGAGCGGATCGAGGAGATCTGGCAGCAGTCGCGCCGCAGCTACGGCGCGCCACGCATCCACGCCATGCTGGCCCGCGAGGGCATCCGGGTGGGCCGCAAACGGGTGGAGCGGCTGATGCGAGGACTCGGCATTCAGGGTGCTCACCTGCACAAACACTGGAAAACCACCCGTCCCGATCGGCGCGTCACCGCGGCACCTGACCTGGTCGAGCGGCAGTTCCAGGCCGCGGCGCCGAACACGTTATGGGTCGCGGACCTGACCTATATCAAAACCTTGCAAGGGATCTTGTACCTGGCGGTGGTGTTGGATGTGTTCTCCCGCAGGTCAAGGGGTCGCGAGTTCAAATCTCGCCAGCCCGACAGTGAAGTCCTTGGCGTTCCCACTAGCTCAGAGTCTCGGCGAGTCCGCATTTGCTGTGGTCGCCGTGGCTGCAGCGGCCTCGCTGCGCTCGGCCTGGCGGTGCGTGTCCTCGCTGCGGCGGCGTCGGTCATGTCGGGGACTTATGGCTTCGCAAGTTCGCGCACCTTAATTCGCGACTTAGGCGCCCAAAGAATGTCTCGCACTTGATCAATGCCGCCGGTCGGCCAGCGCTCGACCAGGTCGCGCACCTGTGGATCGCTAATCGAGGGGGTGAGCGCGCCGGGAAAGTCCGCCCACATGACGGTGAACGGACGCCCCCACAGTCGGACTGGCTCGAGGGTCAGCCGAGGTGCGATCTCGAGGTCGTTGAATGCGCTTGCAACGATCTCGTAGCCGATGCCCAGTGCTTTCTCGCGCTCCCTCCAGCTGCGTGCGTGTAGCGCGCTGTCGAGCGGCGCCGACAAGCGATCAGCAATATGGAGTTTCGAGAAAGCGGTGCCAAACCACTTCACGTACGGCGCATATCGACGTTCGATCAGAAACGACAGGTGCATGAGCCCGGACACGATCTTGCTCGCAATCAAGGCCGACCCGAGTTCATCCCCTGCATAGCCGGCACGCCCTACGAGATTCATCTCCGGGTGCACCCGCCACCAACCGGCAAGCATCAAGTACAGCCAGACGTCTCTTGGGTAGTAGGCGAGTCGCCGCCGCACCTTCTCCAGGTCGAGATCATCGTGGAACACGGTTCCCGCCGTCATGGCGCACAGACGTTGCTCCGGCAGACTGACCCAGTCGTAGGCGTCCCAGACGACCAAGACGTCCAGACCGAGCTGGTCCAGGAGGTACTGCTGCACCGTAGTCACGTTGACCTGGGTCGGAAGCCCGTCGAAGTGATCCGGGATCCGCGCGGTCAACTGGCCTTGCACGGACTCACCCTGCTCGACGAGGACTTCACCCGGCACGAAGACGATCACACGAGCGGACCAGGTGTGATCGGTGGACATGGTGTCGTCGTATCCAAGCACCTCCGACCCTCTGCCCATGAGCCCAGCAGCATGGGGCAACCGCGGGAACTCCGCAGCGATCGCGGGCGCTAAGCAAGCCCTGTAAACTCCTCGCTCAGGCGAAGACCACTGGATCGCTGATTCAACATCTCTCCCTTCGTGACACGGTTACAACGAGTGGCGAGCCTGCCAGGACGAACGTAGCGAAATCAATAGACCCGCAGCACCAATCTGCATGTCCTGGACCACGGGTCAGGCATTCGCAATGAAAGATGGACAACTTGGGCCCAGATTGGGACCAACGAGTTCGGCGCCCAAACCCCACTGCGCCCTCACCCGACCCCGCATTCCCCTGCGTCGCACGCTCAGGAGGACACGACAAACGAGTCCGCCGATCTGGGGGTCAAGGTTCGCGAGTCCAAATCTCGCCAGCCCGACTAACGCAGCAGCTGCGAGAGCATCGGGCATGCTCCTGAAGCGTCGGTCCACAGCAGGCTCGGGTTCTGGGGCCTAGCCCATTACAGCCTTGGTCTCTAGGAACTCGTAGAAGGCGAAGTCGCCACCCTCGCGTCCGTTGCCGCTCATCTTGTAGCCACCGAACGGCGCCGCAGGATCGGAGGCGCCGTTGATTGACACTCGACCGGCCCGTAGCCGCGAGGCCACAACGCGGGCCTGGGCGGTGTCGGCGCCGTTTACGTAGGCAGCGAGGCCATATGTCGTGTCATTGCTGATTTCGATGACTTGGTCGATGCTCTCATAGCCGAGGACGGCCAGGACCGGGCCAAAAATCTCCTCCCTGGCGATGGTCATGTCATTGCTAACGTTGCCGAACACCGTGGGCTTGACGAAGTAGCCTCTGTCGAGCCCATCGGGCCGGTTTGGGCCGCCGGTGACTAGGGTCGCACCTTCCTCAATGCCCCTCTTGATCAACTCGTTGATCTCCGAGCTGCGCACCAGACGAATGCGATCAATCTTGACGGATTCAAGATCGCCCGAACTGAACAGCTCGTAGACCTTTGATCGGCCAATGTTCAAGATCACCGCAACCTCGGGAACCCGATACAGCAGTCGATCCTCCATCGCTACCTCGTTTTGTTGAAGATGCCAGTCCTTGCCTGCACCCCTAAGCCCATTCATCCGCCTCTGGCGATCGTTCGCGGAGAGTGAAGCCAAGACGACGCCCGGATCGGGAGCGGCGGGGTTCGCCTGCTGTCTCTGCTACCAAGAAGAAGGCGGCGGGCTGTTGGTGCATCTGGCGCATCTGGCGACTGCTACCTCATGCTCCACGGAGGGGTGCGAGACGAGGTCCGCGCGATATGCGACGAGCTCTGGCGTCGCGAGGCGAAGCCCAGCATCTGGGCCTAGGCCCAGTTCTGTCCACCGGATGGCCGGGCTTCGTTGTAGGCTCCGCCCTTCACCACAAGTACGCCTATTGCTACGATCGGGGTTGATAGCCCGAATACCCTGCAGCCCAATCAATTGAGGGCGCACGCTCATGCGTGGAGCACACCCGGCGCCGTCGGCCTCGCTGCTTCGTAGTAGGTCCGTTGTCGTGTTGTCGACGTTGATTTGGCCTGCACCGGCGACATTCTCGTCTGGCCGACCTCTGCGGTGCTCTAGGAGCGCAGCTCGTCAGGCTTCATGTTGTGCTGGTTGGTGGTGCGCCCAGCGGTTCTCTGCGGAGAGGGCCCATGCGTAGGCGGCATGATAGTCACGCTGCGATGTTCGGCAGGCAGAGCGAGTTAGCCGTCCTCGACGGTCTCGTGGCTGGCGTCCGGGCTGGGCAGAGTCAGGTGCTTGTGCTGCGGGGCGAAGCCGGAATCGGCAAGACAGCGTTGCTCGAATACCTCGAAACGCGCGCTGTCGGTTGCCATATCGTGCGGTTGGCCGGCGTCGAGGCGGAGATGGAGCTCGCTTACGCAGGATTGCATCAGCTCTGCGCTGCGTTCCTGGATCGACTAAACCGCCTGCCCGATCCGCAACGTAGCGCCCTTGGTACCGCCTTCGGCTTGACCGGTGGGGAAGCGCCGGATCGTTTCCTGGTTGGACTCGCGGTGCTGGACCTGCTGGCCGACCGCGCTGAGCAGCAACCGCTGATCTGCCTCATCGACGACGCGCAATGGCTCGATCGCGTCTCCGCGCAGACGGTTGCCTTCGTTGCCCGGCGGCTGTTGGCAGAGCGCATCGTGCTTGTCGTGGCGATGCGGGAGCAAGGCGGTCTGATCGACTTCGCTGGCTTGCCCAATCTCATGATCAAGGGCCTGATCGAGGCGGACGCCGGCCGGCTGCTGGACTCAGTGATCAAGGGGCCTGTGGATCCTCGCGTCCGCGACCGGATCATCGCCGAGACCCGCGGCAACCCGCTTGCGCTGCTCGAGTTGCCGCGCGCCTTTACGGCGGCGGAGCTCGCCGAAGGGTTCGAGCAATCGGACCTCGTCCCGTTGGCCAGTCGCATCGAGGAAGGCTTTGTCCGTCGGCTATCGACGCTTCCGTACGAGACCCGGCGCCTGCTCGTTGCCGCGGCGGCCGAGCCCCTCGGCGACGCAACCCTGCTGTGGCGGGCGGCCGCTGTGCTCGGGCTCGGCGCCAATTCCGCTCACGCGGCCGAGGCGGCGGGATTGATCAAGTTTGGTGCCCAGGTCCGGTTCCGCCATCCCTTGGTGCGGGCGGCCGCCTACCGCTCTGCCTCTGCTGACGAGCGGCAGGAAGTGCACCGGGCGCTCGCGGAGGTGACCGACGGCGATGTCGATCCCGATCGGCGCGCCTGGCACCGCGCGCAGGCAGCGCTGTTGCCCGACGAGGCGATCGCTGCCGAGCTCGAACAATCGGCCGACCGAGCTCAATATCGCGGTGGCCTGCTCGCTGCCGCAGCTCTGCTGGAGCGGGCGGCGAGTCTCACGCCGGACCCGGCTCGGCGCGCTGAACGCCAACTTGCCGCAGCGCGGCGGAAGTGTGATGGTGGCGCCCTCGAGGCTGCTCTCGCGCTCCTCGCCGCGGTCGAGGCCGGCCCGGAGGATGCGTTGCGGACCGCGGAGGCGAAGCACTTGCGGGGAGAGATCGCATACGACCAGCGTCGCGCTGTCGAAGCCGCTCGACTCCTGCTCGATGCCGCCCGGCTTCTCGAGCCGCTCGACTGCGAGCTGGCACGTGAGACGTATCTGGATGCGCTCGGCGCCGCGATCCTGTCCAGCGGGACTGACGATGCGGCGCGGGACGTGGCGGTGGCGGCGCGGGCCGCACCCCGGCCCCGGGGTCAGGCGCGGGTCACTGACCTCATCCTCGACTCACTGGCTACGCGATTCGTGGAGGGCCCCGCAGCGGCCGCCCCGGCCCTCGGCCGAGCCCTCGCGAACCTTTCGAGCATTGACTACGGCGCCGAGGACGTTGCTCGCCTCCTCTGGCTGGGCGGCAGGCCGTTCTCGGGATACATCGCCACTGAGCTGTGGGATTTTCAGGCGGCACGCGCAATGGCCGAGCTCCAGGTCGAGCGCGCCCGCGACGCCGGCGCGCTCGTCCTATTGCAGTTCGCCCTCCACGCGCTCGCGGTCAACGAACTGTTCGCCGGGAACTTGACCAATGCCGCCGCGCTGATCGAGGAGGACAGAATGGTCGCCGACATCACCGGAAATCCGCCGGTCGGCTACGCCACGACGCTCCTCGCTGCCCTACGCGGCGACGACGATGCGGCATCGAGGCTGATTACGGCGGCCCGAGACGAAGCATGGTCACTGGGCCAAGGCCGCATCGTCAACTACGCCGACTACGCGAGCGCCGTGCTCAACAACGGCCTCGCGCGTCACGACGTAGCAGCGCTCGCCGCGCGCGAGGTCTTCGACCGCGATGCCGTGGGCGGATACCAGATGATGGTGGTCTCCGAGCTCGCCGAGGCTGCCTCACGCACCGGCGACACAGCGCTGGTAGCGGCAGCATTCCAGCGGATGTCAGAGCGCGCTCGAGGCACACCCACCGACTGGGCGTTGGGAATCGAAGCCCGGCTCCGGGCGATGATGGGTGGTGAAGAAGCGGAAGCTGCGTACCGCGGCTCGATCCAGTACCTGGACCGAGCGGGGCTTCGCCTGGAGCTGGCCCGAGGCCACCTCCTATACGGCGAGTGGCTGCGCCGCGCCGGCCAGCGCATCAAGGCCCGGGAGCAG
>Ga0075424_100002208_pt1 | contig 17653 bp, 11 predicted proteins | sample SoiMethybrSBSTD3_FD_75301 | JGI IMG/M metagenome (GOLD analysis project Ga0075424, IMG submission 75301) | Bulk soil microbial communities from a Populus tree surrounding site in Tennessee, USA - Soil MetaG P. TD hybrid SBSTD3 | ecosystem: Environmental > Terrestrial > Soil > Tree plantation...
CGTTCACTCCGACGTTCACCCGATGCGCGGGCGGCACGTTCAGTTCGGACGCATCGAATCCCGACGGCCGCGGTTTTGCCTGCCATGAATAGTTCGCCAGCGCGAATATTCCGCCTGTCAGCCGCTCGTCTATCGACAGCTCGACCCCTTTTTCGACGATTCCCTTGAAATTCAAGTACGTGAAGCGCGCCGGCAGTCCACGCCCCTGCGAAGCGAGCTGGTCGAGGATCTCGAGCGGCAGCGACCAGCCGTGAGGCGGCGCAGCGCTCGTGTAGCTTTGCGCCTGGGTGAATTGGATGGTGTTCTTCAGACGATTGACGTAGGTGGTGGCGCCGATTGTCGAGCGGCCGTACCGTCCGATGTATCCTGCCTCGTACGCGGTCAGTGCCTCTTCCTTCAGATTCTCGTTTCCAACGACAGCAGACACGAATTCGAATCGGCCCGCGCCGCCAAGGTCCGCTTCGTTCACGAGCCGGGTATCGAAGAAGCTGTTCACGAAGCTCGGTGCGCGAAACGCGCGATTGATCGACAGACGAATCGTCTGACGCGGTGCGGGCTTGATCAGAAAGGCGGTTCGTGGCGACAAGACCGCCTTGTGGAGCACGTCAAACCGGTCCGCGCGAGCGCCGACCACCCATCGGTAATGGTCGGACAGGAATACTTCGTCCTGAAGATACGCACCGCCTTCATCGCGGCTGTCGGCGCGGGCTGCAACGGACATGTCGAAGGCGTTGTGCCGGTAGTTGCCTCCGTACGACAGGATGTGCCGGCTGCGGACGCGAACGTCCGAGAACTCCACGTCATACGCCTGGCTCTCAATCGAAATGTCGAGTGGTCGTCTGGCTTCGTCACGCTGCAGAAGAGCCGTCGTGTCCGCGTCCACTGCGTTGACGAAGATCTGCATCTTCAATTTGTCCCGCGTGAACGTGAGCCGGCCATACTTGAACGTCGATCCGCGTTCGATTGCGAGCGGGCCAAGTCCGCCGTGGATGATGCCTTCCGTCCCGGCAATGCCACCCGCGATGACGAGCGTTCGCCTGCCGTCCGCGAGATCGTAATCGGCCCTGGCATCCAGTCGCGGTTGCCGGGTGCCTTCGTTGACGAACGCCGGGTATCGCGTCACCGTTCCTGGCAGGAATCCTGCCGGTCGCAGCAGCGGCTCCTGCATGAACATCCCTGCCGATACCTTGTAGGCGAACCTGTCGCTTGGAGCCGCTGCGTGTGTCGCGTCGAGCGCCAGAAGCCCGCCTCCTTCGAAACGCCCTTCGGCCGGCGATCGGTCGAACTGTCCGAATCGAATCCCGACACTGGTCCCCTTCATCTCACGCGGTGTCTTGCTGATCACGTTGACTACACCCGTCATCGCATTCGCACCCCACACCGCGGACGCCGGCCCTCGAATGACCTCAATCTGTTTGATCTCGCTCGTGTCCACAGGCAGAAAGTCCCAGACGACGAAGCCAAAGAAGTCCTGATAAATGGAGCGGCCATCCAGCAGCACGAGCAGGGAATCCGAGAGCGTGCCCGCCGCCGATCGGCTGTTGACGTTCACGTCGCGCGCAGACGTCTGGACCACGTTGACTCCCGGAATGGCTCTGAGCAGGTCCGGCAGCGTCTGTCCTGGAGCGGTGCTGATCGCCTCGTCGCTGACGACGCTCACGGCAGCCGGCGCATTCAGAAGCAGTTCCTCGCGGCGCGAGGCGGTGACGACGACGACGTCATCGCCTTCCTCGACTTCCTGGGACGACGCTTGCGGCTCGCGTGCGGCCGGTGACTGTCCGCCCGAAGCCGCCGCCGCAAGACCGAGAGACAGGCACGCGACACACGCGATCGTTCCGCGGGACAATCAGACCTCCTTTGTGCGGGAAACAGCGTCAGGATACTCCCCAATGCTGCGAACGGGCCGCTGAACGTCCGCTGGCGAACCGCTATACTCTCGCCGTGGACGGCGCGCACCGCCGCTTCGTGACGACACATTGGAGTCTGGTGCTCGCGGCCGGAGCGGATGTCTCGTCGATCGAAGCGGGCAATGCGCTCGCGCGACTGTGCGAGACGTACTGGTATCCACTCTACGCCTTCCTTCGTTCGCGTGGACATACGGCCGAAGACGCGCAGGATCTGACGCAGGCGTTCTTCGCCCGTGTTCTCGAACGCCAGGCATTTGCGCACGCCGACCCTGCGCGCGGCCGATTCCGGTCTTTTCTGCTGTCATCGCTGAAGAATTTCGTCGCCAACGAGCGCGAGCGCGAACAGGCGCAGAAGCGAGGTGGCGGCATCTCGGTCGTGCCGCTCGACATCGAGGCTGCAGAGGGACGCTTTCAGCTGGAACCTCACACCGACGAAACGCCTGAACGCGTCTTCGATCGCGAGTGGGCGCTGACGCTGCTCGACAATGTCATCCGGCAGTTGGCGTTGGAAATGACCCGCGCAGGACGCGAAGGTCAATTCGCTGAGCTCAAGGAATTTCTCACGGGCGACGACCTGCACACCGGCTACGCCGCGACCGCGAGCACGCTCGGGATGTCGGAGGGCGCCGTACGTGTGGCCGTGCATCGGCTGCGGCGCCGTTTTGGCGAGCTCATTCGGCGTGAGATCGCCCAGACCGTGTCGTCCCCAGAGGGAATTGACGACGAGATGCGGCATCTCTGGTCGTCTGTCAGCCGCTGACCTCCCGCTGTAACGTTCACGCACGACTCCTGTAGACCCTTGTGGAGGTCACACCATGAGGGTTCGTGGCATTGTTGCGGCGATTCTGGCGATGCTGTGGATGGGTGCCACGCTCGCCGCGCAAACACCTGCTGCCGGCGCCGCCGGGCGGGTATTCGTGGACGGAGCAATCGTGGCCGACTACGACAAGACCGATTTCGAATCGCCGGGACCCGCCATCGCGACGGGATTCGGCATTGGCGCACGGCTGGGGCAGCGCTTCAGTCTGCGGTTTGAATTCGATTCCCCTGGGGATCATCAGGACTTGGAGCAGCTCGATTGGCTGGAACATCGGTTCGTGTCGAGAACGACGTCATACGCGTTTCTCGTGGGCCGCCATTTCAGGCGGCAGAGCCGGATCCAGTTTGTCGCCATCGCCGGCGTGAGCGCCCTGACGCACCGATCGCATCTCACCGGGTTCATCGATCTCCGGCCGCGTGACGGGAGCGCTCCTACTCACACCGTGTTCGACGACCGAGATGTCGAGCAGTGGGTCGCGCTCACGCTGGGAGTGGAGACCCCCATCACCGTGACGCGCCATCTTCAACTGGTTCCGCAGTTCAGGACGCATCAGGTCGCCAATGCGGAACTTGGTCAGCTGTTCCCTTCAGGAAAAAGCGCACTGCGACCGCGCCTGGCCGTGCGGTGGCAGTTCTAGAACGGTCGGCGCGCATGTGGCGACGAGTTGCGTTCCCGGTGTTTGCCGCCCACAATACGGCTACTCATTCACTGTTTCCCGCGAGGAGGGATGCCTCTATGATCGTGCGTCTTGCCGCAGCCGGGCTTTTCGTGACGCTTGTTGCGTCCGCACCGGCCCATGCCGGGGCCGCCCAGCAATCCACCCAGCAACAGCCGGCTCAAAACGATCAGAATGCCGATCAAACGCCTCAAACATACGAAGAGAAAGTCGTCGTCACCGCGTCGAAGTCCGAAGAGCAGCTGGTGAATGCGCCCGCGGCCGTCAGCGTCATCTCGACGGAAACCATCCAGAACTCGCCCGCGACCAACATCGGCGATCTGCTCCGCGCGGTGCCCGGCGTCAACGTGTCGCAGGTCTCGGCGCGTGACGTCAACATCACCACGCGCGGCGCGACGTCAACGCTGTCCACTTCGCAGCTGGCGCTGGTTGACGGCCGCAGCGTGTATCTCGATTTCTTCGGCATGGTGATGTGGGATCTGGTTCCGACCAACCCGGACGAGATCCGGCAGATCGAGGTGATCCGCGGGCCGGCGTCGGCCATCTGGGGTGCGAACGCGATGAGCGGCGTCGTCAACGTCATCACGCGGTCACCACGCGAGCTGGCGGGCTCCGGGAGGGGCACGCAACTGACGATCGGCGCCGGCTCGTTCAATCGCAACGTCGCGGGTGTCGATGCGACCGGAGCGGCGGTGACACGAGATCAGGACGCCGGCTCGCTGTTCTATGTGAATGGCTCGCACGCCGAGGCGGTCAACGATCGCTGGGCGTTCAAGCTGGCGGCCGGATATTTCACGCAGGATCCGCTGCCGCGTCCGGTGGGCGTCATCCCGAATGTCTTCACCACGCCGTATCCGGCGTTTGTCAATGAAGGTACCCAGCAGCCGAAGTTCGACACACGCGTCGACTACGACCTGGCGAACAACAACGGCACGGTCAGCTTCGAGGGCGGCGTGGCGGGCACGCAGGGACTTATTCACAGCGGCATCGGCCCCTTCAACATCGCCACCGGATCGAAGCTCGGCTACTTCATGACGCGCTACCAGAAGGGCGGCCGCCGCGTCGCGTTCTTCACGAACCTCCTCGACGGCAACGCGTCGAACCTGCTGGCATTCACGCCGAACGGCCGACCGCTGCCGCTCGATTTCAACACCAAGACCTTCGACGTCGAAGCCAACGACGTAAAGGCGATCGGCACGACCCACGTGCTGAGCTATGGCGGTAACTTTCGGCATAACACGTTCGACATCTCGCTGGCGCCGGCTCCCGGCGAGGACACCCGCAACGAAGGCGGTGCATACGCTCAGGACGAGATCTTTCTGGGTCGATACTTCCGCTGGGTCGTCGGCGGCCGCGTTGACAAGTTCTCGTCAATCAACGACGCGGTCTTCTCGCCGCGGACGACGCTGATGATCAAGCCGGCGGGCGATCACACGTTCCGCGTGTCGTTCAACCGGGCATTCCGTGCGCCGTCGTTCATCAACAATCACATCGACACGACCATCCTCAACCAGGTCGATCTCCGGAGGGTGGCGCCGCTGCCGCAGCTGTCGCCGTTCACGTTCCCAATCGGCGCCATCGGCAACATGGATCTGAAACAGGAACAGATGACGGCGTACGAAGTCGGCTACACCGGCGTCTTGAACAAACGCGCAACAGTTACCGCGGCGGTGTACTGGAACAAAACGAAGGACGGGATCTACTTCACGCCGATCGCGGCCTACGGACCGGCCAATCCGCCTCCCGGCTGGCCGCTGCCGCCGGCGGTGCTCGGTCTTCTGGCGCTGAACAATCCGCCTGTCATCCTGCCGTCACGCTTCACCTATCTGAACCTCGGCGAGGTCAAGGACAAGGGGGTCGAGCTGGGCGTCGATGGAGCCGTCAACCGCTATCTGAACGTCTTCACCAACTACTCCTATCAGTGGATGCCCGAGATCGCGGACTTTCCGCCGGGAACCGGCATCGCTGACATCAACTGGCCATCGAAGAACCGGTTCAACGCCGGCTTCGATTTCAGCTATCAGCGCGTCCTCGGCAACGTGTCGGTCAATTACACGGACGAAGCTTACTGGCAGGACGTGCTCGATGCGCGCTACGCCGGGACGACCAAGGCGTACACGCTCGTCAACACCGGCATCGGCGTGCGGTGGCTCGCGGACAAGGTGGTGACGAGCCTGAAGATCACGAACCTCGGGAACCAGGACGTGCAGCAGCACATCTTCGGGGATATCGTGAAACGGCAGGTGGTCGGAGAGGCGCGGTTCACGTTCTGAACCGCGAAGGCCATTCGGCGAACACGGGGCTCGCGAAGACCTGATCAGCTTCGCGAGCTTCGTGTCCCGCGCGCGGAGCGCGCTTTCGTGGTTAACAGCGCCTTCAATTCTGGTCCCTTGGTTGTTGTCAGGCCGCGCCAGGGATCTCCAGCCTCTTTGATTCGCTGATCGAAGTTCGCCACCGTGAAATCGCGCGGCGAGACGCCCTCCTCGACTTCTTCCCATGTGATCGGGGTGGACACGCCGGCAAACTCGCTGGCACGCGCGCTGTAGGCGCTCGCCAGCGTCTTGCCGAGCACGTTCTGCATATAGTCGACATAGATGCGCCGTCCGCGGGCCTTGATCGACCGCTCGATCGTTGCCTCCTTCGGATGCCGCTCGGCCACCGTCGTCGCCACAATCTGCGCGAACAGAAATCCCGAGTCGTACGACGTGCCGGGCGGCATCGGGACATAGACGTGCAGTCCGCCGGCGCCTGACGTCTTCGCGAAGCCCGGTGCCTTCAGCGCCGCCAGCGCGTCGCGCACCCAGCGCGCGACGTCGAGCACGCGCGCGAATGGGAGGTCCTCCGGCGGATCGAGATCGATGGCGATGTGATCGATCTCGCCGGCCGACTGCACGCGAGAAAACCAGGGATCCTGGGAGATCGATCCAAGCTGCGCCGTGTAGAGCAGCGTCGTCAGCGATCCGCCAATCAAGTGCGGGCGCGTCTCGCTGCCGGTGGTGACGCGATCGATGCGGACACCGGCCGGCACTTTGTCCGGCGCGCGGTGTTGATAGAAGGGTGCGCCCGCGATGCCGTTCGGGTAGCGCTTCATCACGAGCGGCCGGTCCGCGAGCACCGGCAGGATCGTCGGCGCGACGCGGACGTAGTGACGAAAGAGATCGCCCTTCGTCAAAACGCCGTGGGGAGCGCGCGTCCTTTTGGACGCGCCGGGCCAGAATATTTTCCCGAGATTCGAGACCTCGAGCCGCCCTCCGGGAAAGGTGATGACGCCTCCGCCGGGGCCGTGCTCAATCTCGTCGAGTTGTGTCAGCAGCGATTGAAGCGCGCTCTTTGCGGGCGCGCTCGCGCCTGGCATGCTTGCCCTCCGGGGCCTCCAAACCGGCGAACACGGGCCGGCGAAGCCGGCCGTCTTTGGTCCAGCCGGAAAACTCCACTCGAACCGCAAGCTTCGGCTTCACCCAGCGCGCACGATCTTTGGTGTCGGGCAGGACCGCGAACGGCGACGCCTTCGTCTTCAGTGTGTGCAGCTGCTTCCACACGAGACCGAGCTGCGCATCGGTGAATCCCGACGCCACGCGGCCGACGTACCGAAGCTCGCCCTGGTCATCGGGGATGCCAAGAAGCAAGGCGCCGAAGAACGGACGCGACCCGCGCGGCTCCGTCCATCCACCGACGATGCAAATGTGGATCATGAGAATGCAAAATGCAAAATGCAAAATGCAAAATTGAATTCAAAATTCAGAATGCAAATCGTATGGGGTGTTTGCATTTGCATTTTGAATTTTGCATTTTGAATTTTGCATTTACGCCGCATGCGCGCGTTTCCGCGAGCGCGGTGTCGTCTTGTGCGCGCGAGCGGCCTTCTTTTTTGCGCCACCACCACCCGCACCCTGCAGCGATTGGCGGAGACGCTCCATCAGGTCCACGACCTCGGCGTTCTGCGGCTCCACGTGCTCCACCAGATGCGGCTCCTTGCCTTTGAGCTTTGCCTTGATGATCTTCATCAGGTTCTGGCGGTACTCGTCGGTGTATTGCGATGGGTCCCATTTGTCGGCGAGGTTCTCGACGAGGGCGCGGGCCATCTGCAGCTCGGGCTTACGAACATCCTTCAGGGAGGGGAAGTGATACTCGCGGACGTCTACCAGCTCCTCGGCGTAGCGCATCAGCGTCAGCACCATCGCGTCGCCGGCCACTTCGAGCGCCGCCAGGTGCTGCGCATCGCGAAGCACAATCGTGGCGATGCCGACGAGGCCTGTCTCACGAATGGCCTCGCGCAGCAGCGCATAGGCGCGCTCGCCTCCTTTGGCGGGAACAAGGTAATACGCGCTCTCGAAAAATCGATCGTCTATTTCCTGCGGTTTGACGAAGCTGCGGATGTCCACGGCGCGGCTCTTCTCGAGCGCCGCCGTCTTGAAGTCTTCCTTGGTCAGGACGACGAACCGGCCCTTCTCGTATTCGTATCCCTTGACCAGCTCCTCCCACGCCACCGGCTTGCCTTCACGCTGGCAGACGCGCTCGAAGCGCACCGGCGATTTGTCTTCCGCGTGAAGCATCCGGAAGCGCGGACGCGAGTCGCGAACTGCGGTGTGCAGCTCGACCGGGATATTGACGAGGCCGAACGCTATCGAGCCTTTCCAGAGTGCACGTGCCATGCGCTCGGCGCGTGCAAACAGGACGCCGATGAACTCCCAACACCCAACATCCAACTTCCAAGGTCAGCCATCCTGGGAGTTGGTCCTTGGAAGTTGGCCGTTAGGACGATTGCCGACGCGAGCGCAGCTCGCGCTCAGCTTCCACCCAGTCGTCGAAGTCCTGGCCGTCGATGCCGCCGCGGCGCAGGTACCGGTGGTAGGCCGCTTCGGCGATCTCGTCATAGGTCGGGCTGTAGGTGCTCTCGCCGAGCGACGTACTTGCCCCTGATGACGAGGTGGACATGTCGGCGGCGGCGTCAACGGAATCAGATCGCTCAGGCGTCGATGAACGTGCGGGGCCGCGGCTTCGCGTACGGCGTGATGAATCGGATGGTGAGCTATTGGATCTCGGCACTGCTTGTAACTCCTGAATCGTTCACATTGTAATCAACGCCGCGACAGTCGATCGAGGAGCGCCAGCCCTTCGATGCCGGCGCATGTTTCCGCTTCGGCCTTCTGCCCCAGCGCTCGCCGCCACGCATGTCTTTCAATTCGTGCTCGAACCGTTCCTCGATGCTCTCAATCAGGCGGTGGTCCTGGGCCGCAGTTGCATGATGCCCGCCAGCGGGATGTGGACCCAGGCGGGACGGTTATTCAGTTCGTACGCCAACTCGTAGAGCGCTTTATCGAGCACGAAGGTGCGCAACAGCATGTCGAGATCGCGTGGGGCCGGGAGAAATGCGGCGTCTCGCGTCGCGGCTAGATACGCACGCAGGAATGCGGCGCTCACCCATGTTTCCCAGAACTCGGCCCATGGCGCGAGACGCCGTGCGTCCTCGGGGCGCGTTTCGGTGGCTGCCCCAACCGCCGTTAACGCAGCGTAACTGAACGAACGCAGCATGCCGGCGATGTCGCGCAGCGGCGAGCATTTCGCGCGGCGCTCCTCGAGAGGCCGTGCGGGCTCCCCCTCGAAGTCGAGAATCACCACGTCGCCTTCGGTGACGAGCACCTGACCGAGGTGATAGTCCCCATGGCAGCGGATACGCGCGGAAGCCGTCGTCAGGCCGCGCAGCTCCTCGAACTGGTGAAGGAGTTCATCACGCTGTTCGAGCACTCGCCGCGCGTCACCCTGCACACGCTCGTCGAGGCGCGGCGCGACCGCTTCGAGCAGGTTCAGATGTTCCTGCGCGCGATTGCGCATCACGTCGATGAGCCGTTTGATGTCTTCCTTCGTCAGCGGCTCGGGCGCGAACGCCGGGTTGGCCGTGTTATCGGCGAGCGTCACGTGCATCTCGCCGGTGCGGCGGCCGAGGATGTCCGCCGTGGCCAGATACGCACGAATGGCTTCGTTCACCGATGCGGGCGGCTCCGCAGCGCGTCCGAACGCCCACGCATTTGCGGCGCCCGCCCCTGCATCGGCAGGCAGCGGCTGCCCGGCGACTCGTTCGAAGTAGCGGCCAAGCTCGTCGATCGTGACCTGCCACGCATTGCCCTGGTTCCAGACGTACTCCTGAAGCATGGCAAGCGATGCAGGCATGGCGGGCGCGTCCGAAAAGACCCGCACTGCGTCGGCGGCGTTCGTGGCGGGCAGGCCGGCGTTCGTGGCGGGTAGGCCGGATCCTTGTGGACGCGGCAGACCTGCCTGCGCATACGAAATCGATCCGACCAGCGGCGGCACGCGCGCGAAATGTCGCTCGGTGAGGTACTCGCCGATTTCGACGTCCGGATTAGGCCCTGGTTCAACGCGGCGGAACATCTTGAGGATCAGTCGCTTGCCGAAGCGGACCGATGTGTTGCTCTGCTCGGCCGCGCTGCGCACAATCGGTGTCAGCGTGTCGGCGGCTGCGCGCTGCGGGGTGAGGTCGATGTTATCGGCCTGCACCACGCCGTGCCTCATCGCCACGGTGCGTTCCTCCTGGATCGACGCCAGCAGCGTCCGGCACGTCCCATCGTCGAACAGCCCGTCGTAGAGCGCCCCTTTGCGCGCACCTGTGATGCGCGCGAGCAGCGCGCCAGGATAGGTCTCTTCAATGGTGCGTGCCTCCCGATCGCTCGACATCGCGAGCGGCAGGACGTAGCGCTCGCGTCCGCCATCGGAATATTCCGCTTCGACAATCGTCAGGAATGCCGGATGGGCGCCGTTGCGAAGCGTCGCCCAGTCGGCAAAGCGTGCGCGCATCAGCTCCCGCGCCTTGCCGCCGAACCAGCGCTGCCGCTCGAGGAACGGCACGAGGGCATGCTTCTCGATGATTTCGCGCATGCTGCCGTCGAGGACGGAATCCCACACCACGCCGGCAAAAAGCGCGGGAACTGCGACGGGTTCTTCCGGAGCGGGAGCCGTGCGGGAGGTCATCGGCGTGACGACCTCCTGGAGCTGGAACCAGTAGAAGCCATACGGCGCCAGCGTCACGAAGTACGGATGCTCGCCGATGCGTGGAAACTCGGTCCGGCCGAGCATCTCTACTGGCGTCAGTCCCGCGAACTCGCGCAGCGGAATCTCCACGGGCTGCACGGTGCGCGCCATGTTCGCGACGCACAGGACGATGTCGTTCTCGAGACGCCGGACGTAGACGAGCACCTTGCGGTTGGCAACGGGGATGAATTGCAGCGAGCCGCGGCCGAAGACGGAATGCTGCTTGCGCAGCGCGATCAGCCGCTTCATCCAGTGGAGCAGCGAGAACGGCGCTCGCTCCTGTGCCTCGACGTTGATCGCGTCGTAGCCGTAGACCGGATCCATGATGGCTGGCAGGAACAACCGGCCGGGATCGCAGCGTGAGAAGCCGCCATTGCGATCGCTGCTCCATTGCATCGGCGTCCGTACCCCGTTGCGATCGCCGAGGTAGACGTTGTCGCCCATCCCGATCTCGTCGCCGTAGTAGATGACCGGCGTCCCTGGCATCGAGAAGAGAAGGCTGTTCATCAACTCGATGCGGCGCCGGCTGTTTTCCATCAGCGGCGCCAGGCGCCGGCGGATTCCCAGGTTGAGGCGCATCTGCGGGTCGGCGGCGTACTGCGCGTACATGTAGTCGCGCTCTTCGTCGGTCACCATCTCGAGCGTCAGCTCGTCGTGATTGCGCAGGAAGATCGCCCACTGGCATCTCGTCGGAATTTCGGGCGTCTGGTTCATGATCTCGACGATCGGGTGACGGTCTTCCTGGCGGAGGCCCATGAACATGCGCGGCATCAGCGGAAAGTGGAACGCCATGTGGCACTCGTCACCCTCGCCGAAATAGGCGCGCACGTCCGACGGCCACTGGTTCGCCTCCGCCAGCAGTACGCGGCCGTCGTACTGCGCGTCCAGCTCGCGTCGAATCTGCTTCAGCACCGCGTGCGTCTCGGGGAGGTTCTCGTTGATGGTGCCCTCGCGCTCGATCAGGTACGGAATCGCGTCGAGCCGCAGCGCGTCCACGCCGAGATCCAGCCAGAAGCGCATCACGTCGATGACGGCTTCCAGCACCTCGGGGTTGTCGAGATTGAGATCGGGCTGATGTGAGAAGAAGCGGTGCCAGTAGTACTGGCCGGCCACCGGATCGAACGTCCAGTTCGATTTCTCGGTGTCGATGAAGATGATGCGTGTGCCCGCGTACTGGTTGTCGCTGTCGCTCCAGACGTAGTAGTTGCGCTCCGGTGAGCCCTTCGGCGCGGTGCGCGCCCGCTGAAACCATGGATGCTGATCCGACGTGTGGTTGATGACCAGCTCGGTGAGCACGCGGATGTTGCGCCTGTGCGCTTCGTCCACGAAGCGCTTGAAGTCGTCGAGCGAGCCGTAAATCGGATTGATTGACGTGTAGTCCGCAATGTCGTACCCATCATCTCGGAGCGGCGACGGGTAAAACGGAAGCAGCCAGAGGCACGTGACGCCGAGGTCCTCGAGGTAGGGGAGCTTCTGCGTCAGCCCCGGAAAGTCGCCGACGCCGTCGCCATTGCTGTCGTAAAAGGCGCGAACGTGAACCTCGTAGATGAGCGCGTCCTTGTACCAAAGCCCGTCGGTCATTCGCGCACCACCAGGATGTGAGCGACTCGCTCGGCCGGATCGAGCTTCACGTAGTTCCACTCGCCGCGCCACGCATAGCGCGCTCCATCGAGCAGGTCTTCGACCACGTACCGGTCGCGTTCACCTATGCCCATCTCCCAGATTGGCACCTGCACCCACCCGTGCTGCATCCAATGCGGATCCGTGTTGGCGACCACGAACACCCGCGAACCTTTTGAACCCTTTGAACCACTTGAACCCTCTGAACCCAAGCCGGCCTTGCTGAACCACAGAAAATGCGGGTTGTCGGTGTTGTAGAAGTTCAGCGCTGCATTGGTCTGGAGCGCCGGCTGAACGCGGCGGATGTGATTGACGCGCGCGATCAGCTCGCGCAGGCTGTCGGCCTGGTTCCAGTCGCGCGGCTTGATCTGGTACTTCTCCGAATCGAGGTACTCCTCCGATCCCTGTCTGACCGGCGTGTTCTCGCACAGCTCGAACCCACTGTAGATGCCGTAGCTGGCCGCGAGCGTCGCAGCAAGGATCAGCCGCACTTCGAACGCGGGACGCCCGCCGGTCTGCAGGTACTCGTGGAGGATGTCGGGCGTGTTGGCGAAGAAGTTCGGCCGCATGTATTCCTGCAGCTCGGTCTTCGTCAGCTCGATGAGGTACTCGCGGAGCTCGTGCGCCGAGTTGCGCCAGGTAAAGTACGTGTAGGACTGGTTGAAGCCGGCCTTCGCAAGGTACCGCATGACCTTCGGCCGTGTGAACGCTTCGGCGAGAAAGACGGCGTCCGGAAAGTCGCGGCGGATTTCCGCGATGACCCATTCCCAGAAGCGGAACGATTTGGTGTGCGGGTTGTCGACGCGAAATATCCGGACGCCGTGGCCGATCCAGAAGAGGAACACCTCGCGGAGGGCGCTCCAGAGCGACTCCCATTCGGCCGATTCGAAATCAAACGGATAGATGTCCTGATATTTCTTGGGGGGATTTTCCGCGTACTTGATTGAGCCGTCCGGCCGGTGCCGGAACCACTCCGGGTGCTCGCGCACCCAGGGATGATCCGGCGACGCCTGCCACGCAATGTCGAGCGCCACGTCGAGGCCAAGTCGATTGGCGAGCCGCACGAACCGATCGAAGTCGTGGATTGTCCCGAGGGCCGGGTCAATGGCCGTGTGTCCCCCCGCGGCCGATCCAATCGCCCATGGGCTCCCCGGATCCCCGGGCGCAGCCGTCAGCACGTTGTTCCGTCCTTTCCGATGCGTCTCGCCGATCGGATGTACGGGCGGCAGGTAGACGACGTCGAAACCCATGTCGGCGATCTCGGCGAGCCGCGCTTCGGCTTCGCGAAACGTGCCGCTCCGCGCGGGATCGGGTGTGACCGACCGCGGGAACATCTCGTACCAGGCGCCGAATCGTGCACGGACCGAATCCACCCGGCAGATGAGGCTGCGTTCGTAGGTTGTCGATGCGCTGCGGTCGGGCCGTGCGTCCATCAGCGCGCGCAGCGACGGGTCCTTCACCGCCCAGACGCGCGCCACCTGCGGAGTGTCACTGCGCAGGAGATCTGCGATTTCGAGAAGACGAAGATTGTCGGCCGGCGGGTCCGAAAGGACCCGCCCCGCCGTACGCTGAATAATCTCCGCCCCCTCGAGCAGCTCGCTCGAGACGTCCTGTCCCGCGTCGAACTTGGCGGTCAACCCTTTCAGCCACGAAGCGAAACGATCGACCCACGCCTCGACGGTGTACTCGTAGTCGCCGAGCTCGGTGACCGTGAAGGTCCCTTCCCAGCGATCGTCGTTGCGTGCGACGAGAAGAATTTCCCGCCACGGCGGGTCTGAAGACCCGCCCCTGCGCTCTCTATTGCATGGCCGATACTTCACCACGCCGGCAAGCAGATCGTGGCCGTCCGCAAAGATGTCCGCGCTGACCGTCACCTGCTCGCCGACGCTGCGCTTGATTGGAAAGCGGCCGCCATCGATCTCCGGCCATACGCGTTCGATGACGAGGCGCCGGCGCGTGCGAACGTCGGGATGCACCCCCTCGCGCTGCGGCGCGTTTTCTGTCCCGGTCCCGAGCGAGCGAAGCGAGTCGAGGGACATCTCAGTGAGTGGCCTGCGGCGCCATTTGCGGGTTCGTCTCGTCCTCGTCGATGTCCGACGCCCGGCGATGGCCGCGGTGCTTGTCAAGCGTGAAGAGCACGACGGTCCGCCCCTGCAAGGGGTACTTCGTCCCGCCGGCAAACCGAGCTTCGATCGAACGCGCCTCGATGGTGTCGAGGATCCGCACCCACTCGTGGCCCCGTTCGACCGCCGGCAGCACGAACGGGACGCACTCGAAGTGGGCGTTGAGGAGGATGAGCAGCGTGTCGCCCGACACCAGACGGCCGCGCTCGTCGATGTCACCGATGGCATTGCCGACCATCAGCACACCGAGCGACCGGACGAACGGCGCGTTCCACGCCACGTCGGTCATCTCGCGGCCGCTCGGATCGAGCCAGTAGATGTCCTTGACCTCCGCGCCGCGGATCGAGCGCCCCTGGAAATACTTCCGACGCGTCAGCGTCGGCTGCGATCGGCGGAAGCGGACCACCTTTCGCGTGAAATCCAGAAACGCGCGCTGCTCTGGGCTCAGGCTCCAGCAGGTCCAGCTCATGTCGCTGTCGTGACAGTAGGCGTTGTTGTTGCCCTGCTGGGTGCGCCCTATTTCATCGCCGCCGCTGATCATTGGTACGCCGACCGAAAGCAGAAGTGACGCCATGAGGTTCCGTTTCTGCTGCTCGCGGAGCTTGATGACTTTCGGATCGGTCGTCGGACCCTCGATGCCGCAGTTCCAGCTCAGGTTCTCGCTCTCGCCATCCTGATTGTTATCCCCGTTTGCCTCGTTGTGTTTGTGGTCATAGCTGACGAGGTCGTGCAGCGTGAAGCCGTCATGCGAGGTGATGAAGTTGATGCTGGCGTATGGCCGGCGGCCGCTGTGCTCGTAGAGGTCGTTGCTGCCGGCGATGCGCGTGGCGACTTCGGCCACGCCGCGGTCGTCCCCTCGCCAGAACGCCCGCATCGCGTCGCGGTACTTGCCGTTCCACTCCGTCCACAGCACGGGGAAGTTGCCCACCTGATAGCCGCCGGCGCCGAGGTCCCATGGCTCGGCAATCAACTTGACCTGCGACAGCACGGGATCCTGGTGGACGATGTCGAAAAACGCGCCGAGGCGATCCACTTCGTACAGCTCGCGCGCGAGCGTGCTCGCAAGGTCGAACCGGAAGCCGTCGACGTGCATGTCGAGCACCCAGTAGCGGAGGCTGTCCATGATCAATTGCAGCACCTGGGGACTGCGCATGTTCAGCGTGTTTCCGCATCCGGTGAAATCGAGGTAGTAACGCTTGTCGTCCGGCACCAGCCGGTAATACGAAAGGTTGTCGATGCCGCGAAGCGACAGCGTCGGACCGAGCTGGTTGCCTTCCGCCGTGTGGTTATAGACGACGTCGAGAATGACTTCGAGACCGGCACTGTGCAGCGCCTTCACCATCCGCTTGAACTCGCGGACCGAATCGTCGGGAAGCCCCGAGGCGGAATAGCGGATGTCCGGCGCGAAGAACGCCTGCGTGTTGTAGCCCCAGTAATTCGAGAGCCCGCGCTCGACCAGGTGCCGGTCGTACGCGTGGTGATGCACGGGCATCAGCTCGACGGCCGTGACGCCGAGCTGCTGCAGATGCTCGATCGCCGCTTCCGTCGTCAGCGCTTCGTAGGTGCCGCGCAGCGGCTCGGGGATGTTGGGATGCCGCTTCGTGAACCCCTTGACGTGCATCTCGTAGATCACCGTCTTGTGCCACGGCGTACGCGGAGGACGATCGTCGCCCCACGTGAATGCGGCATCGATGACCGCCGCCAGCGTCGCGTAGGCTGCGTTGTCGCGCGTATCGAACGACAGGTCGCCGGCCGGATCGCCGATCGCGTAGCCGAACACAGAATCGTCCCACCGCACCCCGCGCCCTATCGATTTGGCGTAGGGGTCGAGAACAACCTTGTTCGGGTTGAACCGGTGGCCTGCACCGGGGTCGTACGGTCCGTGCACCCGGTATCCGTACAGTTGCCCTGGGCGGACGTCCGGCAAGTACCCGTGCCACACCATGTCCGTGTGCTCGGGCAGCGTGACGCATTCGGAAGCAGCTGTTGCCTCGGGTGAATCGAACAGGCAGAGGTCGACGCGCGTTGCGTGTGCAGAGAAGATCGCGAAGTTCACCCCAACACCTGTCCAGGTCGCCCCGAGGGGGTACGGTTGACCTGGCCAGACGCGCATGGCCTCACGTCTGCATCAAGAAAGTTGCCACTCGCCTTCGCCATTCGGATGAGACGGCTTTCGGTGAGCAAGCATGTTGGAGCATTGCCATGGATGAGGTCTTTGTTGTTCATCCCGACGGACATACATCAGCCGATCTGATTCCCGGGGCGCGGGATGTGTCAACACTGACTCATCGGCAGCCGGGGGCCATTGGAGGCGATCCATACGGTGCCGACATTCCGTCTACGACACCCGACTGGGAGGACGATGAAACGCGCCGTTTGCATGAGCTGGAGGGCGGCGGTGAGGCACGGGAGCGCAGACGGCGCGGGATTATTCCGCCAGACCGTGGCGGACGGCGTAATACGTAAGCTCGGCGTTGGTCCGCATTTTCATTTTTTCGAGAACGCGCGCCCGGTACGTGCTGACGGTTTTGACGCTCAGCGATAAGTCCGTCGCGATTTCCGACACGGTTTTGCCCGTGCCGATCATGCGCAGCACCTGATACTCGCGGTCGGACAGCCGTTCGTGCGGCCGGTCCTCGCGGTCCGGGTGCAGGCCGAGGGCAACGCGCTCCAGCACTTCCGCGCCGAAGTACTTCCCGCCGCGCGCCAGCCTGGAGACGGCGCTCACCAGTTCGGCGTCCGCGGCGTCCTTCGTCAGATAGCCGGCGGCGCCGGCCGCGATGGCGCGCCGCGCGAATTGATCCGCCGCGTGCATGCTGAGAATCAGAACGGGCAGGCGTGGGCGCAGCTCGCGGACACGCTTCAGAACATCGAGTCCGCTGCCGTCAGGCAGCGAGAGATCCAGGACCATCACGCTCCACGAATGTGCATGCAGCGACGCGATGGCCTCGCGGCCGCTGCCCACCTCGTGAATGATCGCGCCGGCAAATGCATCGGCGAGGATGTCGCGCAGCCCACGTCGGACGATGGGATGGTCGTCCACCAGCATCACGCGCAATGACGCGGGGCGCGTGGCTGTCGGATCGACCTCGCGGTCGTAGCGCAGCGTCGCGGTCATTTCCCGTGCTCCAACGGCAGCGTCAGCAGCACGCGTGTCCCCTGGCCCGCTCGGCTCGTGATGCGCAGCGTGCCCCCGAGCTTGCGCGCGCGCTCGCTCATTCCCAGCAAGCCCAGCGAACGTGCGTTCAAGCAGCGTCTCGGGATGCCGACGCCGTTGTCGCTGACATACAGCATCAGCCGCCCGCGCTTCGTGTTGCCGACGGTCGTCGAAATGCAGCTCGCGTGCGAATGGCGAACGGCATTGGTCAGGGCCTCTTCGAAGACACGGAAGGCCGCCGTCGCTGTTTCGGAATCCACCGCCTCGTTGACGCGGGCAACCACTGGCATGGCGATGCCGGCGATC
>Ga0075424_100002209_pt1 | contig 17646 bp, 15 predicted proteins | sample SoiMethybrSBSTD3_FD_75301 | JGI IMG/M metagenome (GOLD analysis project Ga0075424, IMG submission 75301) | Bulk soil microbial communities from a Populus tree surrounding site in Tennessee, USA - Soil MetaG P. TD hybrid SBSTD3 | ecosystem: Environmental > Terrestrial > Soil > Tree plantation...
AGGGACTAGGGATTAGGGACTAGGGATTAGGGACTAGGGATTAGGGACTAGGGATTAGGGATCAGGGAATTAGGAATTTCTTTTGCAGCGCCCCAGCTGGAGGGCTTTGATGAAAGTGACCAGCTTCGGGACGGTGCTGCTCGCCGTCGCGCTTTTCGGTAGCGTTCCGCGTCCGGCCGCCGCGCAATCCGACGTCACCAGCGGCGATATCCAGCGTCTTCAGGACACCATTTACGACGTCTCCCGCGATGTCGCGCAGATCCGATCGCGCGACGCGGCGCTGGCGTCTCAGCTTCAGGCCGAGCTCGACGATGCGCGCGACGAGGCGGTGTATCTCAAGGTGAAGCTGCGCAAGAACGAACGTGTGTCGCGCAGCGAGTACGCCGATCTGCGCGATCGCATCGAAAACATCCGCAGCCGCGCCCGGGGCGAAGGATCGGGCGGCTACACGCCGCCGCCGCCGCGCCCGCCGTCGAACGAAGATCGCCGCGACTACCCGAGCGGACGGGTGCACACCTCCAATCCGAACGAAGTGCCGGTCGGCACCGAGTTCGACGTGCGGCTGCAGAACTCGCTGAACTCGGGCACATCGCAGGTCGAAGATCGCTTCGAGGCGACGACGCTCGTGGATCTGCGCGATGAGGACGGACGGGTGCTCGTGCCCGCCGGATCGGTGATGCGCGGCGTCGTCAGCTCGGTCACCAAAGCGACGCGAACCGAGCGCAAGGGCGCGATGACGGTTGCGTTCGATCGCATCACGATCAACGGTCGCTCGTATCCGATCCGCGCAACCGTGACGCAGGCGCTGCAGAGCGAAGGCATCATGGGCGAGAAGGAGAAGATCGGCATCGGCGCGGGCGCCGGCGCGATCATCGGCGCGATCCTGGGCGGCGCGAAAGGTGCGCTCGCCGGCATCCTCATCGGCGGTGGCGGCACGATCGCGGCGACCGAAGGCAAGGACGTCGACCTGCCGGCAGGGACGACGCTGCGCGTGCGGCTCGATTCGCCGCTCAATTTGGCGAGGTGAACGGAATTCAGAATTTGGAATTCAGAATTTGGAATGCGTACCCGGTGTCGCATGTCATGTACGCATTCCAAATTCCAAATTCCGAATTCCTAATTGCGCAGCTCCTTCATCGCCTCGCGCGCGGCGGCGATCGTCTTCTCCACATCCTTCGGCGTGTGCGCGGCCGAGAGGAACCATGCCTCGAACTGCGACGGCGGGGGATACACGCCGCGCTTGATCATCCCGATGAAGAACCGCGCGTAGTGGTCGGTGTTTGCGCTCGTCGCCGACTCGTAGTCGCGCACGGCGCGGCTCGTGAAGAACGGCGTCAGGATAGATCCGACGGCGTTCACCTGGAGCGGGACGCCGGCGTCGCGCGCCGCGTCCGCGAGTCCGGCCGCGAGCCGAGCGCCGAGCGATGAGAGGTACGTGTACAGCTTCGGCGTGAGCCGGTCGAGCGCCCAGAGGCCGGCCGTCATCGCGAGCGGATTTCCCGAGAGCGTGCCAGCCTGATAGACGGGGCCTGACGGCGAGACGAGATCCATCAGATCGGCGCGGCCGCCGTAGGCGCCGACCGGAAGGCCGCCGCCGATGATCTTGCCGAGACAGGTCAGGTCTGGCTCGATGCCGGCGAGCGCCTGAGCTCCGCCCGTCGACGCGCGAAAACCTGAAATCACCTCATCGAAGATCAGCAGTGCGCCCTCTGCGCTGCAGATGTCGCCAATCGCGCGCAGCCATCCTTCGGCCGGCGGGACCACGCCCATGTTGCCGGCGATCGGCTCGATGATGAGGGCGGCGACGTGGCCGCGGTTCGCGTCGAACACGCGGCGGACCGACTGGAAATCGTTGTAGCGCGCGACGAGCGTGTCGGCCGACGCCGCCGGCGTCACGCCGGGGCTCGTCGGCGTTCCGAGCGTCAGCGCGCCGGAACCGGCCTTGACGAGAAACGGATCGGCGTGTCCGTGATAGCACCCTTCGAATTTGATGATCCGATCGCGCTTCGTCGCCGCGCGCGCGACGCGGATGGCGCTCATCGTCGCTTCGGTTCCCGAGCTGACGAACCGCACGCGCTGCATCGACGGCATCAGATCGCGCACGCGTTCGGCAAGCTCCACCTCGAGCGGACTCGGCGCGCCGAAGCTCGTGCCGCTGCGCGCTGCCGCGGCAAGCTCTTTCACCAGACCCGACGGCGCGTGGCCGTGAATGAGCGGTCCCCACGACATCACGTAATCGATGAACCGGTTTCCGTCGACGTCCTCGATGTACGCGCCCGACGCGCGCCTGATGAACAATGGCGCCGCGCCAACCGCTTTGAAGGCGCGCACCGGGCTGTCGACGCCGCCGGGGAGAACTGCCTGGGCTCGAGTGAAGAGGCGGGCGGAGCGCGTGACTTTCATGGCTGATGGCTGATGGCTGAACCAGATGCGTGTCGCGCGGCCCTTTCAGGGCCGCGTCTCGCGGGGCTGAAAGCCCCGCGCTACATCAACATCGAAAACGCGCGAGCCCTGACGCGCGAGCGCATCGTAAGTCAGGCGAGCGTCCGTGCGGCCTCGCGCGCGTAGTAGGTGATGATGATGTCGGCGCCGGCGCGATGGATCGCGGTGAGGGTTTCCATCATCGCGCGCGGCTCGTCGATCCATCCGTTGCGCGCCGCGGCTTTCAGCATCGCGTACTCGCCGCTGACATGGTATGCGGCCGTCGGAAAACGAAACGCATCCTTCACCCGCGCGATCACGTCGAGGTACATCACCGCCGGCTTCACCATGATGATGTCGGCGCCTTCGTCGATGTCCTGCTCCACTTCGCGCAGCGCCTCCGTGCCGTTGGCGGGATCCATCTGATGCGATCGGCGATCGCCGAACCGCGGCGTCGACGCCGCAGCCTCGCGGAACGGACCGTAGAAGGCCGAGCAGTACTTCGCGGCGTACGACATGATTGCGGTCTTCTCGAATCCCCGGCCGTCGAGCGCGGTGCGGATGGCGCCGACGCGGCCGTCCATCATGTCGGACGGCGCGACGATGTCCGCGCCGGCCGCCGCGTGAGACACGGCGGCGCGCACGATCTGATCGACCGACGGATCGTTGGCGATCTCGCCGTCGATGACGATGCCGCAGTGGCCGTGATCGGTGTACTCGCACAGGCACACGTCGGTGATGACGAGCACGTCCGGCACCTCGCGTTTGATCGCGCGGATCGCGCTCTGCACCGGCGCCTCGGGATCGTACGCGAGCGATCCGATGTCGTCCTTGTGATCGGGCAGCCCGAACAGCAGGACGCTTCGGACGCCGTCGCCCTTCGCGGCAGCGGCTTCCTTTACGGCCTCGTCGACCGACAGGTTGAACACGCCCGGCATCGAGGCGATCTCGCGCCGCACGCCCTGGCCTTCGCACACGAACAGCGGCAGCACGAACATGTCGGGCGAGAGCCGCGTTTCCCGCACCATCGCGCGCAAGGCTTCCGAGCGGCGCAGCCGTCGAAGTCGCCGCGTGAGCGAGAGAGAGATGTCGGTCTGGATTGGGGTCATGATGGGTTCTTTTGAAAATAGTCCACGATCGCGTCGACGAGCGCCGGAATCGTATAGCTCGTTGGAATGACCGTCGTCTCGATGTTGGATTGCGCCGCCGCTTCCGCGGTCACCGGACCGATCGACGCGACGACGGTCGACCGCAGCAGATCGGCGGCCGGTTCGGCGCCGAGCATGCGCACGAAATGCGTCACGGCCGATGCACTCGTGAACGTGACCACGTCGATGCGGCGCTCGAGCAGCATGCGGTAGATGTCGGGATCGCTGTCGCGATCGTGTTCCGCGGCGATCGTCCGGTACGCGACGACCTCCGTCACCTCGGCGCCGAGCTTTCGCAGCTCGTCTGCAATCACCTCGCGGCCGATGTCGGCGCGCGGCAGCAGCACGCGGAGTCCGCGAATGTCGCCGCGCTCGGACATCCCCCGCACGACCGCTTCCGCGCGGTATTCGGCCGGCGTCAGGTCGACTTTGAGTCCATATCGCGAGAGCCGCTCGCCGGTCGCGGGTCCGACGACGCAGAGCTTCACGCCTTTGAGCGCGCGAAGATCGTCCGGGCCGGCGAGCAGCCGTCCGAAGAGTGCGTCGACGGCGTTCGTGCTGGAGAACACGATCCAGTCGAACGTGCCCGCCTGCGCCGCCGCCTCGTCGAGCGGACCGTAATCCTCGGGCGGCGCGATGCGGATCATCGGCGCTTCGATCGCGCTCGCGCCGGCGGCTTCGAGGCGCGCGATGAGCTCCGCCGCCTGATCGCGCGGGCGCGTCACGAGGACGCGCTTGCCGAACAACGGTCGCGAATCGAACCAGCGCAGGTGATCGCGCAGGCCCGCGACGCGGCCGATCACGAGAACCGCCGGACGCGGATCGGTCGACTGCTTGAGCGCCTTCGCGAGATCGTCGAGCGTGCCAAACAGCGTCTGCTGCGTCGGCAGCGTGCCGTCGTAGACGATCGCCGCCGAATCGTCGGGCGGCCGTCCGTGCGAGAGCAGAGAGCTCATCATCTGCGGCAATTGCTGCGGGCCCGCGTAGCAGACGATCGTCCCGTCGAGCCGCGCGAGGCTGGTCCAGTCGATCGACGCGCGCGTCTTCCCCTCGTCTTCGTGGCCGCGGACGAAGGTCAGGGTGTCGCCGCCGCCGGGATACGTGATCGGCACGCCGGCGTAGGTTGGCACGGCGATCCCGGCCGGAATGCCGGGGATGACTTCGAATCGAACGCCTTGTTCGTGGAGAAAGAGCGCTTCGGATCCGCCGCGATCGAACACGAACGGATCGCCCCACTTGAGCCGCGCCACCGTCTTGCCTTCACGCGCTTTCTCGGCGAGCAGATAACAGATGGCTTCCTGCTCGAGCGGCTGCGGCGCAGCCACGCCAACGTCGATCTTCTCGGCCTCCGCGCGCGCATGCCGCAGGAGCCGCGCCGGTACGAGATGGTCGTACAGCACGACGTCCGCCGCCGTGAGGCACTCGAGCCCGCGCACGGTGATCAACCCCGGATCTCCGGGTCCCGCGCCGATGAGATAGACGACTGACATCGATACTCAATTTGTTCATTGGTTCATTGGTTCATTGAATTGGTCTATTGAACAAATGACCAGTCAACCAACCCAATGACCAAATGAACCAATGACCCAATGAACAAATCACTCTAGGGTTGTATCCCTTCCACTGCGCCCTGCGCGTGCCGCGCCTCGGAGAGAATCGCGTCCGCACCGTCGCCGAGGAGCTGCGCGCCGACGCGTGCGCCGATCCCGCGCGCGTCGCTCCGCGGTCCGCGCGCGGTCGCGCGAACCGCGCGGCTGCCATCCAGCGCAATGACGACCGCGGTGAGATCGATGACCTCGCGCTCGACGATGCTCGCGAGCGCGCCGACCGGCGTCTGACACCCGCCACCGAGCGCCGCCACGACCGCGCGCTCGGCCTCGAGCGCGTCTTCGGCGGCCGCATCGGTAATCCGCCGCACCGCGCGCCGAACCTCGTCGTCGCCGTCGCGGATTTCGATCGCGACGATGCCCTGTCCAGGCGCAGGGACGCAGACGGCGACGGGCAGCGCAAAGGATATCCGCGACGCGAAGCCCAGACGCCGCAATCCTGCGCTCGCGAGCACGAGCGCGTCAACAGAAGGCTGATCGGCCGGTCCCCTCGCAGTGCCGTCGAGCTTGCGCAGCCGCGTGTCCAGATTGCCGCGAATGGGCGTAAACCGCGCGCCGGGGAAGATGCGCGTCAGCTGCGCCGTGCGGCGGACGCTGCCGGTGCCGATCGACGGCGACTGTCCAAGCCGCGCCACGAGATTTTCGATCGTCATGGCTGAGGGCTGAGGGCTGATGGCTGATGGGATGGTTGATGGCTGATGGTCATCGCTGATGGTTTTTTCAGCCATGAGCCCCGAGCCATCAGCCCTGACAGGCAACACCACCGCATCCAGCGGGTCCTCCCGCGGCAGGACGCCCGCGATTGCCAGACTGTCAGGCAGCACGGCAGGCATGTCCTTGCTGCTGTGAACGGCAAGGTCGATATCGTTCCGCAGCAACGCGTCCTCGATCTCTTTCACGAACAGCCGTTTGCCGCCGACCTCGGAGAGCGGCGCGTCCTGCAGCCGATCGCCCGACGTCTTGATGACGACGATCCGGCACGGCGGACCGCCTGATTCGGCAATGCGCGCGGCCACCGTGTTCGCCTGCCACAGCGCGAGTTGACTGCCGCGCGTGCCGAGCCGCAGTTCCTCAATCATGGATGTGGAAATGGAAGATACGATCGCCCGTTCATCGGCGCGGCGTCGATCCGGGCCGCGGAAACGAGGTGACGCGGCGATCGGATTCGCCGGACGCGCTGTCGTTTTGAGAAGGTTCACCCAGGCTGAACAACCGCGTCAAGGCTTCCGTGTATACGGCGATCGTGTCGGCGTCGCCGATCGCCTTCAGCTGCTCGGTCGGTGTGAGCAGCAGCTTTTCGACGATCAGGTGCGTGATCTCGTCGACGCGCGCACGCGCGTCGGTCGGCAGCGGGGCGAGCTTGAACTCGAGCCGTTCGAGTTCTGCGCGGCGGATCGCCTCGAACCGCTGCCGCAGCGCGATGACGGTCGGGATGGCGCCCCGCGATCGGAACCACGCCGCGAACTTCTTTACTTCCTCGGTGACGATGGCCTCCGCGCGCTCGACCTCGCTGGCGCGCCGGGCGAGGTTCTCGCGGACCGTCGCCTGCAGATCGTCGACGTTGTAGAGAAAGACCTGCTCGATCTCGCCCGCGGCCGCCTCGACGTCGCGCGGGACCGCGATGTCGATGATGAACAGCGGGCGGCTGCGCCGCGGCCGCATGACGCCTTCGATGTGCGCCTTGGTCAGGATCGGGCTCGCCGCGCCGGTCGCGCTGATCACGACGTCGCACGCGCCGAGCGCCGCGTCCATGTCGTCCCACGTCGCCGCGCTCGCGCCGCCAATCGCCTCCGCGGTCCGCGCCGCATGCGCCATCGTCCGGCTGATGATCGTGACGTGCTGCACGCCCTGCGACTTCATGTGGATGGCGGTCAGCTTCCCCATCTCGCCGGCGCCGATGACGAGCACGCTCCGGCCGGCCAGGTCGCCGAAGATCTTTTTCGCGAGCGCCACGGCTGCGTACCCGATCGACACCGCGCCCGAGCCGAGGCCCGTTTCCGTGCGGACGCGCTTGCCGACCGCGAAGCAGGAATGGAACAACCGGTTGAGCACCGGGCCTGCGGTCTGCGATTCGGTGGCGGCTGAGAACGCCTCCTTCACCTGTCCGAGAATCTGCGGCTCGCCGACGACGAGGGAGTCGAGGCCAGCCGCGACGCGGAACAGATGCCGCGCCACCTCGACGTCGGAGACCTCGTACACGTGCGGCGCGACCTGCGGATGCGGCACGCCGTTGAACTCCGAGACGAACGCCGTCAGGTCCTGTCTCGTCTTCGCCACGTCATCGCACGCGGCGTACAGCTCGGCGCGATTGCACGTCGACACGATGGCCGCCTCGCGCGTGGAGCCGCGACCGGCAAGCGCCGCGAGCGCCGTGCCGACGCCGCGCGTATGAAAGTCGACGCGCTCGCGGACGTCCACCGGCGCCGTGCGATGACTGATTCCGATCAGAAGAAGGTGCATCGTGATAATTCGGAATTTGGAATTCAGAATTTGGAATGCGTGCGCGTTCCAAATTCCAAATTCCAAATTCCTAATTATGCGTTTTTAAAAATTATGGCTGCTGGTGAAAAAGTAGCTGATCGGCACGAAATTCAGCAGCACGATCGCGAATCCCAGCGCCGACAGGTACGCAGCCCGCCGTCCACCCCACCCGATCCGTCTCGCCGCGAACAGCTCGAAGGAATAGATCATCCAGCACACCAGCGCGACGAAAATCTTCGGATCCTGCAGCGACATCGCCTGCACGCGCGGATCGGGGAACGCGTAGCCGCGCGCCTGCGCGGTCCAGACGACGCCGACGATCATCCCGACGGTCAGGAACACCCACCCGATCACGATCGCGCGGTGGTTCATGCTGTCGAGTACCTGCAGCGACGGCAGCCGCGCGTAGAAGAATCCGAGATGCTTCGCCTTGATCTCCTTGAACAGCAGCACGTAAGTGATGCCAATCATGCACGCGAGCGCGAAGCTCGCATAGGCGAAGAGCAGCGACGACACGTGCACGCCGAACAGCGGTCCCTGGAGCACGGCGGCCTGATCCTCGACACCCGGCAGCAGCGCCGGGATCGTGTCGAGCGCGACGAGCAGCGGCAGGATGAACACGCCCATCGCGCGCTCGTCGGTCGTCATCTCCACGTAGAGATACGACAACGCGAGCAGCCACACGAACGTCGAGATGGCGGACGTGGCGCTGGCGATCGGCACGTGGCCGATCTCCACCGTCGCCATGCCGATGAGGAACGTGTGCGCCAGCGCCGCCGCGACGAGCAGCGTCGTCGCCGTGCGGCCCACGGCCGCGTCGCGCCGCGTGAAATGCCACGCGTAGGCCACGAACGCGCCGGTGTAGAGAACCAGTGTCACCAGGTGCATATCAACTCAATGAGTAGTTGGCGCGAAGTATCCCTGTTTCGTGCGCGCGGTGAGATTCGGACGGCTCACGCGGACGACGACGCGCCGCCACGAGCCGTCGCGCTTCGGATTGCGCGACGTGTAACCGACGGTGTACTGACTGGACAATTCGTCGGCGATCTGCCCGTACACGCTGTTCAAATCGGCCAGCTGATTCGGGAAGAACGCGCGTCCGCCGGTCTCCTGCGAGAACTGCCGCAGCACGAACTCCGCTTCCTTGAAGCCCTTCGCCGTCGACACGGTATGCCCTTCGTCGGCGCGCAGCCCAATCGAATAGATTGCCGTCTCGGATCGCTTCGCCAGGTCGAGGACCTCCTCGAACGGCAGCAGGCTCGATGTGTCCTCGCCGTCCGACAAGACGATGATCGCCTGACGCCGGATTTCCTCGACGTTCTTCGCGATCACCTTCTTCAGATCCTTGAGCGCGATGTACACGGCGTTGTACAGCGACGTCGATCCGCCCGCCGAGGTCTTCCTGATCGCCTGCTCGAGATCGGCCACCGACCCGGTGAAGTTCTGCAGGACGACGACGCGGCTGTCGAAGTCGACGACCTCGGCGAGATCCTGCGGCCGCAGCCGCTTCGCGAACCCGATCGCCGCTTCCTGCGCCGTCGGGAGCTTCGACTCCATGCTCGCGCTCGTGTCGAGGAGCAGCGCGAGCGCAATCGGCAGGTTCGTGCGGTTGAAGAACGTGACGTCCTGCTTGACGCCGTCCTCGAACACGTTGAAATCGTCGCCGGTGAGATCGGTGACGTAATGGCTGGCGCCGTCGGTGACGGTCACGTTCAGCGACACGAGCTCGACGCCGGCGCGGAACGAAGGCGGCTGTCCGGGCGCCGATTGCGTCTGCGTCGGCGGCTTCGTCTGCGGCGGCGGCTGCGTTTGTGGAGCGGGCTGCTGTTCCTGCGGCGCGGGCTGCGGCGACTGCTGTGACTGCGCGTAGAGGATCGTCGACGCGACGACGAGCGCGCCGGCGGCGAACCACCGAAGCCGATCGAAAGAGCTGAAAATCACGGCCGGTCCTGCTGTTCCTTGACGAGCGCGCCCCGCGCGGTGAGCCCGGCCTTCGCCGCGGTCACCGTGACGCGTTCCGGCGGAATCAGCGACTGCGGGTGCGCGTACGTAAGCCGGTATTGATGGGTGAGTTGATTTGCCAGAAGCTTCAGCCGATCGGGGAGCGCGTTGCTCGCGAGCACCTGATCCCGCTGCCCGCCGCTTTCGGTCGGTCCGCGGTCGAGCACGATGCTGCGGCTGCGTCCCTCGTCGCTCAGGTCGTTCCAGGGCGAGCCGACCATCAATACATATACAGGGGCGCCCGCCGCGCGGATCGCGTCGAGCACCTGCTCATAATGCCGATAGCTCAGCTCCGGTCCTTCCTCGGCGATCGCCACGATGATCGGCCGCGTCGCCTCGCGCTTCTTGAAGCCCTGCGTGACTTCGAGGATGGCGTCGAGCAGATACGCGCCGGATCCCTGCTGCGACCAGATCCGGTTGATGCCTTTCTGCAGATCGGCGGAGCTCGTGGTGTAGTCGGTGAAGATCGTCGGTCTCTCGCCGAACGCGATGAGCGCCACTTCGTTCTTCGCGCCGTTCTCGTTCGGATTCGTCAGCGCCGTGACGAACGGCGGAAGCGCCCGCCGGATGTCCGCGATCGAATTGCGGGCGGTCTGACTCGTGTCGACGAGCACGGCGATCTGCATCGGGTCGACCGCGGGAACGACGCGGAGCACCTCGCGTGCCGTTCCATCCTCGCGGACGATGAAATCAGACGGCCCGAGGTCCGGAACGGGCACGCCGGCGTCGTTGACGACGCTGACGTACATCGACCGCTGGATGGCTTGCGCGCCAACGCGAACGGCGCTCGCGATGACGATTGCCGCCAGGAGCGCCGTCGCCAGGCTGATCAGGCGCGCTGCGCGAATGGCGGACGACGGCCGATTGCGCCGGGAAGGCATGAAGTCAGTATAGGGCTCGGTTTCGACGAGCGTCAAGCGATCGATGACTGAAAAACTGTTTGAAATCTGTGATTTGCGGCAAATTGCAGAACCGGAGCAGCGTGTGGTATAAACCGCTCGATTTCAATTCTGAAAACGCCGCGCGCACCTGGCCCGGCCAGCGTCACCCCAAATGCTTTCAGCCTACATTCCGATTGTCATCTTTGTCGTCGTTGCGACCGGCTTCGCCCTGTTCACGATCTTCGTGTCGACCGCGCTGCATCCGGTCAAGTACAACAAGGTAAAGCTCGAGCCGTACGAGTGTGGCATCGAGCCGGTGACCGACGCGCGCGACCGCTACAGCATCCGCTACTACCTCGTGGCGATGCTGTTCGTCATCTTCGACGTCGAGACGGTATTCATGTTTCCGTGGGCGGTCATCTTCGACAAGCTGCTGCTGTTTGGTCTGATCGAGATGATGGTGTTCATCTTCATCCTCGTCGTGGGGTACTACTACGCGTGGCAGAAGGGGGCGTTGGAGTGGGTCTGAGCGATTGAGGATTGAGGATTGAGGATTGAGGATTTATTGACTGATTTGGGATTTGTTGATTGAGTGATTGATTGATGATTGACGATCCGAACGCTCCCGGGACTCCGCCGCAGGCGGCGGCCGACAAGCCCGCGAGCGGAGCGCCGGCGGAACCGTTGAAGGGTGAGGTCTCGCGCACCGACGCTCCGGGTGCGGGTGCGTCTGCGGCGCCGCCGGGCGTTCCGCGGCAGGAGCCTCCGGCACCCAGGCCTGCGAATCCCGCGGGTGCGCAGACCGCGACGACGAGCGAAACGAGCTCGGCGACCGGACAACCCACGGCCCCCGCCTCCGCTGCTGGCGCAGCTACGGCGGGCAAGCCGGCGCCCTCTGCCGCAGCTGCTGCGGCCAAAGCCCCACCCGCCGCGAAGGCGGCGCATCCCCCGCCCGCGGCGGCGCCGCCGAGCGGGCCGCCGGATCCGCCGCCGCCTGCCGACAAGGCGCCGCCCGGCTTCATCGCATCGCTGCAGGCGGCGATTCCGGGCAGTGTGACGGCGATCAGTTACTGGGTGGGCGACTGGACGATCATCGTGCCGGCCGACAAGATCCTCGCGATCGCGACGCACTTGCGCGATGCGCCGGACGCGGCCTTCGATTACTGCTCCGACGTCACCGCGACCGACTGGCCGCCGCGGGCCGCAGGACGATTCGACGTCGTCTACATCCTCTACTCTACGCGTCATCGTCATCGTGTTCGCGTGAAAGCGAAGGTCGGCGAGCATCAACCGATTTCGTCGGTGACGAGCGTCTGGCCCGCCGCGAACTGGCTGGAGCGCGAGGTGTACGACATGTTCGGCGTGAACATCACCGGTCATCCCGATCGGCGCCGGCTGCTCATGCCCGACGACTGGCAGGGATTTCCTGAGCGGAAGGACTACCCGCTCGAAGGTCCCGGCGAACTGCTGATGGAAAATCCCCTCGACTGGCTCAGGCTTCGACAAGCGAGGGACGAGGCGGATATTGAATAGCGCGGTGCTACCCGCGGCACCCTAGCGACATGGAAACACCAGCGATTCATCACGGAGCCATGTTCGACACCAACGAACTGGTGCTCAACATGGGTCCGCAGCATCCCAGCACGCATGGCGTGCTGCGCGTCGTGCTGCGGCTCGACGGCGAGAAGGTCGTCGACTGCGACGTCGTCATCGGCTATCTGCACCGCGGCATCGAGAAGCTCAGCGAGAATCGGAACTGGACGCAGATCATCCTGCTGACCGATCGCATGGATTACGTCGCCGCCGCGACGAACAACGTCGGCTATTGCGAGACGGTCGAGAAGCTGATGCAGCTCGAGGTGCCGCGGCGCGCGCGGTACGTGCGGACGATTCTGTGCGAGCTGCAGCGGATTGCGAGCCACTGCCTGTGGGTCGGCACGCACGCGATGGACATCGGCGCGATGACGGTGTTCCTCTACGCGTTTCGCGAGCGCGAGCTCATTCTCGATCTCTTCGAGGAATTCTGCGGCGCGCGCCTCACCTACAACTCGATGCGCATCGGCGGCCTGCCGCAGGACCTTCCATCGGGCTGGGACAAGAAGGTGCTGCAGTTCTGCGACATCATGGACACGAAGGTAGGCGAGTACGAGGAGCTGCTCACCCACAACCGCATCTGGCTCGAGCGGACGAAAGGGATCGGCGTCATCTCGGGACCCGAAGCGGTCGGACTCGGGCTGTGCGGTCCGGCCCTTCGCGGCTCCGGCGTGCCCCGCGACGTGCGCAAGGACGAACCCTACGCCGCGTACGACGAAATGCAGTTCGACGTGCCGATCGGTACGGCCGGCGATACGTACGATCGCTACCTGGTGCGGATGGAGGAGTTCCGGCAGTCTCTGCGGATCATCCGGCAGGCGACGGAAGGCCTGCCCGAAGGTCCGATCGTGGGCAAGGTGCCGCGGTTGATCAAACCGGCGGCCGGCGAGACGTATCACGCGATCGAATCGCCGAAAGGCGAGCTGGGATATTTCATCGTCAGCGACGGCAAATCGACGAACCCGTACCGCTTCCGCGTGCGGCCGCCCTCGTTCTGCAACCTGCAGGGATTGCGCCGGCTCGTGCGCGGCCATCTCGTCGCCGATGTCGTCGCGCTCATCGGATCCATCGACATCGTGCTCGGCGAGGTCGATCGATAAAACATGGTCGACACCGTCGTCATTCCGCTGCTGAAAATCCTGATCGTTCTGAACGCGACGCTGGTCGCCGTCACCTACATGGTGCTGCTCGAGCGCAAGGTCATCGCCTGGGCGCAGTCGCGGCTGGGGCCGATGCGCGTCGGCCCGTACGGCATCCTGCAGCCGGTCGCCGACGCGGTGAAGCTGATGATCAAGGAAGACATCACGCCGGTTCGCGCCGACCGGTGGGTGTTCACGGCCGCGCCGATCATGTCGATGGTGCCGGCCCTCATCGTCTTCGCGGTGATTCCGTTCGGTCCGACCGTCACGATCTTCGGCCATCCGGTTCCGCTGTACATCACCGACATCAACGTCGGCCTGCTCTACATCGTGTCGGTCGCATCGGTCGGGGTGTACGGCATCATCCTCGCGGGCTGGTCCTCGAACAGCAAGTATCCGCTGCTCGCCAGCCTGCGCGCGTCGGCGCAGCTCATCTCCTACGAGATCGCGGTGACGATGACGCTGGTGAGCGTCATCCTGATGGCCGGCTCGCTCAGCATGGTGGGGATCGTCAACGCGCAGTACAACCAGCACGTGTGGTACGTGTTCGCGCAGCCGGTGGCGTTCGTCATCGTGCTCATCGGCGGCCTCGCGGAGACCAATCGCGCGCCGTTCGATCTGCCCGAGGCGGAGCAGGAGCTGACCGGCGGATTCCACACGGAGTACAGCGGCATGCGCTTCGCCCTGTTCTTCCTGGCCGAGTACGCGAACATGATCGTCGTCTCGTCGGTGGTGACGACGCTGTTCCTCGGCGGATGGCTGCCGCCGTTTCCGAACCTGTCCGTGTTCCACTTCCTGTACTACATCCCGAGCTGGATCTGGTTCTTCATCAAGTCGTTCCTGTTCCTGTATCTCTTCATCTGGATTCGCGCGACGCTGCCGCGCTACCGGTACGACCAGCTGATGCGTCTCGGCTGGAAGGTGCTGATCCCGCTCGGCATCGCCAATCTCATCGTCACGGGCATCGTCAAGGTGCTGATGTCGTAATGGCCGAAGCCATCGCCTTCTACACGCTTGCCGCGTTCATTCTGGGGTTCGCGGTGCTGGTCATCACGACGAAGAACACCGTGCACAGTGTGCTGTTCCTCGTAGTGAACTTTCTGTTCGTTGCGGCGCTCTACGTGCTGCTCGGCGCGCAGTTCCTCGCCGTGATTCAGGTGCTGGTGTACGCGGGCGGCATCGTCGTGCTGTATCTGTTCGTCGTCATGCTGGTGAATCTGAAACGTCCGCCGGAGGCGCATCAGGATCCGCACCGCATGACGAAGATCGGGGCGTCGCTCGCGGCCGCGATCCTGCTCGAAGTGGCGGTCATCGCGTTCAGCGGCTACGTCAGCGCCCCGGCGGCAACCGTCGCGCCGCCGCCGGTGCCCGTGACCGGCAACACCGAGCAGGTCGGCTGGCTGCTCTACACGAATTACCTGATTCCGTTCGAGATCGCCTCGATGCTGCTGCTGGTGGCCATGATCGGCGCGATTATTCTGGCGAAAAGGGAACTCTGACCATTGCGGATTGAGGATTGCGGATTGCGGATTGATTGGAGATTGGGGATTGAAGGCGGATTGCGGATTGATTGCGGAATGAGGATTGATTGCAGAATGAGGATTGTCGGCGGGCTCATGCAAATCAACAATGAATCAATCCGCAATAAATCCGCAATCCGCAATCAATCCACAATCCTCGATAAATCCGCAATCCGCAATCCGCAATCCGCAATACACGAGCCATGATTACGCCGACGCATTACATGTTGTTGTCTGCGGCCCTGTTCATCATCGGCGTGATCGGCGTGATGGTGCGACGCAACATCATCATCATCTTCATGTCGATCGAGCTGATTCTGAATTCGGTCAACATCAACCTGATTGCCTTCTCGGCGCAGCTGCAGAACGCGATCGGTCAGGTGTTTGCGATTTTCGTGATCGCTGTGGCGGCCGCCGAAGCCGCCGTGGGGCTCGGGATCATTCTCGCGTTCTATCGAAACAAAGAGACCGTGAACATCGATGAAATGAACTTGATGAAGTGGTGACGGGCAGAACGGGCACGACGGGGGCAGGACGGCGTCGCTGCGAACTCTGCGGCCCTCCCGCCGGTCCTGCCCATCCAGCCCCTCCGGCCTACTCGTGACATGAAATACATCTGGCTGATTCCTCTGCTTCCCGGCGTGGGCGCCGCCGTCAACGGGCTCATCGGCGTGCGCTATTTCTCGCGCAAGACTGCGGGCGCGCTGGCGTGCGCGCTGATGACCGGCGCGCTCGCAATTACCGTCGTCGCCTTCTGGCAGCTTCTCGCGCTGCCCGGCGAGGAGCGCTCGTTCGATGTCGTCGTTGCGCAATGGTTTCCGCCGATTCCGCTCGCCACCAGCACCGGCATCGGCATGCTGCAGGCGCCATGGGGATTCCGGCTCGATCCGCTGTCGGCGATGATGCTGCTCATCGTCACCGGCATCGGGACGTTGATCCACGTCTACTCGACGGCCTACATGGCCGACGAGCCGCGCGGCGGCGTCGCGCGCTTCTTCTGTTATCTGAACCTGTTCTGCTTCTTCATGCTCATGCTCGTCCTGGGAGACAACTTCCTGGTGATGTTCGTGGGCTGGGAGGGCGTCGGCCTCTGCTCGTATCTGCTGATCGGCTACTGGTACGAGAAGAAGAGCGCGGCTGACGCCGGGAAGAAAGCGTTCATCACGAACCGGATTGGCGACTGGGGATTCATCCTCGGCGTCTTCCTCATCTACTACACGTTCGGCACGCTCGACTTCCGCGCGGTGCAGAACGCCGCCGCGGCGATGCCGGTCGAGACGACGCATTTCGGCGTGCTGTCGGCCATTTGCCTGCTGCTGTTCGTGGGCGCAACGGGAAAGAGCGCGCAGATTCCGTTGTATGTCTGGCTGCCGGACGCGATGGAAGGGCCAACCCCCGTGTCAGCGCTCATCCATGCGGCGACGATGGTCACCGCGGGCGTCTACATGGTCGGACGCAACGCGGTGCTGTTCTCTCACGCTCCGGAGGTGATGACGATCGTCGCGATCGTCGGCGTGCTCACCGCGCTGATGGCGGCGTCGATCGGCCTCGTGCAGTACGACATCAAGCGCGTGCTCGCGTACTCGACGGTCTCGCAGCTCGGCTACATGTTCACCGCGATGGGCGTGGGCGCGTTCGCGGCCGGCGCGTTCCACCTGATGACGCACGCGTTCTTCAAGGCGCTGCTCTTCCTCGGGAGCGGGTCGGTCATCCACGCGATGGCGGGCGAGCAGGACATGCGGAACATGGGCGCGCTGAAGAAGTACCTGCCCGTCACCTTCGCGACGATGATGATCGGGACGCTCGCCATCGCCGGCATCTTTCCGCTGTCCGGATTCTTCAGCAAAGACGAAATCCTGTACCGCGCGTTCCTCGCGAACAAGGCGGTCTGGCTCATCGCGGTCATCACGGCGTTCATGACCGCGTTCTACATGTTCCGCCTGATGGCGATGACGTTCTTCGGCGCGTATCGCGGTCCTGCCTGGGAGACGGCGGGCCACGGCGCCGCAGCCGTCGCCGCGACGCACGGCGTGAAACATCCGCTGGATCCGCACGCGCACGGCCAGGCGCAGCGCCGCGAGCACGAGGTGTCGCACGGTCCGGCGGAGCCGCACGATAAGCCGGCGGCCGCCCACGTCGACGCCGCCCACGCGCCCGCCGGTCACGGTCACGGGCCGTGGCACGGACCGCACGAGTCGCCGACAGCGATGACCTATCCGCTGATGGCGCTCGCGGTCGGCGCGATCGTCGCGGGGTTCGTCGGCATTCCCGCCGCACTCGGCGGCGGCAACGCGATCGAACATTTTCTCGAGCCGAGCTTTACCGCGTCGCCCGCTGAGGCTCGTCCTTCGACAGGCTCAGGACGAGCGGAAGCCGCCGCGCGAGCGGAGACACAACCCGCACGCGCCGAGCCTGTCCAAGCGGGAGCGGCGCAGGACCAGGAGCCGGAGCACGCGTCGAGCGGTGTGGAAATCGGCCTGATGGCGTTCTCGCTCATCGTCGCGATTGTGGGGATCGCGGTCGCCTACAAGTCCTATGTGATCAGCCCGGAGATCTCCGAGCAGCTCGCCGAGCGCTGGTCGGGTGCGCACCGCACGTTGCTGAACAAGTACTACGTCGACGAGCTGTACAACGCGACCATCATCTCCGGCACGATGACGAGCGCGCGCGGGCTCTGGACGTTCGATCGCAACGTCGTCGACGGCGCCGTCAATGCCACGGGCAATGTCACGCGCATCACGTCATGGCTGTCGGGCCGTACCGATTACCACATCGTCGACGGGCTGGTGAATCTGATCGGATGGATCGTGCAGGAATCGAGTCTCGCGTTCCGGCGGGTCCAGACGGGGCTCGTT
>Ga0075424_100002210_pt1 | contig 17642 bp, 16 predicted proteins | sample SoiMethybrSBSTD3_FD_75301 | JGI IMG/M metagenome (GOLD analysis project Ga0075424, IMG submission 75301) | Bulk soil microbial communities from a Populus tree surrounding site in Tennessee, USA - Soil MetaG P. TD hybrid SBSTD3 | ecosystem: Environmental > Terrestrial > Soil > Tree plantation...
ATCTTTCCGGGCGACGCGCAATCAACGGTTACTTGGTTCTTCGACGGCGTCATGGACCGGGCCGAAAACTACGACAGCGTCGACCTCGCGCTCGCGCGAGCGGACCAGATTCGGGGCATTCTCGTGAAGGACGGCTGGAAAGAAGCGTGAAGTCCGGCTGAAGCCGGACACTACGAACGTAGGGCGGGTCCTGCTCTTTGGACCCGCCGGGTCTGAAGAACAAGACCCGGCCTACGGATATCATTGAGTAAATGTCGACTGTAAGACTCCATAAGACGGTCGGAGTTCGCGTCGGACGTGTGCAGGTGGGCGGCGGGGCGCCCGTCGTCGTCCAGTCGATGACGATGACCGACACGGCGGATGCGGAAGCCACAGCGCGCCAGTGCATCGAACTTGCCGAGGCTGGGTCCGAAATGGTGCGGGTGACCGTCAACCTGCCAGAGGCGGCGGCGGCAGTTCCTGAAATCAAGCAGCGTATGCTCGACGCGGGCTGCGACGCTCCGCTCATTGGCGACTTCCACTACAACGGCCATCTCCTGTTGACGCGCTACCCGAAGTGCGCGGGAGCGCTCGACAAGTACCGCATCAACCCAGGCAACGTCGGCACCGGCAAACGACGCGACGAACAGTTCGCAACCATCTGCAAGGTCGCCATCGATCACGACAAACCCGTTCGCATCGGCGTCAATGGCGGCTCGCTGAATCAGGAGCTCGTCGTCGCGAAGATGCAAGAGAACACGACGCGAGCGCTGGGCCGGACCTCAGAAGAGATTCTCAACGAGTGCATGGTCATTTCCGGAGTGGACTCGACCGAGCTCGCTCTCGAAACGGGTCTGCGCAAGGATCAGATCATCATCTCGTGCAAGGTGTCGCGTCCGAGAGACCTGCTGGCAATTTATCGCGACCTGGCTCGTAAGACGGAGCAGCCGCTGCATCTCGGGCTGACGGAAGCGGGCATGGGCACCAAGGGTCTCGTGTGGTCGGCGTCGGCAATCGGGATCCTGCTCAACGAGGGCATCGGCGACACCATTCGCGTCTCTTTGACACCTCGCCCTGGCGGCGATCGGCGGGAGGAGGTGTACGCCGCGTGTGAGTTGTTGCAGGCACTCGGTCTGCGTGCCTTCGCGCCGAGCGTGACGGCATGTCCAGGCTGCGGCCGCACGACCAGCACGACTTTCCAGGAACTCGCCGAGCGGACACAGGATTACATTCGCTCGCAGATGCCGGAATGGAAGAAGCGCTACGAAGGAGTCGAGACTCTCACGCTCGCGGTCATGGGCTGTGTCGTCAACGGCCCTGGCGAGTCCAAAGCGGCGAATATAGGCATCAGCCTCCCTGGTACAGGCGAAGCCCCCAACTGCCCTGTCTTCATAGACGGTGAACACTTCACGACGCTCCGAGGTACTTACGATGAGCTTGCGGAGGGATTCCGTACGCTCGTCGATAACTACGTAGCGACCCGGTATTCCGCGCGTTCATAACAAAAACGGCATCTCGTCCTGGCAACGATTTCGCAATCGGAGTCAGCTGAGTCCTTGTTGGGAGAGTCAGCTGATGCGTTTCGTTTGTGCCGCCTTCTCATTGCTGTTGTTAACCGCTGGATGCGCGCGAAAGCCACCGGAAGCGCCGCAACCGACGCCAGTGGAGCAACCGCCCGCGCCGGCGAAACCAGCATCGCCGTCGCCTGCTGCGCCAAAAGGCACGCCGGCAAAGCCCGCGGCTCCATCGCCGTCTGCACCGAAGGCAGCGCCCGCTAAACCAGCAGCGCCCGCGAAGCCGGCGCCGCCGTCTTCATCCGCACCAAAGGCGGCGTCACCAGCCGGTCCCACAAATCCTGCTCTGGACCTGGCCGCGCTCAAGGAACGGCTCAAGGCAACCAAAGCCATCGGCCTCATGACGAAGCTCACGTTGAAGAACCAGGTCGACGACCTGCTGGATCGGTTCCGTGGACACTACGCGGGAAAAGACACCGTGACGATGCAGCAGCTTCGTCAGTCGTACGACCTGTTGATGATGAAGGTGCTTTCCCTTCTGCAGGACAAGGACCAGATGCTGGCGTCGGACATCGTGGCCTCGCGCGAAGTGATTTGGGGCTTGCTGGCGGACCCCAAGAAGTTCGCCACTCTCGACGTGTGAACGCTGGAGAACCTATGAAGAGATGCTCTCGGCTATTGGCGTACTCGATGATCGTCAGTCTGCTGGCGGCCGCGCCTTCAATCGCGCAGGACGAGGAGGCGATCAAGAAGGACCTGACGTCGGTGATCGCGCTTCAAGGAATGCCGTGCGGCGAGGTCGTGGCCGTCAAGGTGCAGGCGCAGAACGACTACCTTGCGTCGTGCAAGGACGGGAATCGCTATCACGTCTATGAGAACGACAAGGGCCGCGTAGTGGTTGAGAAGCAGTAGGACAGGTAGGGCGGGTCCTGATTTTTGGACCCGCCGCCATCACTCAGCGGGACGACGAATCGGCTGCGGCCTTCTCCGCCGCGCGCGCAGCGCTCAGCATGTTGAACATCGCGTGATTGCCCTCGTGGCACGCGTATTCGAACATCTCTTCCGGCTGCGTCTTCAGGTTCAGCGCCGCGGTCCATGGCTTCGCGAACGTCGTCGCGTCCTCGACCGTCACTTCGTAGCGAAGATCGTTGGCGCCCACACGAGTGAAGCGCTCGACCAAGTGCAGATCTTTGCCGGAGCCGCGATAGTTCGTCGCGTCGCTGAAATTCCTCGCGTCAACGACGAGCGTGTCACCTTCCCATCGGCCTCGGGAATCACCGTGGTACTGGCGAATGGTCGAGCCGATGTGATCGCGACCGTCGACCGGGATGATGCGAGTCTCGTGGATCATCTCGTAGGTGATGGCGACAAAGCCCGGGCCCTGCACGATCCGCGTGTTCGCGTTGTAGACGGCCGGGAACATCGAGCCCGGGACGCCGCGCGTAATGCAGCGATCGTAGAGCGTGAAATCCTTCGGACCGTTCCATGGGCCGTTGCCGAAGCTGCCACGGACCTGGCGTTGTATCCGAGCGCGCGCATCCGCGGTGATCTCGGGAACTCGTCCATCCGGTGGATCGATCACCATCGACGTCCGTCGAGAGGGGTTGCCTCGTTCCAGCCAGTGCGGCGGCGGCGAGGTGGCCGAACCCACCGCGCCGGCGTTGCTCCGATCGGCGGTCTCGAGATCGAACTCGGCGTTGTCACGCTCGCGCTCCGAGCGAAGGCGGTCGGAAGACTTTGCGAACTCTTCGTCGGTCAACTCCTGCCGCGTGCCGAACTCTTTCGGTCGCTCGAACGGCACCCCGAGTTCGCTCTGACTCGTCCAGCCGCCCTGCAGATCCGGGTCGCCCCACGGCGTGCGCGGAACCGCCGACGAGCCGGCCGCACTGCGCGACGGCGAGGACGATTGAGCGCTTGCGGACAGAGGAATGGCAATGACACTGATGAGAATCGCGGCCACACACATGATCAACCTGGCGCGCATAGGCTGCTCCTTCAAATGCGTCCATGATACTCGGAACCTGGAAGTGCAGCTCGTGTTATCCAGGCTTGGTCGTCTTCGCGTCGCCGGTGATGAGCCGGGCCCCGCGCTGAAACGTGAAGTACGCCACCGCCCACTCGAACAGCACCACCATCCGGTTGCGAAATCCGATGAGCATGAAAATGTGCAGAAACAGCCACGAGAGCCACGCGAGCACCCCAGAGAGCCTGATCCATCCGAGATCGCTGATGGCCGCGCGCCGCCCGACAATCGCCATGCTTCCCAAATCGCGATACACGAAGGGCGTCGTCGGCTGTCCGCGCAGCCGTCGCAGGACGTTCTTCGCGGCGTGACGCGCGCCTTGCATCGCAGTCTGCGCGACGCCCGGCAGAAGCTTCCCTCCCTGGTGCAGAAAGGCCGCCGCATCGCCAACGACGAACACCTCGGGATGACCGGGGATCGAAAGGTCCGGTTCGACAATCACGCGCCCGGCGCGGTCGAGAGGAACGTCCAGCGTCTTGACCAGGGACGATGCCGCCACGCCAGCCGCCCACAGCACCGTCCCGGCGTTCACGCGTTCGGTGCCGGCCATCACGCCTTGCGCATCGACAGCCGTGACCGCAGTGTTCTCACGAACCTCGATACCAAGACGCTGCAGCGAGCTGCGCGCGGCATTGCGAAGTTTCTCGGGAAAGGTCTGAAGAATGGTGGGGCCGGCTTCAAGGAGCAGGATTCGTGCACGCGCGGTGTCGATGGACTGGAACTCGTCGCGTAACGTTTGTCGCGCGATTTCGGCGAGCGTACCCGCCAGCTCGACACCAGTCGGGCCTCCGCCCACGATCACGAACGTGAGCAGCTCGCCCTGGCGCATATCGTTTTCCTCACGTTCGGCGCGCTCGAAGGCGATGAGAATGCGTCGCCGAATCGCGATCGCGTCTTCTAACGTCTTCAGTCCAGGAGCGTTGGGCTCCCAGTCGGAATGGCCGAAGTACGCGTGGCGCGATCCGGTCGCGACGATCAGCCAGTCGTAGTCGAGTGCACCTCCGTCCGCCAACTCCACGCGCCGTGCGGTGACATCGATACGGGTCGCATCGGCGAGCAACACCCTGACGTTGCGGTTACGGCGAAGAATCCACCGGATGGGCGCAGCGATGTCGCCTGGCGACAGCGTTGCGGTGGCGACCTGATAGAGCAGCGGCTGGAAGAGGTGATGATTGCGACGATCGATCAGCGTAACGCGGACGTCCGCATTGCGCATTGCCCGGGCGGCGGAGAGCCCGCCAAAGCCGCCGCCGATGATGACAACGTGAGGTAACACGAGCGAATCCAGCTTACCGAGGCGGGTCTACAAAGCAAGACCCGCCCTACGGTCGAGAATGTCCTATGCCCAGCGGAAGCCCTGCTTCGATATCGGCAGCGAGCGGATGCGCTTACCTGTTGCTGCAAAGATCGCATTCGCCAGCGCAGGAATCGTCGGCGGGAGAGCTGGTTCGCCGAGACCGGTAGGCGGATTGTCAGTAACGGCGAAGTAGACATCGACTTCGGGCGCCTGAGGAATCCGCACGGTCGGGTACTGATGGAAGTTGCTCTGCACGGCCTTGCCGCCCTGGATCGCGATTTCCCATCCCATCAGGTGGCTCATGCCCTCGACGATGGCGCCCTGGCTCTGATTGGTCGCGCTGCTCGGGTTCACGATCTGCCGTCCGACATCGCCCACGACCCACACCTTGTTCACCTTCACGCGGTTGAGCGAATCGACAGTGACTTCAGCGACGTTGGCGAAGTACCCGCGGTGGCTGTACTGGAAGCCGACGCCCATCGCGGTGCCCTTTGGCAGCTGTCGCTTGCCCCACCCTGATCGGTCACGAACAGCCTCGAGCACACCGGCCATGCGTCGGGCATCGAATCCGTTGCCACCCTGCTGCGGTTCGGGCATCGCCGGTCCATTCAGCAACTCCAGGCGAAACGCGATCGGATCCTTGCCCGCGGCAATCGCGACCTCGTCGATGAACGACTGGAAGACGAACGAGAATGCGTTGCTGCGCGGCGCGCGGTGCGCACCGGTCGGGACGCCCAACGCCATGAGCGTCGCCTGGAAGTCGTAGTTCGGGATGAAGCGCGCGGGGAACTCGGCACCGGGGATGTTCGCCGAGTTGGAGAATCCCTGTTCGCCTTTGGAATTGTCTCCGTAGCTGACGAAATGATTGCGCCACGCCACGAGCTTGCCGGACGCATCGACCCCGGCCTTCAGGAAGTGGAAACCTCCCGGCCGATAGTGGTCGTGACGCATGTCGTCTTCACGCGTCCAGAGCACTTTCACCGGAACGCCGATCTGCCTGGTGATGGCCGCGGCCTCACCCATGTAGTCGTTGGTCAGCCGGCGGCCGAATCCACCGCCTGCGCGCTGGATGTGGATCGTGATGGTCGATTCAGGAATTCCGAGCGCGGTCGAGACCAGCTGCCGGCCGTTGGCCGGCGTCTGCGTCGGCGCCCAGATCTCCATCTTCCCGTCGTGCCAGTGCGCGGTGCAGTTCTGCGGCTCGAGCGGCGCATGCGAGATGAACGGATAGTCGTACGCCGCTTCGATCACCTTGGCCGCGCCCTGGAGCGCCTGCTCGGCGTTGCCATCCAGGCGAAGCGGGAAGCCGGGCTTCTGCGTGGAGATCTCTTTCGCGCGGCTCGCGAATCCTTCGCTGCTCTGCTGCGCGGTCGCGCCTTCATTCCACTGCACCTGCAGTTTCTCGCGTGCCGTCTTCGCCTGCCACCAGCTGTCGGCAACAATGGCCACACCCGGCATCAGCCCTCGCAGGTCGTCCGTGCCGGCAACAGCGAACACGTGACGCACGCCGGGCATCGCCTTGATCTGATCGTAGTTGACGCTGACGACCTTGCCACCGTACACCGGACACTTCTCGTACACCGCCCACAGCATTCCCGGCAGCGTGAGGTCGATGCCAAACGTCGGCTGCCCGGTCACGATGCGCGTGTTGTCGACGCCACGCGTGAACGTGCCGATGATCTTGTAGTCGGCTGCCGGCTTTAGCTTCACCGTCTGCATCGCCGGCGGCGTCATCGTCGCCGCCCGGGATGCGAGCTCGCCGTAGGTCATCGTCCGCCCGCTGGCACGATGGGAGACGCGCGCGTCGGCAGCGACGCATTCCGCCGCGGGCACTCTCCACTCCTGCGCGGCGGCGGCCACGAGCATCTCGCGAATCGAAGCGCCAACCTGTCTCAACGGATCCCAGTTGGTGGGGGTGGCTGTACTGCCGCCGGCGTTCTGGCGCCCATATTTCGTCTCATCGAGGTCGGCCTGCTCGATCCGAATACCTGCCCACGGCACGCCGAGCTCATCTGCAAGAATCATCGGCAGCGACGTCTTGATCCCTTGACCGATCTCGGGATTCTTCGACACGATCGTCACGACGTTGTCGGGCGTGATCTTGATGAAGGCGTTCGGGACGAAGGCTTGTCCTGCCCCCTGCGCCACGACCCGCGCGACCGGTTCGAGGTACGCGGCGACCAGCATGCCGCCTCCCGCCAGGGCCGAGACACGCAGAAATGAACGCCGATCGAGCTGGAACGCTGGACTCTTTGTCATCGGGATCCTCGAGGGCTGCAGGCCGCAGGCCGGGTCTAAAGGCCAAGACCCGCCTCATTGTAAGATACGCCGCGCCCTTCGACGAATGCTCAGGGCGTCCTGAGCGAAGTCGAAGGACGTCTCGAGGTTACATGATGATCCGTTGTTTCGCTGTTGTCGCGATCGCCCTGGCGGCCCTCGCGTTGCCTTTCCCTGCATCGGCCCAAAACGATACGTACACCGTACGGCTGGGATGGGTGCCGACGACGGCCGCGGACCGGCCCAACGTCACGGGAAAAGGTTCGGCGACCGCGACGCTGGCCGGACGCAAGCTGACGATCTCAGGGTCGTTTGAAGGATTGGCGGCGCCGGCCACTATCGCCCGACTCCATGGCGGCATTGCCAAAGGCGCTCGTGGCGCGGCGATCGGTGACCTCATGGTCACGCAAGCGGCGGCTGGCAAGCTGTCCGGTTCGATCGACCTCACGCCTCAACAGATTGAATCTCTGAAGCAAGGCAAGTTGTACATCCAGCTGCACACGGCCAAAGGCGTTCCTCCGGACGGCAGCACGCTCTGGGGTTGGTTGCTGAAATGAAAGAACCAAAGGTCAAAAGTCAAAGGTCAAAAGTTAAGTCAAAGGTCTAAGGTTTAAGGTTTAAGGTCTAAGGTTTAAGGTCTAAGGTTTAAGGTCTAAGGTTTGAGGTCTAAGGGTCACAGGTCAAGGTCAGAGGACAAGGTACTTACCGAGGTCACGATGATGTTGCGTAAGAGCTCGGCTCATTTGGTGGCGTTTGCGAGTCTCGTCGCGTCGGGGGTTCTGCTCGCCGGCCAACAGCCGGCAGGCGGACCGTACACAGCCGAGCAAGCCACGGCTGGAAAGGCTGCGTACGAAGCGAGCTGCGCTGCGTGTCATGGCTCCGATCTGATGGGCGCGCCTCCGCTCGCAGGCGAGGGATTCATCGGCGGCTGGCGTACGCGTACGACGCGAGACATGTATGGACTCATTCGTACGACGATGCCGGCGGATAACCCCGGCGGGTTGTCCGAGCCGACCTACGCGAACATCGTCGCTTACATCCTTCAGTACAACGGTGTTGCCGCGGGCGCGACTCCGCTGACGCCAACGACCGACGTGAGGATTGGCGGACCCGCACCCGCAGCCGCGGCGCCAGCGCGCGGCGCCGCACCTCCCGCGGCGGCTCAAGCGCCGGCTGGACGAGGCGCAGGAGCGCAGGGTGCTGCGGCAGGTGGAGGGCGTGGTCGCGGGCAGGAGCCGCCACCGACAGGGCTCACGGTGAAGGGCGAAGTGAAAAACTTCGCGCGGGTCACCGATGACATGTTGCGCAATCCGGCCCCAGCTGACTGGCCGATGCTGCGCCACGATCAGTTTGCTTCGAGCTACAGCCCGCTCACGCAGATCACACGCGACAACGCGCAGGATCTTCAGCTCCAGTGGATCTGGCCGATGAACGAGGGCGGGACCAATCAACCCTCGCCGCTGGCCTACAACGGCACGATCTTTCTCAACAACACCGGTGGCATCGTGCAGGCGCTCGACGGCAAGACCGGTGATCTCATCTGGGAGCAGCGTCTCGGCGTCAACCTCGCAATGCGCGGCATGACGCTCTATGACGACAAGCTGTTCCTGGCGTTGAGCAACGCGCATCTCGTCGCGCTTAATGCGCGCACCGGAGAAGTAGCCTGGGACGTGGCGATGCCTGATGGCCGCGGCAGCTCCAGCGGTCCGCTCGTGGCGAAAGGGAAAGTCATTCAGGGGATGGGCGGCTGCTCACAGTACGTCGAGCAGAAATGCTTCATCAGCGCCTACGACGCCGAGACCGGCAAACAGTTGTGGCGCTTCAACACGGTGGCGAAGGAAGGCGAGCCCGGGGGCAACACATGGGGCAGCCTCTCGAGCCTGTTCCGCGCCGGCGGTGAGAGCTGGATCACTGGCAGCTACGATCCCGATCTGAACCTGACGTTTTGGGGCACGGCGCAGGCCAAGCCGTGGATGCCAGTCAGCCGCGGGATGTACACGCTCGACAAAGGGCTCTACACCAGCTCGACGCTCGCGCTCGACGTGGATACCGGCAAGCTCGCGTGGTACTTCCAGCACGCTCCCGGTGAGGCGCTCGATCTCGACATCGTCTTCGAGCGCGTGCTCGTCGACAGCGGCGGACAGAACCTGGTGTTCACCATCGGCAAGGACGCGGTGCTGTGGAAGCTCGATCGCAAGACGGGCAAGTACCTCGGGCACAAGGAAGCAACGTTCCAGAACGTCTGGGAGAGCTTCGATCCGAAGACCGGCGAGCCGCGCTACCGCGCTGACATCATCGACCACGAGGTCGGCCAGTGGATCGACGGATGCCCGAGCACGGAAGGCGGGAAGAACTGGCAGGCAATGAGCCATAACCGCGCCACCAACCAACTGATCATTCCGATCAGCCAGAGCTGCATCGCCATCCGCGCGCAAAAAATCGAGCAGGTTGCCGGCGGGGGCAGCGGCGGCGGCGCCGATCGGCGCTTCTACGAAATGCCGGGCACCGACGGCAACATCGGAAAGCTCGCGGCCTTCGACGTCAACAGCCTCAAGGAAATGTGGGCGCTGCAACAGCGCGCGCCGTTCCTGACGTCGGTCCTCTCGACCGCGGGCGGCGTCGCATTCGTCGGCGATCTCGATCGGGAGTTCAAAGCCGTCGACGTCAGAAACGGAAAAGTGCTGTGGCGCACCCGCCTGAGCACATCGGTGCAGGGCTTCCCGATCTCGTTCTCGATCGACGGCCGGCAGTACGTCGCCGTCACCACCGGTCTTGGAGGTGGCAGTCCGCGGCAGGTGCCGTCGACAATCGCTCCGGAGATCCGAGTGCCGACGACTGGCCAGGCGTTGTACGTGTTCGCGCTGCCTGACCGGCGTTAGTTGAGAGCCGTTTTCACAATGACGTAGAGACGGGTCTTCAGACCCGCCTTGCGATCAATGGTCCTGCCCGTGCGCCCGTTGACGGGCCGCCAGATAGCGATCCAGTTCCGCCGCATCCTTGAAGACCGCCACGCCGGGGAGCGACTTGATGATCTCGAATACTTCATGAATCTGCGGCTGCATGTGGACAAAGGACGCCTGCCCGCCCCGCTCCTTGAGCGTCTTGCGGGTCAGAGCAAAAACCCGCAGGCCGGCGCTGGTGATGAACGTCAATTGCGCCAGATCGAAGACGATGTCCCTGGTCGGGCTGCCCAGCACCGGCGCGAGTTGCCTCTCCAGTTCGGGAGCCGTGGCCGTGTCGAGACTGCCGGCCAGCGTGATGGTGACCGTACCGGCATCCCGACCACCGGCGCTCTGAATGCTGATGTGAAGTGGCATATTGGTTTTCTGCTAAAGGAAAGTCGAAACACGCTGCTTGGTCAGTCGCAGGACATTCTGGTCGCCCTCACGCCGATAGCGGATCTCGTCGACGTTACGGCGGACCAATTCGAGGCCCCACCCACCTGGCAGGTCATCATCCACCGCCTGCGACTGACGCGGTGCGATATCGGTCGGATCGAACTGTGGCCCGTTGTCTCGCAACTCAACGACAAAGGAATCGTCGCTGCGCTCGAAAAGAAGCTGAAACGTCTTCTGCGCGTCGCGTTTCAAGGCGTGGTTGACTATGTTGCAGCCGCATTCCTCCAACGCCAGCGCCAGGCTGAAGATCGTTTCGTCCGGCGCCCGGTGCGACGCCGCAAATTGCTGCAATGCCTCTACACCACGCATGACCTCATCAGGCGTCGCGCGAAGTACCAGCGTCATGCAGTCGTCGGGATGCACTTTCAGCGTGAGAATCGCGATGTCGTCGGATTGAGGCACGTTGCCAGCGAAGAGGCGGACCTTCTCGAGCACACGTGTGGTGATGGCACGAGCGGACAGGCCCGCACAGGCGCCTGCGTCCGCCAGCAACCGATCGGCGCCATAGCATTCCTCCTGCGAGTTGAACGCCTCGCTCACGCCATCGGAGTAGAGAATGAGGGCATCGCCGGGATTCAACGTCCGCTCCGTGCGCTCGAATTGCACGCCCGTCTCGAAACCGAGTGCGGTGCCGAGATGATCGACCGCCCAGCATGGCGGTCCGGCCGCGGACAACAACACCGGGCGACAATGGCCCGCATTGGCCAAGGTCAGCCGACACGACTTCGGCTCGAGTACGGCACAGAGCAACGTTACGAACATGCCCGTCGGATTGTCGACAGCGAGTTCATCGTTCAGCCGCGCGAGCAGCCGCTCCGGCTCGGCAATGTCGCGAGCCAGCAGTCGCGCCAGGCTGATCGCGCGCGCCATGAACATCGACGCCGGAATGCCCTTACCTGAAACGTCGCCGAGAAACACGACCAAACGTTCCGGCCCGGCGGCGCAGACGCCGTACAGGTCACCGCCGACCTCACGCGCCGGTTCGAGCACGGCACCGAAGCCGACGCCATACGCGTCTTCCAGCGCCGAGAAATCGTGGGGCAACATGCCCATCTGAATGTCACGCGCCACCCGCAGCTCGCTCGCGATCTGCTCCTTGACCGCGTCGTTGTACGCTTTCGCTTTCAACAAGGAGCGCACGCGGGCCTTCACTTCCAGCATGTCGAATGGCTTGGTCAGGTAGTCATTCCCGCCTGCCTCGAAACCGCGCGTCTTGTGTTGAACGTCTTCGAGCGATGAGAGAAACATGATCGGCACGTCGGCCGTTTCCGGCATCTCGCGCAGGCGACGGCACACTTCATAGCCGTCCATGTCGGGCATGACGATGTCGAGCAGGACGAGATCGGGAGGCGCGCGCCGAACCGCCTGCAGCGCGGTTTCGCCGTTCATCGCGAGACTGAGTTTGTGATCGACCTTCAGGCCCTCGACGAGAATGTCGAGATTGGCCTTGGTATCATCCACCAGCAGCACGCGGCAGTCGGCGAGGCTTTTCATGTCGGTTATGCGTCACCAACAGAATACCTGTCCAGCTGGGTGTGCTGTGAGTTCGATCTTTCAGGCTAATGCGTTTATCAGGATACGCGCGGAGTCGATGGAGTCAGGAGCTAGTCATGAAGATTGAAGAACGACCGGTAGGTTCTGTCGTCGTGCTCGACCTGGCTGGCAGGCTCGTGGCCGGCGAAGGCGTGGGGCAGTTGAAGGACAAGATCAACAGCCTGATCCTCCAGGGTACGCGGCAGATTCTGATGAATCTCGCCGGTGTCTCCTACATCGACAGCAACGGCCTTGGCGAACTGGTCGCCGCGCACACGACTATGGTTCGGAACGAAGGCCAGATCAAGCTGGTGAATCTCACGACGCGAGTCCAGGATTTGCTGGCCATCTGCCGGTTGTCGACCGTATTCGAGACCTTCGACTCGGAAGCCGACGCGCTGCGCAGTTACGAAGGCGTGATCGCAGGCTGAGCGTCAAGGAAGAGGTCGGACTGTATCGGCACCGACATCATCTCGCCATCGAGAGTCAGATCTGGCGCCTGCTCTACCAGGTCATCGACCCGGCTGGAGGCGGCCACAGACCAAGGAGTTGACGCAGCGTGATGATCTGTCCGAGATGATGGCTGTTGTGCACGGCCGCATGCAGGAGTCCGGACCCGCGTGACTCTTTGGACAGGACGGGATTTGGCACGTCCGGGGGCAGGATTGGATCGTTAAGCGAGTCCGATCGCGCCGCGATTCGCTTCGCCTCTTCGATCGAATCGAGATAGCGCGTGCGTAGCTCGTTCCAGTCGCCTGCGCCTCCGCCCGGCCAACTGTCGGCAGCGTGCTGCGGGACGCCAGCGTAACCACCTACGGCGCAACGATTCCACCACTCCTGCCAGTAACACAGGTGGGCGACGATATCCGCAATGGAATGCGGAAGTTGATGCGGCTTCGTACTCGCCTGGTCCGCCGTCAGTCCATCGAGCAGCTTCGCCGGGCCGAGAAACACGCCCTCTCCATTGAGCACGCTGGCCAACAGACTTCGGTCGTCAACCTTGTAGAGTGTGTTCATCCGACCATTGTGTTCTAAGCTTCGTCAGAGTCCTTTCGTCTGTCGAAAGGAACTTTCAGTCGGGTCCTTTCGTCTGTCGAAGGGAGGGCGTGTTGGGGAAGGAAAAAAGCGATGTGCTGCAGGGGACGCTCGACATGCTGGTGCTCAGGTCCCTGCAGCTCGAACCGATGCACGGCTGGGGCATCACCGAACGGATCGAGCAATGGTCGGAGCACGTGCTGCAACTCGGACAGGGAACGCTCTATCCCGCGCTGTATCGCCTCGAGCAGCAGGACTTCATCCGCTCCGAATGGCGCATCACCGACAACAACCGGCGCGCGCGCTACTACTCGTTGACCGCGAAGGGCCGGCGATACCTGAACGAGTCGCTGGCGCAGTGGCGACGCATGTCGCGCGCGATCAATCTCGTCCTGGATGCGACGACGTGAACTGAGAGGGTCTGATGGGTGCGCTGGCGTATCTGTGGCGTCGTCTCGCCGGAGCCTTGGGGAGGGCACACCGGCAGGAACTCGAGGATCGCCTCGGCGACGAGATCCGCTTCCACGTCGAGCAACAAACCGAGAAGAACCGGCGCGCCGGCATGACGCCGGACGAGGCGCGGCGGCAGGCGCTGATCCGATTTGGTGGCGTCGAACAAATGCGCGAGGGGACACGCGACGTGTTCCGCGCTGCGCGCCTCGAGCACCTCGCGCGCGACCTCCGCTACGGACTGCGCTCGCTGCGCCGCCATCCTGGCTTCACTGCGATGGCCGTGTTCTCATTGGCGATCGGCATCGGCGCAAACGCGACGATCTTCGCTGTCGCCCAGGCGGTGTTGTTCCACAAGTCGCCACTCCGCGAGCCCGAGACTCTCGTCAACATCTACGAGTCCGAACGCGGCAGCGGGTTCAATCCGCTGTCGTACCCGAACATCGACGACCTGCGTAAGGGGACGGCTGGCGTCTTCACCGGAATCGCGGCGTCGACGTTCGCGTTCGCGCAAATCGATGACGGCGGCACGGTAGGCGCGGTCATGGGAGAGGCCGTGTCGGGAGGCGCATTCGCGCTCCTCGGCATCGAGCCGCTTCTCGGCAGAGCCATTCAACCCGCCGACGATGTGGCCAGAGGCGGCCATCCGGTCGTGCTGCTCAGCTATGGCTATTGGCAGCGTGCGTTCGGCGGTGACCCGCACGTCGTCGGACGGACGCTGCAGATCGGACGACGCGTCTACACGATCATCGGCGTCGCCCCGGCCGACTATCGCGGTGGCCTTCCGGCGATCACGCCCGCCTTCTACGTCCCGATCGCCATGCAGGACGAGTTGATGGGCGTCGAGGTGCTCGACCGGCGCAGCGTCCACAACTTTTTCGTCAAAGCGCGGCTCGCACCCGGCGTCACTCGAGTGGCGGCCGGGCACGCCGCGTCACAGGTGGCATCATCCCTCACGCTCGCGAGGCCCGAAGGATGGGTTCCCGGACAGCAGTTCTCGCTCGTGCCAACCTCCGACGTGCAGGTCGTCCCTGGCGTGGACCCGCTGTTGCGCGCCGCGACGTGGCTGCTCATCACGGTCGTGGGATTGGTTTTGCTGCTGGCGTGCACGAATCTCGCGAGCTTTCTGGTGGCGCGCGTGCTCGATCGGAGCCAGGAGGTTGCCCTGCGCCGCGCTCTCGGCGCCACGCGATGCGCGCTCGTACGTCAGATGCTCGTCGAGAGCGTGCTCCTCGGGCTTGGCGGGACGGTCGTTGGACTCGTCCTCGCGTTCCTGCTGCTCAATCTTCTCCTGTCGATCGATCTCCCACTCCCCTACGGCATGAGGCTCGATCTTCACCTGGGTCTCGACGAGCGGGCGCTGCTCGACTGGAGGGTGCTGACGCTCACCGCCGGTACCGGCATATTGGCGGGCGGCCTTCTCGGACTCTTTCCGGCCATTCGGGGAACGCGCGCCGAACTCAGCCCGGCACTCTCGGCGCAAAGAGGTAGCAGTGCGCCGGCACCTCTCAAGTGGCGCAACGCGTTAGTCGTCGCGCAAATCTCGATGTCCCTCGTGCTCCTGGTGGGAGCCGGCCTCTTCCTTAGAAGCTGGCAGCAGGTGCTGGCCGTGGATCCGGGCTTCGGCCATGCTCCGACGTCGATTCTGGCGACGATGGCGCCGATCACGAAGGCCTCGGCCGACGACGCCGCGCAGCGCACGCGCATCCTGCGCCAGCATTTTCAGGCAGAGCCAGGCGTCGAAGCCGTGGGTCTCGTCTGGCCGCTGCCCCTCGAACTCTCGTCGAGCAATACGAACTTCACCATCGACGGTCGAGCGCTTCCTGCAGGACAAGAGGCGTTTCGCGCAGATCGCATTTTTGTGGACGGCGGGTTCTTCGATGCTGCCGGTGTGGCGATCGTGTCCGGCCGCGCCTTCAACGACGGCGACCGCGGCAACAGTCAGCCTGTTGCCATCATCAGCCAGGCGATGGCCCGCCGCTACTGGCCAGAGGGCGACGCACTTGGCCGGATCCTCCGGCGGCCAGATCCAGCCGAGCCTGACCTGATGATCGTCGGCGTGGCGAGCGACATCAACGTGCGATCGCTCGGGGAAACTCCGCGCGACGTGGTGTACGAGCACTTCGCGCAGCTCGGCCGCTTGCCGGCAGTCACGTTCATCGTCCGAACCAGCACGGATCCTGCGCGGATGTCACAGGTGCTCGCCGCAGCCGGCCGCCAGGTCGATCCGGACTTGCGAGTCGTACAGGCGACGACGATGGCACAGCATCTGGCCATGTCGAGACTGCCGTCGCAGATCGGCGCGGTACTCCTGTCGGTGTTTGCGTCGCTGGGCATGGCGCTGGCGGCCATTGGCGTGTACGGGATGGCGCGCTACACGGTGTCCATGCGGACGCGCGAGGTCGGAATTCGCATCGCATTGGGCGCTGATGCGTCCGGTGTTGCGCGTCAGCTCGCCACTCACAGCCTGCGACTCGTGCTGATTGGTGGCGCAATCGGCGTAGCGGCGTCGCTGCTCGCAGCCCGCTTCCTGGCGGCGCTGCTCTTTGGTGTGGCGACGTTCGATCCTGTCGCCCTGACCAGCGCGCCGCTCGTCCTCGGCATCGCAGCGTGGATCGCGGCCTACCTGCCCGCACGGCGCGCCAGTCACGCGGATCCTCTCGTCGCTCTGCGCAGCCAGTAGACGCTGGAACGCCTGTTGGAAGTAGTTGACGGACGCATCTCCGCTCAAGACAATTTCGGCTGCGATCAGGCGCGTGACTTCGAGCGCCTGTCACTTCCAGGGAGGCACCATGAATGTCAGTTCGTACCGCGTCATGCTGGCTCTCGCGACGATGTCCATGTTGGTTTTGACCAACGAGGCAGAAGCGCAGAATGGCCGTGCGCAGCCGCTGCCGTTGGTGTGGGTCATAGCGACGGGAGGCACCATCGCCGGCGGAGGCGGATCGACGGGTGCGGTCTCGGATTACAAGCCTGGCTCTTTAACCGCTGATGAATTGGTCAAGTCTGCGCCGGACATTAAACGGTTCGCTGAGGTGAAAGTTGAGCAACTGTTCAATGTCGGGAGCAACGATCTCACGCTGAAGAATGTGCTGACTCTCTCAAACCGGATCAACACGATCTTCGCGACCGACGCACGAGTCGCGGGAATCGTGGTGACTCACGGGACAAGCACGCTTGAAGAGACCGCGTATTTCCTGAACCTCACCGTGCGAGATGACCGACCTGTCGTCGTAACTGGGGCAATGCGACCGGCTACCGCACCGAGCGCCGATGGGCCACTCAATTTGGTGAACGCTGTCCGTACAGCCTCCACCCGTGATGCGCGCGGCAAAGGCGTTCTGGTGGTGCTGAACGACGAAATCAACAGCGCACGGGACGCCACCAAGAGCAGCACCTACCGTGTTGAAACCTTCCGCGCGCCGGACCTCGGGCTGCTGGGTTATGTCGACGGTGATGCGGTCGCGTTCTATCGGTCCTCTACGAGGCGCCACACGACGAATACGGAATTCGACGTGAGGGAAATTCGCGATTTGCCCAAGGTCGACATTTACTCCTCCTACCTCGAGCCAAATACCGACATCATTGGCGCCCTTGTGAAGAGCGGCGCCAAAGGCATCGTGTTCGCGGGTACTGGCGCGGGGACCGTCACCGCTTCTGAAAGAGCGGCCCTCAAGGCCCTGCAGTCGTCAACAAGCCCGCAGCCAGTTCTCGTGCGCTCCAGCCGGGTCGGTAGTGGCCGCGTCATCGGCTTAACCGGCCTCAGGGACGAATACGATGCGTTGGGCCTCATTCCTGGAGATAACCTCAACCCTCAAAAAGCCAGGATCCTTTTGATGCTTGCGCTCACGCGGACAAACAACCGTGATGAGATCAAGAGGATGTTCGCCGAGTACTGACAGGCGCACTTCGGCAGTTATGTGCGTCGGACCGTCAGCGATACATCGCCCGCGCGGTCCGCGATAGACTTCGATCCATGAAGTCCGCGCCATCCCTCGCCCCCGAGCACATCGTTGAGACAGCCTGTCCGCTCGACTGTCCGGACGGGTGCAGCCTCAACGTCACGATCCAGGACGGCCGCATTACGGCCATCGACGGCTCCAAGGCGAACCCGATCACCGATGGGTACATCTGCG
>Ga0075424_100002211_pt1 | contig 17638 bp, 12 predicted proteins | sample SoiMethybrSBSTD3_FD_75301 | JGI IMG/M metagenome (GOLD analysis project Ga0075424, IMG submission 75301) | Bulk soil microbial communities from a Populus tree surrounding site in Tennessee, USA - Soil MetaG P. TD hybrid SBSTD3 | ecosystem: Environmental > Terrestrial > Soil > Tree plantation...
TGCTGTGTTGCTGCTGATGCTGCCGGTTACGTCCCTGGCGTGGAGATATCTGCCTGAGTTGCGATTCGTGCAATTTCCCTGGCGGTGGATGTCGGTGCTGGCGGTTTGCGCGGCGCTTTTTACGGCCGCGACGGCGAGAGGCAAGCGGAAATGGATTTCGCTGGCGGCAGTGGCACTGCTAACTGTCAGTTGCGGCCGATATCTCGTGAAACATACGTGGTGGGATACGGAAGACATGGCGACCCTGCAGGCGGCAATCGCGAGCGGAGAAGGATTCGAGGGAACGGACGAGTACGATCCCGCGGGTGACGATCGCAGCGATCTGCCGCAGAAGCGCTTGCGTGCGTGGCTTGTTTCGAGCGAGACGCGCACTGACGAAAACAAGGAAACAAAGATCTTCGTGGACTTCTGGACGGCGGAGCACCGCATCTTGCGGGTGAGTACGGCGACCAGAGCGCGTGTGGCGATCCGGTTAGTGGACTATCCCGCGTGGCGCGCAACGGTCAACGGGAACCCCGCGGTAATTGAGCATTCGCCGGGGACGGCACAGATGATCGTTCGCGTGCCGGCGGGAGAATCGCGCATTGAACTCAAGTTTGGGCGAACGCCGGACCGGACAATCGGGGGTCGGATTTCGGTGCTTACGGCCTGTGGCTCGATCGCTCTGCTCGTATGGCAGCGGCGACGGCAGGCCGCAGTGGCGGACGGCTAGCGACGATCGACAGCAGGATGGCGGACGTCTTGTCCCTGCACGATGTAGATGACGTCTTCCGCAATGTTAGTGGCGTGATCGCCAATGCGTTCGAGATTTTTGGCGACCAGGATTAGTTCGAACGCCGGAAACACCACGCTGGAATCGCCCATCATGTAGGTAAGCAGTTCGCGAAAAATTTGGTCGCGATAGTGGTCCACCTTGTCGTCGCTTTCCAGGACTTTGCGCGCGAGGTCGACATCGCGGCGTACAACGGCGTTGAGCGCGTCGCGAACCATTTCTTCGGCAACTTCGCTCATGCGCGGCAGGTCCACATAAGGTTTGACGCGCGGGTGACGCAGAATGCGAAGCGCGCCCTGTGCAACGTTGACGGCCTGGTCGCCGATGCGTTCGAGATCATTGTTGATGCGGGAGACGGCGAGGACGAAGCGCAGGTCCATGGCCATCAGCTGATGCAAGGCCAGGAGCTGCACCACGCGGTCGTCAATTTCGAGCTGTAATTCGTTGATGGCACTTTCTTCTTCGAGCACACGCTTGGCGAGCTGCTCGTCGGAATCGAGGACGGCATGGACGGATTGGTGGACGGAGCGCTCGGCGAGGCTGCCCATCCACAGAAGACGCTCTTTCAGTTCGTTCAGATCTCGTTCGAAGTGACGTTCCATAGATTCCTCATCCGAAACGGCCGGTGATGTACGCCTCTGTGCGCGGATCGGAAGGCGTGGTGAAAAGCTGCGGCGTCGGGCTAAATTCGACTAATTGGCCCACCAGCAGGAACGCCGTGAAATCGCTGACGCGCGCAGCTTGCTGCATGTTGTGGGTGACGATGGCGATGGTGCAGGAGTCTTTCAGCTGGACGAGGAGTTCTTCGATTTTTGCGGTGCTGATCGGGTCCAGCGCCGAGCAAGGCTCATCGAGAAGAAGGACTTCGGGTTCGACTGCCAAACCGCGAGCGATGCAGAGTCGCTGTTGCTGCCCGCCGGAAAGCTCATACGCGGACTTGTGGAGTTGATCCTTTACTTCGTCCCAGAGAGCTGCGCGGCGAAGGCTGCGTTCGACAATTTCCGCGATAGGATCGTTGGCGCCGTTGATCTTGGGGCCATAGGCCACGTTATCGAAGATCGATTTGGGGAAAGGGTTCGGCCGTTGGAACACCATGCCGACGCGACGGCGAAGCAGCGTGACGTCTTGCGAAAGGATGTTCTGGCCATCGAGCAGGATTTCGCCTTCCAGGCGGGCGTTGCGGACGGTTTCGTGCATGCGATTAAACGTGCGCAGCAGGGTGGACTTGCCGCAGCCGGAGGGGCCGATCAGCGCGGTCACCCGGTTGGCAGCTACGCTCATGTTGACGTCGAACAGCGTCTGCTTCGTGCCGTAAAAAAAGTTGACCTTGGAAATATTCATGCGCACAGGCGCCGGAGCGCTCGTTTCCCGGCTGGGGGCGGCGACGCTGGTTGGTGTTAAATTCACGGTCACTGCAGACCTCGCTGAAGCTGACATATGTTTAGGACCTCTGTACAGATACCCCTCGGGCCAGAATAAACCTTGCGACGATGTTCACAATCAAAATAAGTCCAAGAAGAACGAGGCCTGCGGCCCATGCCTGACGCTGCCAATCTTCGTAAGGGGAAATGGCGTAGATGTAGACCATGTGAGGCAAGGACTCGATGGGCTGATTGAAGCCGGGGCTCCAATAACGATTGCCAAAGGCCGTGAAAAGGAGCGGCGCAGTTTCGCCTGCAACGCGCGCAAAGGCCAAAAGAACGGCGGTGAGGATGCCACGATAGGCAGCGGGAACGATGACGGTAGCAATCGTTTTCCATTTGCTCGCGCCAAGGGCCATGGCCGCTTCGCGCAGGGTGTTCGGAACACCGAGAAGAAATTCCTCGGTGCTGCGCAACGTGATCGGGATCATCATGATGCCTAGCGCGAATCCCCCGGCATAAGCGGAAAAATGCTTGAACGGCAGGACGACCATAGCGTACGCGAAGATGCCGATGACGATAGAGGGAACGCCGTTCAGCAAGTCGGCCGCATAGCGAACAACAAAGGCCGTCTTCGACCCGCTAAACTCGGCAAGATAGATCGCACCGAAGAAACCCACCGGAACACCGAACAAACTGGCCAGTAACAGCAGCTTTGCGCTGCCGATAATTGCGTTGGCCATTCCGCCTCCGGGTTCGCCAACCGGAGTTGGAAGCTTGGTAAAAAAGTCCCAATTGATAGAGCGCCCGCCGTGAAATACCAAGTAGCCGAGAATAAAAAACAGAACCAGGACGGCAACAAACGCACAGACGCCGGTCATCGTAAGCATAAAAGCGCTGACCAGCTTGCGCCACCTCAGACGGGCGTTCATGCGCGCCCCGTTCCGCTGCCGCGGGAAGCGGTAAGCAGCATGAGCAGTCGCGCCAACCCGTTCAATATGAAGGTGAGCAGAAAAAGGACGAGCCCCAGCTGAATCAGAGCCTGAAGGTACATATCCCCGGTGGCTTCCGTAAATTCGTTGGCAATCACCGCAGCGATGGAGTACCCAGGCGCGAAAAGAGAGCTGCTGATGGAAGGTGTGTTCCCGATGACCATGGTGACCGCCATGGTTTCTCCAAGCGCGCGCGCGAGGGCAAGAAAAATGGAGCCCATGATACCGGTGCGAGCAAATGGTACGACGACCTTCCAGGTCGATTCCCATCGCGTGGAGCCCAAGGCCAGCGCGGCTTCCCGTTGGTCACGCGGAACCGAGAGCAAGACTTCGCGCGACACGGAGATGATGTAAGGAATGACCATGATGGCCAGCACGATACCAGCAGTAAGGAAGCCGACACCGTAAGCGGGTCCCTGGAACAACGGCAAGAAGCCCAACGTCGCTTTCAGTGTTGGTGCAATCCAAATCCGCATGAGGGGAATCACGATAAACACACCAAGCACGCCGTAAATTACGCTCGGTACCGCGGCTAGCAAATCAATAAAAAACTGCAGTGGGTCAGAGACCTTCTGCGGCGCCAGTTCGGCAAGGAAGATGGCCGCTCCAATGCCAAGAGGGACCGCGATCGACAGGGCCACGGCGGAAGTTACGACGGTGCCGTAGATAAACGTCAGCGCGCCAAATTGTTCAGCGATAGGATCCCACAACCTGGTGACAAAGAACGCCAAGCCAAATTTTTGCCTTGGGAGCGACGAAGCGATCCAGAGCACATAAACCAGCAAGACAGTAAGCAGAACAATACTGGCCGCAAAAATGAACGTGACCAGCCTGGCGATTTCGTCGCCGTTACGCAGGCGCGAAAGGAACGAGCGCGAATCCTCGACAGGACTCGCGCTCGGAACGTTAATAGAGGACGTTGCCACGCTAGCGCTTACTGAACCTTGCTTAGGGCTTTCAGTTCCATATCGACGACTTCTTTGGGAAGCTTCGCATAGGACAACGCTTCCGCATCGCCTTGCCCGTCGGTGATCGCCCACTTCACGAAGTTCTTCATGGTGTCGCGTTTGGCCGCATCCTTGAACTTTTCGGGAATCAGCAGCCACGTGAAGCTCGAGATGGGATAAGCATTCTTCCCCGGAGCGTTGGTGATCGAGACGCGAAAGTCTGCTGGCATGGTTTTGGATGCGCCGGCCGCAGCTTCACTCACGCTTGCCAGATCCGCATTGACAAATGTACCTGCGGAATTCTTCACGGTTCCGAAGGTAATCTTGTTTTGCGCGGCGTAAATCAATTCCACGTAACCGATGGAGTTGGGAGTCTGCTTGATCAAGCCCGTGACACCTTCATTGCCTTTACCGCCGAGACCCACTGGCCAATTCACTGACGTTCCCTTGCCGACTTTGTCCTTCCAGTCGCCGCTGACTTTCGACAGATAGTCGGTCCAGATGTAGGTGGTGCCGCTGCCGTCGGAGCGATGAATGACGACGATGTCGTTGGCTGGGAGATTGACGCCCTTGTTGGCGTTGGCAATCGCTGGATCATTCCACTTGGAGATCCGGCCGAGGAAGATTCCGGCCAACGTTTCGGGAGTGAAATTCAACTGGGTGCTGACGCCTGGGACGTTGTAAGTCGGCACTGCGGCTCCCAGCACGGTCGGGAAATGAAGAATTCCGGAGCCGTTCTTCGCACGATACGCCTTAAGCTGATCATCGTTCATCGGTCCGTCGGACGCGCCAAAATCCACAGTTCCTTCGGTCACCTGTTTGATACCTGCTCCCGAACCGACAGATTGATAGTTGATCTGTGCTCCGGTGGACTTGTGAAACTGATCGAACCATTTCGAATAAATTGGGTAGGGGAAGGTTGCTCCCGCGCCATTTATCAGCAGTGAGCCCTGCGCAAGCACCGCTCCCGCCAGCGCAACAACGAGCACCGCAAGAACTGAAAATCTTTTCATTTCTGCCTCTCCACACGCATCGCACCGTTGAGCGGGCGATCTTTTAGACCAGGTCGGGAACCCATCCGTTAAAGACAATTCTGTGGATTGATTGTTACGGGAGTGTTAACAAGGCGTTCAGAGTTGGTTGAATCCATAACCAACTGAAATGTATGGGCTTGGGTGTTGATGCGAAGAGATTTTGACAAGCCAGAAAAGTAAAAGGGCGGAACCTTTCGGGCGCCGCCCTTTACGAGAGAAACTGCTATCCCCTCAAATTAGGGAATGTAGTAGCGGAAGGAAGTGAAGAGCATGTTGTCCACTGCTTTCGGAGAAATGCCGATTGCGGTGGGCGTGTTGTTGTTTCCGGACCATCCGGTTTTTGTGAGATAGGAGTATTGAATTCCCCAACGGAAGCCACCCTTCGGTCCGTTGTAAACCTTGTGCCAGAAACCGAAGGTGCCTTCGGAGATGGTGCGGATGTCGCCGGCGCAGCTTCCTCCAGTACTCGGCGTTCCCGTTCCGCCCGGCGCCGCTTCGTTTGAGCAGCCGGAGTTGTTGGCGAACGGCGAGCCGTAGCCGCCGAACTGGTCGAGCTTGATGGTGGTGGTCGTGGTGCCCGGAATCGCGGGCGAGGTGGCGGTTGCCGCAATAGCCGGAGTTTTCAGCACGCTGATTGTCGTATAACCCTGGTAAGCGGCGCGGCCTGCGTACTCCTGGCCGAAATAGGCGTAGACATCCAGTTTCGGGTTGGGATGAAACTCCAAGCCGCCGAGCCATTGCGCGCTCTTGATCAGAGCAAGCGTTCCATCGGGACGGGCAGTTGCATCGGGCAACTGCGCCGAGCCATAGCGTCCGATGCCGCTGCCTCCGGTGAACTTTGCCCGCACGTCGAGCTTCTTGCCCAACGGGAGAATGGCGCTTGCGCCGCCACCGCCGCCAGTGCGGGAGTCATTGAAGGCGCCAAAGGAGCTAACCGCTGTTGGCGTCGCAGATGCGCAATTTCCGGTATAGGTGGTAGGCGTTGTCGGCGGATTTGTGTCGTTCGCGTTGGTGCCGACCACGCCGCAAGGATAGATTCGGTTGCGGAATTCGCTGACGATGCCGAAAACTTCGTAGTGGCCCCAGCCTGGATCAAGTGCAGCCTTTACGATAAAGTCGGGCGCCTTGTTCGTCGTGTATCCCGTCGCGTCAAAGGCGTTGTACAAACCACCGCCCGCGCCAGGAGCGTTCAGCCAGAAGTTTTGAGTTGTGGTCACGGCGCCCGTTGCACTGGTGTTGGTGACAGCTGAGAAGCCGCGGCCCCCGATGGTGGTTTGAGGACCCTCGATCGAAACGCCGAGGGCAAACTTGTCGTGGAAGTTCTTCACTACGCGCAATCCGTATTGCCGTGCCCAAGTGAATCCTACGCTGTACTGGTGATCAACGACCAGCGGCGTGGCTTCCTGGCGATTGAGAATGCCCTTGCGGGTTTCCGTTGCCAAGCTCCACATCTGACCGCCCGTGATGGACCAACCATTGTCAAACGCAACTTGACCGTATGCCTGGCGGTCGCGGAGAACGTAGCTGTTGCTCTGACGATTGTTCGAAGTGGTGCCGGCGCCCAAGAAGTCGGCTTCGACGTAACCGCTGAGCTTGGCAGCGCCGAGCTTTCCTTCGGCCAGAAGGCTCAGACGGGTTTGACGCCCGCCGAAGTTGAATTCTGAAACTTTGGAAAGGCTGTTGCCCGGGTAAGGGATGCCGGTGAATGGCGTGTTGTCGTCAGCGCTGGCCGCGCGGTTACGGAAAACCGTTTCCGCCGCGAAGAATCCGCCAGGCGTGATGGTGATGCCTTTGTAGTGAATCGAAGAGGGAGACTCAGACGCAATAATCTTCTTCTGCGTGTCCTGTACCGCACCCTTCAGTGAGTCGCTGCCGAGTTTCAAATCAGCGACATCGGAACTTAGCGTGGTCGTGCTGGTCTTCACCTCAGCTGTGCTCGCGGCAACTTCGGCGACCTTGGTGTTCGCCTCCGCGGCCTTGGCATCAGCGGCGGCCGCGGCGCTCTTGGCATCGCCGATCTGCGAGTCGCGACGGGACAATTCTTCCTTTAATTGCTGGATCTGTTGTTGCTGGGCTTCAAGAGTCTGCCGGAGCGCTTCTAATTGCTCGGCAAGTACGGCCGTCGCCGACTTCGCGGCGGGCTTGGTGGTTTTCTTCTTGGTATTTTCCGCAGGTTGCGGGTCACCGTCTTTAGGTGTGTCCGCGAACGCCGCGCCAGAAATCAGGAAAAACGACAGTACGATGGCTGCTAGTTTTTTCATTTCCTCTTTTATTGACCGCGCTTAGCGGTCACCCTTCCGTATTGCAATTTGCAAAATGGAATACCTGGTGAGTACGCGAACTTACCCCGCGGACGTAAACGTAGGGTGAGCGTCTTACTGGCACGTCAAACGAATGTGAATATCCGGTAACAGGAATTGTTACAAAGTAAGTTGCTGAAGCGGCTGCAGTTAGATTCGAGGAATGCAGAACCATCGACGAGATGGGCGGAAAAATTTCGCCAAGACTCTGTTCGCGCGAAAGTATATGGCCCGCTAGTGAAGGGAACGCAGTCGCAGCCCCACGCTTGGCGGCAACGGATTTTGGGGGGTTATCTGGGCTCGCCCATCGTGTAGGCCAGGTTCAGGCGGGTGAGACGATACTGATAGAGAGCGTCGGTGTCGGCGATGTCTGCTTCCGTTTTCTGAAGTTCGGCTTGTCCAAGTTCCACAATCGAGCCGAGACCCAGGTTGTAGCGAGATTGCGCGAGATTTAAGCCGAGGTTGGCTTGCTCGCGCAGTTGTCTGGTCACGCTTAGCCTTTCAAAAGCCCGCTGCGAATCGAGCCAGGACGTCCGAACGTCACGCGCGATGTTATTCCGCTCGTCCATCAATTTCTGCTTGGCCACTTCAGTTTGCAGGTCCGCAGTTTTGGCGCGCGCATTGTAGAGAAAGCCATTAAAGACGGGAACGCTTACGTTCACGCCGACCGCGCCGTACCAGTTGGGTAGATTCTCGTTTCTGACGGGCGCGACGCCGACTGTGCCGAGCGCACTAATCGTTGGCCTCCAAAGGTCGTGTTCAGCATGGCCGAATTTTTCGGCGGCTTCCACCTGATCCTGCAAAGACAGAATTTCGGGACGTTGGCGCATTGCCGTCATGATGAGCGGAGTCACGTCTAGTTCGGGCGGTTCAGGTTCGCGTTGCGATTCAACGAGATCGAAGTTCTGCTGGTCGGGATAGCCGAGAATTGCAGACAAGGCGGCGAGCGACGCATCGGTATTGTTTCGCGCTTCGAGTTGCAAGAGTTTGGCGCGGGCCAGGTCCACATTGGCGAAACTCAAATCCAGATCGGACTTTAGTTTGGCCTGAGTCAGCGCGCTGATTTTGTCCACAATCAATTGGCGGGCGTCCACGGTTTGTTGGGCTACCTGCAGCAATGCCCTGGTTTCGAGCGCGTTATAAAACGCCTGGTCCACAGCCATGATGATCTGCGCGGTGGTTGCGGCGGAATTTTCTTCTTCGGCTTTAGCAGCGGCTTTGGCGCTGGAGACGAGATTGGTGGTGCGGCCAAAGTCCGTGACCAATTGACTGACGGTCGCGCCGCTCGCCGCTCGGGGATAAATGATGGGATTATTCAGCGCGCCCGCCGCGATGCGCGCACGGTCGCTGGCATCGACGCCCGTAAGACTCAAGTAGGCCGTCGGCAGGAGTGCTGAACGCTGTTCTCTTGTAAATTGTGCGGCCTGCAGCATGCGGAGCCTGCCAACCGTAATCTGCGGGTTGTTCTTGAGCGCGAGCGCCTTTGCCTGTTTGCGCGACAGTGGTGTGGCCGCCGGCGCAGCACCTTGCGCCGGTGGGTTCTGCGTTTTTGCGGGGGAAGTTGGAATCGCCGGTGATTGAGCATTCAGCTGCGACGCCGCAGAGAGGCAAAGCGCCAGCCATTTCAGTTTCGTTCGCATCGGTTTCAGCGACATCACGCGTGCGCCTCCTCGTTGCTGCGCTCATCGTTGCGGTGCGCAACCCAGTAGGCCGCGGGCACCAGGTAGACAGTCACTACGACCGAAACGAGGAGTCCACCGATGATTGCGCGCGCCAGGGGAGCGTACTGTTCGCTGCCAGCTTCCATGCCCAGCGCCATCGGGATCAATCCCAGGAGGGTTGCGAGTGAAGTCATCAGCACGGGCCGCAAGCGCAGCCGGGAGGCCAGCGAGACTGCTTCCTTCAGTGGTTTTCCTTCGTGATGCAGATGGCGCGCGAATTCCACGATCAAAATGCTGTTCGAAACAACGATGCCGACCATCATCACCACGCCCATCAGCGACATGACGTTGAGCGTTGTGTGCGTAGCCAGCAAAAAGAGCAGAACCCCGGCCAGCCCTGGCGGAACAGCAAGCAAGATGATGAAGGGATCGGTCCACGAGGCGAATTGCGCCACAAGAACGAGGTACACGAGCACGACCGACAAGATCAGCCCGATGCCGAAACTCTTGAACGACGCGCGCATACCTTGCACGGAACCGCGGAGTGTTACGCGTGCTCCTTCGGGCATGTTGGTCGTCTTGAGGACGTCTTCGATTTGGCTGGTGATGGTGCCGAGGTCTTCTTTTTTTGGAGCGACGTACAAGTCGATCACGCGGAACAGCTGGTAGTGATCCACTTCTGTAGGCGAAGCGATCGTGCTCACCTTCACCACGCTGTCTAAGAACGTCGGTTGCGAGATTTTTGGTCCCCGCAATGGAATCTGCTTCAAATCGCTCATGCTGTTTACCGCATTCTCGGCATACTGGACAGTCAGGAGATACGGATTGCCGCTTTTTGGATCAATCCAATAGTTCGGTGCGATCATTCCGTCGGAAGTAAGCGCAGTGATGACGTTGTCTACGATTTCTTTCTGCGAGAGTCCAAGCTGGCTAGCCTTTTCTCGATCTACGTCCAATTGCAGCGCGGGATAGTCGATGTCCTGCGGAATCAGTACGTCGCTCACGGCCTTGAGCCGGCGAATCCTTGACGCCATCTCGACTGCTGCAGCGTACGTCTGCTTCATATTGCTGCCGCTGACTTGCACGTCAATCGGCGCAGGTAGGCCCAGATTCAGCACGGCATCCACCAACCCACCGGATTGAAAGTACGTGGAGACTTGCGGGAGATCGCTAGACAGTCTTTCGCGCACGCGCCTCATATACTCGTAGCTGCCCACTTTATGTCCTTCCTTCAAGCTGACTTGTACGAACGCGGTGTGAGGCGCGGAGTTGGGCGTATAGATGGCGGAAAAGTCGGGGGTCACCCCAATATTGGCGACGATGATCTGCAGCTCGTCCTTGGGAACCACTTCGTGAACGATGTCTTCGATTTTCTGGACGTAATCTTCCGTCAATTCCACACGAGTACCGGTCGGGGCTTTGAGGTTGATCACGAACTGCCCCGGATCAGTGCGTGGAAAAAACGAAACGCCCAGCAGCGGATACATGGCGAAACACAACAACGAAACCCCGGCCAAGCCGACGACTGTTGCCAACGGCTTCAGCAATGCCGTCGCCAGCGACCGGTCGTACTTCGCCAGCAGGCGGTTGAAGTGCCCGTCGAATTTCTTGGAGATTTTTCCCATGCGGGCTTCAATCGAGCCTTCGCCGAGTTCTTCATCCGCTTGGTGCTTTTTGATGAGTTTTGCGCAGAAGAGCGGGACTACCGTCATGGCCACGATGTAGGAAGCGAACAACGACAAGATGACCGCGGTAGCGAGCGCCACGAACAGAAAGCGGCTGACGCCATAGAGAAACACAACCGGAAAAAAAACAATCGAAGTCGCGATCGTCGCCGCAAGCACGGCAAGCGCGACTTCATTGCCGCCCTTTTCGGCCGCGACTTCCGGCGATTCCCCCATCTCCAAATGCCGGAAGATGTTTTCCAGCACGATCACCGAGTTATCAATCAAGCGAGAAAATGCCAGCGCCAACCCGCCGAGCACCATGGTGTTAACAGTGCCACCGCCCGCACCGATTGCCAGGAATGCCGCTAGCGCTGAAAGAGGGATCGAAAGAAACACGGCGGCCGTGGCGCGTATGCTGCCAAGGAAAAGCAGGATCATCAAACCGGTCAGCACTAAACCAATTCCGCCCTCGCGCACAAGGTTCGAAATGGCGGTGCGAACGAAAACGGATTGATCGAAGACGATGCGTGCTTTCAGCTGTGAAGGAATGTCCACCAGATGCTTTAGCGCATCGCGAATTCCTTCGACCACCGCGATGGTGTTGGTGTCGCCACCTTGTTTCAGAATCGGGAGATACACCGAGGGCTGCCCATCTACACGCACCACGTTGGTTTGAATCGCCTGCGCGTCAACAGCCTTTCCGACATCGGCTACGAGAACCGAAGATTGGCCGACGGTCTTCAACGGCATTGAATTAATCGACCCCGGCGTCGGCGCCTGGCTATTCGAATAAAGGTTGTAATCAAACGGTCCGATCTTCACGTCGCCGGCGGGCAAGATCAGGTTGCTTTCGTTGATCTGGCGCACGACATCCATCGGGCTGAGTTGGTGCGCCTGCAATTTCAACGGATCCACATACACCATGATCTGGCGATAGCGGCCGCCGAAGGGCTGCGGAACCGAGGCTCCCGGCACGTTAGCAATTTGATTGCGCACGTTGTACTGGCCGAGGTCGTGGAGCTCCGTTTCGTTCAGGCCCTGGCCCTTTAGCGTGATTAGGCAAACCGGCAAGCTCGATGCGTCGAATTTCAGCACGACGGGCGGCAAGGTGCCGGGCGGCAGCCGGCGCAAATCCGCCATCGCCAAGTTTGAAATGCTGCTCAGATCGGCGTCAGAGTTTGTGCCCGCCTGAAAATAGATTTTGATGAGGCTCACGCCGGGAAGCGACCGCGATTCGATGTGCTCCACTCCGCTGGCGAGCGTGAAAAATCGTTCGAAAGGGTTCGGCGCAATTTCCTTGGGTTGCACTTTTTCACCGTCGCGAAATTGGCTGCGGTTTCCGATCAACACCCGGTCGCCTTCATTCAATCCGGACACGACCTCGACGCGAGATTTACCTTGCAGACCCAAAGCTATCTTGCGCTCTGCCACCGTGTTTTGCGGCGTAACCATCAGCACCGTCGTGGTGTTTCCGCTCTGTGTCACCGCCTCCAGCGGCAAACTCAATGTACTTGGCCGCTGCTCCAACACTAACTGCGTTTCGGTGTACATGCCCGGCATCAACTCGCCTTTCCGGTTATCGAAATCGATTTCCGTTTGCATGGTGCGCGTCTGCATGTCCAGCGAGTCGGCGAAGCGAGAAACTCTTCCAGTGATCGCTTTATTCAGTGCTTGCACGCGAACTTTCACCGGATCGCCCAGGTGAATTTGCGCTGCAATGGACTCTGGAATCGGCAATACCAGCCGCAACTTGGATACCTCTGCGATACGCACGACGGGGATCGCCTGCGTGCTCGAGGATGTTCCCGCTGCCACCAGCGAACCAGTGTCGGCATAACGCACAGTGACAACGCCGTTGAACGGCGCGACGATCCGCGTGTAGTTCGACATCGCGTCGTACTGCTTCTGATTTGCTACGGACACTTCCACCTGCTGTTCGGCTGCGGAGAGCGCCGCCTGCGCGCTGGACACTTGCGCCTCGGTCTCAAGGTCTTTCGCTTGGGCGTCGTCGATTTCCTGTTGCGCCACCAAACCCTTTTGCTGCTCACTGGCTTGCTTTAACCGCACATACATGGAATGCGCAGCGGCGTGCGCCGACTGCGTGCGCTGTACATCGCCTTGCTCGCGCCGGATGTCTTCTTTCGCGCGACGCACCGCGGCGCCGGCGCCACTGAGCTGCGCCGCCAGCTCTGGAACTTCCAGGATCGCCAGCGTCTGACCTTGCTTCACGTGATCGCCCACGTCGACGTAAATCTTCTGGATGTACCCGGCTACCTTGGCGTGAACCTCAACGTCCTGGAACGGCCTGAATTCGCCCGCGATGGTCAACGTGCTGTCCATCGGGCCGCGCTGCACCTTCACCACGGCAGCAATTACGGTTTCGCCGGACACGGGATGGTCCGCGTCGTCCGCTTCTGTCGCACGTCCGAACCTTCGCCATACTCCCGCCACCAATGCCAGGGCCACCACGACCACTGCGCCTATCATTTTTTTGCTCATTTTTTTTCTTCCGATCGCGTGCAGAAACTCGATCACTTCGGCCCAGCGCCGAAGCAAACAGCTTCAGAATTTTCCCAAGAGCCTAAGTTGGCCGCCCGGCGATTGCGCATCGCCAGGACCTTAACTTCACCGGATTGGAGGATTGCTACTAGAAAGCGGGAGGCGGCCGGAACCACAGACTCGAGGAGAAAACTGCCTGCGGAAGCATAACTTCATCGCGATCGGCCGTGCGAAGGGTGGTGGGAACGGTCGCAGCTGTCAGATCAATGAAAATTTGCTCGACATCCAGGTCGGGCAGAGGGGCCACAACTCCGTCCCGCTGAGGAAACTGCTCTAGTTCGGACGAACCCACCGTAGCGCGGTGGCTCGCCGGATGGCATACAGCTAAGTTTCCGTTTGCCCGGTGGTTGTTCAGGAAGGGATTGTAGAGAAACAACCCTACAAGCAGGAAACACACTAAAACCTGCCACATAGCGGCAGGCCTTCGAGAGTTTGTGGCTTGCGGGATGCTCATTTGCCTGGAATTGACACTTCCACGTTAAATTTGATTGCCGCCCAGGGTCAAGAGGATGCCTGCGGCGACTTTCCGGGTGAGGAGGTGGGGATCATCGCCAGGGGTGCAATGATCCCCGTGGTAGGTTCGATCACTGAAGTTCAAACGCTGCGAGTATCCGGTACCTGGTTCACGCCCGAATAAAGGCTGTGTGAATTCTGCGTGACCTCGCCGGTGGCCGTGCTTTCTTCCTCGCCGCTCCCTGGCACCGGCGCGATCCCCAATCCGCGGCCATGCCGCACATCCAGTCCGCGCACCCAGTAGATAATGTCCTCGGCGATGTTGGTCGCGTGATCGGCGATACGTTCCAAGTGGCGCGTGGCCAGAATGAATTGCATGCTCGGCACCACCAGCGCCGTCTGTTGCGTCATTTGTTCCATGAGTTGCTCAAAAATCCGATCGCGAAACTGATCCACGAGGTCGTCGCTTTCGAGGACGCGTGTCGCCATGGTCGCGTTGCGAAAAATCAGCGCACCCAGGCTTTTGCTCATCATGGCCTTCACGGCGTGCGTCATCGGCTCCAGCTCTTCCGGTGCACGCGAGCCCGGCATCTCTCGCAGGCTGGTGACTCGCTCCGCCAGGTTCACGGCCAAATCGCCGATCCTTTCCAGGTCGTTGGTAATTTTTAGTGAAGCCACGATCAAGCGCATTTCGTCGTCACTGAATCCGCCGCGCCGTAGCAGGCGGATGGCGTGTTCATCGATGACGATTTCCATCTCATTGATGCGGGGCTCGAGCAGAAACACCTCGCCTGTGAGCGACGCCGCTTTGGGATCATCCACGCTGACGATTGCTTCCAGTGCGCGGTTGACAGCTCCTTCAACCGTGCGAGCCATCGAAATCAGATAATTGACCAGCGTGTCGTAAAGCACCGTCTCCGTGAGTCCTGCGGACGTGCTCATAGGGCCTCTTTTGGAGCGAAAATCTTTCTCCGCTCGTAGTCGAGAGTTACGCGAAGGTCATTAATACAGGATGGCTGTCGTTTGAATATCCGGTGAAGTTAATTCACGGGATTGCGTCCGCCGTTAGCGGATGCGCGGGAAGAACGCTCGACGTCGAACATCGGCACAGAAAAGTGGAATTGCGAGCCGCGGCCAACTTCGCTCTCTACCCAAATCCGGCCTCCGTGCGTTTCCACCAGATGCTTGGCGATGGAAAGGCCGAGGCCGGTGCCGCCTACTTCGCGCGACCTGGCAACATCCACACGATAAAACCGCTCAAAGATTCGCGGCTGGTCGGCTTGCGGAATTCCGATCCCTGTGTCCGACACGGTAAAAACCACGTCGCTGTTCTTCGGGCTTGCGCTGACCATGATTTGCCCGCCCGCCGGCGTGTATTGGATCGCATTATCGAGCAGGTTTTGCAGCACTTCCGTCAGGCGACGCCGATCGCCGGCAATGTCCGGGACACGCTCCGCCAGATTTACAAGCAGCTTCAAGTCTTTCTCATTCGCGCGCGGCGTGGATGTTTCGATGCAGCTTTCGACGAACGGTGCGACCGGGATTCGCCGCAACTCCAATTCCAGGCGGTCCGCGTCCATCTTCGAAAGCATGAGCAAGTCTTCGGTCAGGCGCGCGAGTCTGCGCGAGTGCTCTACGATAATCCCCAAAAACCGCTCGCGGTTTTGTGGGTCGTTCATCGCGCCAGCCAGCAAAGTTTCCGCGAATCCTTGAATGGCCGTTAGCGGTGTGCGGAATTCGTGTGAGACGTTTGCTACGAAATCGCGCCGCACACGCTCCAGCTTGCGTAGATCTGTGATGTCATGCAGCACGATCACCGCGCCGTTGGTCTCCGCGGCGCGAACCGACGCTACCGTCGCCGCAAAGAAATGCTGCCGCAAAGTCCCAGTGACAATTTCCGATTCGACGCGCGGCTCGCCCCGTAACACCTTCCGCGCCGCTTCGATCAACTCCGTCTGCCGCACCACTTCCACCAGCCCGCTCCCGGCCTGCGGCGGAACTTTCAATTCCAGAATTTCCGCAAAACTCTGATTGGCAAACACCACGCGTTCCGAGCCATTCACCACCAGGACGCCTTCGACCATGCTGCCTAGAATCGCCGACGACAGATTTCGCTCTTCCGTAAGTGTGTGGATGGTACGGTCGAGGCGCGCGGCTGTCTGATTTAGGGAATGGCTGAGCCGGTCCAAGGCATCGCCCGTTCCGTCCGCAGCCTGTGGGCGAAAATCGCCTTCGGCTACGCGCTGCGAAAATGCGGTCAGCCGCTCGATTCGTTCGGAAAACCGCTTGGACACAAGAACCACTACGCCGCTGGCTACGAGCAGGATTACGAATGACGAGAGCCAGAGGCTTTTTCGAAATGGCCGCAGCACTTGCCCGACCGTATCCTCTGGCAGGGCGAATCGCATGATGAAAGGCTTACCGGTTGGAGACGGCTGGCGGAGAGCGTAGTACAAAAACTCGCGATTGATAGTGGCGCTGTGCCGGATCGACCGGCCATTCCCTTCCGCCATGGCTTGCATGATTTCCGGGCGGCCAGCGTGATTTTCCATCGTCTGCGGTTCGGACTGAGAGTCCGCCAGAACCAACCCTTCCGCGGTTATGACCGTAACGCGGGCTCCACTGCTGGCCATGCGTCGCGTCCAGGTTTGCAGAGCGGAAATTTCCTGTGGGTCAACTGGCGGGAGCGCGGAAAATTGCGGCGGATTTTCCTGCGCAATACGGGCAATAGCCTGGAGCTGGTCGAAGCCTGTGCGTTCGTAGTCTCGCCGCAACGCGCGGTCGGCGAAAAAATCCACCACCATCAACACGCTCAACAGCAGCGCGAAGAACACCAGAGCCAGTTTTGTGAAAAGATTACGCCGCACGTGTTTCAAACAGATAGCCCGCGCCGCGGACCGTCTTTAAATGTAGCGGATTCTCAGGATCCGGCTCGATCTTTTCCCGCAACCGGCGCACATAGACGTCCACGCTGCGCGGCGTCACAAAGCGATCGGTGCCCCAGACAGCATCCAGTAGCTGGTCGCGCGTGAACACACGGTTCGGCCGCGACGCCAGATAGTACAACAGTCGGAATTCCAGAGTGCTCAGAGGAACAGTTTTTCCGGAGTAGCTGACTCGGTACGACGCAGGATCAATGGACAACTTGCCCAAATCAATGGTGCGCGGCGCATCCGCCGGAGGCTCTGCCCGCCGAAGCAACGCTTTTACGCGCGCGATTAGCTCCCGCGGGCTGAACGGCTTTGTCACGTAGTCGTCCGCGCCCATTTCCAGTCCAACCACGCGATCGGCTTCGTCTCCGCGCGCCGTCAACATCAGGATCGGCAGTCGGTTCAATGATTCGTCTTTGCGAATTTCGCGGCAGATTTCCAGGCCAGAAAGCTTGGGCAGCATCAAGTCAAGGAGCAGCAAGTCGGGCGGGGATTTCTTCAATGTGCTCAGTCCGGTTGCACCGTCGTTCGCTCCGTTTACTTGAAACCCTTCGTTGGCCAGGTTGTATCGCACAAGTTCGACGATATCTCGGTCGTCTTCAATAATCAGGATTCGTTTCATGCGTGTCGGGCGTACCGCTCGCTGGCTGGGCGGCAGTGTAGCGTAGCCAGGCGCAACGCGGTAGGCAGTTTTCGAATTTGAGACCCCGTGAACGGGTTTTAACACAGCGTTAGTGTGCAAGCCACTCGTAACGAAGCGTTTACGCAATTGTGAATGAACGATGAATATCAACGGGCTGCGGAACGCGCCTTACTTCAACCCTTCCACTACATAAAGGTCCGACCCGATTCGGGTGTACGCGTATACATAACTCTTAAAGTCCGCGGAAAATATCGGTGTCGATAGGTCCTCGGCCCGCACGCCATCCGGGACGGGTATCGTTCGGAAGATCTTGCGCTTG
>Ga0075424_100002212_pt1 | contig 17626 bp, 11 predicted proteins | sample SoiMethybrSBSTD3_FD_75301 | JGI IMG/M metagenome (GOLD analysis project Ga0075424, IMG submission 75301) | Bulk soil microbial communities from a Populus tree surrounding site in Tennessee, USA - Soil MetaG P. TD hybrid SBSTD3 | ecosystem: Environmental > Terrestrial > Soil > Tree plantation...
CGCGCGGATCGCCGAGCAGACGATCGAGCGCCGCGTCGCGCCGGCCGACGTGACGTTCCTGCGCGGCTTCATCCGCGGCAGCGTGTTCGTCGACGACAAGGTCATGGAGTACATCGTCCGGCTCGGCCGCGCCACGCGCGCGCCCGCCGACGCGGGACGCGCCAATCTGCGCGAGCTGCTCGTCCTCGGCATGTCGCCGCGGTCGTACCAGCATGTGCTCGCCCTGGCGCGCGTCACCGCGTTTCTGCATGGACGCGCGTACGTGCTGCCTGCGGACGTCAAGGAGATCTACTGCGACGCGGCGCGGCACCGCATCGCGCGGAGCGTGCGGGCGCAGGCCGAGAACATCGACGCCGACCAGATTCTCCAGGAACTGCTCGACGCGGTGCCGATCCCATGATTCCCGAGACGGTGATGCGCGAGCTGCGCTACATCGAGGTGTACACCGCGAAGAAGATCCGCACCCTGCGGGTCGGCGCGTATACGAGTCCGCTGCGCGGACCCGGCTTCGACTTCGACGAGCACCAGCCCTACCGCCCCGGCGACGACGTGCGGCGGATCGACTGGAACGTGACGGCGAGGATGAACGCGCCGTACGTGCGCCATACCCATGCGGAGCGCGAGTTGAACCTCATGATCGCGCTCGACGTCTCGGGGTCGATGGAGCTCGGCACATCGCATTACTCGAAGAAAGAAGCGATGACGTTCATTACGGGCTCGCTTCTGTTTTCCGCGCTGCCGGATCAGATCAACACCGGGTTCATGGCGTTCGCCGATCGGGTGGTGGCGTTCACCCAGCCGCGGCGGACGCGCGGCGCCACATGGGCGTTCCTCGAGCAGTGCTGGTCGCTCGCGCCGCAGCCGGGAGGCACGGCGCTGGCTCCCGCGATTCGGCATCTGGTGCGCGCGTTGAAGAAGACGAGCGTCGTGTTCCTCGTCTCCGATTTCATGACCGACGAGAATCTGCTCGACAGCCGGGATTTGGCGGTGCTCGCGACGCGCCACGACGTGATCGCCGTCGTGCTGGAGGATCCGGCCGAACGGGCGCTGCCGGCGGGACGAGGCTACCTGCACCAGCGCGATCTCGAGTCGGGCCGGGACGTCGCGGTGGCGCTCGGTTCGCGGAGCCGGCGCGCGTACGCGGACGCAGCGCGGCGGCGGCGCGAGTTGCTCGCGCGTGCGTTCTATCGCGCGTCGGTCGATCACGTGTTCGTGCCGACCGACCGGAGTCCGGTGGAACCGATGATCGAGCTGTTCGCGAACAGGATGCGGCGGTGATCGCGCGCCGGCTCGCCGTCTGCTTCGTCGTGTCATGTCTGAGCGCCGCCGCGCTCGCGGCCCAATCGCGCGATGTGGACGTGCGCGCGGTCGTCGACAAGACGGCCGTGTGGGTCGCGGATCGCGTCACCTACACGATCACGATCGCCTGCGGGAACGGCGTCGACATCCTCGCCGACGATCTGTCGAGGGACAAGCTCCGCGTCGAAGGATTCGAGATTCTCGGCAGCCGGTCCGATCGTGTGTCAGACCGCGACAACCGGACGGTCTACACGTTCTCGTACGAGCTGACGACGTATCGCGTGGACGTGCCCGAGCTGAAGGTCGCGCCGCTGACCGTGCGGTACTACGTTCGCCGTCCCGGGCAACGGCTCGAGGACGCCGCGCCCGCGGGCGAGGTGCAGGCGCCCGGCGCGGTGGTCGCGCTCCGGAGCGCGCTGCCCGACGGGCAGGACACGTACGATATCCGTGACGGCCGGAACCCACGGCCGCGGCGGCTGCGCTACGCGTGGCTGCAGCCGATTGGTCTCGGGCTGGTGCTGATCGCGATCGTGCCGGCCGCCGTTGGCGTGATCGCCGCCGTCCGGCGCGCGCGTCCGCGCGAGAAGCCGCGCTCGGCGCGGCGGGTGCAGCATGACGAGCGCGCCTCGCTCGAGGCGCTGAAGGCGCTCGATGTCTCGACGCCCGCGGGCCGCCTGGAGGCGTACTCGCGGCTGAACGCGCTCGTCCGCGATCACGTGCGTCACGTCGCCGGCGTCGACGCGGCCGGTCTGACGCCGGCGGAAATCGGGGCCGCGCTGTCGCGACAGAACGGCCGCGTGCCGATCGAGCTCGTGGCGGGCGTGCTCGAGGCCTGCGATCGGGCGCGTTACGCGCCGCCCGACGCGCTGCCGTCCGCCGACGCGTGCCGCCGCGCGATCGAGCAGTGCGAACAAGTCGTGCGTCACTCGTAGTCGACAATCCGTCGTCGTGGCCGGCTTCAGCCGGACGAAACCGATGCGCTTTCTTCGACCCGATCTCGCCTGGTGGCTGTTCGGCGCGCTCGCCGTCATCGTCCTGGTGCGCTGGCGGAGCCGCGGGCGGTACGCCGCGACGACGATGGCGTCGCGCCTGGGCGGGTCGGGCTATCGCGCGTCGATGGTGCGCCGCCTGCCGCTGGCGGTGGTGGCGCTGGCGCTCGCGCTCATTGCGCTCGCGCTGATGGATCCCGTGCTGCCGTCGGCCGAACGCGACGTGCAGTCGCGCGGCCTCGACATCGTCATGCTGCTGGATCTGTCGAGCAGCATGCAGGAGCAGATGGAGCGCATCCGCCCGTCCCGCGACATGTCGACGCTGACCTTCACGACGCGCGACTCGGTGATGCGGCCGCGCGTGGCCGGCAAGACGCGGCTCGAGGCGACGAAGGACGCGATCAAGTCGTTCGTCATGCGCCGGCGCGACGACCGCATTGCGCTCATCGTCTTTTCCGACAACGCGTACGTCGTCAGCCCGCTGACGTTCGATCACGGGTACCTGCTGCGGTACATCGATATGGTCGACGATCAGATACTCCGCGGCGAAGGGATGACGGCGATTGGCGACGGCCTCGCGCTCGCGAATTACCTGCTGGCCAAACAGGCCGGCGGACTGCGGCGCAATCAGGTGGTCGTGCTCTTCACCGACGGCGAGAGCAACAAGGGGCGCGACCCGGTCGACGTGCTCGCGGAATCGGCTGCCGCGAACATCCGTGTGCATTTCGTCGGCCTCGATCTCGAAGAGGAAGTCCGCAACAAGGCGCAAGTGCAGAAGCTGCTCGACGCCGTAAAGCGGTACGGCGGGCGCTACTTCGACGCGAACACGGTCCGCGACCTCGACGCGGCGTCACGCACGATCGACTCGATCGAGAAGGGCGTGCTCGTCAATCGCGTTCACGTGCGCGACGAGCCGGTCTATCAGTGGTTCGCGCTGCCGGCGCTTGCGCTGCTGGTCGCGGCGTTCGGTCTTCGCGCCGTGCCGTTTTTCGTCGATCAGACGTAGAGGCTCAGAACGTTCGGACGCCACGTACGCCCGGCCCGGCCTGAAGCCGGACGCCACGTGCTACGGGCGCCACGCGCGCGCGCGATCGACATAGGACGCCGCGGTCGCCTCCGAGAAAAATCCGTCTTTTCGCAGCGCGTCGGCCGCGCCCTGGACGCAGGCGACGTACTTGTCGGGTGTGAGCGTTTCGTTCGGCCGCAGCAGGCCGAGGCGGCGCCACGCCTGCGTCGGCGTCTCGCGGTAGTCCCATGTGCCGTTGCGGTTCATGTCGACGAAGACCTTCTTGCCGTCGAGCGGCTCGAGCCCTTGTCCCGTGAACGCCGCGAACGCCGTCGCGCCCGACGTCGACTCGGGCGAGCTGTAGTAGACGCCGAGCGGACAGGCGACCTCGGGGAAGGCGAGCGCGGGGTTCTCGATGACGCCGTCGCGGTTGTCGTCGCCGAGCTCGGCCCAGTCGGAGCGCGTGGGCGGCGGCGCAACGCCGTGCTCGACCCACGCGTCGAGCAGATCGACGAAGCGTTCCATCATCCTCGACAAATCGAGATTCTGGCTCTGCCGCTCGCCGGTCAGCGTTTCACCGCCCGAATGGCTGATGCTCCGCACTTCGTACAGGCGGTACTTCGGCCACAGCCCTTTGTCGCGCAGAATGCGCGCGTTGTTGCGCTTGTTCTCCAGGTAGCTCGACGACATCCAGTCGGGATGTTTCGGCGGCCAGATGTTGTTGTACATCTGATGCGCGACGTCGATTTGCGGCACGAACGCCGCCTTGTCGGCGTCGCGCGCGAACAGGACGTCCGTGCCGTCCTTCATCACCACCGGATACCAGGTGCCCGCCGCCGGGTCGTCGTTCAGAAATCCGTCGAAGAATCGCCTGCCGTCGCGCCCGACGTTGAGTCCCGGCGTGTAGTTCATGCCGCGGCCGATGCGAGCGCCGGCCGAGTGGCCGTAGAAATACGTTCGGGTCGGCTCGCCGAGCCGGCGCGCGATCAGCGCCTTGGCGACCTCGGTGAAGTCCATGACGTAACGCGCCGTGTCGTTGAACGCGATGTAGTCGACCGTCGAGCCATCCTCGAGCGTCGCCGTGATCTCGCCGACGTTCTCGACGGTCGAGCGGTGCGTCTTGACGACGGCGTAGCCCTTCGCGAGGAGCAGGCGGTCGTATTTGTCGAGATCCCCGGCGTTCGAGTTCCACGCCTTGAGGCTGCCGTCCCTGAACGAGACGCCGCGGCCGTGCACCATCACGAAGATCTTGCGATTCCATGCGGCGCGGTCCGACGGCATGACGATCGTCATCGCCGCGCCCTTGTCGCGCTCGTACTTCGCGACGGCGAAAAAGATCTGGCGCGGTCCCCACGTTTGCGGAAACACGAGGTCGGGCGCGTTGGTGAAGTATTCCTTGTAGTCGCCGACCTTGGCGAGATAACCGTCGACGGTTCCATCGAGCCCGACGTCGATGCGACGGAACGCGCGACCGTCCGCGGTGACGTCGGATTCCTGCTTCAGGCAGGACGACGGCCCGACGCGCTGGCCTTTGACCTCGCGCGCGGGAAGCAGCGACTCGTCGCACGATGCGGCCGGCTCGGCGGCGAGCAGCGCGGCGGCCAGGACTGCGGCGATCATCGTCCCGGCGACGGCGACCCGGGCGCCTTCAGGAAGAACTCGGGCATCTTGAACATGAACAGCGCGTTGCTCACGCTGTCGATCGCGTAGATCTCGTGGTTCTTGGGATTGAACGCGACGCCCGCCGGCCACACGAGCCCGGTCGCCGGTCCCTTGATCACGCCGCGCGGCGGCACGTCGCCGTTGTCGTCGATGCTCCAGACACCGATGAAGCCGGTTCTGTCGGGATCCCACGGTGACGGATGCGGATCGGCCACGTTGTAGTTCTCGAAGTTGTTCTTGATCGTCGCGAAGATCAGGCCTCGCTCTTCATCGACGTCGACCTGCCGGATCTTGATGATGCCCGTGTGCGGTCCCGCAATCTTGTTGCGCGGCTTCGGATCGCCATTGTCCGTTCGATTGAACACCAGGATCGCGTCGTCGGACGCGCGAACGCCGTTCCGGACCCGGTTGGCGACGACCAGGCAGTCGCGTTTCGCATCCGCGGCGAGCCCGTAGATGTCGCTGACCTCGGAGTTCGGTCCGCCGATGCGGCGGCTCGGCGCCACGTCGCCCTGCGCCGTCCGCGGAAAGACGAGCACCGAATCGTCGCCCGACTCCACGATCAGCTCGTCGTGCACGAGATCGACGTAGACCGTGTCCGGCTGGACGATGCCGGTCTTCGGACCCTGCAGCGTGCGTTTTGGCGGGGCGTCGCCGGCGGCGTCGCCCGGAAGCGTCAGCACGGCGCCGCCGAGCGCCACGGGCACGACGATTTCGTCGTGGATCGGATCGTAGAAGATCCCGTGCATCGTGCGGCTCAGCCGCGACTTCTGTCCGGAAATGACTCGTGTCGGATCCGCGTTCCCGTTTGCCAGCCTGGCAAACGCCGAGATTCTCGGCTCGCTGACTCAATTGGGGACGAGGATCTCGTCGCGCTTCGAGTCGTACGCCACGGCGCCTGGATTGCCGAAGCCGACGGTCGGCGCCCCCTGCGGCGCGTTGCGGAGAATCCGCTTCGGCGCGACGTTGCCGTTCGCGGCGATCGGAAACACGAGCGCGGTGTGATCGCCGTAGTTCGCGACCCAGATCTCGCCGTTCTTGAGATCGTACGCGACGCCCATCGGCCCGTTGATGAGCGTCCGCGGTCCGTGGATCACGCGAACGGGCGCAACGTTGCCTGTGTCGGTGCGGCGGAAGATCCGGATCGAGCTGTCGCCGTCGTTGGCGACGGCAATCTCGTTGCGGCCGCGGTCGACGTCGATCGCCATCGGCCAGTTCAGGCCGGTCTTGTCGCCCTGAATCCGGCGCAGCGGCGCGGCGTCGCCCTTCGCGTCGCCCGGATACACGGTGATCGACGGCTCCTCGAACTTGCCGCCCTCGATCGGCTGCGGCTCGGCGACGCGCGAGCCGCGCTGCCGCGCGGGCGCGTCGCCCGGCGCCGGCGCGCGGCCGCCCTGGTTGCCGTGATTCGTGACGACGAGCTCGTTGTTCACGCCGTCGAAGAAGACGCCGTGCGGATCGCCGAGGTGCGTCTTCGGACCGCGGATCGTGCGCAGCGGCGCCTCGTGTCCTTCGGCGCCTTTGCGGTAGATCACGATCTCGCGCGGCGCCTCGACCGTCACGGCGAACTCGTTGCGCTCGTCGCTGATCGAGATGCCCCACGCCTGGTGCGGCACGTCGAGCACGCGCTTCGGCTTGACGTTGCCGTCGGCGTCGTAGGGAAACACCATCAGCCGATCGCCGATGTCGTTGTCGACCGTGTAGATTTCCTTCTTCTCGCGGTCGAGCGTCACCGCGGCGATGAACATCATGCCGGTCGCCGGGCCCCGAATGCCGCCGAGCGGCTCGACCTCGCGCCTCGTCTTGGACTCGGCCAGCCGGTCGTAGGTCCAGAGCGCGTGCCGGTTGGGATCGCTGAAGACCACCCTGTCGCGCTCGGCGTCGACGACGACGCTGTGCAGCGTCGGGTACGGATCGCTGACGACGCGGACCGGCGGCACGTCGCCGCCGGACATCGTCGCGCTCTTCCAGCCCGGCGGCCAGGATGCCGGCGGCTGATCCTGGCCGTCGTCGAGACAGCCGTTCTCGCGCTCGAGCGCGAGGAGCCTCGCTTCGTTGATCGGCGACGACAGCCTCGGCGTCGGGCACAACGCGCCGTCGGACGGCGTGCGGCTGCGGGCGAGCCCGAGAACGACCATCGCCGCCGCGGTGATGGCTACGCGTCGCATCAGAACGTCACCTTGGCGCTGAACTGGAGCTGGCGCGAGCTGTTGACCGTGCGCGTGATTTGCCCCGCCGTCGGCAGGACCGGATCGGTGGCCGTCGCGCCGGCGAACACCGTGCGCGTCGGCGTCCCGAAGTTTGCGCGGTTCAGCAGATTGAAAATCTCCACGCGCAGCTGCAGCTTCGCCGGGCCGCCGATCGGCTGATTCTTCACGAACGACAGATCGACGTTCGCGAAGCCAGGCCCGCGCAGGTAGTCGCGGGGCGTGTTGCCGAGATACCCCGGCGGCTGCAGTGTGAACACGCTCGTGTCGAACCAGTGGTTCGGATCGCCGGTGATGAGCGTGTCGGGATCCGTGCCCGCCCGCACGTTCGGACGGTCCTCGCCCGACGTGTTGCCGTCGCGCGACCAGTTCGACGTCGAGATGGAGGGCGAGAAGGGCAGTCCGCTCCGCACCGAGACGATCGTGTTGACCTGCCAGCCGCTCAGCAGCGGATTGCCCGCGGGACCCGGAATCTCCCACGTCGCGTTGGCCGCGAACACGTGGCGGATGTCGAACGGCGCTGCCGCCCAGTCGGCGTCGGGGTCGTACGGATTCTGCGCGTACACCGACGTGTTCACCGAGTCGACGTTGAGCTGCGCCACGGTGTTGTCCATCGTCCTGCTCAGGGTATACGACAACTGCACCTGGTAGCCCTTCGCAAAACGCTTCTGCAGCATCGCCTGCAACGAGTTGTAGATCGAGCGCCCGTTGGATGTCCGCAGGTCGATCGAGGTCCACGCAGGATTCCGACGCGGCGCGGCGGCGGGAAAGAAGAGGGTGCCGTCGGTTTGCACCACCGGCACGACGGGATTGCCTTCGATCGCGCTCACGAGATCGTAGCCGCGCGACCCCGCGTAGCCGAGCGTCGCCACCATGTTGGCGCCGAGCTCGCGCTGCACGTTGATGTTGTAGGTCCACGCGTGCGGCTGCCTGATGTTGTAGTCGAGCGTGCGCAGCGCCAGCGCACCGGCTGTCGACGTGTTCGTCGGGAAGACCGGCGTCGGGAACGCCGGATTCTGCAGGTTCACGGTCGGCGCGAACGGTGGCGTGAACGCGGCGATGCCGAACGAGCTGTTGAACGTGCCGTCGGTGTCGTGGTACAGGCCGGCGCCGCCGCGAACCGCCGTGCGGCCGTTGCCGGCGACGTCCCACGCAAAGCCCAGACGCGGGGCGATGTTGTGGCGCGACGGGTTGACGAACGGCCCGCCGACGACGGTCGACGTGCTGGTCGCGAGGTCCGGCAGATACGCGTCGAATCCGTTCCGCTCGGACGGGACGGAGTAGGTTTCGTACCGCGCGCCGAGGTTGAGCGTCAGCCGGTCGTCGAGGCGGAAGTCGTCCTGAATGTAAATGCCGAACAGCGTGTTCGGCCGCTCGCGCACGAGCACCGATCCCGGCAGCACGCCCTGGAACTGCCGCGCCGTTCCCGCCAGAAACGACGAGAGGTTCGCGAACGTGTAGGCGCCCCGGCTGTTGGTCGTCGTCTGTTTGCTCGAGAACGCGTGCTCGACGAGGACGCCGGTCTTCAGCAGATGCCGGCCGCGCGTGTACGTCAGGTCGTCGGAGTAGGTCCAGTATGTGACGTTGTTCGTCGACGGCGTCGTGCTGTCGTTTCCGAGCGCGGTCAGGCCCGACACGGCAATCGATCCCATGTAGGGTGCACCGCTGAAGAACGAAAGCGGGCTGGCAATCGAGTTGGCCGGCAGCTGCTCGAATTGCAGGATGCTGTTGGAGAAGCGTGCCGTGTTGAGCAGCGATCGCGAGACCACCCACTTGTCCTCGACCGTCAAGAACCGATTGTCGGACGTGGAGTCGGTCTGGAACTGCGGAAACGACACGGCGCCGGCCGGCAGCAGCTGATGCGCTGTGTCGACGGTTTCCCGGACGAAGACCGACTGGTTGCCGGAGATCTGCATGTCGACGCGTCCCTGACCGAAGTTCTCGCGCGTCGGCCGGTTGAAGACGTAGAGAAACTGGGCGATGCCGCCGCCGAGCTCCTGCCCGTTCGGCAGCGGATACAGATCGAGGTACGGCCGGACGATCGGGCTGACGACGCCCGCGCGCGCAGCGGCGCTGGGCACCGTCGTCGTGAGCGTGATGCCGAGGTCCTCCTGCAGGCGCTCGTAGCCGCCGAAGAAGAAGACGCGGTCCTTGCGCAGCGGACCGCCGATCGAGGCGCCGTACTGATTGCGCTTGAACGGCGGCGGATCGCCGACGTCGAAGTAGTTCGGCGCGTCGAACCGGCTGTTGCGGGCGAACTCGAACGCCGAGCCGTGGAACGCATTGCCGCCCGACTTCGTCGCGATGCTGATGACGCCGCCCATCGCGCGGCCGTAGTCGGCCGAGAAGGCGTTGGTCACGACGCGGAACTCCCGGATCGTGTCGACGCCGAGCGTGCTGTCGGCAGCCGTCACGGTTGCGATGCCCGCGTAGCCCTTCATGTTGGCGCCGTCCATGAGAAAGCTGTTCGATCGGCCGCCCATGCCGTTGATGTTCAGCTGCACTCCGCGCGTGCTCGACGAGGTGCCGGACTTCTCGGTGAAGTTGATGATGCCGGGCTGCAGCGTCGCCAGCGTGATGTAGTTGCGGCCGTTCAGCGGCAGCTCCTCGATCGTCTTTTCCGGCACGAGCGCAGAGAGCGCGGACGACTGCGTGTCGACGATCAGCGCACCGGCGGTGACGGTGACGCTTTCCTGCGCCGCGCCGACTTTCAGCGTGACGGTCAGACCGGCCTGCTGGGCGACGGTGAGCTCCACGGTCTGCACGCTCGTCGTGAAGCCGGGCAGCGCGACGCGGACTTCGTACTTGCCCGGCGGCAGACCGGGGAGCGCGAACGCGCCGTCGGCGTTCGAGACCGCGGAGCGCGAGATGCCGGTGTCGAGATTTTTCACCACGATGTCGGCGCCCGGGAGAATGCCTCCGGTGTCGTCCTTGATCGTGCCGGAAATCGTGGCGGCGGTGATTTGCGCGAGCGCGACGGACGCGCTCAACGCGATGATGGCGAGAACGGCGAGACTGCGAAACGGAAGACGGTGCATCGTCCCTCCGCAAGAGAAGAAAATCGCCGACACCTTAGCATAGGTAGGACCTCTGAAGGCCCTTGACTTCGCGCGGAGTCAGCCGCACACTCGCCGCCAATGGTATGACCAAAGCCCCAGCCGCCGTGCTGGCGGCCCTCGTCGCGCTCGCGATCGGCGGCGGCGGCTGCCGTCGCGCCGGATCCGCCGAGTCGTTGGCGACGATCCAATATCCCGAGCCGCGGTATCCGTCGTACCTCAAGCGGCCGTCCTCGATTGACGAAGTGCTGCCGCACGTGCGGCCGCTCGTCCGCAACAAGACCGGCTTTCAGGGCGGCGGCCTCGGCGTCGCGCAGCCCGGCGACACGGTGACGTTCGTGCTCGGCCCCGATGCCGAAGATCTCATCGTGGAGGCGGTGAAGAAGGCGATGGAGGAGCGCGGCGTTCGCGTGAATCTCGTCCACGAGTACGAGATGGCCGGCATCAGCCGCGAGGACGCGCTCGAGTACCGACGGATCCGCAGGTCGTACACCTCCGAGCAGGGCTACATGGAGGCGGCCACGTGGGTCGAGGCGAATTTTCCGCAGCCCGACCCGATCAAGGCCTGGCTGCGCGAACGGCGTCCCGATCTCGCCGACACGCTGTTTCCGAAAAGCCGCGAGCTGTCGCCGCGACTGCGCGAGGCGCAGGAAAAGCTGCTGTGGCCGAATCTCGGGAAAGGCATTCAGGCGTACTTGAAGCAGCATCCTGAAGTGCGCGGCATCTTCTGGGGCAAGGGCGGCGGCACGTTCCTCCGCCGGAACCTGCACCCGATGGAGGATCGCTTCCTCGGACTGTTCATCGTCGACAACCGGTGGGACGTGATGAGCGCGCTCGGCACCTATCCCGGCGACGTGTGGCAGCTCGCCGAGGATCAGACGATGGAGCCGCTGGTGCACGTGGACAAGATCACGGTGACCGATCCCGAAGGCACCAACGTGTGGGCGGACATCAGCGAGGAGCAGGCGAAGAACTGGGCGCGCGGCGTCTACCAGCGCGGACATCTCTATATGTTCCCGAATCAGGCGACCGGCCGCTTCGGGTACTCCGTCGTCGACTACCCGGCGTTTCAGAAGGAGTGGCTGCCGCGCGAGCCGCTCGCGGTGATCCACGGCACGCTCGCGGGCACCGTCAACCACACAGGCTTCTTCCCGCGCTGGGAGATTCACTTCACCGACACCGGCTACATCGGTGAGGTCAAGGGCGGTGGCATCGTCGGCGACGCGCTGCGCGAGTTCCTGCAGCTGCCGCACATCAACGATCTGTCGTATCCGTTCCACGACGAGAGCCACAAAGGCTACTGGTATCTGTACGAGGTCGCGTTCGGCACGCACCCGAAGGCGTTTCGCAACTTTGCAGCGCTCGAGGAGGGAAACGCGATTCCCGAGCGTCTGCGCGCGGGCGTCATCCACTGGGGCCTCGGGATCACGCTGCACCACGACCCGGGCGTCCAGACCCAGTCGCAGCAGCTGCTCGATTTCACCGCGAAGTACAATCTTCCGCGCGATCACGGGTTCCACACGCACACGTACTTCTCGACGTATCGGGTGCATCTGCGGAGCGCCGATCGCTCGGTCACGCTCATCGACACCGGGCGGCTGACGTCGCTCGACAATCCCGAGGTGCGCGCGCTGGCGTCGCGCTACGGGAATCCCGATCAGCTTCTGACCGAAGACTGGCGCCCGGAAATTCCCGGCATCAACGCGCCGGGAACCTATGCGACAGACTACGCGCCGAACCCGTGGCGCACGGTGAAACTGGTGATCGACAAGGTTCTCGCGGGGAGCTACGAACACTTCTACCCGCCGACGGCGCCCGGCGCCGCGCGGCCGACGGAGCATTGATCGTGCGGCGCGCCACCGTCATCACGCTCGCGACCGCGGCCGGCCTCTGGCTCGCCGCCTTTGATGGACGTTCGCCGTCGGTCGAGCGCATGTTTCTCGCGACGACTGAAGCCGCGGAAGAGGCGGAAGGCGCGATGTGCACGATGCCGGACGCGGCCGGTTCGGCTGAAGCCGGACGCCACGATCGCAGCGTTCCGGATCCGGTGTCCGGCTCGAGCCGGACCGACGATCAGCAGATCGCGATTCCGACTCGCAGCGATGCCGAAGGCGGCGATCTTCCTCCCGTCCGCATGGTCGTGGACCCCTATCCGAGCTTCAACGGCGTGACGGTCGACACGGCGAACGATCTCGTGATGATGAGCGACACGAATCGCAAGAGCCTGCTCATCTACGACCGCACCGCGGGCAGCGCGACGTCGAAGGGGGCGGCGGCGGCGAAGCAGCAAATCATGGGACCGGACACCGGGGTGGGCTTCGTCGCCGGCGTCGCGATGGATCCGGTGCACCGCGAGCTCTTCACGGTGAACAACGACGTCGAAGATCGTCTCGTCGTGTTCGACTACGACGCGCGCGGCAACGTGACGCCGAAGCGGCTGCTCTACGTCCCGCATCAGTCGTGGGGCATCGCGTTCGCTCCCAAGCGCGACGTGATGGCGCTGTCGGTCCAGACGCCGAACATGTACGTCGTGTTCAAACGCGAGGCGAAGAAGTTCGACGCGCCGATCCGATCGGTCCGCGGTCCGAAGACCGCGATGGCCGACCCGCACGGGATCTACTTCGACGAGACCCACAACGAAGTGGTCGTCGCCAACCACGGCAACTTCCGTCCGGGCGAGCTGATCACGTCCTACACGGCGTACGACGCGCGCGAATCGCGCCAGGAGCGCAGCGGCAACGCGTTCGACGAGTCGGCGCGCGGCCGCTTCGTCCCCTCGTCCGTCACCGTGTACAACGGTGACGCGACAGGCGACGTCGCGCCGCTGCGCACGATTCAGGGGCCGACGAGCCAGATCGACTGGCCGATGGGCGTCGCCGTCGACGAGGTCAACAACGAAATCATCGTCGCCAACAACGGCGACAACTCGATCCTGATTTTTCCGCGAACCGCGAGCGGCGACGCGCAGCCGAAGCGGGTGATCCGCGGCCCGCTGACCGGGATCAAGGGGCCGATGGGCGTCGCCATCGCGAAGGACGAGATCTGGGTCGCGAATTTCGGCGACCACACCGCGCTCGTCTTCCCGCGGCTCGCCGGGGGCAACGTGGCGCCGCGCCGGATCCTGCGCAACGCGCCGGCGGGCAAGGAAACGAGCGGGTTCGGCAACCCGTACGCCGTCGCGTACGACACGAAGCGCCGCGAAGTCCTCGTCCCCAATTGAGTCAGCCAGCCGCGCATCGCGGCGTTTGCCAGGCTGGCAAACGGGAACGTGGCACCGACGAGAGTGATTCAGGGTCAGATGACGCATCTGAGCCGGACGACGCACGGCATCGCGTACGACGCGGCGCACGACGAGATCGTGGCGCCGAATCCGCTGGCGGCGGCGATCGTCGTCTTCCGGGGCGGCGCGACGGGTGAAGAAGCGCCGATCCGCACGATCCAGGGCGCGCGCAGCGGCCTCTCGCGTCCCGAAACCGTCGCCGTCGACGAGAAGAACGACGAGCTGTTCGTCGGCGATCCGGGCGATCGCCGCGTCCTGGTGTACAAACGCGACGCCGACGGCGACGCAAAGCCGCTGCGGACGATTCAGGGTCCGAAGACGAAACTGCTGCAGGTCGTCGGCATCGCCGTCGATCCGAATCGCGACGTGCTCGTCGTCTCGACGTACTCGCGCCTGCCCGGCGGCGTGACGGGCCTGCTCGTCTTCGGCCGCACCGACGAGGGCGACGTCGCGCCGCGTCGGGTCATTGCCGGACCGCGCAGCGGCATCACGCGGCTGCGGCAGATTGCGCTCGATCCCGAAACCGGCAAGATTTATGCGGCGGTGATCAACAACGAGTACCTGCCGCCGTACGACATCGATCGTCCGCGCCGCGGTCTCGATCCGAACGTCGATCTGCCGTCGCCCTGGAACACCGGCACCGAAGGATTCATCGGCGTGTGGGACGACGAAAAAGACGACGGCGACGCCCCGCCGCGATCGATCGTCAAGGGCCGGTCGACCGGCATCGTGCACCCGGCCGGCGTCACCTTCAACGCGCGTGACGGGGAAGTCATTGCCCCCGACGCGGTGTGGAACGGTCTGTTCACGTTCCTGAAGCCGGAGCTCTTCGCGCGGACCGCCAAAGGATCGCCATGATTCGGCGGCTGCTCGCGATTCTGGGTCGGCGGACGATCCTCACCTTCGGTCTCGTGACGTTCCTCGTCGGCGCGCTGCTCGCGACGGTGCACATCACGTCGCGCTACGCGCTGAAGAAGTACATCGACGATCAGCTGCGCCGCATTCCGTGGGACCTCGCGGTCTATCAACAGGGCGCGGTCAACGGCGACCGCAGGCTTCAGCAGTTCATTGCGAAGACGCCGCACGTCTCGCGCGTCGAGAGCCTCGCCTTTCTGCGGGCGCGCTTTCCCGAGGGCGGCGAGGTCGAAGCGCAGGTCGACCGCAAGCCGTTCACGACGCCCTGGCTGTGTCTGCTGGCCGCATCGGATACGGCGATGCTGCCGCCCGAGCTCGGGTTCGCGCTCAACCGCGCGCGGGAATCGAGCGGGCGCGGGGCGGTCCTCGCGCTCGTGGGACCCGAGTACGCGATGGGCAAAGCGTTTCTCGCGCTGCAGGGCGCCAGGGATTTCACGCTGCAGGTGCACGTCCAGGATCAGCCGCGGTTCCTGTTCAGCACGCCGCTCACGGCCGTCGTTCGTCTCGACCGCGACGAATTGAACCGCTGGCTGATGGACCAGACCGGATCGGTCAGCTACATCCCCTACATCGGCGCGATCCTGCTGATGCCGTACGAGTGGGACGTGCTGTCGAAATTCGATCAGGTCGCGACCGGGTTCGTGCCCGAGGAGGTCGTCGGCGTGTCCGATCAGGACGCGCAGCACATCCAGCAGGCTGAATACGCGCCCGAGATGGTGTACGTGGCGAGGACCGATCGGTCGGCGCTCGTGTCGGGATGGGACATTCCCGGATCGCTGGCGCGCATGTCGGCGCTGACCGCGAGCCTGCAGAGCGCCGCCGTCGACAACGCGCCGATGCCGAAGAAGATCTTCACGGGCCAGCCCGAGCACAGCCACGAGCCGGGCGAGATCGGCGACGACGACACCAAGTTCGGCGCGACCAGTTTCGTCGTCGACAGCACCACGCTCGTGCTGCTGCAGCGCATGGAGGGCATCGCGCGGCTGATCGGCATCGTGTCGCTGCTCGTCGCGCTGCCGCTTCTGTGGATGGCGTGGGTGCTCGCGGCGAACCTCGCGGGCCTCTTGATGCTCAACGAGCGCCGCACGCTCGGTCTCATGCGGCTGCGCGGCATCTCGGGCGATCTTCTGGGCCGCGCGCTGCTCCTCAGCGTCACGATCGGCGGCGTCGGCGGCGGCCTGCTCGGCCTCGCCGCCGGATCGATCGGTCCGTTGCTCGTGTACGAGCGCGGGCATTTACCGCTCGGCGTGCTGTTCGACGGACGGCAGCTTCTGGTCTTCGCGACGTTCCTCCTGGTCACGCTCGTCCTCGCGCTCCTCGTCAGCCGCCGCCTCGTCGTCTACGCGACCACGATTTCGCCGCTCGAGGCGTCGGTGCGGGTCTCGGGCTCGGAGGCGGTGCAGGCGTCGCTGATGTTCGGCCCGCTGCAGCAGGTCGCACTGCTCATCGGCGGCTACGTTCTCTTCGGCTGGATGTTCGACTTCTCGATCTCGGCGGCGCCGGGGTTTGGCTGGTTCCGGCTCGCGGATCGGCTGCTCGATTTTCTCGGACTGCCGCTGTTCCTCTACGGCGTCGCGACGTTGCTGGCGTCGAACCGCGCGCGCATCCAGCGCGTGATGGCGCCGGTGCTCGTGCCGATCGGCGGCCGGCTCGGCCCGTTCGCGCTGCGCCACATGTCGGCGAAGCCGCACCGGACGGTCGCGTTCCTGCTCATCGTCGCGCTGATGTCGAGCGTGAGCCTCTATCCGATCGTCACGAGCCGCTCGTTCGAGGACAAGGCGGTGCGCGGCGCGCAGGTGCAGTTGGGCACCGACTGGCAGGTGCTCTTCAATGCGCCGGACCTGGTCAACGTCGATCGCCTGAACGGTCCGGCCTCGGCACAGTTCGCCGCCGTGAAGCCGGAAATCGACAAGCTGCTCGCGACCTACTCGCGCGTCGGCGGCGTGCGCAGCGCAACGTTCATGATCGAGGCGGTGCTGCCGTCGTTCTATCTGCCCGGATACGGGCTGCGCGGCGTGCCGCTGTATCTGCTGGGCAGCCCGGACGCATATCGCACGCGCGTCTACTCCGAGCCGAGCGTCGGTCTCAGCGCGCCGTTCGACGACATCGTCGGCCGCGCGGCGAAGGGCGAGGTCGCCGTGTCGCCGCCGGTTGCCGATTTCTGGCGGCTCCAGAGTGGCACGCCGGTCCTGCTCGGCCTCGACGCCGAGCGGCGGGCCGTGGCGACGACGACGGCGGGAGTGCTCGCGTTTCTGCCGGGAATTCCGCCGAAGAGCGTCAGCGATCGGCAGGGCTATGTGCAGGCACGCGTCGACTATTTGAATTACCTGTTCAGCAGCAACGCGTACCTGATGACCGGATTCGACAACACACAGCTTGCGCCGCTGCAGATTCTGCTGTCGCGGGTCATCGTGCTGCTCAAGACCGATCCTGCGGCAAACACGGCGTCGTTCCCGAAGATCCTCGCGTCGGCCGCCCCGTTTCCGCCGCTCGAGATTCACAGCCTCGGCGACGAAATCGGCAAGGTCGGAAGCGACATGTACATCTCGCTGGCGCTCGCGAACATGCGCATTTATCTGGTTGGCGGACTCGTGCTCGCGCTGATCGCGATTCTCGCCGTCGCGATGGCGAACTACGCCGAGGATCGACGCACGCTCGCGCTCCTGCGCATCCGCGGCGCCGCGCCGTCGACCATGTGGCGGTTCGTCGTCGCGATGCTGCTGTCGCCGGCGCTCGTCGGCCTCGCGCTCGGCGCCGGCTCGGCGCTGCTCGCCGGGTTCGGCCTCGCCAACTACGTGTGGTCGCTGCGCGAGATCCGCACCGTCGTCCAGCTCCTGCCGACGCGGCTCGTCGTCGAATCGCTGGCGGCATGGGTCGCGCTCGTCATGGTCTGTCTGCTCGTCGGCGTTGCATCGGGGTTCAGCTGGTGGGTCTATCGCGATACGGCTCACGGATCGATGCAGAGCGCGTAGGGATTGGCATGTTCACGAACAAGGGCGTCAACGTCAGGATCTCGGGCGTCAGCAAGCGGTACACGACCGCGGCTGAAGAAGTGCACGCGCTGCGCGAGAGTTCGTGGGAGGTGGGGACCGGCGAGGCGGTCGCGATCATGGGCCCGAGCGGCTGCGGCAAGACGACACTGCTCAACCTGCTCGGTGGCGTCGATCGGCCGACGGCGGGGACGATCCTGATCGACGGCCAGGATGTGACGC
>Ga0075424_100002213_pt1 | contig 17622 bp, 20 predicted proteins | sample SoiMethybrSBSTD3_FD_75301 | JGI IMG/M metagenome (GOLD analysis project Ga0075424, IMG submission 75301) | Bulk soil microbial communities from a Populus tree surrounding site in Tennessee, USA - Soil MetaG P. TD hybrid SBSTD3 | ecosystem: Environmental > Terrestrial > Soil > Tree plantation...
GCGACCGGCCGGGTGGCGTCGGGGGGAGGGGTGCGCTCAGGCGGAGTGGGACCCCCTCGTCCTGTGCGCAGCCCGCAGGGCTGTGATTCAGGCGAGCGGGTGACGCAGCCTGAGCGCACCCCTCCCCCCGACGACGGGCCCCGGCCGCCTCGCGCTCGGCATGTTCGTGAATAGTCCAAGCTAGGACCCGCTCCGTCCCACCCCGGCTGGCGCGCCGGGCGTTCCTTCGCTCGTGCGGTGCTCCGCCGGTCCCACGTCATGCGACAGGTTGAAGGCGGTGTTCACGAGAGACACGTGGGAGAAAGCCTGGGGGAAGTTGCCGAGAAAGCGTCCGCTGACGGGATCGTACTGCTCTGCGAGGAGCCCCACGTCGTTGCAGAGGCCGAGGAGCCGCTCGAAGAGCCGGCGCGCGTCGTCGCGGCGCCCCATGAGCCAGTAGTTGTCGGCGAGCCAGAAGGTGCAGGCGAGGAACACGCCCTCGCCGGGGGGCAGACCGTCCACGTGGCCCGACTGGCTCGTCTGGTACCGGGCCACGAACCCATCCCGGCTGAGCTCGCGCTCGATGGCTTCCACCGTGCCGCGCACCCGCTCGTCGTCCGGAGGGAGAAAGCCCACGAGCGGCACCATGAGGAGGCTCGCGTCCAGCTCGGCGCCGCCGTAGTACTGCACGAAGGTGCGCCGGGCCGCGTCGTAGCCCTTGGCGCAGACCTCTTCGTGGATGGCCGCGCGCACGCGCTTCCACCGCTCGACGTCGCCGGGCAGCCCGTAGCTCTCGATGTCCCGCACTGCGCGGTCCATAGCGACCCACGCCATCACCTTGGAGTGCGTGAAGTGGCGGCGGGGACCGCGCACCTCCCAGATCCCTTCGTCGGGCTGGGTCCAGCCCGTCTCGAGGTACTCGAGGAGATGCTGCTGGAGCGGCCAGGAATACTGGTCGCTCTCGATGCCCACCCGGCGCGACTGGTGAAGCGTGTCCATCACCTCGCCGTACACGTCGAGCTGGAGCTGATGGACGGCGGCGTTGCCGATGCGCACCGGCGCGGAGCCCTCGTAGCCGGGCAGCCACTCCAGCACGAGCTCAGTGAGCCGGCGCTCGCCGGCGGCGCCATACATGATCTGAAGCTGGGCGGGATCGCCGGCCATTGCGCGGAGCAACCAGTCCCGCCACGCGCGCGCCTCGTCGCGGTAACCCGCGGCCATGAGGGAGTAGAGGGTGAAGGTCGCATCCCGCAGCCAGCAGTAGCGGTAGTCCCAGTTGCGCACCCCGCCCAGGGCCTCGGGGAGCGAGGTGGTGGGGGCGGCCACGATGCCCCCCGTGGGCGCGTAGGTGAGCGCCTTGAGGGTGATGAGCGAGCGGACCACCTGCTCGCGATACGGCCCCTGGTAGGCGCAGCGATTCGACCATTCCGTCCAGTACTCCTCGGTGTCCGCGAGGGCGCGCTCCGCATCCGCGGGGGCGGAGAAGGGCACGTTCGAGGGGCTCCAGGTGAGCGCGAAGGGAATGCGGTCGCCCGCGGAGACGACGAAGTCCGCCACCGTGGTCAGGCCTTCGCCGTGGGTCGACACGGGTGTGTGCAGGTAGAGCGCGTCGGGGCCGGCCACCGCGAAGAGGATCCCGTTGACATTACGCACCCAGGGCACGATGGAGCCGTAGTCGAAGCGGATGATCAGCTCCATGCGCACGCGAGCCTGCCCGCGCACGCCTTCCACGATGCGGATGACGTCGGGCCGCTCGTCGCGCGGCGGCATGAAGTCGATGAGCCGCACCACCCCGCCCTCCGTCTCGAACTCCGTCTCGAGGATCAGGGTGCCCGGCAGGTAGCGGCGGCGCGGCGGGGAGGTCTGACCGGCCGGGCTCATGATCCAGCGCCCGTGGCGCGCCTCGCCGAGGATGGCGGCGAAGCACGCGCCGGAGTCGAAGCGCGGCAGGCACAGCCAGTTGATGGAGCCATCCCGGCCCACGAGGGCTGCCGTCTGCGTGTCGCTGAGCAGGGCGTAGTCTTCGATGCGCATGAGCCGTAGTCTAGGCTGGCGCTCTGTCCGCCGCTAGCGCCCCGGCGGCGACGTGCGCGGCCCCATCCCCTGCTCCGCGCGCGCCTCCTGGGTCACGGGCATCGCCGTCTTCTCCGGCACGAAGCCCGAGCCGCGGCGTCGGGTCCATACCTTGGTGAACTCCGCGCCGAAGAGGAGGATCTGGGCGGAGTAGTAGACCCACACCACGATGACCACGAGCGAGCCCGCTGCCCCGTAGGCCGAGGCCACCGCGCTGCGGCCGAGGTAGAGCCCGATGAGGAGCTTGCCGATGGTGAAGAAGAGCGAGGTGACGGCGGCGCCCAGCCAGACGTCGCGCCAGGCGACCTTCACGTCGGGGAGGAGCTTGAAGATGAGGGCGAAGGAGCCGGTGATGACCACGAAGGAGATGACGAAGTTCACGCCCTCCAGCACGGCGACAGGGGCGGGCAGGAGCGTGCCCACGTAGGTGCTCACCGCGGCCAGCCACGCGCTCAGCACCAGCGACACGAGGAGGAGGAAGCCGATGCCCACCACCATGGCGAAGGACAGGAACCGCTCCTTCACCACGTCGCGGATGCGGCGGCCCGGCTTGGGGGTCACGCCCCAGATGGTGTTGAGCCCGTCCTGCAGCTCGCCGAACACGCCCCACAGCCCGATCACGAGCGGCAAGAGAGCCAGCGCAGTGCCCGCGGCTCCCAGGGTCTCCTTGCGCGCGCTCTGGATGGTCGCCTCGATGGCGCCCGCGCCCTGCTTGCCGATGAGCTCGCGGAACTGCTCGATGATCTGGCTCTCCGCTCCCGGGCCGAGGAGGAAGCCGGCCAGTGCCATCACGATGACGAGACCAGGCGTCAGCGCGAAGATCGTGTAGTAGGCGAGGGCCGCCCCGAGCCGCTGAGCGCGATCCTCGTACCAGTCATGGCAGGTGGCGGTGAGGAGCGACCACATCGTCGCCCCCGCGCCTCAGCGTCGAGATCGGGCGATGAAGCTGATGACCGCCACGAACAGCGCGGAGCCGATGATCGACCAGAGGATGGGAAAGCGCGTACCGCTGATGCTCACGGTGAAGAGCTCGGGCAGGCCGAGGAGGCGAGCCAGCCACAGGCCCACGAGGGCGCCGATGAAGCCCAGGGCAATGGAGACCAGGCACCCGCCGCGGGACACGCCCGTGATGGCCTGGCCGAGGGCACCGCATACGCCGGCGATCAAGAGGAGGAGGACGAAGTTCCAGAAGCCGAAGCCACCCACCGCCCACGTGGTGCTGTCCATATCCGAATGCTACCATCACCGCTTCATGGCGGCCCCGCCCCAGCGCATCGTCGTGATCGGCACCACCGGCTCCGGCAAGTCGGTCCTCTCGGCGCGGCTCGCCCACGCGCTCGGGGCGGCCTTCGTCGAGCTCGACGCGCTCCACTGGGGACCCGGCTGGACCGCCGCCGCCCCCGAGGTCCTTCGCGCGCGCGCCGAGGAGGCGACGCGGGGGCCGGCCTGGGTGGTGGCGGGCAACTACCGGCACGTGCGCGACGTCGTGTGGCCTCGCGCCCGCGCCATCGTCTGGCTCGACTACGCGTTCCCCCGCGTGTTCTGGCGGCTCGGCGCGCGCACGCTCAAGCGGGGCGTCACGCGTGAGGTGCTGTGGAACGGCAATCGCGAGTACCTCTGGGAGCACGCGATGCTCTGGTCGGAGCGATCACTCTTCCACTGGCTCTTCAAAACCTACTGGCGCAATCGCCGGGAGTACCCGCTCCTCTTCGCCCGCCCCGAGCACGCGCACCTCGAGATCGTCCGCCTCCGCACGCCCCGCGAGACGGAGGCGTGGCTCGAGGCCTTCCTCGCCTCCGCCCTCACTTCCCCTCCCACGCGGCCAGGCAACTGAGCGCGTCGGCGCGGCCGAGGGCGAGGAGCCGCGCCATGGCCTCCGCGTCGAAGTCGAGGGGTCGGAGGAGCAGCGGCGACGAGGGGGTGAGGAGCTGGACGTCGACGCGAGGATGACGGAGGCGGGCCAGCTCGGTGTCGCGACGTATCTGCTGGATCATGATCAGCTCGAAACTCTCCTCGAGGGCGCGGCGCATGGTGGTCGGCTCGGCGCCACGCTCCGTGGGCGCGTAGCTCATCACCACCACCGCGCGAGCCAGCGAGGCATCCGCCTCCAGCGCCTCCAGGACGGGGGCGCGCCCGGTGAGGCCGCCGTCCACCAGCATGGCACCGTCCACCTCGACGGGAGGAAAGAGACCGGGCACCGCGGAGGCAGCCATGAGCGCGTCCACCGTCACCGTCGCGTTGTCGAACACGCGCTTCTCCCGGCGCGCGAGATCGGTCGCCGTCACGAGCAGGCGCATGGGCGAGGCGCGGATCTGCTCGAAGTCGAGCGAGGTCTGGATCAGCTCGCGGAGCGGCGCGGGATCGAAGAGAGCCTTCGTCTCGTTGAGGATGAGCAGGGTGAGCCAACCGGGCAGGAAGCCCGCGAAGAAGAGGGGCAGGCGGAGCGAGTACACCTGCTCCCGCGTCACGCTCCGCCAAAGCGCGTCCAGTCGATCCGCGCGTCCGCTGGCGATCATGGCCGCGTTGAGGGCGCCCGCAGATGAACCCGCCACCAGCCGGATGGGAAGCCCACGCTCGACGAAGGTCGCCGCCACTCCAGCCTCGTAGGCGCCCTTGGCTCCACCCCCCGAGAGCACGAGGGCCATGGGCGCGCCGAGATCCACGTCGGACGACGAGCAGGCCGCGGTGGCGAGCACGGGGGTGGTGAGGGATATGAAGAGGGCGAGCGCCACCGCTCGCCACGGCGTGCTCCAGCGGGAGGGCAATCGCACGCGGCTCGACGGGCCTCGCGCGGCGCCTAGCCGGAGGCGCGCCCCGCCTTCGCGCCCATGGGATGCGGCGCCGGGTCCCGAGCAGGCAGGACGACGATCGCGGAGCACTGGCACGCGAACCGGATCAGCATCGCGCCAAAGTATAGCGCCCGGTCGCTTCGTCGCACCCGGAAACGATGACCCGCCGGCGCCCTCCGGCGACCCGTCTTTTCGCCCCGAGAGCGCGGGTTTCCCGCTCCGTCCCCTGGCACGACCGCTGCTAACTTCCGTATGCGCTCGGTCGTGCAGATCGTCGTCACGCCGGGATCGGGTGAGGGGCGTGCGCGCTTCATCACGCGCCGCCTCGGGCGGGCCTTCAGGCGTCGAGGCCACGACGTCCGCGTGCAGGCCTTTCGCAATCTGGAGAGCCTGCTCGAATGGTCGGACACGTGCAGGTCCGAGTTCTCGCACCTCGTCGCGGTGGGAGGCGACGCGACGCTGAGCGCGGCGGCGGGCGCCTCGGTCAGGCTGTCGATTCCCTTCGTACCTGTACCGAGCGGCTTCGGCAACATGTTCGCCCGCGCCTTCGGCTTCGGGAGCCAGACCCCGAGCGTCACCGAGCTCTTCGAGCGCGGTCAGGTCCGCCGGGTCGACGTCGGCAGCATGTCGAACGGCCGGCTCTTCCTCTCCCACCGGAGCTTCGGCCTCCTGGACGACATCCAGGAATCAGTGGAGAAGGGGCGAGGCCAGCCCAAGTCGCGCCTCTGGCGGCATCTTGCCTACTTCGCGGAAGCAAGGCGATTCCTCTACAGCGCGCCGCTACCCTCGATTCGCGTCGAGGTGGATGGCGACGTCCTCGCGGAGGGGGCGGGGCTCGTCACCGTGGCCAATGTGGAGACGTATCGCGACTACCTGAGCCTCACCCCCACCGCGTCGCCCGTGGACGGCGTCTTCGACGTGTTCGCCATCTCGAGCCCGTCGCGCTTCCGACTTTGGCTCCGGGTCCTCCGGCTGCTCCTCACGCGGTCGCGGCGCGCGGAGGGCATGGGGCTCGCCCGTGGCCGGCAGGTTCGCGTGACGGTCGAGGGCCAGCCGCCCGAGGAGCTGACGGTGCTGCGCCGCGCCCTGCCCCTGCTGGTGCTTCCCGAGAGCGTGAGGGAGCTCGAGGCGCGACAGGCCGACGCGGAGGCGGAGCTCGCCCGGAGCTCGTGATCAGGCGGGGCGGTGCTGCGCCTCGGGCGCGCCGCCTGCCTGCATCCGCGCCACCACGAGCACGATCAGACCGATCCCGATCCACACGCCTTGCCGTGCGCGGCGCACGAGGCTGAAGGCGAGGCCGGCGCTCGCCCCGAGGCCCAGGGCATCGAAGACGCCGGTGTTCGCGCCCTCGAGCACGCCCAGGCTGCCCGGCACGAGGAAGGAGGCGAAGCGCACCGCCGAGCCTACCGCCTCGATCACGATCGCGGTGACGACGCCGACAGGAATCTCCAGCACGTACAGGATCACCAACACCTCGAGGGCGCCCAGCAGCCAGCCGCCGAAGTGGAAGGACACGGAAAGGATGAAGCGGCGCCAGCTCTCGCGGTAGTAGCGGCGCAGGCGGGCATCCAGATCCTCGGCGGCGGAGGCGTCCTTGATCAGCCCGCTCCAGGCGAGGAGGCGCCCGACCCGCTTCACGAGGCCCGCCACCTGCGTCACGAAGAACCCGCCGATCAGGAGCAGCTCGACACCCAGGAGGGCGACCATCGCCCAGATCACGTCGACGTCCACCTTGATCGCCGTCAGGGCGAGGATCGTCCCCACCACGAGCAGGAGGGCCTGGGCCATGGTGCTGGTGGTCTTGGCGATCACGATGGAAGGCACGCTCTCGTCGTACGGCACCGCGGGGCGCAGCAGCCAGACCTTGACCGCCTCACCACCCACCGAGCCGAGGGCCGTCACGATATTGACGGCCTCGCCCGCCGTGCGCGCGGCGAGCATCCTCACGTAGGGCGGCGCGCTGCTGATGAAGGCGTACCGCCAGCCCAGCGTGTCCACGGCCATGATGAGCCCGTAGGGAATCGAGACGAGCACGAGTTGCCACCAGCTCAACCGGCCGAGGACGGTGAGCACCGAGTGGAGCCCGACCCGCACCACGAGAATCGCGAGCACGACGAGGCCGCCCACGAACAGCCCCGCGCGTAGAAATTTCATGAGAGCGACACGATTCAAGGGATGTGCCATGCACCGATTCGAGCCAGATGCGCGCTGGGCCGGACATTACGAACCGGGGGCGGAAAGACGGCGGCACTGCTGGCAGGTTCTACCGCGTCATTTGGTAGCGCCCTGTTCTCAACCCTGGACGATCTCGAGCATGGGACGCCGCGGGACCGGATGATCCGTTCCCCCACCGGCCTCAGGGACTCTGACTCTCCGCTCCTCCCGGCTGCGACCGCGACAGCGACGACCGGACCCTCTCGAGCCGCGTTCGCATCTCGTCCCTCATCTGGCCGCGCGCCACCGTCCGCTTGAGCTGGCTGCCAACGCCGAGGATCTCGTCGGTGGAGACTCTCGTGCTGGCCACGAGGAGGGTGCCCTCCTGGAACGGGAAGGCGCCCGTGAGGATCACCATCGAGTTGAAGGAGTGCTCCACGTAGAAGTAGCGCTCGAGGTGAACGGTGGAGCCCGCGCCGGTCACCACCATGCGATGGAGCAGGCTCAGGTGCGGCCGGCGCTGCACGCGGCGCTTCACCCAGTACACGTAGCTCGCTACCTGCGCCGGCTGGTCCGCGGGGTAGTGCAGCAAGGCTTGGTGCAGCTCCGTGCCCGAGCGGCCAATGCGCTGCGCATCGGCGATGGCCAAACGAAGCTCCACGGCGGGATCGGTGACGGCCCCGCCCGTGCGCGCGTAGGGTGCGATGGCGGCGAGGCCGCTCTGGCGATAGGACAGCACGCGCTCCGAGAGCAGCCGTCGGAAGGCGCCCGAGGCGAGATCGAGGGTGTCGCGGCTCGAGCCGCCCTCCGCGCTGCGGGCCGAGCGCAGCGACTCGATCTCTCCCGTCGAGAGATTGAAGCGCGTGCCCGGTGTGGCATCGAGCAGGCCCGCCGCCTCGTCGCGCTCGCTCGAGCTGAACGGGGGGCCGACGAGTGGGCTCGGGGCCTCCGGTGGCACCAGGCCGAAGTCTCCGATGGTCGCGTCCTGGGCGATGAGCTGGCCCGAGGAGAGGTACTCCGCAAGCTGGCTGAAGGGAGCGGGCAGCGTGAGGGCGACGCCGGCTGCTATCTCGCGCTCGCTGTTCTCCGCGACCGGAAAGGACACGGCCTCGCCGCGTACGATGCGCCGGCGCTGCTCCAGCGGGATCTGGAGACTCTCCTGCACCTCGATGGCCGCCGGGCTGTCGGCGGCCGGCGCGGTCCGGGATGCGATGAGGACGGCGAAGAGGCCGATGGCCGGAAGGCCGAGGACACAGAGCGCACGCCAGCACATCACCCTCCGATTATGACGCACCCGGCTGCTCGCGTACTATTGGCGCGTGAGCGCGTCCGACCGCCCCGAGCAGTCCCTCGAGCGCATGAATCGTTTCCAGGAGCCGGAGGCCCGGCGCATCATCGCCGAGCTCGACCTGCCCCCCGCCTCCCGCGGCCTCGACGTGGGCTGCGGCGTCGGCCTCTACGCGCTCTGGCTCGCCGAGGCGGTGGGACGCAGCGGCCAGGTGATCGCCCTGGAGCCCGAGGCCTCCCGGGTCGACGCGGCCCGCGCCCTCACGGCTGGGCAGCCCGGCGCGGATCGCGTGGAGTTCCGCGTCGGTGACGGCACCGCGCTGCCCGTGCCGGATCGGAGCGCGGACTGGCTCTGGTGCGGCGACGTGCTCCATCACATCGTGGACACGGAGGGCGCGCTGCGCGAGTTCGCGCGCGTGGTGCGGCCGGGCGGGCACATCATCATCAAGGAATCGCAGCTACTCTCCGCGCTCTTCCTGCCCGGACATCCCGAGCTGGAACGCCGCATCCAGCTCGCCGAGATCCGTCGCACCCTCGATGAGGGCGCCGGCCGCTCCTTCCAGGAGCGCCGGCAGACCACCATGGCCTCGCTGCGCGCGGCCGGCCTCGCCGATCCGATCATGCGGAGCTACCTCATCGAGCGCCGCGCGCCGCTCCTCGACGCCGATCACGACTACATCCAGCACACGGTGTTCAGTCGCAACTGGGGCGAGCGGATCCGCGAGCTCTTGACTCCCGATGAATGGAGGCAGCGCTCGGCCCTCTGCGAGCCCGGCTCCCCCGACAACGTGCTGCGCGGGGCCGACTACTTCTGCCTCTATCCCATCAGCGTTTTCATCGCGGCAAGACTTGCCTAGCCCTATCCGCCGTATGTGCGGCGATTCGGCCGCTCGAGGCCCGGATACTGGCATTCTCCGTCACCGCCAGTGACGTAGGCTGTCGCTCCCGGAGGGCGTGACACCCCAGAAACCCTCGAAATCCTTGACATCCGCTCCTTGGCACTGACGGTGCAATAAGCGGGCGCGCGATCAACACCCCACACACCGTTCGGGCTCAAGGAGATAAAGGATGCTAGGGCGAATCGCCGGCACGGTCAGGTTCACGGAACCCCTCAGCTTCTACACCTCGTTGCGGATCGGCGGCCCCGCCGAGTTCTTCGTGATGCCGCAGGACCTCAACGACGTGCGCTACGCCCTGGCCTTCGCGGAGCACGAGGATCTGCCCGTGGTGGTGATCGGCGGCGGCAACAACATGCTCGTCTCCGACCGCGGCCTGCAGGCCGTAGTGATCAAGCTCGAGGGCATTCTCGGGCGAGCCGAGTTCAGGGGCGACGAGGTGGCGGTGGGTGGTGGCATGCCGCTGGCCGCCCTCATCCGCGAGGCGGCGGCGCTCGGCCTCGGCGGCCTCGAGCACATGGCGGGCATTCCCGCGTCGGTGGGCGGCGCGCTTGCCACCAACGCGCGGTCGCTCGAGGGCTCCGTCCTCGACCTGTGCACCTCCGTGTCGTTCCTCCATCCTGACGGCACCCTCGGCGAGTATCGGCCGAGCAGCGAGGGCGGAGGAGCGCGCTGCTTCGATCTGCCCGCGGGCGCGGTGGTCGTCGGCTGCCGGCTGCAGCTCGTGCGCCGGCCGCCCCAGCGCATCCAGGAGAACCTGCGCCTGCGCATGAAGGTGTGGAAGGACACGCAGCCCTTCGCCCTCGCCTCCGCCGGCTACGTCTGGAAGAATCCTCCCGGCGATCGGGCGGCCCGGCTCGTGGAGACGGTGGGGCTGCGCGGCAAGCGCGTGCGCGGCGCCGAGATCTCCTCGAAGTGCGGCAACCTGATCATCAATCGCGGCGGCGCGACCCACGCCGACGTCATCGCCCTCATGGAGATGGCGCGCGAGCGCGTGGAGACGCGCATGGGCATCACGCTCCAGCCGGAGATCCGCCTGCTGGGCGCGGGCGTGGCCTCCGTCTTCGAGACGCCGGCGCTCGAGCTGAGCGCCTCCCGCTAGCCGGCCCCGTTCGGGCCGGCGGCGACGGGCTTGCCTACCGCTCGTACTTGAACGACACGTTCACGCGGGCGCGATAGGCCGTGACCTTGCCCTTGTCGATGGTCACGTCGAGCCTCGAGACCTCGCCGACCCTGAGATCGCGCAGCGTCTTGCCCGCCGTCAGCACGGCATTCTTGACGGCGTCCTCCCACGACACCTTGCTCGTTCCCACCAGATCCGTCACCCGATAGACGCTGTTGTTGGCCATGGCGTGCCTCCTCGTGGGTCCTGGGGCTCTGAGGACGGTCCCGATGCGGGAAGCCGGCGCCGCGCCCGACCGCCTACAGCTCGGTCAAGGCCACGATCACCCCGCCGATGATGGTGAGGGCGCCGCAGACATAGGCGTCGGTGAGCTGACGGTCGAGGAGATCGCAGGCGACCCGGTAGGCGAGGACGCCGCTCAGGAGGATGGCACTTCGCAGCCAGACTTTTTTCATCACGCTCGCCTGCTCCCGGTAGGCTACCGTCGATTCCCGAGCGAAGACAAGGGGCTTATTTGCTAGGCAGATCCGCGATGGGAACCGTCGCCGGACGCCCAAGGTTGGGCTTTCGAAGGTCCGCCTTTCCACGTAGAATTGGCCGGCTCGGAGCGCTGTCAATCAGGATGTGTGCCCGCCGCTCCGGAGCGCCGTCCCTAGCCGGTCGAGCGCGGCGCGAAGTGGAGCTTCATGCCCTCGTGCGAGGCCACGAAGCCCAGGGCCTCGTAGAAGCGCTTGGCGTCGGGGCGGCTCTTGTCGGTGGTGAGCTGGATCATCACGCAGCCGCGCTCGCGGGCCCGCGTGATCGCCCACTCGAAGAGCGCCTTTCCGACTCCCTGTGAGCGCACGCGGCCGTCCACGCGCACACCCTCGACGAGGGCGCGCCAGCCGCCCTGATGGGTCAGATACGGGATGAAGGTGAGCTGGAGCACGCCGACGATCCGCTCCGCCTGCACGGCGACCACGAGCTCGTTGTTGGCGTCGCCGTCGATGGCGCGGAAGGCGCGCGCGTAGGCCTCGGGCAGGGGCTCCTCGAAGCGCTCGCGCTTCGCCCCCAGGACATCGTCGGCGAGCAGGCGGACGATGTCGGGCAGATCCGCGGCTCGCGCGCGCCGAAAGCTCAGCTCCGCCTTCGTCACGACGTCACCTCCACGTCCATCTCGCGGACAAAGCAGGCCGTGCCTCCCACCCGCACGTGACACTCGCCCGCGCGCCGCTCCACCCACACCGTGACGCGCCCGTCGCGCCCGATCTCCTGCCCCTGCTCGATCACCGGCGCGCCCTCGCCATCGGTCCGGATGCGCTCGCGAGGCCCGTCGCGTCGAGCACGACGCCGGCGGGATTGCCCATGCCGGGTCGCTATCTTAGCCCGGCGAGCCGGGACGCGTCCGCGTCTCCGAAGAGATAGCGGTTCACCTTGGCGGTGGCGGCGAGGTAGCCGGGATCGAGGTTGGCGATCCGGGCCTGCACCCGCTCGTGCAGCCGCGGCAACGCGTGAAAGGGAACGGCGGGATACGCATGGTGCTCAGCGTGGTACGGCATGTTCCAGGCGAACAGGCGAACCAGGGGCACGGTGAGGGTGGTCCGCGTGTTGTCGAGGCAATCGGCAGTGAACGCGCAGGCCGTGTGCTCGGCGAGGAGATACGGCCGGAGAAAGGCCTGGCCCACCAGCCAGGGGAGGATCCACACGAGCACGAGCATGGGCGAGCGCGCGAGCACGGAGATCAGGGCGACCACCACGTAGAGCGCGAGATAGATCCGCGCCTCGAGGATCAGGGGGCGGCGCTCGGCGGGCGCCATCCACGGACGATCGGCCCGTCCACTCGCGAGGCGGAGGACGTCCCCTACGCGTCGCAGGCAATTGGGGATGCCGGTGAGCACGACCAGGTAGGCGCCGAGGGATGCCGGCTTGGGGAAGAAGAGCTCGGGGTCGCGCGCGGCGTCCTGCGTGTAGCGGTGATGCTCCCAGTGGAACACGCGATAGTTGCGATATGGCCAGAAGGTGAGGAAGCCCGCCACCGAGCCGACGAGCACGTTCAGCCAGCGGCTGCGGAAGGCGGTGCGGTGCGCCATCTCGTGAAACGCGCAGAAGAGGAAGGCCAGCACGTAGCCGTGGGCGATCAGGAGAGGGACGACCCACACGGTGGCCCGGAAGGTCCACAGCAGCGTGCCCGTGACGGCCAGGGCGCCGAAGTGCCAGAGCGCGCGGACCAGGGCCGGCCCGTTGGCGCGGACCATGAGAGCATGGAGATCCTCGCGGCGGAGCTCGTGCGCGGTGAATCGAACCAGCGTGTCGTCGCTCATCCGTCCCTGACCGGCTAGCGGGCACATCGAGAGCGACCACGCCGTCGCCCGGGCCGCCCCAAGCTTACACCGGCGGCCCGTGCTCCGCACCCGCCCGGCAAAGTGCGATAGACTGGCGCGTCGACGGCACGTCCATTCTCGTGGCACGGAGGCCTTATGGCAGAGCCCAGCAAGCACGGCCCGCTCATCGGCGTGAAGGTCCTGGACATGACGGAGCACATGGCGGGCCCCTACTGCACGATGATCCTCGCCGACATGGGCGCGGAGGTGATCAAGCTCGAGCGTCCGGGGACGGGCGACTCCTCGCGGGCCATGGGCGACGGGAGCGAGCGCAACCCTTACTTCCGCTACATCAACCGCAACAAGCAGAGCGTCACCCTCGACTACAAGTCGCCGCGCGGGCGGGAAATCTTCCTCAAGCTGGTCGCCCAGGCCGACGTGCTCGTGGAGAACTACCGCGCCACCGTCATGGAGCGCGCGGGACTCGGCTACGAGACGCTCAGACAGACCAACCCGCGCCTCATCTACGCCCAGCTCTCGGGCTTCGGCTCCGACGGGCCCTATCGCGAGAAGGGCGGCTTCGATCTGATCGCGCAGGGCATGGGCGGCATCATGCACGTCACCGGGGAGCCTGACGGCCCGCCCACCTCGGTGGGCCTGCCCATCTGTGATCTCGGCACCGGCATGTGGGGCGCCCACGGCGTGCTCGCCGCCCTCTACGAGCGCCAGCGCACCGGGCAAGGCCAGAAGATCGAATGCTCGCTCCTGGAGACGGCGGTGGCGCTTTCCTCCTGGACGAGCGCGGGCTGGCTCGCCGATCACGTGGAGCCCACGCGCATGGGCTCGCGCCACCGCCAGAACGCGCCCTATCAGCGCTTCGAGACCAAGGACGGCTACATGATGATCGGCGGCTCCGCCCAGAGCATCTGGGAGCGCTGCGCCAAGGCCCTCGGTCATCCCGAGTGGGCCGCCGATCCGCGCTTCCGCCGCGGCCCCGATCGCCGCAAGCACCGTTTCGAGCTGGAGAAGGAGATCAGCGCCGTGCTCGCCACCGCCCCCACCGCGCACTGGATCAAGGTGCTCGACGACGCGGGGGTGCCCTGCGGTCCCGTGTACACCTATGAGCAGCTCTTCGCCGATCCACAGGTGGTGCACCGCGAGATGGTGGTGCACGCCGACGACGCCGAGCTCGGCCGGGTACCGCACATCCGCACGCCCATCCGCATGTCGGCGAGCGACGTGGCAGTGCGGGTGACCGCGCCCAAGCTGGGCCAGCACACCGGGGCCATCCTCGCCGGCCTGGGCTACTCGCCGTCCGACATGGAGGCGCTGCGCGCCGATCGCGTGATCTGAGCCGTCTCCGCCCACGATGTCGATCTTCCTGATCCGGCACGGGGAGACGCTGGGCAACGCCTCGCGCACCGTCCAGCTCCCCGACAACCCGCTCTCCGCGCGCGGTGCATTGCAGGCGGCGCGGCTCGCGCGCCGGCTCGAGCGCGAGCGCATCACCCTCATCCTCTCCAGCGACTACTCGCGCGCGGCGGCCACCGCCGATCATCTCCGTCGCGTCACCGGCGCGCCCATCCGCTACAGCCCACTCCTCCAGGAGCGTAACTTCGGAGACCTCCGGGGCACGCCCTATGCAGAGCTCGGCTTCGACATGTTCGAGCCCGGCTACGCGCCCCCCCATGGCGAGACGTGGGAGGTGTTCCACGCCCGAGTCGACCGCGCGTGGGCTCTCGTGCAGGAGGAGGCGGCGACGACGGCGGGGCACGTGGCGGTGGTGACTCACGGGCTCGTGTGCCGATCGCTGGCCGACCGCCACCTCGTGCTGCCCGACGGTGAGCCGCCGCCGGCGGCCTGGCACAATACCTCGCTCACCATCATCGATCACCCTGCGCCATGGCGGGTACGCCTGCTCAACTGCGCCGCCCATCTCGATGATCCGGAGACCCGCCCCCTCCCGGAGTCCGGCGCCGTCTGAGGCACGCCCAATCGGCCTTGACAGGCCGGGCGGGGGCGGCGCACTCTCGGAGCCTGCGCGTCGACCCATGAGTCCCCCGGAAGCATTCACAAGGAGGCGAGTATGAAGGCAGCGGTATTCCACGGTCCGCATCAGCCCCTCACCATCGAGGACGTCGACATCGACAAGCCCATGGGGCGTGAGGTGCTCGTGCGCACCGTCGGCTCCGGCGTGTGCCACAGCGACCTGCACTTCGTGGACGGCCTGTATCCCTTCCCCACTCCCGCCATCCTCGGTCACGAGGCGGCGGGCATCGTAGAGGAAGTGGGACTCCAGGTCAGCGAGTTCAAGCCCGGCGATCACGTGATCGCGTGCCTGTCCGTCTTCTGCGGACACTGCGACTACTGCCTCACCGGCAAGACCCACCTCTGTCAGACGCGGCCGGTGCGGGCCAAGACCGATCCGCCCAAGCTCTCCTGGAAGGGCCAGCCCGTGAACCAGTTCGCCAACCTCTCCGCGTACGCGGAGAAGATGCTCGTGCACGAGAACGCCCTCGTGAAGATCGACAACGAGATGCCCCTCGACCGTGCCGCCCTCATCGGCTGCGGAGTGACCACGGGGGTGGGCGCCGTGCTCAACACCGCGCGCATCGAGCCCGGCTCCACGGTGGCGGTGTTCGGAGCGGGCGGCGTGGGTCTCGCCTGCATCCAGGGCGCGCGCATCGCGGGCGCGCGGATGATCATCGCCGTGGACACCGTCGAGTCCAAGCTCACCACGGCCAAGCAGCTCGGGGCCACGCACGGCGTCAACGCCAAGACCGACGACCCCGTGAAGGCCATTCGCGATTTCACCAACGGCGGCGCCGACTATTCCTTCGAGGCCATCGGGCTCAAGATCGCCGCCGAGCAGTGCTTCGACTGCATCCGCCCGGGGGGGACGGCGACCATCGTGGGCATGATCCCCGTGGGACAGAAGATCGAGCTCGACGGCCCCATGTTCCTCCGCGAAAAGAAGATCCAGGGCTGCAGCATGGGTTCCAACCGCTTCAAGGTGGACATGCCGCGCTACATCGACCTGTACCGGCAGGGGCGCCTCAAGCTCGACGAGATGATCACGCGCCGAGGCAAGCTCGAGGACGTCAACGAGTTCTTCCGGGCCATGAAGGCCGGTGAGGTCGCCCGCTCCGTCATGATGTTCTAGGCGATCGTGCGGGCCGGCCGGCGCCCGCGAAAGCGCCGGCCGGCCCCTCGATGCGGGCGCCGGTTTTGTGGGGACGCCGCCCCGCCCCGCGTGCTACGGTTTTCTCAGCAGCTCATGTCACGCATCTGGTGATCCCGTCCCATGCCGAAGCCCGCTCCCCTGCTCGATCCCGGCATCTATGCCGTCGCGCTCGACGACTCGCCGTACTTCCGCTTCTACGAGAGGAGCCCCGTCACGCGTCTGCTCCTCGCCACCATCCCTCGCCATCTCGCGAGGGGGATGTCGGTGCTGGACATCGGCTGCGGCAACGCCATCGCGGCCTGCCACCTGGTGGCCAGCGGCGGGCGCGCGCTGCGCTACGTGGGCGTCGATCCGGATCCCGCGGTGTGCGGGTGGGCGCGCAAGGTCCTCGCCAGCCTGCCCCCCGCCCAGCTTCGCGGCGAGATCGTCACGCGCATGCTCGAGGACTATCTCGCCGGAGAGCCATCGCGCGTCGATCTGATCGTCTCGAACTGGGCCTGTCGAGCCTATATCGATCTGGGCCGACCCGAGAGGCATGGGCCGATCGCCCGCGCCATCGCCGGACAGCTCCAACCCGGCGGCGTGCTGCTCGTGGGAGACGCCCACATCGCGCCGGGGGCGAGCGAGGAGGAGATCGAGCGCATCCGTCGGCATCACCAGCGGCTGGTGGGCGAGCGCGGGACAGGCCGTCCCCTCGTTCCCCCCGAGCTGATCGTGAGCCTCTTCGAGCAGGCCGGCCTCGTCTGTCTCGAGCGCCACGACGTGGGCGCGGTCCCCCTCGCCCACGTCTTCCACATTCCGCACGACCGCTACGCGCTCCACGTCTTCCGCCGCCCCGGTGACGAGCGATGAAAGCAGCCGGCGCGCGCGTGCTCGGCTACGGGCTGGTCCTGCTCCTCCTCGCCCTCTGGGAGGCGGCGAGCGTGACGCGGCTCCTCGATCCTTTTTACTTCCCGCCGGTGCACGAGGTGGCCCGGAGCCTCTTCGCGTCCCTGCGCGACGGGCGGCTCGCGCGCGCCGTGCTCACGAGTCTCGGACGCGGCTTCGTGGGATTCGCGGGGGCCGCCGTGCTCGGAGTGGGCCTGGGCGCCATCGCGGGCCGCCATCGCTTCGTCCGCGCCCTCATCGATCCCCTCCTCGAGCTCCTCCGACCGCTGCCCTCGCCCGCCATCATTCCCGTGGCCATCCTGCTCCTCGGGATCGACAGCTCCATGAAGATCTTCATCATCGGCTGGGCCTGCTTCTTCCCCATCCTCCTCAACACCATCGACGGAGTGCGGAGCGTGCCGCCCGCCCTCGTGGAGACCGCGCGCAACTTCGGATTGCGCTACCCGGAGAGCCTCTTCACCGTAGTGCTGCCCGCCGCGCTGCCCGTCATCTTCACGGGCCTGCGCATCGCCCTGGCCGTGATGCTCATCCTCACCGTGGCCACGGAGATGGTCGCGGGCAGCAACGGCATCGGCTTCCTCCTCCTCGAAGCGGAGCGCACCTTCCGGATCGCCGACATGTACGGCTTCATCGCTGCTCTCGCCCTCGTGGGCTACGCCCTCAATCACCTCTTCCTGCTCGTGGACCGCCGCGTGCTCGCCTGGCATCACGCCATGCACAAGGACCCCGCGGCGTGACGGGACCGGCCAACGCCATCCTCGACGTGCGCGGCGTCGGCATGATGTTCGACGGCGCCGGGGGCCGCCCCTCCGTCCTCGAGGACATCTCCTTCGAGATCGGCGCCCGCGACGTGGTGGGACTGGTGGGGGAGAGCGGATGCGGCAAGACCACCCTCCTCCGGATCATGGCGGGACTCCTGCGGCCCACGCGCGGCGAGGTCAGCCTCGCC
>Ga0075424_100002215_pt1 | contig 17617 bp, 14 predicted proteins | sample SoiMethybrSBSTD3_FD_75301 | JGI IMG/M metagenome (GOLD analysis project Ga0075424, IMG submission 75301) | Bulk soil microbial communities from a Populus tree surrounding site in Tennessee, USA - Soil MetaG P. TD hybrid SBSTD3 | ecosystem: Environmental > Terrestrial > Soil > Tree plantation...
CTCGACGTGGCCCTCGGCCTCGGCATGGCGCTGCTCGTGCTGGCCGGTGCGACCCTCCTCGCCCACGCCGTGTCGCGGGCGTTCGCCGGAGCGTCGCTGCGGGCGATCGCCCCCGAGCTGGCCCTGCTGGCGTTCGTATTCGCGGCCCGGGGAGGGATCGCCTGGGGCTTCGAGGTGGCCGGCAGCCGGGCGGCGGCCGCGGTGCTCTCGGACCTGCGGCTGGCGCTCGTCGATCGTCGCCTCCACAGCCATCCCGCCGCGCTCGACGGGGCCGAGGGAGGCGAGATCGCGGCCGCCGCCGTCCAGGGTGTCGACGACCTGGCGGCGTACTTCGGCAGCTACCTGCCGCAGCTGGCGCTGGCGTGCATCGTCCCGCCCGCCGTCCTCGTCTGGGCGGCGGTGATCGATCCGGAGTCGGCGCTCCTGATGGCGGCGACGGTGCCGCTCGTGCCGGTCTTCATGTGGCTGATCGGCCGCTACGCCGCGGAGCGCACCCGGGCCCGCTGGGCGGAGCTGCGCCGCCTCTCCACGCACTTCCTGGACGTCGTCCGCGGCCTCTCGACGCTGCGCGCGTTCAACCGCTCGCGCGGACAGGCCGCAGCGCTCGCCGAGGTCAGCGACCGCTACCGGCGGGCGACGATGGCCACACTGCGGCTGAGCTTCCTCTCGGGGTCGGTGCTCGAGCTGGCGGCGACGCTCGGCGTCGCGCTCGTCGCCGTGACGGTGGGCGTGCGCCTCGTCGACGGCGGGATCGGCCTGGAGGCGGGGCTGACGGTGCTCGTGATCGCCCCCGATCTGTACCTGCCCCTGCGCCGGCTCGGGTCGCAGTTCCACGCGTCTGCCGACGGCCTGGCCGTGGCGGAACGGATCCTGGCGCTGCTCGAGGCCCCGGCGAGCGCCGCTCCCGGGGGCAGCCGGGTCGCGCCGTCGCCGGCGGTCGCGGCGGTGCGGCTGGCCGGCGTGACCTTCTCCTACCCCGCCCGGCCGGAGCGCGTCCTCGACGCTGTCGACATCGAGCTGGAGCCCGGAGAGACCGTTGCGCTGGTCGGGCCGAGCGGCGCGGGCAAGAGCACGATCGCGAGCCTGCTGCTGGGCTTCGCCGAGCCGTCGGCGGGACACGTGACCGCAGGGGGAGTCGACCTGGCCGGCTGCGATCTCGCCGCCTGGAGGGCGTCGATCGCGTGGGTGCCGCAGCGGCCGACGATGTTCCGCGCGAGTGTCGCGGACAACATCCGGCTCGGCGCGCCGGAGGCGAGCGACGAGGGCGTCCATGCGGCGGCCGTCCGGGCCGGGGCCGACGGGTTCGTGCGCCGCCTGCCGGACGGCTACGCGACCCTGCTCGGAGACGGCGGCCGGCAGCTCTCCGCCGGTGAGCGGCGCCGGATCGCGCTTGCACGCGCCTTCCTGCGCGACGCGCCGCTCGTGATCCTGGACGAACCGACCGCCGACCTCGACGAGCGCAGCGCGGCGATCGTCGCCACCGCGGTCGAGCGGCTGCGGCGAGGGCGCACGGTGCTCGTGATCGCGCACCACGCCGGCGTCCTCGGCCCCGCCGACCGCGTCGTCGTCCTCGAGCGGGGACGGGCCGCCGAGCTGCCGCGAAGCGAGGTCGCATGACGCTCGCCATCCGCAGGCTGACGCGCCTCGCGGGCGCGCCCCCGATGCTCGTCGCAGCGGCGGTGGCGCTCGGCGCCGTGACCGTCCTGCTCGGCGTCGGCCTGATGGCGACGGCCGGATACCTGATCTCGCGCGCGGCCGAGCAGCCGCCGATCCTGTCGCTGACGGTCGCGATCGTCGGCGTGCGCGCGTTCGGGCTGACCAGGCCCGTGGCCCGATACCTCGACCGGCTGGTGAGCCACGATCTCGCCCTGCGGGCGCTGGGCCGGGCCCGCGTCCACGCCTACGAGCGGATCGAGCCGCTGGCGCCGGCCGGGCTCGAGGAGTACCGGGACGGCGACCTGCTGGCGCGCATGGTCGCCGACGTGGACGCCCTCCAGGGGCTCTACCTGCGCGGCCTGGGCCCGCCGCTCGTCGCCCTCGCCGCCGGCGCGGCGGCGGTCGCCGCCGCATCGATCGTCCTCCCCGCGGCCGGGCTCGTCCTCGCCTGCGGACTGCTGGCGGCCGCGACCGTCGTCCCGCTGACGGCCGCGGGCGTCGGCCGCCGCAGCGCCCGGGGGCAGGCGCGGGCGGGGGCCGACCTGACCGCCGACCTTGTCGAGATCATGGGCGGGGCGCCAGAGCTCGTGGCGTACGGCCGGGCGCAGGACCGGATCGACCGCGTCCGCGAGCGCGACAGGCTGCTCGTCCGACTGAGGCGCAGGGCGGCGCTCGCCGACGGCCTCGGCAACGGCCTGTGCCTGGCCGTGACCGGCGTGACCGTGGCGGGCGTCCTCGCCGTCGCGGCCGCCGCGCACGGCGGCGGGCGGCTCGACCGCGTCTCGATCGGCATGCTCGGACTGCTCGCGCTCGCCTCCTTCGAGGCCGTCCAGCCGCTGCCGAACGCCGCCCGGGAGCTGCTCGCGACGCTCGCCTCCGGGCGCAGGCTGCTCGAGCTGACCGACCGCGCACCGGCCGTCGCCGACCCGGACGAGCCCGCGCCGATCCCGGCGGGGCCCCTCACGGTCGCCCTCGAGGGCGTCTCGGCCCGGTACATGCCGGGCGGGCAGCCGGTGCTCGTCGACGCGAGCCTGGTGCTCGAGCCGGGCCGGCGGGTCGCCCTTGTCGGCCCGAGCGGCGCGGGCAAGACCACGGTCGCGAACCTGCTGATCCGGTTCCTCGATCCGGAACGCGGCCGGGTTACCTTGGCCGGGCGCGACCTGCGCCACTACCGCCAGGAGGACGTCCGCCGCCTGATCGCCGTCGCGGGTCAGGACGCCCATCTCTTCTCGACCAGCATCCTCGAGAACGTCAGGCTGGCCCGCCCGGACGCGGGCGACGGCGAGATCGAGACGGCGCTCCGCCTGGCCGGCGCGCTCGACTGGGTGCGGTCGCTGCCAGGGGGCTGGCACACGCCCGTGGGCGAGCAGGGCCGCGAGCTCTCCGGCGGTCAGCGGCAGCGGATCGGCGTCGCCCGCGCCCTGCTCAGCCGCGCCCCGGTGCTCGTCCTCGACGAGCCGACCGCGCATCTCGACCGTCCCACGGCCGAGGCGCTCGTCCGCGACGTGCTGGCGGCGGCCGGCGACCGCGCCGTGCTCCTCATCACCCACCGTGCCGAGGGGCTCGAAGCGATGGACGAGATCCTCGAGCTCGACGGCGGGACGATCAGCCGAGCGGATCGCGACGTGCCCGGCGGCGGTCGGACACCCAGCCGACGGCGAGCAGGATCACCGCGAACGCGATGAATCCGCCCAGCAGCCCCCAGGCGTACACAGCCCGGAAGAACACCAGCATGACGATCATCGCCACCACGCCGGCGGCGATGATGAGTCCGGCCATGCGCGCGAAGAAGGCGAAGCCGATCCCGGGGTCGTCGTCGGCCGGCGACGAGACGGACGGCGGTGAGGGTTGCGAGCTCATGGGATCAGGCTAGGAAGCGGGCGGCCAGCAGGGATCGTCCACATGGGATGACGGCCGGAACCGGACGGTGGCTAGCGTGAGCCCCGGGGGGAGAGACATTGGCCGATACCGATCACGCCCAGGGGCATCGCCGGCGTGTTCTGATCCTCGGCGGCGGTTTCGCAGGGATCGGTGCAGCACGCAAGCTGAAGGACGCGGACGTCGACGTCGTCCTGGTCGACAGGAACGACTTCCACACGTTCCAACCGTTGCTGTACCAGGTCGCGACCGACCTGCTCGAACCCGCTGCGGTCGGGCACCCGCTCCGCGACCTGTTTCACGACCAGCCGAACGCCGCCGTCCACCAGGCAACGGCGACGGCGATCGATCCCGAGAAGCGCGAGGTGCGCTTCGAGGAGATGACGCCGATCCGCTACGACCACCTCGTCCTCGGGCTCGGGGCGCAGGTCAACTTCTTCGGCGTGAAGGGCGCTGCCGAGCACGCGTTCCCGCTCTACACGCTGGCGGACGCGGTGCGGCTGAAGGAGCACATCCTGAGCAGGTGGGAGGCCGCCGACCGCGACCCGGCGCTGATCGACGACGGCGCGCTCGACATCGTGATCGTGGGCGGCGGGCCGACCGGCGTCGAGTCCGCCGGCGCCCTGGCCGAGCTCTACCACTCGAACTTCGCCGACGACTACCGCGGCATCCCCCAGGACGCCGCCCACCTGACGCTCGTCGAGGGCGGACCGGTGCTCTTCTCGATGTTCAAGCCGGACATCCGCGCCTACACCGAGAAGGCGCTCGCCAAGCGCGGCGTCGACGTGCTTCTCGGCGAGATCGTGGCATCCGTCGAGCCCACCCGGGTCACGCTGCGGTCGGGGAAGTCCATGCCGGCGCACACGCTCGTGTGGGGCGCCGGCCTGCAGGGCAACACGATCCTCGACTCGCTCGGCCTCGATCTGCAGAAGGGCCGCCGCATCGGCGTGGGGCCGGACCTGCGCGTCCCCGAGCACCCCGAGATCTTCGCCGTCGGCGACGCGGCCTGGATCACGGACAGCGAGACGGACGACGTGCTGCCCCAGCTCGGGTCCGTCGCGCTGCAGGCCGGAGAGCAGGCGGGAGAGAACATCGGGCGGCTGCTCGAAGGAAGGCAGACGAGCCCGTTCCGCTACCAGGACAAGGGCACGATGGCGACGATCGGCCGCGGCGCCGCGGTGATCCAGCTGCGCCGCGGGAAGACGATCAAGGGCAAGTCCGCCGCGCTGGCATGGGGCGCGGTGCACCTCGCCCTGCTCTCGACCGGCGAGGACCGCGCGAAGGCCGTCGTCGACTGGACATGGGCCGGCTTCACGCACGAGCGCTCGGCCCGCATCACGGTTCCGACCTGACCTGACCTGAGGAGCACTCGATGACCACCATGGCCACACGCAAGCCGAAGGAGTCAGGCGCTGCGGCGGGACAGCCCGCCGACGTCCTCGTCATCTTCGGCATCACCGGCGACCTGGCGAAGGTGATGACGTTCCGGTCGCTCTACCGGCTCGAGCAGCGGGGATTGCTCAACACGCCGATCGTCGGCGTGGCGATCGACGACTGGAACATCGACCACCTGCGCCAGCGCGCGCGGGAGTCGATCGAGGGCACGGGCGAGCAGATCGACCAGACGGTGTACGACCGCCTAGCCGCACGGCTCTCCTACGTGCAGGGATCCTTCGACGACTCGTCCACGTACGACCGGGTGGGGGACGCGATCAAGGGCGCCGAGGTGCCCGTGTTCTACCTCGAGATCCCACCGTTTCTGTTCGGCACCGTCGTCGAGGGGCTCTGCGCGGCCGGTCTCACCAAGACCGCGCGGATCGTGGTCGAGAAGCCGTTCGGCCACGGCCTCGAGTCGGCGCGGGAGCTCGCGGCCGAGCTGCACCAGCACGTGGACGAGTCGCAGCTCTATCGGATCGATCACTTCCTCGGCAAGATGGGGCTGGAAGAGCTGCTCTACCTCCGCTTCGCGAACACTCTGCTCGAGCCGGTCTGGAACCGCAACTTCCTCGAATGTGTCCAGATCACGATGGCCGAGAGCTTCGGCGTCGAGGACCGCGGCCACTTCTACGACCCGGTCGGCGCGCTCCGGGACGTCGTTGTGAACCACCTGATGCAGGTCGTCGCGGCGGCCGCGATGGAGGCGCCCGCCGGCGGCGATCCGGAGACGCTTCAGGGCTCGAAACTGAACCTGTACCGGGCCATCTCTACCGCGGACCCGGCCCACTACGTCCGCGGGCAGCACGACGGCTACCAGTCTATCGACGGTGTCGCCGCCGGCTCGACCACCGAGACGTATGCGGCGCTCCGGCTGGACATCGACAACTGGCGCTTCGCCGGCGTGCCGTTCTTCATCCGCACCGGCAAGCTCCTGCCGCATACGCTGACCGAGCTGCGGCTCGTCTTCAAGCACCCGCCGAAGCTCGGCTTCCACATGACCGACGGACGCCACCCGGAGCCGGATCAGGTCGTGATCAAGCTCGACCCGAGCACGGGCGTGCGGTTCGTGCTCGACGCCCATCGCGCCGATGCTCCTGGCCCCGAGGGCATTACGCTCGACATGGAGTTCGGGCAGGAGGGCGGCGAGGGGCCGACGCCCTACGAGGTGCTCCTGCACGCCGCGATGCGGGGCGACAGCAGCCGCTTCACGCGGCAGGACGGCGTCGAGCAGACCTGGCGGATCATGCAGCCGTTGCTGGACGCGCCGCCCCCGGTGCACCCGTACGCCCCCGGCACGTGGGGCCCCGCCGCGGCCGACGCGCTCGTCGCAGGCCACGGCGCATGGCACGAGCCCTGGGTGACGGCGTAGGAAGGAGGATCCGTGGAGAGCTACGACGTCATCATCATCGGCACCGGCGCGGGCGGCGGCACGCTCGCCCGCCATCTGGCGCCCTCGGGCAAGCGCATCCTCGTGCTCGAGCGGGGCGACTGGCTGCCGCGCGAGCCGCAGAACTGGCTCGCGCAGGACGTGTTCGTCGACAACCGCTACGTCTCGGCCGACACGTGGTACGACGGCAACGGGAAGCCGTTCCAGCCCCAGATCCACTACTTCGTGGGCGGCGCGACGAAGCTCTACGGGGCAGCGCTCTACCGGCTGCGCCGGGAGGACTTCGGCGAGCTCCGCCACCACGACGGCATCTCGCCGGCATGGCCGATCTCCTACGACGAGATCGAGCCGTACTACACGCGCGCCGAGACCATGTACGAGGTGCACGGCGCCCGCGGCGAGGATCCCACGGAGCCACCCGCGAGCGCCCCCTATCCGTTTCCGGCGGTCGCGCACGAACCGCGCATCCAGGCGCTCTCGGACGATCTGGCCGCGGCCGGCTACCACCCGTTCCACGCGCCGTGCGGCGTGCGGCTGAACGCCGCGGACATGCCCCACAGCGCCTGCGTCCGCTGCCAGAACTGCGACGGCTTCCCGTGCGCGGTTCACGGCAAGTCCGACGCCGAGGTGCTCGGCATGCGCCCCGCGCTCGAGCATCCCAACGTCACCCTGCTCACGAACGCCCAGGCGACGCGCATCGAGACGAACGCCGCCGGGACGGCCGCGACCGAGGTCGAGGTGCAGCGGAACGGCTCGAAAGAGCGGTTCGCGGGCGAGCTGATCGTGCTCGCGTGCGGCGCGGCGAACACGGCCAAGCTGCTGCTCATGTCCGCGAACGACCGCCATCCGAAGGGGCTCGCCAACAGCTCCGACCAGGTCGGCCGCAACTACATGTTCCACAACAGCCAGGCGGTGCTCGCGCTGTCCCGTGAGGAGAACCCGACGGTCTTCCAGAAGACGCTCGGACTGAACGACTTCTACTTCGGCAGCGACGACCACGACTACCCGCTCGGCAACATCCAGATGGTCGGCAAGTCGCAGGCGCCGATGTTCCGGGGCGAGAAGCCGGGCGAGACGCGGTTGGCGCCCGAGTGGACGCTCGAGCGGGTCGCCAGGCACGCGGTCGACTTCTGGCTCTCGACCGAGGACCTGCCGCGGCCCGAGAACCGCGTCACGGCCGACGGGGACGGCCGGGTCACGCTCAGCTACACCCCGACCAACGACGTGCCCAAGAAGGAGCTCTACGGGAAGCTGCGGTCGATGCTGGCCCACCTGAACATGCACCCCGACCATCTCCTCCACCGCTTCGCGTACATGAAGAACGAGATCCCGGTGGCGGGCGTGGCGCACCAGGCGGGCACCTGCCGCTGCGGGGACGATCCGGCCACATCGGCGGTCGACCGCGACTGCCGCGCGCACGAGCTCGACAACCTCTACGTCGTCGACACGAGCATCTTCCCCAGCATCGGGGCCGTGAACCCGGCGCTCACGGCGATGGCCAACTCGCTGCGCGTCGGCGACCACCTGCTGGCGCGGATGGGCTGACACGGACGCGCCGCCGGTGGCCCTCGAGGCACGACCCCTCGCCCCGTCGGGGACCCAGATCGAGCTCACGTGCGGCGACCAGCGTGCCGTCGTCACCCTGGTCGGCGCGGGGCTGCGGGCGTACTCGGCGGGGGGCCGCGACGTCGTCGACGGGTTCGAGGCGGATCGGATGAGCCCCGCCGGCCGCGGTCAGCTCCTCATCCCCTTCCCCAACCGCGTGCAGGGGGGCCGCTACGACTTCGGCGGCCGCACGCACCAGCTCGCGCTGAACGAGCCCGAGGCGGGGAACGCGATCCACGGCCTCACCCGCTGGGCGGAATGGATGCTCGTCCGGGCCGAGCCGCAGGACGTCGTGCTGGAGCACCTGCTGCATCCGCAGCCCGGGTACCCGTACTCGCTCGCGTTGCGCGTCGAGTACGCGCTCGACGCCGCCGGGCTCGCCGTGTCGGTCAAGGCGACGAACGTCGGGGCCGATCCCTGCCCGTACGGAAGCGGCGCGCATCCCTACCTGACGGTCGGCACGACGACGGTTGACACGACGGTCCTGCACGTTCCCGCCCGCACCGTGATCCACTCCGACGCACACGGCATCCCGACCGGCAGCGAGCCGGTGGCGGGCACCGCCTACGACTTCCGCCGGCCGCGGCCGATCGGGCCCGTGCGGCTGGACAACGCCTTCACCGACCTGGAGCGGGACGCCGACGGCATCGCGCGCGTCGAGCTGCGCGACCCCGACGGGCGCACGTCTGTCGTGCTCTGGGTCGATGCGTCGCACCCCTACCTGATGGTCTTCAGCGGCGACACGCTGCCGCAGCCGGAGCGCCGCCGCAGTCTCGCGGTCGAGCCCATGACGTGCCCGCCCGACGCGTTCCGCACGGGCGAGGGAGTCGTCGAGCTCGATCCGGGCGAGTCCTTCACCAGCCGGTGGGGGATCGCCCCGGGCGGAATCGAGCAACGCGCGTGACCGCCACCGCAACGCCGGAGCAGTCCCCCGCCCCGCCGGTCACGCAGAGACGCGAGTTCTGGGTGCTGCTGGCCCACGCCGTCGCCCTCGGGGTGTTCGGCGCGGTCGCCGGCCTGCTCTTCGTGGGCGCGATCACGGGCGGCGGCAAGTGGTACAGCGATGCCGACCCGGGCTGGTTCGGCGGGCACTGGTGGTGGGTCGCGGTCGGCGCGGCGGCCGGGATCGGGGTCGGACTGGTTCGCCGCCTGACCAGCCTGCCGTGGAAGACGCCCGGCCTGTTCGACGACCTGCAGACCCAGGAGGTCGAGACGGCGCTCGTGCCCGGAATCGCCGCCGTCTCTCTGGTGTCGCTGATCGGCGGCGCCAGCCTCGGCCCGGAGAAGGCGCTGGGGTCGATGGGCGGCGGGATGGGCTGGTGGCTCGCGAAGCGGAGAGAGCTCGAGGAGGACGACGCCCACGTGAACACCCTGGCCGGCTTCGCAGGGGCCTACGGCGGGCTGTTCTCGAGCACCGTGATCGTGGTCATGCTGATCATGGAGGTCGCCCGCCCCGGCGGGCAGCGGTTCATCAAGGCGCTCACCGCGCAGATCGTCTCATCCAGCGTCTCGTTCGCCATCTACTTCGTGATCGCCGGCGCCGTGTTCCTGGACGAATACCAGATGCCGCGGTACACGTTCCACGACTGGCAGCTGCTCGTCGCCATCCCGCTCGGCATCTTCGCGGCGCTCGTGGTGACCTTGCTGATGCTCTTCACGTTGGCGGCGGCGCAGCTGTTCGAGCGGCTGCAGGTGCCGGACATCGCCAAGCCGGCGCTGGGCGGGATCGTCTTCGGCGCCGTCGGCGTGGCGCTGCCCCTGACCATGTTCAGCGGCGGCGACCAGCTGGACACCGAGCTGAGCCACGCAGGGACGCTCGGCCTCGGCCTCCTCGTCGCGGCCTTCATCGGGAAGATGCTCACCTTCGGCGTCAGCCAGGGCAGCGGCTTCGTGGGCGGGCCCATCTTCCCGTCCCTCTTCATCGGCGGAACGGCCGGAGTCATGATCCACCACGTCATCCCCGGCGTGCCGCTCGGCCTGGCGTTCACCTGCATGCTCGCGGCCGTCCCCGGGGCGCTTGTCGCGGCCCCGTTCTCGATGGTCCTGCTGGCCGCCTTCCTGACGCAGATCGGGGTCCTGCAGACCGCACCAATCCTGATCGCGGTCATGACGGGGTACCTCACGATGGAAGGCGTGAAGTACGTCATCGCCAGCCGCAAGCAGGCCCGCGCAGCAGCCGCGGCGGACCCAGCCGCGGAGCCCACCTGACCTCGGGGCGGATCAGTCCTCGCCGTCGCGCGACGGCTCGATCAGGCCGTAGTTGCCGTCGCGGCGCTTGTAGATCACGTTGACGTCGTCGGAGTCGGCGTTCACGAACACGAAGAAATCATGGCCGATCAGCTCCAGCTGGAGCATCGCCTCCTCGGGAGGCATCGGCTTCATGTTGAACTGCTTCGACTTGACGATCACCGCATCCTCCTCATCCGGCAGCGCGACCGCCTCGGCGGGCGGCGGCGCGACGTGGCTGGCGATGTGCTGCGCGCCCTTGCGGCTGCGCTTGTTGCGGTAGCGCTTCACCTGGCGCTCGAGCTTGTCGGCCACGAGGTCGATCGACGCGTACATGTCGGTGGACGACTCCCGGGCCCGCAGCACCGGCCCCTTGGTCCACACGGTCGCCTCGGCGACCTGCTTCTGGTTGATCGACGGGTTGTGCTCGACGGCGAGCTCGAGCTCGCACCGGCTCTCGTCGGACAGATGCCGAGCAAGCCTGCCCAGCTTGCGCTCCGAATATGCGAACAGCGCATCGGTCACGTCCACATTCCGGCCCTTTACCTGCAGCTTCATCTGCGGCTCCTTCTTGGACGGAGGAGTGCCAGAAACATACCCGGTCCGAATCTGGATCGGTCAAATCCGCACGACCCGGGCGAGGGTGACGGCGGCCACCGAGCCGGCGCCGCCCTTGCGCAGCGCGGTTGCGCAGGCCGAGAGCGTCGCGCCGGTCGTGAACACGTCGTCGACGACCACGATCCGCGCTCCGCCGAGCTCGCCGGCGGCGCGGAAGGCGCCGCGCACGTTGCGGCGGCGGGCGACGTGGTCGAGCCCGCGCTGCGGGCGCCGGATGGGCGCTGCGGCGAGCAGCGGCCGGGCCGGGACGCCCCAGCGGTCGGCGAGGCCGAGGGCCAGCTCGCGGGCCGGGTGGTAGCCGCGCCGGAGCGTCCGCCAGCGGTCGCCCGGCACCCACGTCAGCGCATCGCACTCCGGCGCCGGGCAGACGGTCGCGACGACGCCGGCTGCGGTCGCCGCCAGGCCGCGCAGGCCGCCGTCCTTGAACCGCAGCACGAGGTCGCGCCCGCGGCCCTCGAAGGCCACGGCCGCCACGGCGGCCTCGAAGCCGAGCCGGCGGCCGCGGCACTCGCGGCAGTCGGGCACCGCCGCGACGGTGGGCTTGCCGCAGCGCGCGCAGCCCGGCCCGCCGAGCAGCGGCAGCGCGCGCACGCAGGCCGCGCAGACGGGCTCGCCGCCGCGGCCGCAGAGGGCGCAGCAGGCGGGCAGGAGCAGGTCGAGCAGGCGCATGCCCCCGACGCTAATGCCGGCCGCGTCACGTGTGTGTGACGGGCCGTGCCGGTCCCGTCAGGAGAGCGTGAACGGCGCGTCGACGACCGTGCCGGCGGGCACCCGGCGGGCCAGCTCGGCGGGGTCGGCGGCGACCAGCGGGCCCAGCTCGATGGGCACGGCGGCAGAGCCGTCCGGCCGCCGCGAGACGGTCGCTCCGGCCCGCTCCAGCACCTCGGCCGCGGCATCGCTCAGGCGCCGGCGCACGGTGTCGGGCGACGACGCGCCCTCGGCGTTCTTCAGCGGCTCGAACTCGCCCTCACGGCTCGTCTCGAGCACCAGCGAGCGGCGCGCGAGCGGCAGCGTGTCGAAGATGAACTGCTCGAACTTCACGGCGTTCGGCTCGGCCGGCTCGGCCCGATCTCCCCCGTCGTCGACGTAGGGCACCCGCTTCAGCGCCCGGTGGAAGGGCAGCTCGGCGGTCGCCGCCACCCGGTCGACGAAGTCGCGCGAGAACACGTGCAGGGCGATGCTCCCGGCGGCGAATGCGAGGCCGCCGTCCGGGCGGCGCTGCGCCGCCAGCCGGTCGGGCAGGTCGGAGTACTCGATCACGAGCTGGCGGCCGTCGCGCGCCGCCACGACCCCGACCTTCTCGGCCGGGTCGGTCTTGCGCACGACCTTCGACGACACCTCCGCCCCGGCCAGCCGGTGCGCGCCGACGAAGCCCGGGTCACCGACCGCGATCAGCGGGTTGTCGACCTGCAGGTAGAAGATCGTCTCGATCCCGCGCTCGCGCATCTCGCCGAGGCAGCCGGTGCGGTGGAGCGCGCGCAGGGTGCCGCCGTGGCCGTCCGGGCTGAGCGCGACGCGGTCGCGGGCGGCGAGCAGCACCGCACCGCTGTCTGCGTCGACCGCCGGCATCGTCCCCTGGCGGAAGAGCCGCAGGTGGTCGAGCCCGAACCAGTCGTGCCCGGCCAGGAAGGCCTCGGTGGCGGCGTGGTTGTCCTCGCTCGTCATCACGTAGAGCGGCGGGGTCGTGCCGTATTGGCGCCCGAGCGCGGCGACCTTCTCGCAGTGGATCTGGAAGAGCGACCGGTCGGTCACGGGGCCGATCGGGTAGCACCCCTTGGGCCCGTCGAAGCCGAGCCGGGTGCCCTGCCCGCCGGCGACGATCACGACCGCCACCGCACCGCGGGCGAGCGCGTCCTCGCCCTCCGCGATCGCCTCGGCCGACGGCGCCGGATCGGGCTCGACCGGCTGGATTCCGTCCACGTCGGCGGGCTCCTCGCCGCCGCGGACGAGCGTGTCGATCAGGCGGTCGAGCAGGTCGAGATCGAGGGAGCGCAGGTCGCGCTCGAGCCGCTCCCGGCCGCCCGTGTCGAGCTCGTCCCAGAAGCGCAGCAGGCCGTCCTGGCCGTGCGCGGCCAGGGTCGCCTGCAGCTCACGGAAGCCGTCGTCGCCCATCCGCCTACCCTACCCGCCTGCCCAACCGCCGATTCCTAGCCGAACATATAGGGCGGCCTGCGCACGCCGTGCTCGGTGATGATCGCGCTGATGTTCGCGGCGGGGGTGACGTCGAACGCCGGGTTGTAGACCCCGAAGCCCTCCGGGACCGCGGCCCCGAGCTCGTCCGGGCGACGGTGCTCGATGGGGATGTCCTCGCCCGTCGCGATCGCCGGATCGATGGTCGACGTCGGCGCGGCCACGTAGAACGGCAGGTTGTGGGCGCGGGCCAGGATGCTGAGCGCGTACGTCCCGATCTTGTTCGCCGCGTCGCCGTTCCGGGCGATGCGGTCGGCGCCGGTGATGACGGCATCCACCTTGCCCTGTGCCATCAGCCACCCGGCCGCCGAATCGGTCAGGAGCGTCGCCGAGATGCCCTCCTCGCGCAGCTCCCAGGCCGTGAGCCGGGCACCCTGGTTCAGGGGCCGGGTCTCGTCGACCCACACGTGCAGCGACGGGTCGCGCCGGTGGGCCGAGCGGATCACGCCGAGCGCCGTGCCGTACCCGGCCGTTGCGAGCGCACCCGCGTTGCAGTGGGTCAGCACCTGGGCGCCGGCCCGCAGGAGCTCCGCGCCGTGGCCGCCGATCTGCTGGCAGCGGGAGACCTCCTCCTGGTGCAGCGCCTCGGCCTCGCGGCGCAGCGCCTCGCGCTGGGAGGCGACGTCGCGGTGGGGCGCGTCGGAGCGCGCCCGCATCCGGGTGAGCGCCCAGGGCAGGTTGACGGCGGTCGGGCGGGTGAGCGCGAGGCCGGCGCAGGCGCGCCCGACGTCCTCGCGGAGCGTCCCGACGTCGTCGGCGCTGCTCCGCGCCGCCGCCAGTGCGACGCCGTAGGCGGCCGCGATCCCGATCGCCGGGGCACCCCGCACGACCATCCCGCGGATGGCGTCGGCCACCTCCTGCCACGTCTCCAGGCGCACCTCGACGGTCTCGGCCGGAAGCCGGGTCTGGTCGAGCAGGACGACCGCACCGTCCTCGATGCGGGCGATCCGATGGGGCGCGAGAACCGATGTGCGGGGAGGCGCGATCACCGGGGCCACTATAACGCCGGGCTCCCGGCCACCGAAGAGCGGGGACTGGCCGCCAGGGGACAGTCCCCATCGCCTACCGGGTCAAGGCGCCCTTGAGCACGTCGATGTTGCGCACCGGGGTCGGGTCGACGCCCCGCCTGATCGCCGCGCCGTAGCTGGCCCAGTCGCCGTGGGCGACGAGCGAGAAGGCCCGGGCGGCCGGCGTCTCGCCGCGCGCCGTGACGGTCTCGATGAGCGCCGCCTTGCCGGCGATCAGCTCGGCGGTCGCCTCGATGCTCCTGCGCACGGCATCGGGCTGGCCCGGGTCGGACAGGAACACGGCGGCGAACCGGCCCGGCAGGGTGCCCTCCCAGCCGACGATCTCGTTGTGCGCGAGCTCCGGCAGGGCGTGGCTGAACGCGTGCATCTTGGCGTTCTCGTTCAGCTGCGTCTTCCAGCGGTAGGCGACGGCGCCCATCGGGCCGGCGCCGTAGATCAGGGGCACCGTCGGCGCCAGCCGCTCCCCCAGCTCGCGGGCGGCCCCGCCGTCGACGAGCTCGACGCCCTCCGCGGCGGCCGACGCGATGCCCTCGGACGCAAGGCCGCAGGCCCCGAACGCGCCCGCCATCGCGCCGAACAGGTAGCCGAGCGCCGCTCGCGGCTGGCCGGTGGCGACCCCGTCGGGCACCTCCGCGGCGGCCGCACCCCACTCGCGGGCGCGCTCCAGGAGCGCGCCGCCGGAGCCGACCACGAGCAGGTTCGCACCCTGGCGGTGGGCCTGCGCGGCGCAGGCGAGCGTCTCCTGGGTCTCGCCCGAGTAGCTGACGCACATGACGAGCGTCCCAGGCCCGGCCCAGTGGGGCACGCGGAAGCCGCGGACGCGCGTGATCGGCACCGGGCACTCGCCGGCGACGAGGGCGCGCAGGAGCTCGCCGCCCATCGCCGAGCCGCCCATCGCGGCGATCACGACTGCGCCGGGGAGCGCGACCCGGGCGCCCACCTCGGCGCCGACCCGCTCACCCTCGCGCAGCTGGTCGGCCATGCCGGCGATGGCGCTCGCCATCCCGGAAGGGTCCACGGCCGCTACCACACGGGCTCCCCGTCGCTGGCCATCACGAGATTCTCCACCGTCCGCCCCGCCGCCACAACCGCACCCTCCAGCAGCACCGATCCGGACACCGTCGCGCCGGCCTCGACCCGGCAGCCCGGGCCGACAACGGAGCCGGTCACGACCGCGTCCGGATCGACCCGCGCGGAGGGGTCGACGAGGCCGCCGGCCGGCATCCGTTCCAGGTTGGCGGCCAGGTAGCTCTCCGGTGTGCCGATGTCGCGCCAGTAGCCGTCCGAGCTCCGCGCGTAGAGCCCCGCGCCGACGAGCAGCGGGAACACCTCGTACTCGACCGACACCGCCCGCCCCTGCGGGATCAGGCCGAGCACCTCCGGCTCGACGACGTAGGTGCCCGCGTTGATGGTGGATGCAGCGGCGTCGCCCGGCGGCGGCTTCTCGACGAACGCGGTGACGGCGCCGTCCGCGGCGGTCACGACGACGCCGTAGCGGCTGGGGTCGTCGACGGGATGCAGGGCGAGCGTCATGCGGGCCTCGCGGTCGCGGTGGAAGCGGACGAGCGCCGACAGGTCGAGGTCGGTGAGGACGTCGCCGTTCGCGACCACGAAGGTCTCCGTGAGCGCCCGGGCGGCGTAGGCGATCGCGCCGCCCGTGCCCAGCGGCTCCGGCTCGACCACGTACTCGAGCTCGGCGCCGAAGTGGGCCCGGATCGCGTCGGGCCGGTACCCGCAGGCGAGCACGATGCGGTCGATGCCGTGCGCGCGCAGGTGCGCCACCTGGTGCTCGAGGAAGGGCCGGTTCGCGATCGGCAGCATCGGCTTCGGGGTCGTGTAGGTGAGCGGGCGCAGGCGGGTGCCTTCGCCGCCGACGAGGACGACGGCGATCACCGAGCGGCGATGTCGGCGTCGGCCGTCGTCCGCAGGGCATTCTCGGCGGGGGCCGACGGCCGCCCGACCGACTCGTACGCGAACCCGGCCGCGCGGGCCTGGGCGGGGTCGAGCAGGTTGCGCCCGTCGACGACGAGCGGCGTCCGCATCGCCTCGCGCACCGCGCGCGTGCACACCTGCCGGAACTCGCCCCACTCGGTCACGATCACGGCCGCATCCGCCCCGGTGACCGCCTCGAGCATCGATCCGGCCAGCTCGACCTCGTCGCCGAGCAGCTCGGCGGCGTTCTGCATGGCCACCGGGTCGTAGCCGACGACGGTCGCGCCCTCGGCCCGCAGCCGGGCGGCCAGCACCAGGCTCGAAGCCTCGCGCATGTCGTCGGTGTCGGCCTTGAAGGCGAGCCCGAGCAAGGCGATCCGCGTCCGCCGCAGCGAGCCGAGATGACGCTCGAGCTTCCCCACCACCCGCCGCTTCTGCAGGTCGTTCACCTCGATCACCGACGTGAGCAGCTGGAAGTGGTAGCCCGAGTTGCCGGCGAGCTGCTTGAGCGCCTTCACGTCCTTGGGGAAGCAGCTGCCGCCGTAGCCGATGCCCGGGCGCAGGAAGTGGCTGCCGATGCGGGCGTCGAGGCCCATCCCCTCGGCGACGACGCCGACGTCCGCACCCATCTCCTCGCACACGTTCGCGATCTCGTTGATGAACGAGATCTTCGTGGCCAGGAACGCGTTCGAGGCGTACTTGATCATCTCGGCGCTGGCGACGTCGGTGGTGATCACGGGCGCCCGCACGCCGGCGTAGAGGCCGGCGACCGCGCGGGCGTCGGCATCGGCGAACGCCCCGATCACGATACGGTCGGGCTCGAGGAAGTCCGCGACCGCCCGGCCTTCGCGGAGGAACTCGGGGTTGGACACGTAGCCGACGTGGCCCAGGCCGCGGGCGTCGAGATCGCCGCGCAGCTTCTCCCCCGTGCCGACGGGGACGGTGCTCTTCATGACGATCACCAGCCGCTCGTCGGTCTCGGGCAAACGGTCGATCACCGCGCGCACGCGGGTGAGGTCGGCGTCGCCCGAGGCGGTGGCAGGCGTGTCGACACACACGAACGCGATCCCGCACGACCCGACCAGGTCGTCGAGGTCGAGCGTGAACCGCAGCCGCGAGCGGTTGCGGGCCAGCAGGCGCTCGACGCCCGGCTCGTAGATCGGGACGGTGCCGTTGCGCAGCGCCTCGATCCGCTCCGCCTTCACGTCGAGGCAGACGACCTCGTGGCCGAGCTCGGCGAAGCACGCCGCCGTGACCAGCCCGACGTAGCCGACGCCGATGACGCCGACGGGGCGCGTGTTCCCGTTGCCCTTCATGGCACCGGGTGCAGCGACTTGGCGATCGCGATCATGTCCCCGTTCGAGAGGTCGTCGAGGAGCGTGTTCTGCACCCAGTAGGCGGTGCTGCTCTGCGTGAAGGCGATCATGTGGATGTGGCTGCCGTTGAAGTAGAAGCGGTAGGTGCGGTGGCCGATCTTCCTCGTCGCGCTCGGGTCGGCCAGGATCGGGGCGTCGGTGAAGCGGGTCTCCTCGATCCCCCAGCTCGCCCCGGGCCGGCTCGGCATGTCGAAGTATGCGTAGAGCGAGCTCCAGTGGTGGCCGGCGTTCGGGATGTGGTAGGCCCGGATCGGGTAGGTCGACGGCACCTCGGAGCTGTCCTG
>Ga0075424_100002216_pt1 | contig 17615 bp, 16 predicted proteins | sample SoiMethybrSBSTD3_FD_75301 | JGI IMG/M metagenome (GOLD analysis project Ga0075424, IMG submission 75301) | Bulk soil microbial communities from a Populus tree surrounding site in Tennessee, USA - Soil MetaG P. TD hybrid SBSTD3 | ecosystem: Environmental > Terrestrial > Soil > Tree plantation...
GTGCGGCGTTGGTGCGCGATACGTTCGTTGCAGAGAGTGCCAGCGAGGCTCGCCGCATCGCCGGCAAAGCCGTGATGGACGCGCTCAACTTCGCCAACTGGCGCGGAGCGCGCATCTTTCTTGACCCCGACGAGCGGCTCACCGCCGATGAAGAGGCGCGCTTGGGCAAGGAGTTGACGTTCGATTTCGTTAACGAACGCGCGCTGCTGTTTGGTTCTCCCGACGATGTTCTGGCGAAACTGATTGCGCTCCACGAGGAAACCGGCATCAGCCAGACCATCTTCAAATCCTGCTGGCCAGGCCTGCCGCACGAGCACACGCTCCGCAGCCTTGAGCTCCTCACCCAGCAGGTACTCCCGCGATTCGAGCGCCACCTCACAAAGGCTGCGGGCGCTCGCACCGCGGCCGAATAGGCGTGCTAGGCGCGTCGCTCCCTTCCGCGCAACACGGCGTCGGCGAATTTCGCCGATCGCGCGACAAACCCGCGGCAGCGGCGTTGAAGCTGCTCCCCGTTGCGTGCCAACGCGGCCGCCAGAATTTGGCGCATGAGCGCAACGGTCTCTTTGCGATGGGCGGCATCCGATTCCTGGGTCGTAATCGTGCGCAGGAACGTGATGCGGGCACGCAACGTGCCCAAAAAGCGCCGCGCAAGAGCGTTGCGGCTGCCTTGCAGCAACACGTCGTAAAACCGATCGTACGCGCCGACATAGGCACGCACGTTGTGCCGCTGCGCCGACCTCTCGAGTTGGCGGAAGGCATCTTGCAGCGCCTGGAGATCCCGAGCCCCCGCACGCTCGGCGAACAGCCGGGCCATCTCCGGCTCCAATGCCGCCCGCACTTCGTAGATCTGCCGCGCTTCCTCTGCGCTCACCGCGGCAACGAAAAGGCCGCGATTGCCACGCCGCTCCACCAGCCCCTCGGCCTCCAGCTGGCGCAGCGCCTCTCGCACCGATGTCCGGCTCACACCCGTCTGTTCACAAAGCTCACGTTCGACCAGATGCTGGTCCGGCTTGAAGTGGAGCGACAGAATGGCGTCCCGCAATTTGGCCGTTGTCAATTCGCGCAATGTGGGCACATCACGCGCCACGGCAAGTTCGGAAGTGTTAGGCATGCTCGGCTGTGCAATTTGTTTGGCTATCACGATAGCCGATGCGCGAGGGGATCTCCAAGATCTCAAAACACATTGGCTCGACCAATCAAGGTCAAGTTAAATAGATGCGGTTAATCGTGGGTGGGCTCGATGCGATGAAGGGGATCGGATCCAATGCAGTACGTCAATCTCGGCCGCTCGAACCTGAAGGTTTCACGCCTTGGCTTCGGGGCGATGGGTATTGGTGATCAGTCATGGCGTAGCTGGGTGCTCAACGAGGAGGCGGCCGGCCCGATCCTGAAGCGCGCTCTTGAACTTGGCATCAACTTTATCGACACCTGCGACTACTATTCCTTGGGGCGCAGCGAGGAGGTCATTGGGCGGCTGCTGCGATCTTTGGCCAGGCGCGAGGAAATCGTCCTGGCAACCAAGGTCGGCAACCCGATGGGCCAAGGGGCCAATGCGCGAGGTTTCTCGCGCAAGCATCTCAATGAGGCGGTCAATCAATCGCTCCGAAGGTTGCAGACGGACTATATCGATCTTTATCAAACTCATATCTGGGACCCCTCCACGCATATCGAGGAAATGGTCGATGCGCTGGACGCGTTGGTGCGCGCTGGAAAAGTGCTCTACCTCGGCATCACGGACATGCCCGCTTGGCAGCTGGCGAAGGCCTACTATCATGCGTGCTACACCGGACGCTCGCGCTTCATCAGTGTGCAAAACCACTACAATGCGATCTGGCGCGAGGACGAGCGCGAGCTCCTCCCGTTCTGCCGGGCCGAGGGCCTCGGCGTGATCTCCTATAGCCCGATGGCGCGCGGCTTTCTGGCCGGCCGCGCGCGGCGTGATGGTTCCCGCCCTACCGAGCGGCTGCGCAGTGATGACTACGCGCATAAGATTTATGGCCGACCAAACGATCGCATTGTTGCCGAAGCCGTCGAGAAGGTCGCCGCGGCACGCGGCTTGGCGCCGGCCCAGGTGGCGCTTGCCTGGACGCTGTCACGACCTGGCATGACGGCACCCATCTTCGGCGCCACGCGTCTTGAGCATGTCGATGCCGCCGCTGCGGCGCTTGCGATCACACTCGATGCCGACGCGCTGCGGACGATCAGTGAAGCCTACGAGCCGCGCGCCGGAGCGGCCTGAGCGGCGCCAGCTCAATGGAAGGGTTTCTCGTACGAGCGCGCACTTTACCCATGAGTTCGCCCAAGCTCCTGCAGCAAACGCAAGATCCGCGATCAGCTAGGCCGAGAAATAACGATTGCGGTGCATTGCGTTGCGACAAGAGCCCAGCCGATGCGGGCGCTGCCGCCTCAGGGGGCCCAACTGCGTCCCAGTGCTCAAGGGCGGTCCGTCCTACGTTTCATAGGAGAAATCGCGTCGATGTTCCTCACATTCACATGACGACAGCTCCGTCTGCAGCGGCTAGCATTGCAAGCTCGCCCGCGGCGCAAGGGGTCTGTCCTGGCGGGTCGCCATCGGCGGCACCGGTGTCTTGCGAACCTGGCTCGCGCCCCCGGCGCACCCCGAGCGCGCGCTATGGGTCGGCGGCAAGCTCTCCGGGAGGATGAGACGTTGCGATTTTCAATCTCGGTCAGTCTCGAGCGCTTCGATCCCAATGCGGACATGCGCATGGTTGCCGCGCAAGCGCTGGAGCTCGTTCAGATCGCGGATCACGGTGGCTTTGATATCGCATGGACGCCCGAGCATCACACGATCGAGTTCACCATTGCACCCAATCCATTCACGATCCTTACGCACTGGGCTGCGCATACGAAATCCATCCGGCTCGGCACCGCCGTGGTGGTAGCTCCCTACTGGCATCCCATTCGGGTCGCGGGCGAGGCAGCGCTGTGCGACGTGTTGAGCAACGGACGGCTGGAGTTTGGCATCGGCCGCGGCGCCTACCAATTTGAATTCGATCGCATGGCCGGCGGCATCCCGCAGACGGAGGGTGGTGGCTTCATGCGCGAGATGCTTCCCATCGTGAAGTCGTTGTGGCAGGGCGACCACGAACACCGGGGCCAGCACTGGAGCTTCCCGTCGGCGACGGCCGTGCCCAAACCGGTGCAGAGACCGCATCCACCGATCTGGGTTGCAGCTCGCGACGTGGCTACGTTCGATTGGGCGATCAAGCAGGAAGCCAACATCCAGGCAACCCCGCTGTCACGACCAAACAGCGAGGTGGAGGTGCTCGGCAAGCGGTTCGCAGAAGCCCTCGCCGCCAATCCAGGTCGACCGCGACCGCGCTTTCTCATGCTTCGGCGCACCTGTGTGTACGAAGATCCGCAGCAGTGGATGACGCCTGTGCGGGCCTCAATCGAATACGGACGTCACTTCGAAAACTTGTTCAAAAACATCGGCGTGGTGCGCAACGGGTTTCCCGAACCAGTGGACGTCGCGGTCATCGCCAATCGCAACGAGTACGAACCAACCTTCATCCGCGAGAACATGATGTTCGGGACGCCCGAGGAGGTCATCAGGAAGATCGAATTCTATCGCGCTTGCGGCGTAGACAACTACTGCTACGGGGCGTCATTCGGCCTGCCGTTTCAGGTGCAGCGGCGCTCGCTCGAGCTTTTCATCACGAAGGTCATGCCGCATTTTCTGGGGCCAACGTCGCCGCAGCGCGCATGCTCTGTAGGAGGTTTGGAGGCCGCGAGTGGGGAGCGCAATTCTGAAGCAACAAGGGTCTGAAGGAGGGTCGGCAATGGTGGATGAAACGTCTAAAGCGGAGCCGCCAGGTTCGCAAGAGCAAGGGCGGCAAGAGCAAGACAGGCAAAAGCAGGAAAGGCAAAAGCAAGAAAGGCAAGGGCAAAGGCCCGCGCACGGGGAAGTCTCGGGTCAACTCTGGGGCCCAGTCTCGGGCCCAGTCTCGGGCCCAGTCTCGGGCCCAGTCTCGGGCCAAGTCTCGGGTCCAGTCTCGGGTCCAGTCTCGGGTCAAGTTTTTTGCCGGCGGCACTTCTTGAGGACGGCCTGCGGTGCGATCGCTGGCGGACTTGTGCTGGCGGGCGTCACGCGCAGGGCGCGCGCGCAAGGCCAGTTCGCCGGCGAGAAGGTCGTGTTTGCAAGCTGGGGTGGCATCTACCAGGAGGCGTCAAAAAAGGGATACTGCGATTCGTTTGCCACCAAGACCGGAGCAACGGTGATCCAGGACGGTCCAGTCGACTACGCCAAACTCCGCACCATGATTCAAAATGGCTCGCCCACATGGGATGTGGTCGATGTCACGATCGATTTTCTCTACAATGCCGCCAAAGACGGGCTGTTTGAGAAGATCGACACCAACATCGTCGACACCAAGGGGCTGCCGGCGAAGTACGTCCACGAATATGGCATCGCTAACATCGTATGGTCTTACAATATCGCCTTCAACGCCCAGGCGTTCCCCGGAGGTCAGCACCCAAAAACGTGGGCTGAGTTCTTCGACGTCGGCAGGTTCCCGGGGCGGCGTGCGCTCCGCGACCGCGTCAATCCGATGCTGGAGATCGCGCTTCTTGCCGACGGCGTGCCGTTCGAACGGCTCTATCCTCTCGACGTCGACCGCGCGCTGAAGAAACTGGATTCCATCAAGAAGAATGCGGTCTGGTGGACGACCAACTCCCAGTCCCAGCAGTTGATGATTGACGGTGAGTGCACTCTCGGCATCCTGAACAATGGGCGCATTTACGACGCCGTGCAGAAGGGCGCAAAGATCGGCATTGAGTGGGCGCAGAATCTCCAATCGGTCGACTATCTCGTCGTGCCCAAGGGTTCGAAGGCTAAGAATGCAGCGATGGGTCTGATCGCCGAAATGGTGCTGCCCGAGGCCCAAGCGCGGGTATCCAACATCATGCCGCTGGCGCCAACCAACCCGGAGGCCTTCAAACTGATCACCAAGGAGGTAGCACCGTGGCTCTCCACCGAACCAGCCAATCTGGCCCAGGGTTTCCCGATCAATGAGGAGTACTGGCGCGATCACTACAAGACGCTGGCTGAGCGCTGGACAGCCTGGAAGCTCAGCTAATCGGCACAAATGGCCCAGGCGGGTACGCCCGCCGGGTGCGTAAGTGGAGCGCAATCCTGGTTGGGAAATTGAGAAGCGATTTAAGCGCAATGAACGACAGGAGCGATCTAGGTGCGTGGCTCGTCCTGCCCGCCGTCCTCATCGTCGGAGTGCTGTTCGCCTATCCGGTTTCTTGGCTGCTAGCCAAGAGCGTAACCGAACCCGTAGTCGGCCTTCAGAATTTCAAACAGCTGATCGAGGCGCCGGTCTATCTGAAAGCACTCTGGAACACGATTGTCGTCAGTGGGTCGGTTACGCTGTTGTGCGTGCTTCTCGGCTACCCGCTTGCCTACACCATGGCACACGCGGGCGAGCGATTGCGCCGGCTCCTCATATTTGTCGTGCTCATCCCATTCTGGTCGAGCATTCTCGTGCGCACGTTCGCCTGGATGGTTCTGTTGCAGCAGAAAGGGTTGATCAACAAGACGCTCATTGATTACCTCGGCCTCATCGATCAACCGTTGACCCTAATTTACAATCGCACGGGTGTACTGATTGGGATGAGCCACATCCTGCTACCCTTCATGGTGCTGCCGCTCTATTCCGTATTGACGCGCATCGAGCCGAGCCTTGCCCAAGCAGCGGCGAGCCTGGGTGCGCCACCCCACAGAAACTTCCTGCGCATCTATCTGCCGTTGAGCTTGCCCGGACTTGTCGCTGGGGGCGTGCTCGTGTTCGTGATCGGCCTTGGATACTACATTACGCCAGCCTTGCTGGGCGGGCCCGGCGATACGATGATCGCGCAGCTCATCGAGATGCAGATCGCCGATTTCGGCAATTGGGGTCTTGCTGGTGCACTGGCGGTCATTCTTTTGCTCGGCACGACAATGACCTTTCTCTTCGTCAGCCGCTCGCTGCTGGGTGTGCGATGACCGGCGCCTATTCGGAACGCTTTTGGCCGTCGCTGCGCGCCGCATTTTGCCTCGCCATCGTGGTGTTTCTCATTGCGCCAATGGTGATCGTCGCCATCGTGTCGTTGAGCTCCGCGCCGTTTCTCACCTTTCCCCCACCCGGTCTGTCTTTGCAGTGGTACCGAAAGCTCTCCGGCTCTTCGGTCTGGCTTGATGCCATCGCCACCAGCGCAAGCATCATGTTGCCAAGCGCGGCTGTGGCCACCGCCGCCGGAACGGCCGCAGCCGTCGGTCTGGCGCGCGCCCGGATCCCCGGCGCGGGGCTGATTGCCAGCCTGATCATGGCGCCGATGATCGTGCCCGTAATCATTACCGCTGCGGCCATGCTGGGCGCATTTCGGGCCTGGGGTCTGCAAGGTACAAGGGTGGGGCTCATCCTCGCTCACACGACGCTGGCAATCCCCTATGTCGTATTCACTGTTCTGGCGGCCATGCGGCTCGTCGACGATCGGCTTGAGAGTGCGGCACTTACGCTCGGAGCTACGCGGTGGCGCGCCTTCTGGCGGATCACATTCCCCTTGATTTTACCGGCAGTGCTGTCGGGGTTGTTGTTTGCGATGGTGATTTCGTTTGATGAGCTCGTGGTTTCAATCTTCCTGAGCTCGCCAACGGTCCGGCCAGTGACTGTGCAGATGTGGTCTGATGTCAGGGGCGACGTCGATCCGACCATTGCGGCGATCGGCACCCTTCTGCTTGTCTTCTCGGTTAGCGCCCTGCTGCTCGAGACGGCGCTCAATCGCCAGCGTGCGCGGCCGTTGGTTGCCGAAGCGGCGGCGACAGGCCCAGAGGCGACACGATGAGGATGGGCCTGCTCCAACTCAACAGCGTGTCGAAGATATTTGACACCATCACGGCCGTCGACCGCATCTCCTTTGCGCTTGCAGAGGGCGAGTTCTTGAGCCTGCTCGGCCCATCGGGATCGGGCAAGACGACCACGCTGCAGATGATTGCCGGCCTAACACACCCTAGTTCCGGCGAGATCCTGCTTGCGGGGCGACCGATCGGTCCGCTGCCGCCCTATAAGCGCGACATTGGCATGGTGTTTCAGAACTATGCGCTCTTTCCGCACTTGACGGTCGCACGCAACATCGCCTTCCCGCTCGAGATGCGCCGCATGCGCCGCGCCGAGATTGCCCGTCGCGTTGCGGCGGTTCTCAAGCTCGTCGATCTTTCGGGCTTTGAGGGGCGATATCCCCAGCAGCTCTCCGGGGGTCAACAACAGCGCGTTGCACTTGCGCGCGCGATCGTGTTCGAGCCCAAGCTCCTCCTCATGGATGAGCCGCTGGGTGCACTGGACAAGAAACTGCGGGAGCAGATGCAGCTGGAGATCAAGCATCTGCACAAGCGACTGGGGGTATCAATCGTCTACGTGACCCATGACCAGGACGAGGCACTGGTGATGAGCGATCGCATCGGCGTGTTCAATCAGGGACGCCTGGAGCAGATCGGCACGGTCGAAGAGCTCTATGAGCAACCAACCACCCGCTTCGTGGCAGAATTCGTTGGCGAGACCAACGTGATCCGCGGCGAGGTCCGCGACGGCGCGAACGGCTGTTGCATTCTCGAAACTGCCGAGGGACCCTTACGCGGACGCGCGCGGCAAGCCGTTACAACCGGTAGTGCTGCGCTGATCTCGGTACGGCCGGAGCGGCTGCGGCTCGCGGCCGGGCAGCCTGCCCGCAGCGATGGCGACGGCATCCAGGGTCACATTTGCGAGGTGATATATATGGGGCGCCTGCGCAAATACGTGCTCGATACTGCAGGCGGCCAAAAGCTCATCGTTGCGCGCCAGGTTGCCGGGGTTGAGGCAAACTCGTTCGCGGTCGGTGACGCTGTCGTTGCGACGTTTCAACCCGAGGATGCTGTGGTGCTCCAAGATGCCCACGAGCATGGGGACAAATGAGCCGATGGCGATCTTTGCGAAGGATCAATTGGCGACATCCTATGTGATCGAGGGTGAGGGACCCACGGTGGTGCTAATCCATGGCGTCGGTGCGCGGCTCGAAAATTGGGATGGTGTGTGCGAAAGACTGGTCCGGCATTTTCGGGTTCTGCGCTACGATCTTAGAGGCCATGGTCGATCGACGCGCTCGCCCGGGCCATATTCGCTCTCGCTGTTTGCGAGCGACCTTCGCGCCCTCCTTGACCATACCGGCATTGGCAAGGCGCACATCGCCGGTCATTCCCTGGGTGCCATGATCGCCCAGATGTTTTGCCTCAAGCACGCCCGATGTGTGGATCGCCTCGCCCTTTTGAGTGCGGTTGCAGGTCGAACGCAAGAGGAGCGCGAGCGGGTCGTGGCGCGGATCGATCTCATTGGCGCAGGACCTGCCGGACAGCACTTCAGGAATTCGGTATCGCGCTGGTTTTCCGACGCCTTTATCGCCGCCAACCCAGACCTCATCGCTGCCTACGCTCAGCGAAACGCCGAAAACGACCCTCACTGCTATTCGGCGGCGTACAAGGTTCTGGCTTTGGAAGATCTAGACCACGAGCTTGCGGCCATTTCAGCGCCGACGCTGATCGCGACGGGCGAGTTCGATCTGGGCTCCAACCCCCGCATGTCCGCGCTCATGCATCGGCGCGTGAACGGTTCGACGCTGCGCATCCTTCCGGGCCTTAAGCATTCCATTCTGATCGAAGCGCCACACGTCGTGGCAGGCATGCTCGAGCCGTTCTTCCAAGGAGAAGCGGTGCCAACTGTGGAGGCCCTGATGGGCACTGGCTGATCAAGAGTGGGTGGAAGCCAGGCAGCCGGTGAATGGCCGCCCTCCCGTCAGTCGCGGTTGAAGGCTGTTGCTCTCGACCCCAGCGGAAGGAGGCTGCGGCGGGGAGCGATCCCTGCGTCCGGAGCGCCGGACGATGCCTCGAGTAGGCGACCGGCAGTTTGATCGCCCACGCTTTGTCGACAGAAAGCGCAACTTGCACCCCTCCCGTCATGCGAGGGAGTTTTTCGAGCGATGCCTGAAGGGGCAGGCGCCCTCATTGGCAAGCTCGCGCAAGAGCGAGTGTTGCGCAAGGGCTGGCTCCTATTTCATTATGGCTAAAGCATCCCGGCTGCGGGCCGGCAAAGGACACGGCGATCATGACCCTCTTAAAGACGCTCTATGAGAAAGATCTTTACCCGGAGCTCGTTGACGTTGGCGAGACCTCATACGCGCGCGATTGTCTGACGCTCGCGGCCGAGCGACTGGCGAGGGGAGAGATCAGTCGGCGCGATTTCCTGTTTGGTGCAGCCGCGCTTGGTGCACTCCCGGTCCTAGCTGCGCACGCTCAGGCGCAGGCCACCACGCGGCAGATCGTGATCGTCAACTGGGGTGGCGATTCGATTCCTGCCTATGCGAAAGCCTTCGGCGAACCTTACGAGACGGCGACCGGCATCAAGGTCTCACTCGACGGCACCGGACCACTGCCGGCCAAGATTCGCGCCATGGTTCAATCCGGCAAGGTCGTGTGGGACCTCATCGACTTCGACGCGAGCAAGGCAATCGTTCTGGATGGGGAAGGTTTGCTGCAGCCGATCGATTACTCGATTGTTGACAAGGCCAAGGTTTATCCCGGCTGGGCCTATCACGCCGGTGTTGCCTTCTACATCTATTCCTCCGTCCTCACGTACGACACCTCAAAGCTCGCAGAGAAACCAATGAGCTGGGTCGATTTTTGGGACGTGAAGAAGTTCCCGGGCCAGCGCGCCCTGCGCAAGACGCCGGAGGGCGGTATCGAAGCCTGCATGATGGCGGCCGGCCGCGCGCCAAAGGACGTTTACCCGATCGACATCGATCTTGCCGTTGCGAAGGTGAAGGAGTTGAAATCCAACCTAATCACCTGGAACACCGGTTCGCAGAGCCAGGATCTCTTGCGCAACGGCGAGGTCGTCATGGCACAGCTTTGGCATTCGCGATCGGCCACGCTATTCAAGGAGTCCAAGGGCAAGTATCAATGGACCTGGAATCAAGGCCTCATGAATGTAGACGTCTGGTCGGTTCCGAAAAACAATCCGGCTGGCGTGGAGGCGGCAATGAAGCTCATAGCGTTCACCCAGGACCCACAGCGGCAGGTCGATCTGTTGCGCATCCTCGGCAACGGGCCGGTCAATCCGGCGGCTGCCGCCATGGTGCCTGACGACATCAAGATGTTCGATCCGACCCAGCCCGAGCACCGGGCGGTGCAGGCCGTTCTCAACCCCGATTGGTGGAACGAGCCGAGCGGCCGTGGCGGGCTGTCGAACGATGCTCTTGTGCGCGAGAAGTGGCTCGATGCCGTTTCGCTTTGACAAAAGTAGCGTCTACGCAGCCATGCCCCGGGCCCGCCTGCGGTTCGTCACGTGGCCTTGAGGTGAGGGGCATTGAGCGTGGGAGGCGGAAACAAAGGCGTTGGATCGTCCTCGCACTCGCTGAGCCTCAAGAAGCTGACGAAACGCTACGGTCTGCAGAGCGCGATCGAGGATGTGAGCATCGATGTGGGGCGCGGCAAATTCGTCACGCTGCTCGGGCCTTCCGGTTCTGGCAAGACCACAATCCTCATGACCGTCGCGGGCTTCATTGCCCCCACCACCGGCCAAATTTTGCTCGATGATCGCGACATCACGCACCTTGCGCCGGAGCGTCGCAATTTTGGTATGGTGTTTCAGGGTTACGCCCTCTTTCCGCACATGACGGTCGAGGAGAACGTGTGGTTCCCGCTGCGCGTGCGCGGCATGCCCCTTGCCAAGGCACGCAAAGATGTTGCGGCCATTCTCGACCTCGTGCAACTGAGCGGCCTGACAAGCCGCCTTCCGGCCGAATTGTCCGGAGGGCAGCAGCAGCGTGTGGCGCTGGCTCGTGCCCTAGTCTTCCAACCCGACCTCATGCTACTCGACGAACCCCTGTCTGCGCTCGATAAGCGCTTGCGTGCCGATCTGCAATGGGAACTCAGCGCGCTCCACCGTCGCCTCGGAGCAACGTTCATCAGCGTCACCCATGACCAAGAAGAAGCCCTATCGATGTCGGATGACATCGTGATCTTACGCGACGGGCGAGTTGAACAGTCCGGTAGCCCCTCGACCCTCTATGACAAGCCCGCGACCAGGTTCGTGGCGAATTTCCTGGGCGAGAGCAATTTCATTCGCGGCGACGTGAGCCAAGTTGAATCCGATCACTTTCGATATACCGTGCAGGATCGCTCGTTCTTGCAGGCCGGGTCGCCGCGCCCCAAAGATCATGATGGTTCGGTTCTGTTGGCGCTGCGGCCCGAAAAAATCAGCGTCGGCTCTGCGCCCACCAATTTGCCGAACTCCCTCGACGGACATATCACGGATTTCAAATACTTCGGCTCCACGTTCTATTTGCAGGTCGCAACGAAATTGTTCGGCCGCATCATGGTCAAAACCCCGGCGGCACATGCCGGTTTCCAGCCGAGCATAGATGCGCGGGTATGGCTCGGCTGGTCACCGGACGCCCCGGTGGTGGTAAGAGCGAGCTGAGCGTTGATGGGCGAGGGACAGACGAGGTTCTATTATTGGGCAATGGCACCCGCCGTGGTGCTGGTTGCGACATTCTTCGTCCTTCCGCTGCTACAGGTGCTGTGGCTCAGCGTGTCCGAGCCGGCGTTCGGCCTGCAAAATTATGCGGCGCTGATCGACAACCCATTTCTGCAGCGCGTCTGGCTCAATACGCTGCGCGTCTGTGCGCTCACCACGCTCATTGCGGTGACGGCCGGCTACCTTGTTGCCTATGTCATGGCCCACGTGCACGAGCATCAGCGCGCCTTGATGATTTCGTGCATCGTCCTCACGTTCTGGCTGAGCGTGCTGATCCGCGCCTTTGCGTGGGTCATGATCCTGCGCACGGAGGGCGTGCTCAATAGCGCGCTCCTCTCCCTCGGGCTCATCGAGCAACCCGTAAGGCTGGTGCGCAACGAAATCGGCGTGCTCATCGGCATGGCGCACTACATGCTGCCGATCGCGGTATTACCCATGTATTCCAACATGCAGTCCGTTTCGCCGAGCTACGTCCATGCTGCCCGAGGCCTCGGTGCCCGCGCATGGCAGACGTTCTTTTGGGTCTATCTGCCCCTGACCAAAGCCGGCATCATCGCCGCGGCGATGCTCGTGTTCATTTTATCGCTCGGCTTCTACATCACTCCGGCCATCCTCGGCGGCGGCCGCGTCGTCATGATCGCCGAGTACATTCGCGTAAGCTTTGATGAAACCCTGCGCTGGGGCTACGCTACCATGCTCGCTTCGACGCTGTTGATCGTCCTTTCGCTGGGATTGGCACTATTGGCGCGCGCGATCAACATCCAAAAGGTGTTCGGCGCATGACCGGAAGCACATTCTGGCCGCGATTGCGCTGGTCCTTGGCTCTGATGGGGGGCTGGAGCGTCGTTGGTTTTCTCGTCCTGCCGATGCTCATCGTCGTGCCGGTTTCGCTCACCGACCGCAACTACCTGTCGTTGCCCGACCATGCCCTATCCCTGCAGCACTACCGAGCGTTCTTTACGCATCAGCTCTGGCTTCAGTCCACCCTACAAAGCCTTCTCATTGCCAGCATCTCGACGATGACTTCAGTGGTCCTCGGCGCACTGTGCGCGATCGGTTGCTGGCGTCTGTCGAACGGCTGGTCGGCCGCGGTGCGACTGCTGATGCTGGCGCCGCTGATAGTGCCCACGGTCATCCAAGGGCTCGCCATGTATCGGCTCTGGGTGGTGGCGGGCCTCTACGATACCTATGCGGGCGTTGTGCTGGCACACACGCTGACTGGCATACCTTTCGTCCTCATCAGCGTATCGGCCGCGCTTGCCGGCTTCGACGTGAAGCTGGAGCAAGCCGCCCGCGGCCTCGGAGCATCGACGGTTGACACAATTCGCCTGGTCATCGTGCCGGCCATTGCTCCGGGCCTCGTCTCGGGTGGCGTCTTTGCCTTCATCCACTCGTTCGATGAATTGGTGATCGTCCTCTTCATCACCAGCCGCGAAATCAGCACACTCCCAAAGCGCATTTGGGATGGGCTGCAAGACCGCATCGATCCGACCATCGCCGCGGTTTCAGTCATACTCATTGCCGCGACCTTGCTGCTGCTGGCCGCAGACGCCGGGCTGCGCCGATACCGCGCGCAGTCAAGGACCAACGCCGCAAGGACGGTCAAGGACCTCCGGGGTCTGGCATGAGCAAGCAACCGCATGTCCCCGCGGTGAATCGAGGCAATCCGCGCACCCCGCCGACGATCACGTCCCCTCCCATGTGCGAGGTTGGCTAATGGACTTTAGCTATTTTCTATCCAGCTACATGCCAGACGCTGCCTATGGGGGAAAGCGCGTCTACGCCGACATGCTCGACCAGGCGTTGACGGCAGAGAAGCTCGGCTATCGTGGTGTGGCCATCCCCGAGCACCATCTGATCAACATCTTGATGGTGCCGTCGCCCCTGCAGATGGCGGTCAAAATCGCCACCTTGACGCACCGCATGGAGATAATGACCTCAGTGGTGGTCTTGCCGATCCGGGATGTGCGCATCCTCGCTGGCGAGATCATCCAGGCGCATACGCTTTGCGACGAGCGGTTGATCGTCGGCGTGGGCCGCGGTGCCTTCCCCTATGAGTCGGCCCGGCTCGGCGCACCGATCGAGACGACGCGCGAGCGGTTCGATGAATCCCTCGCCATACTGGAAGCGTTGACCACCCGCCAGGAGGTATCCTGGAACGGCAAATACTACCGCTTCGAGCCGATCACCGTCATGCCGCGCCCGGCCTCGACAATTCCGTTCGTAATCGCCGCCGTGTCAGCAGACGGTATTTATCACGCGGCAAAGCGCGGCTATCACGTGCAGACGACACCGCTCAGCGGCTCGCACGAAGTCTTGCTGCAACAGGTGGATGCCTTTCGGCGTGGCAAGGAGGAAGCCGGCGGAGCTGGACGCGCCTTGCGCCTCTCGCTGCAGCGTGGCATCTATGCGGCGCGCGATGAAACCGATGCTCGGCAGAAAATTGCGCTCGCCTATGACTACTACAAGCGCTTCGACAACATCAAAGGCGCGGGCGTTGTGCACGGTGGCATGATTGCCCCGTTACCACGCAAGCAAACAGTCGAAGAACTCGCCGAGAACCTTCTCATTTGCCCGAGCTCCGAGCTCGTCGACCGCCTGTCGGTCTATGCTGAGCTCGGCATCGACGAGGTCCTGGCGCCCTGCGGCTATGGCCAAAGCGCCGCTGAGACGCTTGAGATGATGCATCGATTTGCCGATGAGGTGATGCCTCATTTCCGGGCGCCCACCAGGGCGTTCGGCTGAAACTGAGGGAACTTGCCCATGCCCGTAATAAGAGTGGAGCTCCTGGCCGGTCGTACCCGCGAGGAAAAGCGCGCGTTCACCAAGGCAGTGACCGATGCCTTTGTCGCGACATGCGGTGGTTCCCCGCAAAGCGTTCAGGTCATTTTCCATGACGTGGCAAAGGACGATTGGGGCGTCGCCGGTCGGCTTACCTCAGACCCCGCGCCGCCCAAGCCGGTCGAGTGCGCCTATTCGATCGAAGGCAAAGGTCCCCCGGTGTTTCTGGTGCATGGGATCGGCGCACGGCGACAGGGGTGGGCGGGATTGGTCGAGCACCTAAAGGCCGATTTCCAGTGCATTGCTTACGACTTGCGCGGCCACGGCGACACCCCAACACCAGACCCCACCTTCGGACTGCAAGAGCTTGTCGCTGACCTCGAAGCCCTGCGAACTCGGCTCGGTGTGGAGCGCGCCCATGTGATCGGCCACTCGCTCGGCGGCATGATCGGGCCCGCCTACGCGCGCGCCTACCCGCACCGCGTCATTTCGTTGGGATTGCTGTCGACTGCTGCTTTCCGCAGCGAGGACGACAGCGCCAAGGTGAAGGGTGTGGTGGCGAGCATGGAGCGAGACGGTATACGCGAAACCCTCGACACCCTGGCCGGCCGCTGGTTCACCGACAATTTTATGAAGGAGCAGCCGGCGCGTGTAGCCCTGCGCAAGCGCCAGGTCGTCGAGACAGATCCCAAGGTATTCCTCAATGTCTTCCGCATCTACGCCGAGACCGAAATGTCGCCGTGGCTCAATGAGATCAAAGCGCCCTCTCTCGTGCTGACGGGCGAACTCGACGGTGGCTGCAATCCCCGCCTGAACCGACAAATTGCCGATGCTCTTCCAGGTTCGGAACTCGTCATCCTGGATGGCCTCAAACATGCTATTCTTATCGAAGCCCCGGACAGGGTGGCGGCGCATGTGCTCCGATTTCTGAAGGGGCACAGTTGATCCCCATTTGATCGACCGTTAGGGCGCTCACCCGACGAAGCCGTGCGGCCGGGATAACAATGAGGCGCGAGCGAGCCCGGGCACCCGCTATGGGTTGACTGAACCGCATGCCAGTTGGACATGCACGAGATTAGGCGGCTAGCAAAGGAACGAAACCCCATGGAAATCAAGCGAACGGGTTCACAGCCCTCTGGCAAGGGACCTCAGGACTACTTCACTGGAACGGTACGGATAGACCCGCTCTTCACCGCAGCCGATCCGGCGCGCGTGGGCGGTGCGAGCGTCACCTTTGAGCCAGGTGCCCGTACCGCTTGGCATACACATCCACTTGGTCAGACCCTGATTGTCACGTCGGGCTGCGGATGGGTCCAAAGGGAGGGCGGCCCAATCGAGGAAATTCGCCCGGGTGACGTCGTCTCATTTCCACCCGGCGAAAAGCACTGGCACGGGGCAACGCCGACGACCGCGATGACGCATATCGCCATCCAAGAGCGTCTTAGCGGCAAGGCGGTCGATTGGATGGAGAAGGTGAGTGACGAGCAATACCGAAAGTAAGCTGCGAATATTGACCCCGAGTTTCCTCCGCAGTGCTGAGCAAGGGGCTCCCATTAGGCCCCTTAAGGATTGAAGTCGCCGATGCAATTCACGATTCTGGTCATCCCCTATCTCATCGGCCGCGGTGAGCGCGTTCAACTCGCGGGTTCCGACAAGGGGCGCTTTCGCATCCTGATGGACCGCTTGCGCGAACAGATGCAGTTCGCGGAATCCTTGGGCTACTCCGGGTTCTGCATGACCGAGCAGCACCTGCAGGTGGAAGGCATCGAAGCGACCACCAATCCGCTGATGTGGGACTATTTCGTGGCACAGAACACCAAGAAGATGCGTGTCGGACAGCTCGGGATGAACCTCACCGTCATCAATCCTGTGAAGTTGGCCGAGGACATTGCGATGCTCGATCACTTCACCAACGGGCGCGTATTTGCAGGTTTCACCAGGGGTAACACGGCCCGCTGGACGGCGACCTTTGGGCAGCACATCAACGTGACCTCGACCCATTCCGATCGTTCAGAGGCCGACAAGCGCAACCGCGCCGTGTTCTACGAAAATTGGCGGATCCTGAAGGAGTTGTGGACAAAGCCGACGACCAGCGTCCAGGGTGACTTCTGGAAAATTCCATATCCGACCCAGTGGCGATTCGGGCCCACCGACGATTTCGGCGCTCAAGCCGTGACGGCCGACAAAGAGCTCAAGGAAATTGGCATCGTGCCTCGGCCGTTGCAGGATCCCCACCCGCCGGTCTACGCACCATTCAGCAACAGCATGGAGACGGTGCGTTTTTGGGCGCGGGAAGGTGGCAAGATGGTGTCGTTCGTGTCCAACGCGAATGAGAGGTTCATGCCCATCGTTCTTGAAGAATATGCGAAGGAAGCCGAACGGGTAGGGCGAAAGTGCACGGCCAACGATGCCCTTGCCATCGGCGGGCACCTTACCCTCGGACGGAGCGCAGCCGAAACGAAGGATATCGAGCAGGGTTTCCTGGAGCTCTTCAACTACGCCTACAACGCCCCACCATACCATGTTCCGGTGGGTCGATTGTGGAGCGGGAGCAAGCAGGCGGTCCAGGATGACATCGGGCGCATGCGAGCCCAATACAAGGTCGACGAGTACTTCCTGTGGCACCATGTCGGATATTTTCCTCAGGAGGTGGAAATGGCCATGCTGCGCGAGTTTGCCGACGCCGTCATGAAAATGTAGACGGCTGGGACCGAGCACGAGATGACGACGTTTGGTGCATTGATCCGGCGCAACGGAGCGCACTGGCCCGGCAAGGATGCATTCGTCGAGATCAACAGGAAGGTGACCTGGGGCGAGCTCGATCGCCGGACCGACGCATTGGGTCACGCTTATCGGGCCTTTGGCGTAGCGCGCGGCGATCGCGTTGCCGTGCTCTCGCACGATGCAATTGAAGTACCGGAGACCTTCCTCGCAGCGGCCAAGGTTGGCGCCATGCGCGTGGGCTTAAATCCGCGGCTGGCCGCAGCCGAGATCGCGGCCTTGATCAGGGATTGCGAGCCGCGGCTCTTGATATACTCCGGCGAGCACCAGCGTCTCGTCAGCCTGGCGACGTCCCAGCTCGCGGAAATGAGGGCCCCCCCGGCGCTGATTGGCTTCGCAGCGGGGCATGGTGCGTCCGTGGATTATGAAGAGCTGATCGAAAGGCACGGGCGGGACGGCCTCCTCGATCAAACGCCGCACGAGCACGCCATGATCGCCTATACGTCGGGTTCTACGGGTTTGCCGAAGGGGGCGATCTACCCGCAC
>Ga0075424_100002219_pt1 | contig 17608 bp, 14 predicted proteins | sample SoiMethybrSBSTD3_FD_75301 | JGI IMG/M metagenome (GOLD analysis project Ga0075424, IMG submission 75301) | Bulk soil microbial communities from a Populus tree surrounding site in Tennessee, USA - Soil MetaG P. TD hybrid SBSTD3 | ecosystem: Environmental > Terrestrial > Soil > Tree plantation...
ATCCCGGATCCTCCGCCTTCGCCGCGAAGCGGCTACGGCGAGGCCTCGCCGTAGCCGGCCGACATTCCCCTGCCGGCAGAGGCGGGCGCATCCCGGCGCTCGAACTTGCGCCGGTAGTACCCAATCCAGATCCGTGTGGCGGGGATTCCGATAATTGAAGGGAGCACCCACGGCACCACCGCATACAGGCCCGTGAAATACGCGCCCAGGAAGCGTCCTGCGCCGATTACGAGGAACGCGGTGTGGAACGCGATGCCTGCGCCAAGCATCGATCCCATGTGTTCGTACCACCACGACATCTGCGTCGTGCCGGGCAGGCGCGCATAGCGCAGATTCCCGCGCCCGACGAGCAGTCCAATCGGACTGAGCGCGGCGAACACGGGCTGACGGACCGCGAATGCCAGCCCGATCATTGCGAAGGCGGCGACGATCGCCGTGCTGTTCAACGCCGTGTGAAACGGCGTGCGGAGCTTCGCGGGTTCGCGCCGTGTTTCGAGCACCCGCACGCCGTGATGCGCGGGCGCGAACGTAATGATCACGAGGTAGGCGAGGAACGCCGCGAGGACACGCGGGCGGCCGGGCGCTGGCGCGACGGCGATCATCGCCGCCATGGCGAGCCCGGTCAGCGCGACCACGCAGGTCGCGTTGTAGAAGATGCGCCCGACGCGCACGTGCGTCGTTCCTCCCTTGCGCGCGAGCGCCGGCGTCCAGAACGCCGCGAGCCCCGTGATTCCGCCGAGAACGTGGATCGACAGCGCGAGCCTGTACAGGTGCGGCATTTCACCCTCCGAGTCGTTCGGTCAGTTCCTTGAAGCGGCGGCGGCTGACCTCGTGCTTCGAGCCGTCCTTCAACGTGACCTCGCCGTGCCCCCCTGCCGTCGGCGCGACCTCGCGCACGGCATCGAGGTTGACGATCGCGGCGCGCGAGATGCGGAAGAACTGGCGTGCGTCGAGGCGGGCCTCGAGATCGTTGAGCGTCGGGGACATCCAGTAGTGCTGATCGACCGCGTAGAGCTTCGTGATGCCATCCTCGGACGCGAAGCAGAGCACGTCGCGGCCGGGGACCACGCGGTACGCCGTTCCGCGGCGCGCGAGGAATCGCGCGGGAGGCGCCGCGGCGAGCGTCGCTTTCTCGATGGCGTCATCCGATCGGCTTCCCTGGCGGACCCGATCCAGCGCCTGCGCGAGCCGGGCGCGATTGACCGGCTTCAGCAGGTAATCGACGGCGCTCAGCTCGAATGCGTCGACCGCGAACTGGTCGAACGCGGTGCAGAAGATGATGTGCGGCCGCGGATTGGCCAGGGATGCGGCGACCTCCATGCCCGTGCACCCGGGCATCTGGATGTCGAGAAAGACGACGTCGGGGGTGAGCCGCGCGATTTCTTCCATCGCGCGCTCGCCATCGCCCGCCTCGCCGACGATCTCGACGTCGGCCACTTCGGCGAGAAGCCGCCGCAGCCGGTTGCGCGCCGGCTCCTCGTCGTCGACGAGCAGCGCGCGCATCATCGCGCCGCCTCCAGCATCGCGGCCGCGAGGGTCTGATCGTCCGACGGCGCCGTGTGTCCGGTGAAGCGGCGGACTTCCGCCAGCGTCGCATCGACGACCGCCCTGGGATCGCGCGGCCGCTGCTCACGAATCGTACGCGTGACGCCGTCGACCCCGAACGGCTCGCCGGCCGGCGACTCGGCCTCCGTGAGACCGTCTGAAAAGGTCGCGAACAGATCGCCATCTGAGAGTCGAACGGCGGATTCCTGGAAATCTCCATCGCCGAGGAGGCCGACCGCGGGCGATGTTGCGTGGAGCAGCTGCACGGCGCCGTCAGGCGATACGACGACGGCGGGCGGATGCCCGGCGTTCACGTAGGTCAGGGTTGCCGTCGAGCGATCGAACACGCCGAAAAAGAGCGTGGCGAAGCGGTTTCCCTCGATCGTGCCGAGCGTCAGACGATTCAGCTCGCGAACCACCGCGGCCGGCGACTGCGGCAGCTGCACGAGGATCGCCTGGAGGCGCGCCTGGAGCGCGGCCGCCAGCAGTCCCGCATACATCCCTTTGCCGGAGACGTCGCCGAGCGCGATCGCGAGTCGATCGCCGGGCAGCGGAAGGAAGTCGTAGTAGTCGCCTCCCACGCCGTCGGCGGGCTCGCAGGTGCCTGCACAGATCAGTCCGGCGGCCTCCAGATCGCCGGGCATCAGGCGCCGCTGCGTGCGCGCGGCGTCCGTGCGTTCGCGTGTCAGCCGGCGCTGCTCGTCTATCTCGGTGCGGATCCGGCCGACCGTCCGCGCGAGACGATCGCGGTTGACCGGCTTGAGCAGGTAATCGACCGCGTGAAGCTCGAAGGCCTCAATCGCAAAGTGATCGTACGCCGTGCAGAACACGATCCGTGGCCGCGGCGCGTGCAGCCGGGATGCGACCTCGAGCCCCGTGAGCGCCGGCATCTGAATATCGAGGAACACGACGTCGGGCTGCAGCTCGTCGATCCGCGCGACGGCTTCCGGGCCATCTGCCGCTTCGCCGACGACCCTGACCGCGTCCGGCGCGAGCATCTGCCGGAGCCGATCGCGAGCCGGCGCCTCGTCGTCCACGATGACCGCGCGGATCATCGAACCACCTCGTGCACGGACTGGGAGCGCGGCTCCTGTCGAACGAGCGGCAGCGACACCGACACGACGGTCATGCCTTGCCGGCGGACGATCGACATGGCCGCGCTCGAGCCGAAATATCCATCGAGACGCTGGCGCACGTTCAACAGCCCGTAGCCGCCGCCTGCGCGCGGCGCCTCGGGAAGATCGGACTCGCTGAAGCCGGGTCCGTTGTCGGAGACCGACACCACCAGCCGGCCGTCTTCCGCTCGTGCATCGACGATCACGGAGGCGGTCCCGCGGATCGCCGACGCGCCGTGTTTCACCGCATTCTCGACGAGCGTCTGCACGATCATCGTCGGAATACGCGCGCCCCGCGCGGCCTGGTCGACGCGGACGTCGGTGCCGAGACGTTCGCCGAATCGTGCGCGCTCGACTTCCAGGTAGGCCCGCACGAATTCCAGCTCGTCGTCGAGGATCGCCCATTCGCTCTCGGCGCCGCGCAGTGCGTATCTGAAGACGTCCGCGAGCTGCTCGATCGTGCGATCGGCCACCGCTGGATCGCGATGAATCAAACCGGCAATCGAGTTCAGCGCGTTGAAGAGAAAGTGTGGATTGATTTGCGCCCGGAGCGCCTTCAGCTCCGAGCGGCTCGCGTGGAGCGACAGCTCGCGCGCCTGCTGCTCCTGTTCCAGCTTGCGCTCCTGCAGCCGCAGGTTCTCGAGCACGTGCGCCAACACCCCCGCGAGCGATCCGAGGAGGTGGACATCCTGGCTGAAATACGGCGTGTCGTTGACGCGAGGTCCCATGAGGAACTGGCCGACGACGCGGTCTCCCGAGCGAATCGGAATCCTGCGCGCGGCAACGGCGGTGGTGCTGGTTTCCATGTCAGCGTCTGCCGGTTCGGGCTCGAGCGTGACCATCGCTTCGGCGCCGAAGATCTCCTTCAATCCCTCCTGTGCGCGCGCGATCAGCAGCGCTTCGGTCGTGGCCGAGCGAAGCGTCCCCATGAAATGCGACAGCGCTTCCGTCGGCGTGAACCGGCGGCCCAGCCACCGCCGATCCAGGACGCGGCTTGCGATGACGTACAGCCACGGAATGACGACCACCGCCGGCGTCAGGGCGATCGCAACGATCCACGGCGCCGCCCACATCGAGACGACCGGGCGCAGGACCGGCAGCATCAGCGCCAGCCAGATGGTGAGCACAACGATCGAAATGACGAATCCGGCTCCGCGCTTGACGAACAGGTCGAAGAACTGGAACCGGTTCTCGTAATACGTGCCGACGAACACGAAGACGAGCGGCAGCGACCTCGCGACGATTTCGACGAAGCCGCTGAACGTCGCGAGGCCCGGCCGGGGGCCTTCGCCGAACGTGCCGATCAGGAACAGCAGCATGAATACCGCGATCATGCAGCCGAAGAGCACGAGCATCGATCGGCGAGACTCGCGATCCCGGAGCGAGAGCGGGTTCGTCCTGCCGCGCCGTGCGACCAGCGCGATACAGTAAATCGCCGTGGCGATGAATGCGCCGCTCAGGCCGGCGCCGAGCAGCCGATCCGCGGTCGGCTGCGATCGGAGCACCGGCGGGCCGTACAGGGCCGTGATGGTCCAGAGCGGCAGTCCGAGGCAGATCACGTACGCGGGCCAGAGCGCGAGGCGCCATCCGCGCCCGAGCCGCTGCTCGCACGCGTGGCTCACTTCCGCCCACGATACGTGCATGATGATCGGCGGAAAGCAGAACGCGAGCAGAATCGTGGCGCCATCGAGGATCGCCGAGTCGCCGCGGTGAGCCATGCCGACCAGCAGCCCCGCGACATTGCAGACGAACCACAGAAAGCTCAGCGCGAGCAGGGCGCCGTTCATCACATCGAGCTCGCGTCCTCCCGCGATCGAGAGCCGCCGCCGTGCGCCCCACCCGACTCGGCCCATCTCGCCAATCCAGAGCGCCAGCATCGCGCCGTAGGCGAACACTCCGAACGTGTAAACCAGCAGCGCGAACAGGCGCAGCGCGTTCATGCGAGGAGAATACGGTCCCGTGTGCGCGCCGGGAAGCGGAATCGGTTGAGCGGCTGGAGATTCGGATGAACGGCGCCGCCGGGCCGATGAGCGGGGCGCATGTTACGATGCGCCCATGGTTCCCCGCGTCGTTCTGCCGCGAAAAACTGCAGCGACCACCCTGTTCCTGCTTGCGTTCGCGGCTGCCGCGGCCGCGCAGCCCGTGCAGTATCGCGTGTCTTTTCCCGCGCCCGAACATCACTACGCCCAGGTCGAGGTCACCTGGCCGGCGGTGAGCGCCACGACGCTCGAGGCGCGTATGAGCCGGTCCTCGCCCGGACGCTACGCGGTGCATGAGTTCTCGAAGAACGTCTTCGACGTCCATGCGTTCGACGGGAAAGGGAAGGAGCTCAAAGCGACGCGGCCGAACGCCTATCAATGGAACATCGTCGGGCATGACGGCACGGTGCGCCTGATCTACAACGTGTTCGGCAACCACGTCGACGGTACCTATCTCGCGGTCGACGATTCACATGCGCACATGAACATGCCGGCGACGCTGATGTGGGCGCGCGGGTTCGACATGCGGGCCGTGCGGATCACGTTCGTGCCGCCTGCGAGCTACTCGTGGAAGCCGGCGACGCAGCTCTTTCCGACGAACGATCCGTGGACGTTCACCGCGCCGAACCTCCAGTACCTGATGGACAGTCCGACGGAGTTGAGCAACTACACGCTTCGGTCGTTCAAGGTGAAGAACCCGGACGGGAAAGAGTTCACGATCTACACCGCCGTGCATCACGACGGCGATCCGGCGCTCATCGACGACTACGCCGCGGCCGCCGAAAAAATCGTGAACGAGGCCGCCGGCGTGTACGGGGAGTTCCCGAACTTCGACACCGGCACCTACACCTTCCTCGGCGATTACGTTCCGTGGGGCGGCGGCGACGGCATGGAACACCGGAACAGCACCGTCGTGGCATCCCCCGTGTCGTTCAAGAACCCGCAGGCCGCGCGCAGCGTGCTCGGCACGCTGTCGCACGAATTCTTCCACTGCTGGAACGTGGAGCGGATCCGTCCAAAGTCGCTCGAGCCGTTCAACTTCGAGGACGCCAACATGTCCGGTGAGCTGTGGCTCGCGGAAGGGTTCACGCAGTACTACGGTCCGCTCATCATGGCGCGCGCCGGACTCTCGCCGGCCGATCCGGCGGCGCTCGTGCGCAACGCGCTTTTCGTGATCAACAGTCCGGCGAGGCAGTTTCGTTCGGCGGTCGAGATGAGCGAGATGGCGCCGTTTGCCGACGCCGCGGTCGCGATCGACGAGACGAACCTGCAGACGACGTTCCTTTCGTATTACACGTATGGCGCGGCGATCGCGACGGCGCTCGATCTCAGCCTCCGCGGACGTTCCAACGGCAAGGTCAGTCTCGACGACTTCATGCGCGCGATGTGGCTCGCGCATGGCAAGCCGGGCGGCCCGAGCCCGGCGATCATTGCGAAGCCGTACACGCTGAAGGACGCGCGCGATCGCCTCGCGGAAGTGTCCGGCGATCGGCGGTTCGCCGACGACTTCTTCGATCGCTACGTCGAGGGCCGCGAGGTGCCCGACTATGCGGCGCTCTTTGCGCGCATCGGGCTCGTGCTCCGCAAGCGCAGCGCCGGTGCCGCGTGGGCGGGGATCTTCGATTCGCCGTTTGGCGGCGGGCGCGGACGGCGCGGCGCAGGACCACCAGCCGCAGGATCGAGCGGCGTGACGGTTCCAGGACTCGTCAACTGGGGGACGCCGGCCTTCGCGGCAGGACTCGAGGAAGCCGATACCATCATGTCGTTGGACGGGAAGCCGATTGGCTCGGTCGATGAGTTCCAGTCCGTGCTCCGTTCGCACAAACCGGGCGACCAGATCGCGGTCGAGTTCACGCGCCACGGCGTGGCGCATCGTTCGGCGATGACGCTCGCGGAAGATCCGGCGATGGAAGTGGTTACGCTGGAATCGACCAGCGGTTCGTTGTCGCCGGATCAGAAGGCGATGCGCGACGCCTGGCTCGCGTCGAAGCAGCGCCGCTAAAGGACCTCGGCGTCCACTCTACGCGTCTCAGTACTATCGTGATCGGCACGACGATCCAGCACTACCGCATCGGTGAACGCCTCGGCGCAGGCGGCATGGGAGAGGTGTACCGCGGGGAAGACACCCGCCTCGGACGGCCGGTCGCCCTGAAATTCCTTCCCCCGTCGTTGAAAGCGGATCCCGAGAGCCGCGCGCGTCTCCTCAACGAGGCGCGCGCCGCCTCGATGCTGCGCTCGCCCAACATCGCCGTCACCTACGACATCGGCGAGGACGCGGGCAACGACTTCATCGTCATGGAGTACGTCGACGGCGAGCTGCTGTCGGAGCGGGCGGCGGCCGGGCCGCTGCCCGTCAGCGAGGTCGTCGACGTCGGCATCCAGGTGGCCGATGCGCTGGACGAGGCGCACGGGCGCGGAATCATCCATCGCGACATCAAGAGCGCGAACCTGATGCGTACCTCGCGCGGGCTCGTGAAGGTGCTCGATTTCGGCCTCGCCAAATTCGTGACGCACGGCGGCTCCCGCGAGGTGACGCAGGCGCAGATGACGATGGCGGGCATGGTCATCGGAACCGTTTCGTACATGGCGCCGGAGCAGGCTCTGGGACGACCGGTCGATCACCGAGCGGATTTGTTTTCTCTCGGCGTCGTGCTGTTCGAGCTGCTCACCGGACGGATGCCGTTCGAAGGAACGTCGCCGACCGAGATCATCGACCGCATCCTGCACGAGGTCCCGCAGCCGCCCTCGCGGTACGCCACCGGCGTGCCCGCGTCCCTCGACGCCATCGTGGCCCGCGCCCTCGAGAAGGATCCGGACTTCCGGTATCAGCACGCGCGGGACATGAAAGGGGACCTGCAACAGCTCGCGCAGGAGCTCGACGGCGTGGTGCCGCGCGGCACCGCGCGCATCGCCGCCGCCGCGGCCGCGGCGATTCACAACTCGGTTGCCGTCATGACGTTCTCGAACATCACGAGAGAGCCCGCCGACGACTGGATCGGGACGGGCATTGCCGAGACGGTCAGCTCCGATCTGAAGACCATTCACGGGCTCACGATCATCGGACGCGCACGCGTGTACGACGCGCTGCGCAATCTGAGCACCGACGCGCACTTGAAGGACTCGCTCGCGATCGACATCGGCCATCGGCTCGGCGCGACCTGGGTGGTCGTGGGCGGTTACCAGCGGATCGCCGATCGCCTCCGCATCACCGCGAACTTCGTCCAGGTCGCCACCGGCGAAGCGCGGCGTACCGTGAAGGTGGACGGCCGCATCGACGACATCTTTGCCCTGCAGGACAAGATCGTCTTCGAGCTCAGTCAGGGCCTCAACGTCGTCCTCAGGGGCGCCGAGATCGCCGACATCGAACGTCAGGAGACGGCGTCCGTCGAGGCGTACGAGAGCTACGCGCGGGGCATGATGAACCTGCGGCAGGCGACGCGCGAGTCAATCGATCGGGCTATTGCCGCTTTCGAGGACGCGACGAAGCACGATCCCGAATACGCGCGCGCGTGGGCGGCGCTCGGCGGCGCCTTCGGACTCAAGGCGAACTTCCTCAGCATTCCCGACATGCTGAACGAAGCGGTCACGATCGAGCGCCGCGCGCTGGCGATCGATCCCGACCTCGCTGACGGTCACATGTGGCTTGGAGCGAGCCTGCTCGCGCTCGGCCGCGTCGACGAAGCGATCGCGGAGGTCCGCAAGGCGCTCGAGCTCGATCCGGAGAACGGACAGGCGCACCAGACACTCGCGCGCGCGTGCTGGGTCGGACGGGGCGATTTCGCATCCGCGATTCCGCTGTTCGAACGCGCAATCGAGCTGAATCCCGAAGCGGGCTATTCGTACCTGCAGCTCTCGATGCTGCTCGCGTGGGACGGACAGCTCGATCGCGCCGCCGAAATCGCACGCCGCGCCGTCGAGCTGCAGGAGCAGTACATCTCGGGCAATCTCGGGCTGCAGATCGTTGGCGCGCACTCGCGGCTCGGATACGTGTACTACCTCAAGGGCGAGTACGACGCGGCGCTCCGCGAGTACGAGCGCGAGCTCGCGTTCATCGGCGCCAGCGATCATGCGCTGCGGGATCGCACGCTCCTCGAGCTGAACGTCAAGATCGGCGAGGTCTACCACCGCCTCGGGCGCCACGACGACGCGGAGCGGCATTTCGGGCGTGCGCTCAAAAGCTTCGACGCCAGGGTCGCCAACGGCGCCGACGATCCCTTCACGCGGTATTACATCGCGACGCTGCACGCGCTCCGGGGCGATCGCGAGCGCGCGCTCGATTCGCTCGAGCGTGTGGCCCGGGCGCTGCCGAAGCTCACCGCGGCACGCGCGCGCCGCGACGTCGACCTCGAATCGCTTCGCGATGACGCGCGATTCCAGACGCTGATCGCGTCGTGACCTACGATGTCGTGATTGTCGGCGCCGGCCCCGCCGGCCTGAGCGCCGCCCTCATCCTTGGCCGCTGCCGCCGCTCCGTGCTCGTATGCGACGCGGGCAAGCCGCGCAACTGGGCCTCGCACGCGCTCCACGGCTACCTGACGCGCGACGGCGTCGAGCCGGCGGAGTTCCGCACGATCGGCCGCCGCGAGCTGCAGCAGTACGAGACGGTCGAAGTGCGCGATATCGGCGCGATGAAGGCCGAGTGCCGCGAGGGCCGGTTCTCCGTCACGCTCGCCGATCGGACGGAGGTGTCCGCGCGCAAGCTTCTGATCGCGACGGGTGTCCTCGATAACCTCCCGGAAGTTCACGGCATGCGGGAGCTGTACGGCCGCAGCGTGTTTCACTGCCCCTACTGCGACGGTTGGGAGGTACGCGATCAACCGCTGGCGATCTATGGCCGGGGCGCGCGCGGCCTCGGATTGTCGCTCGAGCTCACCCCGTGGAGCCGCGACCTCGTGCTGTGTACCGACGGGCCCTCGGAGCTCGATGCAGACGGACGCGGCCGTCTCGAGCGCAACGGCATTGCGCTTCGTGAAGAACGGATCCGCGCGCTCGAGGGCAGCGACGGCATCCTCGAGCGCATCGTGTTCGAAGAGGGCGAAGCCTTGTCGCGACGCGCGCTGTTCTTCACCACCGGCCAGTCGCAGCAATCGGAGCTCGCGGTCCTCCTCGGCTGCGAGTTCAACGACAAGGGAACGGTGCGGACCGGCAAGTACGAATCAACGCATTTGCAAGGTCTGTATGTCGCCGGCGACGCGTCGCGCGCCGTGCAGTGGGTGATCGTCGCCGCCGCGGAGGGCGCCGAGGCCGCCTTCGCGATCAATACCGACCTGATAAGAGAAGATCTCCGCTGATTGGACTGGTCCAATTGCCATTGGACTGGCCCACCACTGCCTTTCGTCCCGCAAACAGGCCCGTATTTGACGATTTTGAGCGGCCAATCCATTATTGGACCACGTGTAATGGTCCGGTTGGCGCAAGCTTTCTCTCATGCTTCAGCAGATCGAGCGTCAGTTCATGCGCAGCGCCCGGCCGCTCTACGGGCATCTCGTGAACCTCTTCGAGGCCGCGATTGCCCGCGGCGATCTGCCGTCCGGATCGCGGCTGCCCCCGGAGCGCGAGCTCGCGCAGCGGCTGCGCATCAGCCGCACCACCGTCGTCAGCGCGTATCGCGAGCTGGAATCGCGCGGGCTGCTGCGCGGCTACGTCGGCCGGGGCACGTATGTGTGCGCCGCGCCTGAACCGGCGGGGACGCCCTTTGCGTGGCGCGGGAAGATTGCATCCGCGGCGCTGCGGTCCAGCGATTCGACGCTGCGCGATGCGATCCGGCATTCATCGGATGCGCGGCTGCTGTCGCTCGCCGCAGGCGAACCGGCGATCGATTGTTTCCCGACGGCGGCATTTCAGCAGGCGATCGACTACGCGCTGAAGAAGGACGCCGAAGCCGTGTGGAGTCACGGGCCGACCGAAGGACAACCTGTGCTCCGCGAGGCGATCGCCGATCGGTTTCGTGTACCCGCTGAAAGCGTGCTCGTGCTCGCAGGTGCGCAGCAGGGGCTCGATCTGCTCGCCCGCTGCCTCGTCGATCCCGGCGATGCCGTGATCATGGATCGCCCCGGCTATCTCGGCGCCATTCAGTCGTTCCGTGCCGCCGGCGCAAAGCTGATTGGATGGGATGTGGCGCGGGCCGACATCGACGAGCTCGAGGACCTGCTGGTCCGCTATCGGCCGAAGCTGATTTACACCAATCCGACGTTCCAGAATCCGACCGGCATGACGCTGCCGATCCGCACCCGGCGCGAACTGTTGAAACTCGCGGAGCGGTATCGCGTGCCGATCGTGGAAGACGCGACGTACGGCGAGCTCTATTTCACCGAGCCCGCGCCTCCATCACTGCGCGATCTCGATGCGCAGAACCTGGTCATTCACTTGAACAGCTTCTCGAAGGTCATGGCGCCGGGACTGCGGCTCGGGTGGCTATCGGCCGCGCCCTCGATCATCGATCAGATCGCGATCATCAAGCAGCGGCTCGATCCCCACACGCAGAACCTCGTGCAGTTTGCGATGGCGCGGCTGATCCGACAGGGAAGCTTCGACAGCCATCTGAAGACGCTGCGCGCCGAGCACGCGCGCCGATGCTCGCAGATGATCGCGGCGATTCAGCGCCACGTTCCCGCGGGGAACCTGCGGTTCGCGCGGCCGCAAGGCGGCCTGTATCTCTGGTGCCGGCTCGCCGCGGGAGTCGGCTCCCGGCCGCTGCTCGATCGCGCGCTCTCCGAAGGCGTGGCGTTCATTGCAGGGCACGCGTTCTACGCAGACCCGGCAGGCGAATCGGAGCTGCGCCTGTGCTTCTCGAGCGTGACGCCGTCGACGATGGATGAAGCGGTGAGGCGGCTCGCGGCGGGCCTGCGGCGGATGGAGCGGCGCTCGGCCTAGCGAAAAGTCCCGAGCCGCGGCACAAACACGCACCAGCCCGTTTCGCGCGCAAGCGTGTCGAGCGCAGCGACGGCGACGTCGCTGCCGCGCGCTTCGACCGCGACCGTCCACACGGTTTCATCGTCGCGGCCGAGATCGAAGCCAAGGCGCCAGCCATCGCCGCCCACGCTGAATCTGCCGTCCGCCTCCTCGGCGAGCGGTCCAAGCACGCTCGAAATGCGCCACGCGACCTCCTGCGGGTTTCCGAGCGGCGGCGCATATTCGATCTGACTGATGTCGGGGGTCTGCAGATTGAGCAGCATCGCTGGTGGCAGACCGCGTTCGAGAACGATCGGCACCCGCTCGGGTGCGACGACCGCCGCGGGCTCCTTGCGTCGTCGCCGCAGGGCCGTGGCTCCGAGCAGGAGGAGCCCTGCAGCCGCTTCGATTCCCGGCCTTACCAGCGACGGCTGGGCGTGGAGATCGAGGACGACGGCGTCCGAGGCGAGCGGCGCGCTGAACCCGGCGAGCGCGCGACGCGTCAGCGCCCGTTCCACGAAGCCGTTGCGCGCGTACCCGTCGACTTCCCGCGCCGCGCGCAGGAGATCGACGACGCGGAGCATCGCGACGGTAAAGGCTTCCTCGTCGACCGATGATCCGTTCGAGACCCCCTGCTGCGCAATCTCGAGCGCGCGCGGGTCGCGCGTCGCGACGATGAGCGATGCCGGCGCGGTGGCCGTCGCCCCGCGCAGACGCATCGCGAAGAACAACTCGCTCACGCGATCGCCCGATCCGTTGAACGCGGGATGCGTGTAATCGATGTCGCAGCCGGTGACCCGCAGCCACCGGGCCTCCGGCGCCGCCTGCATGAAGCGATCGCACGCCACCGTGACCAGCTGCAGGTTGCGGGAGGCGTAGTAAAGCCCTTCCGCGCCGTGCGCCAGCAGCGGGCCTCCCACAAGCAGCAGAACGAATCGAAGCAACACTCAGTTCTTCACGTACTTCGCAGGGTCCTGATCGAACTTGGTCTTGCAGATGGCGGCACAGAAATAATACGTCTGGCCTTTGTATTCGCTCCGTCCTTTGGCGGTTTTCTCGTCGATCGTCATGCCGCACACCGGATCCTTGACCATGATGTCCTCCTTTATTACTGCGCGTGGGGCCCCACCCCCACGCGCTCTCGCTCGGCGCCTTCGCGCCTCGCTCGGGCCGCAGGCGCTGCTGATTGAACTGCGGAGTTCCTTTCGACTTTGTCCCAGCACCACCGACTTTCAGGGTCTTTTCCCTTACCACTGCGCGTGGGGCCCCACCCCCACGCGCTCTCGCTCGGCGCTTCGCGCCTCGCTCGGGCCGCAGGCGCTTTACCTTTTACCTTTTACCTTTTTCCTTGACCGAGCCGTTCCCTATTGCCACCTGCGTTGATACATAATCGCGCGAATGGCGCACCGGTTCACGGTCGGCGTTGAGGAGGAGTTCCAAATCGTCGACCCGCAAACGTGGGAGCTGCGATCGCACGTTTCCGAGCTCCTCGCGTCGAGCTCGGCGTCGCTCGGCGAACAAATCAAGCCGGAGCTGCATCAGTCGATTGTCGAGGTGGGCACGAAGATCTGCCAGAACGTGCCCGAGCTCCGCGAGGAAATCTTCCGCATCCGCCGCGAGCTGACGTCCGCCGCGGAGCGCGTCGGGCTCGCGGTTGCCGCCGCCGGCACGCACCCGTTCTCGCACTGGAAGGACCAGATTCTCTCCCCCGGGGTCCGCTACGACAGCATCGTGGAAGAGCTTCAGCAGCTCGCGCGCTCGCTCCTGATCTTCGGCCTCCACGTCCACGTCGCAGTGCCGGATCGGACGACGACAATCGACTTGATGAACGCCGCCCGCTATTTCCTCCCGCATCTGCTGGCGCTGTCGACGAGTTCCCCGTTCTGGATGGGGCGCGACACCGGACTGAAGTCGTACCGGACGACGATCTTCCGGCGGTTCCCGCGCACAGGCGTGCCCGACCATTTTGGCTCGTGGGGCGAGTACGAGAGCTTCGTGAACCTCCTCATCGAGCTGCACTCGATCGACGATGCGCGAAAGATCTGGTGGGACGTCCGGCCGCATCCGACGTTCGGTACGCTGGAGTTTCGCGTCTGCGACGTGCCGACGCGTCCCGAGGCGGCCGTGATGCTGGGAGCGCTGACGCAGGCGATCGTTGTGAAGCTCTATCGCCTGTACCAGCGGAATCTGGGCTTCAGGTTGTACCGTCGCGCGCTCATCGAGGAGAACAAATGGCGCGCGGCGCGCTGGGGCCTCGACGGCAAGCTGATTGACTTCGGCAAGCGCGCGGAAGTCCCGATGCGCGATCTCGCGCTGGAGCTGCTCGAGTTCGTCGACGATGTGCTCGACGAGCTCGAGAGCCGTGAAGAGGTGGAGTACGTCCACACGATCCTCCGCGAGGGCACCAGCGCGGATCGCCAGCTGGCGGTCTTCAGGGAAACGGGCGATTTGAAGGCCGTCGTTCAGTCCGTGGTGGGCGAGACGCGGACGAGCGTCGATCGACGGGGAGTAGCGCGGGCATGAGCGACATCCCGATGCGTGTCGGCCTCCTGGTCGGCCGCGAGTACAGCTTTCCGCCGGCGTTCATCGGGCGGGTGAACGAGCTCGGTGCGGGGCATGGCATCACCGCGGAAATGGTGTCGTGGGGCGGCACGAAGATGGACGAGCCCGCCCGGTACAGAGTGATCGTCGACAGGATCTCGCACGAAGTCGAGTACTACCGCGGAGCGCTGAAGCACGCCGTGCTGCAGGGCACCTACGTCATCAACAACCCGTTCTGGTGGACCGCCGACGACAAGTTCTTCAACTACTCGGTCATGGCGAGACTCGGCTGCGCGATTCCGAAGACCGTGCTGCTGCCGCAGAAGGCCTACCCGGCCGATATCGATCTCACGCCGGAATCGCTGCGCAACCTGCAGTATCCGATCGACTGGGACGCGCTCCTCGATTACGTCGGACGGCCTGCGATTCTCAAGCCGTACTCCGGCGGCGGATGGAAGCACGTCTACAAGGTGAACGACCGGCGGGAGCTGCTGGAGGCGTATGACGGTACCGCCCCGTACTGCATGACGCTGCAGGAGTTCATCGATTTCGACTCGTACGTGCGCTGCTTCACGTTCGGCAAGACCGACATCACGCCGGTCAAATACGATCCGCGCGAGCGGCGATATCACATCGAGCACGAGTACCTCACAGCGGAGCTCGGCGCGCGCATCGTCAGAGATGCGCAGACCATCAACCAGGCGCTCGGGTACGAGATGAACACGATCGAGTTCGCGGTCCGCGACGGTGTTCCGTATGCGATCGATTACCTGAATCCGGCGCCCGACTTCGAGCGCGACCGCATCACCGACTTCTACTTCTCCCACGTCGTCGAGAAGATGAGCGCGCTGGTGATCGACCGCGCCCTGAATCCGGACCCATCGCGGTCGTGGCCGCGATGGGAGGAGATGCTGGGAATCGGAGCAGCGTCCGGATTCACCGGTGCCCCCCTCGCGCGGGCGGGCTCACGATAAATGGACGCCGCCGCCGATTGGCACTCGCTGCTTCGACCCGAGGTCGAGCTGAGCCGCCGCAACATCGGCGAATTCGCGGGCGTCATGCGCGCCCGCAAGCTGACGTTCGGCGACCGCGTGCATTGTCCGTTTCTGCGGCCGTTCTTCCTCACCGAACAGGACGAAGCACGTATGCGCACGGCGGCGGAGACGGTCGCGCGGCTGGGCGAGCGCGTGACCGCCGCGGCCCTCGAGTCGCCGGCGCTGTTCGATCAATTGGGGCTGACCGAGGCCGAGGCCAGGCTCGTCCGGATCGATCCCGGATACAACTGCGCGAGCACGGCATCGCGCCTCGATGCGTTCCTGCTGCCTGATTCGCTGCAGTTCGCCGAATACAACGCGGAGTCGCCGGCGGGGCTCGCCTATACCGAGCGGCTGTGCGAGCTCTTCGACGCGATGCCGATCATGCGTCGCTTCCGCGAGGGGCGCCACGTCCGGTTCAATCGCACCATCCAGCCGATGCTCGATGCGCTGCTCGAGAGCTATCGCGAGTGGGGCGGCCGCGCGAGTCCGCCGACGATCGCGATCGTCGACTGGCGCAACGTGCCGACGTGGACGGAATTCGAGCTGCTGCAGGAAGCGTTCACCGCGCGCGGCGTGCCGACGTTCGTCTGCGATCCCCGCGACGTGGCGTTCGACAACGGCGCGCTGGTCTGCGGCGGGGAGCGGATCGATCTCCTCTATCGCCGCGTGCTCATGAACGACATCATCGCGCGTCCCGACGAGTGCGCCGCGCTCCTCGAGGCGTACGCGACGAAATCGGTGTGCATGGCCAACACGTTCCGCTGCAAGCTGGCGCACAAGAAGGCGTTCTTTGCGGTGTTGACGGACGAGCGCAACGCGCATCTGTTCTCGGCGTCAGATCTCGCGGCGATTCGCGCGCACATCCCGTGGACGCGGGTCGTCGCCGACGAGGAAACGACGAAGGATGGCAAGCGGCTGTCGCTGCTCACGCTGGCGGAGCGCGATCGCGCGAGCCTCGTCCTGAAGCCGAACGACGAGTACGGCGGTACGGGTGTGAAGCTTGGATGGGAGACGAAGCCGGGCGAGTGGACGGCGGCGCTGAATGCCGCGCTCGACGATCGGAAAGGCACGTGGGTCGTACAGGCGCGCATTCCGGTACGCCGTGAAGTGTTTCCGATGTTCGATGCGGTCGGCAATGTCACGATGCGCGACATGCTCGTCGACTTTGCCCCCTACCTCTTTCGCGGCCGCATGACCGGGTATCTCACGAGGCTGAGCGCCACCGGGCTGGCGAACGTGACGTCGGGTGGCGGCCAGGTCCCGGCGTTCGTGACCGATTGATACAATGGTTCCGATGGTTTTCGGTCCCGCTTCTCCCGATGTCCTTCCCGGCGCCAGAAACGCCGTCACGCCGTGCCTGGCCATCCGGCAAGGCGAGCGCGTCGCGCTGATCGCGGACATCGCGAGCCGCGAGGTCGCAGCCGGCCTCGAGCAGGCGCTGGCCGAGGCCGGCGCGGATGCCGACTGCCTGCTCGTCGAGTCTGTGACCAAGCGACCGATCACAGCCGCGCCCGCCGAGTTGCTCGCGGCATTGGAGCGCGCCGACGCGGGCATCCTCTGCGTGCAGCCGCAGGAAGGGGAACTGCCGGCGCGCATGGCGATCGTCGGCCTCGTCGAGCGGCGGCGGATCCGCTACGCGCACATGGTTGGCGTGACCCCTCGCATCATGCGCGAGGGCATGCGGGCGGACTATCTGGAAGTGGATCGTCTGAGCAGTCAGCTCTGCGAACGGATGGATCGGGCGCGGTCATTGACAGTGCGGACGGCGGCCGGAACCGATGTCCGCGCGACGTTCGATCATTCGCTCGCATGGGTGAAGACCAGCGGGCTCATCAACCCGCGCTACTGGTCGAACCTGCCCGCAGGCGAAGTATTCACGACTCCGGGTTCGGTGGACGGCACGTTCGTGTGCGACGGGACTGCCGGCGATTACTTCAATGCGAAGTACGGCGTGCTCCGCGAGACCCCGTTGACGCTGGAAATCCGCGGCGGCCGCCTGGTCGATGCGCAGTGTGAGCGCGAGGACCTCCGGCGGGATTTCTGGGAGTACTGTCACACCGACGAGAACAGCGATCGAGTGGGCGAGCTCGCGTTCGGGACGAATCTCGGGCTCCGCGAAATGATCGGCGTGCTGCTGCAGGACGAGAAAGTGCCGGGCGTCCACATCGCGTTCGGCGATCCGTACGGAAGCCAGACCCACGCGGACTGGAAATCGAAGACGCATGTCGACGTGCTCACGCGCCACTGCAACGTGTGGATCGACGGCGAGCAGGTGATTGCCGACGGACAGTACTTACTCGATCGCTTCGAGCAGCTCTGAAGTCCACCTAAAGGTGGACGCTACGGCCTCCGTAGCAGCTCTGAAGTCCACCTAAAGGTGGACGCTACGGCCTCCGTAGCAGCTCTGAAGCACCTAAAGGTGGACGCTACGGCCTCCGTAGTGTCCGCCTTCAGGCGGACGTTACCACTTCGAGCTCGTCTCGTAGGCCGGGCCTTCAGG